>WNFU01003305.1_pt1 | contig 21402 bp, 18 predicted proteins | sample 5400121 | NCBI WGS metagenome assembly WNFU01 (sample SAMN13153360, study PRJNA577476) | soil metagenome | isolation source: 100 cm soil or saprolite under grassland replicate 1 | place: USA:California | collected 2016-06-15
GTCCCATCCCCTTCTGGATCGTGGATCTCGCCGGGCGCTGCGAAACCCCGCTCACGCAGGGTGACTGACGATACGTCGTTCAACTCCGCGAACTTCGATCGCTCTGCCCGGGCGGGATATGGTCACGTCCGAACTCTGGTGCCCACTCCGCCTGGAACCGCCCCAGCGCCTCGTCGATCGAGAGCGGCTTGTTCCTGAGCAGCGCCGCGGCCCGACGCCCCGGTAGTCCGTCTCGAGGAGCAGCTCGAGGCACATCGCCGCGCCGCTCGCGGCGAGCGTCGTCGAGACGAGCTGGTCCGAGAACGCCTTCACAGGCTCGCCGCGTCGCAAAAGGCGCTCCCCGCCGCGTCCTTCGCGGAGACGGTGGCGGCTGCACGGCGTACTCGAAGCAGACGCCCCAGGGCGCGCCGTCGCCGAGGAGCTGGGCGAAGCGCGGCGTGTCTGGGGCGTCGAGATGACGAGGATCTCCCGGATCCCGGCGAGCGTTCCGGACCTTCGATCTCACCCGTTCAAAAAGTCCAGGAAGGCACGCGGCGTCACGATCGCGATACCTTGATGCTCCCCGAGCGTGAGCAGGTCGGCGTCGCCCGTGACGACGTGGTCGGCGCGCCCCTCGACAGCAGCGGCGAGGACCATGAGGTCGCCCGGATCGCGCACTGCGACTTTCAACTGGAGCTTCCCCGCGACCGGGTCGGCGAGCGTCTCGAGTTGGGCGATCCGGGCTTCGATCTCGCGGCCGGGTAGATCGACGTACTTGCGAACGCGCGGCCTTCGCAGAGAATGCCGGAGCTCGTCGACCAGGGCGGGAGAGAGCACGAGTACGAACGCGTCGTCCACGAGGCGCGCGAGGACCCGCCCGGGGGGACCTTCCGGGCGGATGAGGGCGCTCACGATGACGTTCGTGTCGAGGACGGCGCGAAGCACGGGTTACTTTCGCGCGTCCTTCCGCTTCCTGGCCCGCTTCCCCTTGCGAAGCTCGTCGCGCGCCTCCCGCTGGGCCGCGAGAGCGATCTCCATCGCCTCCTCGTCCGAGAGCTTGCTGCCGGGCCCTTGCTCTTGCCGCTCGAGGAAGGCCCTGATGCCCTGGCGGGCGGCCCGCCGCATCTGCTCCAGGCGCTCGACAGGCACGAGAGCAGCCAGGGCCTTGCCCTTGCGCTCGATGATGAACTCGTCGTGCCGGAGCGCGACTCGGTTCAGCATGTCGCCGATGCGCGCGCGAACGTCCATGGTCGAAACCTTTTCGGTCACGCGACCTCCCACTAGCAACTATAATAGTTGCTAGGTCGCCCCCGCAGCAAGGCCCCGACCTACTTACACCTTCGGCTTCGCCCGGGCGCGCTCTTCCTGCTTCGCCTTCACGCGCGGCTGGCCCTTCGCCGCCGTGTTCACGAAGAGCAGCCCGTCCGCGTGGCCGGGGACCGCTCCCGACACGAGGAGCAGGTTCTGCTCCGGCTCGATGCCGACGACGGTGAGATTCTGGATCGTGATGTGGTCGTTGCCGTACTGGCCGGGGAGGTGCTTGCCCTTCCACACCTTGCCCGGCGTCTTGCGCTGCCCGATCGCGCCGACGTGCCGGTGGTGCTCGTGCGCCGTGGAGGAGTCGCGCGCGGCGCCCTTCATCCCCCACTTCTTCACGACGCCCGCGAAGCCGCGCCCCTTCGTGACGCCGGAGACGTCGATGCGCTGGTTCGCCTTGAAGACGTTGTCCACCGTGAGGACGTCACCGGTCTTGAGCTCGCCGAGGAGCTTCGCGTCCTTCACGCGCACCTCCTTCAGGTGCCGGAAGATCGCGGTGCCCGCCTTCTTGAAGACGCCGACCTCGGGCTTCGAGAGCCGGTGCGCGTGCTTCTCGTCCACCACGCTCCAGCCGAGCACGACCGCGTCGTAGCCGTCCTTCGCCGCCGTCTTGCGCCGCACCACCGTGCACGGGCCCGCCTCGAGCACCGTGACCGGGACGCAGTCGCCCTCCGGGGTGAAGACCTGCGTCATCCCGACCTTCTTCGCCAAGAGCCCTGTCGCCATGGGAGACCTCGCATTGGTCCGCCGCGCGTCGAGACTGGCCGCGGAGGACGTGCCTGTGAAAGGCGGGCTTTTTACGCGGCGCCGCGCCTCATGTCAAGGGAAGTCCGCGTCGCGCCGCGGGTTTTGGGCAGCGCGCGGTCAGAGGCGCGGCATCGGCGCCCCGGGCCCGCGCGTGATCCACGCGACCTGGGAGAGGAGCGCGTCGATGTCGAAGGGCTTCGCGAGATAGCCCGCGGCCCCCACCGCGGCGGCGCGCTGCGGGTTCCCGTCGGCGGAGATGACGACGATGGGCACGTCGCTCACCGCGGGCCGCTGCCGGAGGGCCTGCGAGAACGCGACCCCGTCCATCACCGGCATCATGAGATCGAGGAGGATGATGTCGGGCCGCTCCGACTCGACCTGCTCGAGCGCCTCGCGACCGTGGCGGGCGCGACAGACGCGGTAGCCCTCCGCGTCGAGGATGTCGCAGATCGCGTCGAGGATGTCGGGGTCGTCGTCGACGACCAGCACGAGAGGGCGGGTCATGGATGCGCGGCGGGGACGGGGCGCGGAGTATACGCTCGGGATCGCGGAAGCGTGAGCAGCCAGGCGCCCTCCGTCACGAGCAGCGTCCCCCCCAGGGCTGCCGCGACGCGGCGCGCGAGCGGCACCGCGAGGGCCCGTCCGGTGGGATCGCTGGGCGACCCCTTGACCGGATCGGCGACCGCAGAAGCATCGGCGTGCTTCCCGGCGACGTGGAACGAGACCTCCCTCTCGGTCGCATGCGCGCTCACCACGACGGGCGTCCGCTCGGCGCCCGCCACCGCGACGAGCGCCTCGAGCGCGCGCTCGAGGAGCCCTCGGTCGACCTCGATGCCGAGCGCGGGATCGACGTGCGCCGAGACCAGCTCGGCCGGATGTCGGCCGAGCGCCGCGTCGAGCGCCTCGCCGGCACCCACGGACTCGGGGCGGAGCGGCAGCCCGCCCATATCGAGCCGCTCGCACATGAAGTGATCCTCGACGAGCTGCCGGACCCGCGCGATCGAGCGCAGGCACATCCCGGAGAGCTTCTCGCCGCGCTGACCGCCGCGCTCCTCGAGCGTCATCCTCGCGAGCATCTCCGCGGTCCAGAGCGCGGTCGAGAGCGGGTTGCGGATCTCGTGCGCGACGAAGCCGAGGTGCGTCGCGCGCGCGTCGTCCGCGGGCGCGCGAGCCTCGGCCGCGGCGCTCATCTCAGGTTCGCCCGTGTTCGACCGTTCCATGACGTATCCGCAGAAAGAGGCGCTAATCTCAAAGGGTGGCCAGCCGAGCGGCCTTCCGCAAGGGGCTTTTCCCCCGGTTTCGCCCCTGGTTGGAAGTAATTACAGCCAAAAAACCCAATAGGGAGGCCTTCCCTCCCGGACCCTGTAATGCTTATAGGCGGCGCGCCCTGGCCCCCCTACCCGCCGTCCAGGCAAGGCCCTGATATTGCCAGAGTATTTGCTTCGACCCTTTCGGCACACGCGTTGCTTTGGGTAGAATGCAGCACGACGGACTACCTGGAGGCCCGATGAAGCGCGCGACGCATTCGAGCACGGCGAGCTCGCTCGAGCTCTACCTCTCCGAGATCAACCGATATCCTCTCCTCGCGGTCGAGGAGGAGCAGCGCCTCGCCCGCGTGTTCCTGGCCGAGCGTGACACGCGCGCCGCGCACCGCCTCGTCACCGCGAACCTCCGGTTCGTCGTGAAGGTTGCCTACGAGTACCGCTCCTACGGCTTCCGCATGGCCGACCTCATCCAGGAGGGGAACATCGGGCTCATGAAGGCCGTGCAGAAGTTCGATCCGGACAAGAACATCCGGCTCATCTCCTACGCGGTCTGGTGGATCCGCGCGTACATCCAGAACTACATCCTCAAGTCCTGGTCGCTCGTGAAGCTCGGGACGACGCAGGCGCAGCGGAAGCTGTTCTTCTCGCTCGCCCGGACCCGGCGCGAGCTCGACAAGACCTCGGCGGAGCACGGCGCGGACTCCGACGGCCGCGACGCGAGCAAGGTCGCGAGCAAGCTGCGCGTGAAGACGTCCGAGGTCGAGGAGATGGCGCAGCGCATGGAGGGGCGCGACTTCTCGCTCGACGCGCCGATGGGCGAGGACGGCGGCACCTCCCACGTCGACTTCGTCGCCTCGGCGGAGCCTGGCGCGGACGACGAGCTCGGCGGCGCCGAGGAGCAGGCGATGGTCTCCGGCCGTGTCGGGGCCGCCCTCGCCCGCCTCGACAAGCGCGAGCGCTTCATCATCGAGCAGCGCGTGATGAGCGACCGGCCGCTGACGCTGAAGGAGCTGGGCGAGCACTTCGGCTTCTCGCGCGAGCGCGCGCGGCAGCTCGAGATCCGCGCGAAGGAGAAGCTGAAGCAGGAGCTCCTCGCGCTGGCGAACGAGATCGACTGGCCGACCGACGGGACGCCGCTCGACCTGGACGACGCCGCGGCCGCCTGAGCGCGCCGCTCGGTTGGACGGACTGATCCCGTAAACGCGCCCGCGCCCGAGCCCGCGCCCGAACAGCCGGGCTCGGACTCGGGCTCGTTCATGGGCTCGGGGCTCAAGCCAACCGGGCACCGCCGCGGGCGTCACGCCATGCCGTGCTTCTTCAGACGGTAGCGGAGGGTGTCGCGCGAGACGCCGAGGAGGCGAGCCGCCTTCGACTGGTTCCCGCTCGCGCGCTCCATCGCCTCGGCGATGAGCTTCTTCTCGACGTCGTCGAGGACGAGCCCTTCCTCGGTGATGTTCGGCAGGATCCGGTCGGGACGCCTCACCGTACCCGCCTTGCGCAGCTCCGGGGTCAGGTGCTCGGGGCGGATCTCGTCCCCGCCGGCGTGGAGGATGAACGAGCGCTCGATGACGTTCCGCAGCTCGCGGACGTTGCCGGGCCAGTGATATCCCCGCAGCATCTCCATCGCGGGCGCGGAGACGCCCCGCACCTGTCGCTTCATCTCCTTGTTGAAGCGGGCGATGAAGTGTGCGGCGAGCGTCGGGACGTCGTCGACGTGATCGCGCAGCGCGGGGACCACGATGCGCACCACGTTGAGCCGGAAGAACAGGTCGGAGCGGAACCGCCCCTCCGAGACCCGCTCCTCGAGGTCCACGTTCGTGGCGGCCATGACCCGGACGTCGCAGCGCAGCTCCTGCACGCCGCCGACGCGCCGGAAGGTCTTGTTCTCGAGGAGGCGGAGGAGCTTCGCCTGGCCGCCGGGCGGCAGGTCCCCGATCTCGTCGAGCATCACCGAGCCGCCCTCGGCGCTCTCGAACAGGCCGCGCTTCTGGGTGTGCGCGTCGGTGAAGGCGCCCCGCTCGTGTCCGAACAGCTCCGACTCGAGGAGGTGCTCCGGGAGCGCCGCGCAGTTCACCTGCAGGAAGGGGCGCTCCGCCCGGGCGCCCTGGAAGTGGATGGCGCGGGCCACGACCTCCTTCCCCGAGCCGCTCTCCCCCTCGATGAGGACGGTCGTCGTGTCGCTCTGGGCGAGCCGACCGATCATCGTCCGCACCTGCTCCATCGTCGAGGACGCGCCGACGATCGCGTCGAGGGCGCTCGTGCTCCGCCGCTCGCTCGTGAGCGTCGCGATCTGCCGGCGACTCCGGGCGGTGGCGATGGCGCGCTCCACCGCGGCGTCGAGCGCCTGGAACGGAAAGGGCTTCACGAGGAAGTCCACCGCGCCGTGCTTCATCGCGTCCACCGCGATGTCCACCGTCGAATGGGCGGACATCATGAGGACCGCGAGCTCCGGGTGGAGAGAGAGGGCCCGCTGCAAGGTCTCGACACCGTCGATCCCTGGCAGGCGCACGTCGAGCAGCATGAGATCCGGGGGCGTCGAGGCGAGCAGCTCGAGGGCCTGCTCGCCGGACTCGGCGGAGAGGACCTCGTAGCCGTCGCGCTGCAGGCGCTCGGCGACCGACCAGCGGATGAGCTTCTCGTCGTCGACGACGAGGACGCGTGCGGCGGGGGTCATGCGGCGTGCTCCGTGGCGCGCCCTGGGCGCGCCTGCTGCAGCGTCACGGTGAAGACGGTACCTCCCTCGGGCGGGCAACGATACCCGATGTGGCCGCCGTGCTCCGCCACGATCCGCGCGGAGATGGCGAGCCCGAGCCCGTTCCCCTCCCGCTTCGTCGTGAAGAAGGGCTTGAAGATCTGGGCGCGCAGGTCGGAGGGGATGCCGGGACCGGTGTCCTCGATCTCGACGACCACGTTCCCGTCCCCCGCGCGCGACCGGACGGTCAAGGTCCCCCCGCCCTTCATCGCCTGGCAGGCGTTGAGGCAGATGTTCAGGAACACCTGCTCGAGCTGGAAGGGATCGGCGAGGACCGGCGGCAGCGCGTTCTCGAGCTGCGGCACGACGGTGACCGGACCGCCACGCGACTGCTGGCCGATGAGGAACAGGACCTTCTCGATCGAGCCGTTGGCATCGGTCGAACGGAGCTTCGCCTTCGCAGGCCGTGCGAAGCTGAGGAGGCTCTCCATGGTGTGCGTGAGCCGCGACACCTGGTGGCGCATCTCGGAGACGACCTCGGACTGGCGGGGATCCTTCGAGAGATCCTCCGCGAGCAGCTCGAGCGCGCCGGAGAGCCCCGCGAGCGGGTTCTTGATCTCGTGGGCGAGGCTCGTCGCGATCTCGCCGACCGCCGCGAAGCGGTCCGCGCGCACCATGCGCTCGCGGTAGAATGCCTCGAGCTCCGCCTGGCTGCGGCGCAGCGCGGCGAGGGTCGCGTCGAAGCCGCGCGCCGCGACCCCGAGCTCGTCCGGGCGACCCTCGTCGGCGCGCACCGTGAGGTCCCCCGCCTCCGCCCGGCGCATCACCGCGACGAGCCGCTGCAGCGGCGTCACGGCCTCGCGCCCGAGGAGCCACAGCGCGATCCCCATGAGGACCACGAAGGCGGCCGCCGCGGAGACGGAGAGCGTGTTCGCGAGCTGCGCCTGCGCCTGCAAGACGGGCATCCGCGTGAAGCGGAGGTCGAGCCAGCCGTTCACCCGCGACTGCGTCCCGTGACAGCGCGCGCAGGACTCCACGTTGAGGATCGGATGGATCACGGCGTACTCGCTCTGGTTGCCGCCCGGCGCGACGATCACCGTCACCTTCTCGAACCGGCGCAGATCCCGCCACGGGACGGCGCCGAGGAGACGCGGCGACGACGAGGACGACACGTTGCCGCCCGGTGACAGCAGGCTCGCGGCCACGAGGTCCGACCCGTGCCCGGGGAGCGCCTCGAGGAGCAGCGGGACCTCGTGCGGGCGTCCGGCCAGCATCACGTTCGAGACGCCGCTCGCCACCATGCCGGTCAGGAGCTCCGCGCGCTCGCGACGCCCGCGCTCCATGTCCGCGCCGTACAGGTGCACGGCGCCCGCGACCATCGCCGCGAGCGTCACGCCGAACAAGAGCGCGGTGGGAAGGAGGATGCGGGCGCGGGTGCTGGAATCCAGCCGGTGGTACGCGCGCTCGAGAAAGTTCATTCGCCTTGGGGAACCGCGGTCAGGTCGCCATCATTGCAGGGACGGGCGGCGGGGGGAAGCCCGCCCACCCCGCGCCCGACCAGCAGGCGAGCTCGCCGTCGAGGGCCCGCTCGGCGTATTCCAACGCGTCCGCGCGCTCGTCCATCGGCGCCCGCATCATGAGGTCGAGGCCCTTCCCGTCGCGCAGGTGGACGTCTCGGTCGAGACGACGGCGACCTCGCCGACCCCACCTCCATCGAGGAATCCTGCAAGGGCCGTCTCGACCTCGCGAGGCGACAGCGCGAGAAACTCGCGATCCCACGACTTTCCGCTCCTGCGAGTGAGGCCGACCACGGCGAGCACAGCGGTCCTTTCGCGAGGTTGGGCGATACCAGAGCAAGCCATGTGCCCTTCCCACTCGCGCCATATTCCACGAGACTATGGGGGGTAATCACGCAACGGTTGCGTGATTTCCCCCTGCCATTCCGCTCCGCGAAAGGGCTGCGTGTGGGCGCCTGGTCGCCTGCCCATACGCCCCGTCACCCCTGCACGCCTGGCGGCGCTGCAAACTGGCGCAAACGCGGAGCGGGGCTCGCGCAGCGTGTGAGCGAGGTGCCCATGTCCCTGCTGGGGGCTTCGCGGCACTCCGATTGCACACGCGCGCCTGTTCAGGTTCCAGGCAGGCGCCGGCGGGTCAGAACGGAGTGACGATTCCCGTGTACGAGAGATCCGTCGAGAGACGTACCTTTCGCTCGAGCCTCGTCCTCTCGACGCGCGCTCCGGCCCGGGCAGCAGTGCTCGCGGCGGCGCTCGCGGCGCTTCTCCCCTCGACGGCGAGGTCCGCGCAGGACGTTCCGCTTCCTCCGCCGCCGCCCGGGACGAAGCGGATCCAGGTGCCGCTCCCTCCGCCGCCGCCGGGGACCGCCCTGCAGCAACGCCCTACCTCGGCACCCGCCGCCGACACGTGCACGACCTGCCACTCCGCGATCGCGCGGGGGCGGGTGCTCCATGGAGCGCTCGACAAGCACGCCTGCTCCTCCTGCCATCGAGCCGTGACGGCCGAGACCGGCAAGTGCCGCTCCCGGACCGCCTCCAAGTGGGCGCTGGTGCGGACGGAACCGGAGCTCTGCTACGGCTGCCACGCCCGGAAGGATCAGTCGAAGTCGGTCCACACCGTGATCCGGCAGGGAAGCTGCCTCTCTTGCCACGCCGCACACTCCTCGGACTTCGCCGGGCTCATCTCGCAGCCGCGCGAGAAGGTCTGCTTCGAGTGCCACGACGCGGACTCGCTCTCGACGAAGCCGGTGAAACACGCGCCCGTCGCCGAGGGGAGGTGCCTCGAGTGCCACGACCCGCACGGCGGCAACCTGCCGAACAACGTGAAGGCGGAGAGCGGGACCACGTTCTGCCTCAAATGCCACGCCACGAAGGCCCCGACCGGGAAGGGCACGCCCGGGGCGGCGTTCCGCATCGACATGGACAAGAAGGTGGTCCACGCCGCCTTCAAGCGGACCGACTGCCTCGGCTGCCACGACGGCGGCCACGGCTCGGACAACCTGAAGCTCCTCAAGAAGAACGCGGTCGACCTCTGCTACGGCTGCCACGCGCGCAAGGACAAGGCGAAGTTCCCCCACAGCGCCGTGGTCGTCGGCGACTGCGCCGTCTGCCACGACCCGCACACCTCCGACAACCCGAAGCTCCTCGCGAAGGCGACCGTCCAGGAGACCTGCTTCATCTGCCACCAGGACGACCTGACCGGCAGGAAGGTCGTCCACGCGCCCGTCGTGAAGGGCTGCGAGCAGTGTCACGATCCGCACGGCGCGGCGAACCGCTTCGCGCTCAAGACCGGCGAAGGCAAGGCCGCCTGCTACAAGTGCCACAAGGCGGTCGACAGCGGGAAGAACAAGCACGCCGCGCTGGAGCGATACGGCTGCATCGGCTGTCACGATCCGCACGGCGCAGGGAACGGCGCGCTGCTCGCACGAAGAGTGAATAAGGGATGCGCCTCGTGTCACCCGCAGCAGGCGGATGGGCGGCATGTCACCACGTCGGGGAATGGAAACCATCCGGTCGGCGGCAACCTGAACGATCCCCGGCGCGCGGGCCGCGATTTCTCGTGCGCGAGCTGCCACAACCCGCACGGCTCGGACAACCCCGTCTTCTTCTATGTCGGCGCCACGCCGATGGAAATGTGTGCGGGCTGCCACGGCGACCAGGGCGGCGGCCATCCGGAGCTGAAGAACGTCATCTCGCGCGCGTACCGGAAGCCCGACCCCGCAGCGGGCACGAACGGAGCCGCGGGGAGCGCCGGTGCCGGAACCGGTGGCGGCGCGGGGGCGGGTACCGGTGGTGGCGCGGGGGCGGGTACGGGCGGCGGTTCGGGCGGCGGCGGCGGTTCGGGCGGCGGCGGCGGCTCGGGGGGCGGCGGTGGCTCGGGCGCCGGCGGCGGCTCGGGCGAAGAAAGCGGCTTCGGCGCAACAGCACCTCAGAGGTGAACACGTGAACGCACTCGCCATCCTTGCAATCGTCCTCTCCGCGCCCGCGAACGACTTCGTGGCACGGGTCGACGGCACACCCATCACCGGCTCCGCGTTCGCGCGCCGGCTCGTGGCGAGCGCGTCCCTCGGCGTCCCCGCACAGCCCGAACCGGTCCTCGACACGATGATCGACGAGGCGCTCCTCTCGGCCGAAGGCCACCGGCTCGGGCTCGAGCATTCGCCCGCCGCCGTGGCGCGCCTCGAGACCGTGCAGCGCCAGGCGGCAGGAGCGCTGTTCCTCGAGAAGGAGATCGCCGGGAGGATCAAGATCGACGAGAAGACGGTGCGGAGCATCTTCCACTCGATCGCGGACTTCGCGGCCTTCGATCTGCTCGTCTTCGACACCGCGGACCACGCCTCCGCGGCGCTCGGGCGGATCCGGAAGGGCGCGTCCTTCGCGACGGAGAGCGCCGGGACCGTTTCGTCGCGGCTGGTCCCCGACCCGAAGGACGCTCCGCTCGTCATGCGGGGCGAGATCGGCCCTGCCCTCGCCGCCGCGCTGTTCGGCGCCGCCCCCGGAGCCGTGGTCGGACCGGTCCAGCTCCCCGACGGGTTCGCGGTCGCCCGCCTCCTGAAGAAGCAGGTCGGGACCGAAGCGGAGCTCGCGAACCGGCGCGCGTCGCTCGAGGCCCACGCGCGGAAGCAGCAGGGGGAGGAGATGAAGCATCACGTCGTCGCGCAGCTCCGCGAGCGAGCGCACGTGACGCTCGACGAGGCCTTCGTGCGATCCCTTCCCCCAGGAGAGCTCACCCCGCAGCAGCTCGATCACCCGCTCGCGAAGGCGGGCGGGTGGGTGCTCCGGCTCGGCGACATCGCCGACGAGGTGCGCGCGATCCGCGCGACGGGTGGGCACATGGGGCCCTTGCTCCGGGTCCAGGTGGCGTCGAACGAGATCGACTCGCGTCTCCTGCAGGACGTCGCCGTGGAGCGTGGCTTCCTGAAGGCGCCCGAGATCGTCGCGCTCCGCCCCGAGCACGAGAAGCATGCCGTCGGGTACGCCGCGATGATGCGCATCATCGACGCGACGCCTGCGCCGACGGAGCAGGAGATCGCGCACTTCTACGAGCGGAACGCCGACGCATTCGGGCAGCCGTTCGCGCAGGTCCTGCCGAGGGCCGCGGCGGGCGCGGCGCGCGAGAAGCGCCAGGCGGCGTTCGTCCGAGCCGTGGCCGCGCTGCGAAAGAAGGCGGCCATCTCGATCGACCGGGGAGCCCTCGCGCGGGCGACGAAGCCCGGCGCATAGCGGCGAGGATCCTCCTGCCCCGACCGACCACGCGATGAAGCGTAACGCGCCCCCCGAGATCCGAGGACCCGGAGGGGTGCTCCCGCTCCACCCGCACGACGAGGCGGCGCTCGATCTCGTCATGCTCATCGAAGGCGAGACGAGCGGCAGGCCTCTCGAGAGCGTGCTCCAGCAGTACGGTCGTTCGCGCAGCACCTACTACGAGAAGCTGCGGCGCTTCCACGAAGACGGCGTCGCCGGGCTCCTCTCGCGCCCGCCGGGGCCGCGCAGCCCGTGGCGTCGCCCGCTCGAGGTCGTGCGCTTCATCGTGACGACGCGGCTGCGTCACCCGGACCGCAGCGCGGCCGCGATCGCGGAAGATCTGGCTCGCCTCGGCCACCCCGTCAGCGTTCGCACCGTCGAGCGAACGCTCACGCAGTTCGGGCTGACGCGGTGCTCGGCCCGGATCGAGGCGGAGACTCCCGCGACGCCGCGCGCGAATGCGGAGACTCCCGTGACGCCGCGCGCGAACGGAGAGCGGCGATCGTGAGAGCAGGGGTCGCCGGCGCCACGCTCGCCTTGCTCCTCGCGACCCCCGCGAGCGCGCAGATCTTCCCCGCCCGGAGCGGCGAGCTCGGGATCATCGACGTCCCCGACGCCGAGGTCGCGGGAGCCGCTCACAACCTCCTTGCCGCCGAGCTCCGGTTCGACCGCGTCGCGGGAAGCAGGAGCGACTTCGGTCCGCTGCCCGCGTACCTCGTCACCGGCGTCGCCGAACGGCTCGACCTCGGCCTCACGATGCGCGAGTGGGGGCAGCCTGGCGATCCACGCCCGGGGCGCATGCTGTTCGGCGCCGCCGCGAAGCTCCAGCTCGTGCCACCGGTCGGCGGGATCCCCGGCGCGGCGGTGAGCGCGGTCTTCGACCGGGTGAACGACGCCCCGGTCGTCGCCGCACGGGCCGCCGTGTCCACGGGGGATCTCCCGGTCCGCCTGGCGGGCTTCCTCGGGTTCGAGGCCGGCATGGGCGCGCAGGGAAAGAAGGGAGTGGCCGCCGGGCTCGCGGCCGGCATCCCTCTGAAAGAGGGCTTGCACCTCGACGCCGAAGCCCTCGTCGGCCCGCAAGGGCCGAACCTCGGGGCCGCGGTCCGCTGGAATGCGACGCGCGCCGCCGGCATCTCGTTCGGCGCCAACTACCTCCCGAAGGCCGACGGACTTCGCGTGGCGCTCACGTTCGCGTTCTGGCCGTACCGTGCGAAGAAGGAGGCTGCTCCGCCCGTGCCCGAGCGCGTGGCGAACGCCGATACCGAGGTGGAGCCGCAGAAGGGGGCTCGCAGCTTCACGGACGACCGGCCGCACTTCCGGCTGCGGATGGCTTGGGCGGACGCGAGCCAGATCGGGCAGCCTCGCCCGCTCCAGTTCGGGCCGTTCACGGCTCAGGCCGCCGTGGTGGCCGTCGCCGGCCCGGTCACGAGCGGGCCCCGCGCGGCCGTTCCGACCATCGAGGATCTCGGGGAGAAGCAGCTCGCGGAGAGCCAGGCGCTCGCCGGCGTGCGCGAGCGGCGCATCCAGTCCACGTTCGAGCAGCTCGACGCACGCGAGAAGGCGGCCTTGGCCGAGCGCAAGCGGCTCGAGGACCGCGAGCGCGAGCTCGCCTCGCGCGAGCGCCAGCTCGACGGCCGCGAGCAGCGAATCGTCCGCCGGGGGCCGACGCCGCAGATCCGGCAGCTCGAGTCGCTCGAGCAGCAGCTCGCCGCGCAGGAGCGCCAGGCGCTCGCGCAGGAGCGCAGCTTCGGCCCCGCGATCGAGGCCGCCGAGGGACGCGTCCGCGACGCCGCCGCCCGCGAGACGGTGGAGCGCCAGGAGGCGGACCGCCTCGCCGCCTCCGCCGCCGGCGCCCCGGCCCGCGGGCAGCAGCTCGAGCTGCGAAAGCAGGCGCTCGCCGCGAAGAACCGCCAGCTCGCCGCCTCCGAGGCGCGCCTCGTCGCGCGGGGGGAGCACACCGACGCGGTCGAGCGGCAGCTCCCCGCCTTCGGCCAGCGGCTCGATGCCAAGTCCCGCCGGCTCGACACGCGCGGCGAGCGGCTCGATCTGCTCGAGAACCCCGCGGCAGAGTCGCGCCCGACACCCGCGGCGCCCAAGGCCACCGAGGCGGCGCCCGCCGCGCCGAAGGACAAGGCGGTCTTCGTGATGGTGGTGAAGACGCCGACCGCCATCGTGAAGGAAGGCAAGGCCGCCTCCGCCGCGCCTGCGCCCACCTCGGCGCTCCAGCCGGGAGGCGCCGTCGAGAAGGCGGTTGCCGCCGCGACGGTGGTCTCCTTCCCGGCTGCGGCGAGCCAGCTCAGCGAGCTCGACCGCGAGACCGTCGACAACATCGTCAAGCTCGCGGCGAAGGAAGGCTGCGAGCTGCTCATCTGGGCGCGCGCCAAGGACCCGAGCCTCATGGCGGAGGCGCAGCGGCGCGCCGCCGAGATCCGCGAGCGCGCCATGTCGGTCGGCTCGCTCCAGGCGAGCCAGATCGTGACCCGGATCACGACGCGCCCCGGCGCCCAGGGCGTGGACCTCGTCGTCTCGGCGCTCCGCGAGGCGGCGAAGCCCGCCGGGATGGGGGCGGCGCCGGCAGCTCCCGCCGGCCCGGCCCTCGCTGCCGGCGAGAGCGGCAAGCGGCAGATCCGGGAGGCGGTGCAGGCGGCGCAGCGGTCGATCGAGGCCTGCGTCGGAGAGCGTCTCGCCACGACGAAGGTGGAGCGCGCGGAGGGCGTCCTCAAGATCACGGTGTCCGGGAACGGCGCGGTGGCGAACATCGCGGCGTCGGGCGGAGAGCTCGCCGGCGAGCAGCTCGAGGGATGCCTCACCCGCGCCTCCGCCACCTGGCGCTTCCCCTCGGCCGACGCGAGCTACGTCGTGGACGTGCCGATCTCGGTCATGCGCGGGGGCGAGCGATGAGGACCGGCGGGATCGGGTGGATCCTCGTCGTGGCCGGACTCGGGGCGATCTCCCCGGGGCGCGCCGTCGCCTTCGACTGGTCGGGCCGGATCGGGCTCGGCTACGACCGCACCGATTCGTGGATCGGCCCGGACCACGGTTTCGTGCCCACGCTGCGGCTCGACGGCGGCCTCGGGGCGTCCGGCTTCGTGGTGGCTCCCGGCATCGTGGACTGGGCCGCGAGCGGCGGGTACAACACCATCCGCAACAAGTACGCGGATGTGGACCGCAAGAGCGACGGCCTGACGTACGAAGCGACGGTCGGCGTCCTCCAGAGCCGGAGCGCCAAGGCGGGCCTCGCGGCCACCGCCACGCGTGGCCGGTCCGATTACTCGAGCGACGTCGGGGAGATCCGCTCGACAGGCAGCGCGGTGTCCGAATCCTACTCCGTTCGCGCCGCCGAGGGGCTTCCGGGGGTGCCGACCGTCGGCTCGGACTTCGGTTACTCGAACAGCGTCGAGACGGGCCTTGGCCGGGGCGAGACGACACGAACCTCGAAGACCTTCGGTGTCGTGGCGGGGGTGGGGGGCGATCCCTCGCTCCAGGCCGCGGCCGATTATCGATTGAGCTGGGGGAATGGCTCGCTCATGGCCGTGAACTACATCGCGCAGGCCGTCAACCTCACCGCCAACATGAAGCCCTCGGAGAGCTTGTTCGCAAGTCTCTCCGGCGCTTACTTCGTGCGTGACCCGAGCGTCCTCAGCCCGGGGAACCCTCGTTACGAGAACACTGCCGTCACCGGAGCCGCCGGCTCGGAGCAGGGGAACTCACGCGCCTGGTTGCAGTACGGCTATCGTCACGCGCTCACCACGGACCCGTCGCTCGAGCTTCACGAGGCGATCGGTCACACGGTCTCCGGCAACTACGCCTGGCGCGTCTCCCCGACGTGGAAGTGGACGGGCTCCGCAGGCGCTTCGTTCGGGCAGACCCGCCTCGCGGCCGCGCAGTCGTCCGCAGCGGGCCAATCGGTGGGGCTCGCGGCGAGCTGGAGCAAGGCGACGCTCGGCGCCGACTTCGGCGTGGCCGCGGGGGCGATCGAGCCCGAGGTCGGGAGCGCGGCACTCGCGTACGGCGCGAACGCGTCCGCCCACGCGAGCCTCCCGCGCCCGAACCGCACGTACAGCCTGACCTACCAGGGGGGGTACAGCGCCAATCTCGACGCCACGGCAGGGTGGTCCATGACCCAGTCCGTCAGCGCAGACGTGAAGACCACCGCGCCTGGGCTCCCGACCTGGGCGGCCAGTCTTCAGGCGTCCGGGGCCCGGGGCGGCGGCGGCGCGTTCGGAGCGAACGCGAGCCGAACCATCTCGGCAGCGGGCTCGGTCTCATACGGGTGGGCGTCGTTCCAGCTCCAGGCGGGGACCAGCGATTCCGTGACGGGGGCGCTCTCGAATCCGCTCTCCGACGGCCTCTTCCTTCCCGCCGCCTTCGACACCCACTCCCGCTACGCCGCCGCGAACGCCTCTTTCAAGCTCGCAACCAGTCTCACGGCGCAGGCGATCGCGAAGTACACCATCCTCTCCGGGCCGGCAGCTCCGGACCAGCGCGAGGCGGCCATGAGCGGCAGCCTCCAGTACGGCTACGGCTTCTGGTCGCTGTCGCTCGCCGAGCAGTACTCGATGGGCGGCACCACCTCGTTCGACCACAAGATCAGCGAGTTCTTCGTCCATGCGTCGCGGACGTTCGGCGGACGGTAAGGGGATTCACGATGCTCCGCGCCGTCCGCGCCTCCCTCCTCCTCGCGCTCGCGGCCTCCGGCTGCGCGACGTCGGGGCCCCGTCCCGCCCCAGCCCCCGACGTCACGTGGCCGGCCGCACCGGCGCAGCCTCGCGTCAGGCTCGTCGCCACCCTTCCCGCCCCCGTCCAGGTCTCTCGCTGGCGCCGCGTCCTCGACGCGATCGTCGGGCTCGAGAGCGGCCCGGCGAGAGGGGCGCCGCTCGAGCGCCCGTTCGGCGTCGCGGTCGGTCCCGGCGGAGACGTGATCGTGGCGGATCCCGACCTCGCGGGCGTGTTCCGGCTGGGCGAAGGACGCCCGACCCCGATCGCCTGCCGCGGGCGCGAGTGGGACACGCCGATGGCGCTCGCTGTGGCACGGGACGGCGCGCTCCTCGTGGCGGACTCGGGGGCCGCGGAGATCGTCCGCGTCGCGCCGGACGGCGCGTGCACGACGATCGGTGCCGGAGAGCTGGAGCGTCCGACCGGAGTCGCGGCGGGCTCGGAGCGGATCTACGTCGCGGATCCGCCACGTCACGAGGTCGTGGCCTTCTCGCCCGGAGGCGTCGTCCGGCTCGGGCGGCGCGGGGAAGGCGAGGGAGAGTTCGCCTTCCCGACCGCCGCTGCGACCGCGCCGGACGGGACCCTCCTCGTCGTGGACGCGCTCAACTTCCGGATCGTGAGGCTGTCCGCCGGCGGCGCGTGGATGGCGAGCTTCGGCACGCCCGGAGACGAGGGCGGCGCGTTCGCGCGTCCGAAGGGGATCGCGGTGGACGGGGACGGGAGGGTCTACGTGAGCGACGCCCAGCGCGACCTCGTCCTCGTCTTCGGGCACGACGGATCGTTCGAGTATTCGATCGGCGGGACCGGGTCGGCGCCGGGCTGGTTCACCCACCCCGCCGGCCTGGCCGTCGCCGGAGGCCGGCTCTACGTGGCGGACAGCCACAACCGCCGCATCCAGGTGTTCGAGATCCTGGGAGAGCGCACATGAACGTCCTTCCATTCCTCGTCGGGATCGCGGTCGGGTCCACCGCGATGGCGGCGGGAGGCTCCTCGGTCGTGGGCTCGAAGCACGATCTGTCGGTGAAAGGTCCCGGGCCGATCAAGGCCCAGGCGGAGAGGCAGTCGTGCGTCTTCTGCCATGTCCCCCACGGCGGCACCTCGAGGGCGCTCGGCGCCCGTCCGGAGATCGGGAACAAGCATCGGCCGTACGAGAGCACGACGGCGCAGCGTCACCCGGGCGCGCCGTCCGGCGCCACCCGCGTCTGCCTCTCGTGCCACGACGGCACGATCGCGGTCGGGCAGACGCGCACCCGCACGATCCAGATGAACGGCGCCACGGACAACGGGCGAATCCCCGCGACGCGCAGATCGAACCTCGGAACCGATCTCCGGGGCACGCACCCGGTCTCGGTGACGGGGGAGCCCGGCTCGAGGGTCCACGCTCCGACGGACCGCCACGTGAGGCTCGACGCGGCGAGCCAGGTGCAGTGCACGTCCTGTCACGACCCCCACTCGGAGTTCGGAGGGACGGCCGAGGGCCGCTTCCTCGTCAGACCGACGAAGGCATCGCAGCTCTGCACCTCCTGTCACGAGCCGAACCGGGGGAGCCACGCGACGTCGTCCAGCCCGTTCACCGCCGCCCAGGGCAACGACGCGCGCTACGCCAGCGTCGCGGAGGCGGGCTGCCACGCCTGCCACGACTCGCACGGGGCCGACGTGAGCGGCCGGCTGCTGTCGCGCCGCCCGACCGACGCCGAGGACGGCCTCTGCCTGCGCTGCCACGGCGGCGCGGCGACCGGTGCGCGCCTCAACGTCGCGCGGGAAGTCGCGAAGGGCTCCGCGCACTCGGTGGACGGGAGCCGCGTTCACGACGCCTCCGAAGGACCGGAGGTCTCGGGGCGCCGACTCCCGGAGCTGTCCCCCTCCGCGCCGCGCCACGCCGCCTGCGTCGACTGTCACGAGCCGCACGACGCGAACTCCGTTCGCGCCCAGGCGCCGCTCGCGCCCGGAGCGATGGCGGGGACGTGGGGCATCGACGAGGCCGGCCGCCCGGCCCGGCCCGCCCGGTTCGAGTACGAGGTCTGCTTCAAGTGCCACGGCGACAGCGCCAACAAGCCGCCCGCTTCGGTCTTCCGCGCGCCGCAGCGCAGGATCGAGGACCGGAACCTGCGGCGCGTGTTCGACCCCGTGGCGCCCTCCTCTCACCCCGTCGTCGCGCCAGTGCGCGGCGGCGACGTGCCGAGCCTGACCGCCCGTTACCGGCCGGGCAGCCTCGTCTACTGCACCGATTGCCATGCCTCGGACGACGGCCCGGGCGCGGGAGGCACCGGTCCGCGAGGGCCGCACGGCTCCGCCTACGCACCGCTGCTCGAGCGGAACTACAGCACCGCCTCCCCCGGCGCCGAGAGCCCGTTCGCGTACGCGCTCTGCTACAAGTGCCACGACCGGAACGTCCTCCTGTCGGACCGCTCCGCGTTCCGGCTCCACCGCAAGCACGTCGTGGAGCGGCAGACGCCGTGTGCGACCTGCCACGCCGCCCATGGCGTGTCCGCGAGGGCCGGCACTCCGACGCAGAATGCGCACCTCGTCGACTTCGACCTCGGCGTGGTCCGCCCTGGCCGCAACGGCGCGCTGCAGTACGAGCGGCTCGCGTCTCGCTCGGGAAGGTGCGCGCTGACGTGCCACGGCGCCCTGCACGATCCCCCGGCCACGAAGGCGGGCGCGTACGGCTCGGTTCCCCCCGGTTGATCGGCGCGGGGGGTTGCCAGCGCCCCCCGCCCGTGCGAGTTATCGTCGGCGCCCGCCAGTGGCGGGATTCCACAGGAGAGACAGGAACATGGAACGCACGAGCCGCAGCATCTCGCTGACCGCTTCGCTCCTCGCCCTCGCGGTGGTGACGGGCTGCGCGGGGACCCAAAAGACGCAGCGCATCGTCTGGCCCTTCCCGCCCGACCCCCCCCGCATCCAGTACGTCCGGACGCTGTCGAACACGGCCGACGTCGAGTCGGGGTTCCGCCGGTTCTGGACCCAGATCAGCGGCAAGGGGTCGCTCGGGGTGTTCAACCCCTCGAGCGTCGCGCTGAGCCCCGACGAGCGGCGCCTCTACGTCGCCTGCGTGACCGTCGGCGTCGTGGTCTTCGACTTCGAGAAGGGGACGGTCGAGCGCGCAGCGAACAGCGGCGGGCGCAAGCCGAAGGCGCCGTGGAGCGTCGCCGTCGACGGGAACGGCAACCTCTACGTCGGCGACCAGGTCGAGCGGGTCGTGTGGGTCTACTCCGCCGACGGAACGTTCCTGCGCCAGATCGGTAACGGGATGTTCGTGCGGCCTGCCGGTCTCGCGTTCGATCGCAAGCGCCAGCTCCTCTACGTCGTCGACGGCTCGAACGGAAGCAGCCGGGACCATCACGTCCAGGTGTTCGCGCCGGACGGGCGTCACCTGCGGACCATCGGTACTCGCGGAGAAGGGCCCGGCGAGCTCAACTTCCCGTCCTACGCGGCAGTGGCGCCGGACGGCAAGCTGTACGTCGCGGACACGGGCAACTTCAGGATCGCGGTCTTCGATCCGGAAGGCGCTTTCGTGACGACGATGGGCGCCGTCGGCGACGGCCCTGGCCAGTTCGGGAAGGTGAAGGGGATGGCTTTCGACGCGTTCGGCAACCTCTACGTCGTCGACGGCCAGTTCGGGCTCGTGCAGATGTTCAACCGCGATCTCCGGCCGCTCATGTTCTTCGGCGGACCCTTCGAGCATCCCGCGTTCATGAAGTCGCCGAACGGCATCGCGATCGACTCGAAGAACAACATCTACGTCTCCGACTACATGTTCAACCACGTGAACCAGTACGCGCTCGTCAACACGAAGGGGGCGGACGCGGAGTCCCCGAGCGCGTCCGATGCGTCAGCGCGCGGTGACAGCCGGCCGCAGCCGTCCACGTCTTCGCCGTCGCCGCCGGCTGCCGATCCCCGGAGATGATGACCGGGTGCGAGGGCGGCAAGACGCGCAAGGTGCGGGATCTGCCCCACCCGAGGTCGAGCGCAGCACGTGAAGTCGCCGGGTTAGGCAGCCGACCGAGGGCACGCCGGTTGCAGCCTGCCAGGCCATCCGTGCAAGGGGCACGGTCACCGAAAGGATGGAAGACATGAAGAAGGTTCTCGTCGCCGCTGCGCTCGCCCTCGTGGCGAACTACGCCTCGGCTGCCATTTCTGGATCCAGCCACGATCTCACCGCGAGCTATGGTAACGGCGCCAAGTGCGCGTACTGCCACATCCCGCACAACTCGCTCGATACCTCTGGCTTTGCTCCGCTCTGGGCTCGTAACATGAACGCGGGCCAGACGTACACGGTGTACTCGTCGGTCTTCGGCGGCCAGAAGGCCGGGCAGCCGGGTACGCCGTCGCGCCTCTGCCTGTCCTGCCATGACGGCACGCAGGCCGTCGCGTCGGTCTACACGTCTAACCAGACGCTGACCACCTACGGCGGCATCGGCACCAAGATCAGCGGCCTGGCGCTCTCGGGCACGAACCTCTCGGGCGACCACCCGGTCGGCATCACGTACTCCAACACGCTCAACAACAACAACGCCGGTCTCAACGCGACGGTTCCCGCCCCGTTCAAGATCTACCCCGCCACCGTGGGCGTCGGCACGGTCGAGTGCACGAGCTGCCACAACGCGCACACCCCGAAGAACGTGTCCAGCTTCTCGGGCCGTCAGTTCATGGTGTCCACGGGCCTCACCGTGGACTTCTGCTCCGCCTGCCACTCGGCCAAGTAGTCGTCACTGTCGCAACAGCGTAATCTCAGGGAGGGGGGCCGGGTGACCGGCCCCCTTCTCTATATTCAGGATCGGCTCCTCCCTGGACACGATGAAGCCTCTCCCGCGCCGCGCCCTCGCCATCGCCGCCCTCGCGATCGCTTGCGCGGCATTCGCGGGAACGCTCGTCCTGTCCGACGACCCGGACATGTTCCACCACCTCGCGCTCGGCCGCGAGATCGTCCGCGTCGGGCTCTTCTCGGACGAGCGGCTCGTGTTTCCCACGATGGGCCGGCCGGCGGGCGTCGCTCCGTACTGGCTGGGCAGCGTCGCCATCTATCTCTGGCACGCGCTCCTCGGCGACGGCGGCCTCTCGGTCCTCCCGGCGGCGCTCGGCGCCTTGCTCTCCTTCCTCCTCGTCGCCGACGCGGCCCCGCGCGGCCGGGGTCACTCGGCGCTCACGCTCGCCGCCGCCGCCCTCCCCGTCGCCCTCGCGCTCGAGACCTTCCGTTACCGCGCGGTGCCGCGCCCCGAGGTCTTCGGGGCCGTGCTCCTCGCCTGGACGATGTGGGCCATCCGGCGCTTCGAGGACGGCCGCAGCCGCGCGCTCCTCGCCTTCCCCGCCGTCGCGATCCTCTGGACGAACCTCCACCCCTCGACCGCGGTCGCGCTCGTGCCGGTCGCGCTGCTCGTCCTCTCGAGCGCGGCCGGGAGGGCGCTCGCGCGCTTTCGACCCGTCC
>WNFU01003309.1_pt1 | contig 21389 bp, 22 predicted proteins | sample 5400121 | NCBI WGS metagenome assembly WNFU01 (sample SAMN13153360, study PRJNA577476) | soil metagenome | isolation source: 100 cm soil or saprolite under grassland replicate 1 | place: USA:California | collected 2016-06-15
GAGCCGATCTTGCCGGGACGGTTCGGTCCCGCGGCGACGCTTCGCCCGCAGCGACCCTTCGATGCCCCGGAGAGCCGACTTGCGCTTCGTCCGCGCTCCTCCGCGAACGCGAGGTCCGATCGCCCAACCGGAATGTGACCAATCACGAGGGGTCGGGGTGAGGGGGTCTTCTCGAGCTAGCCCGGAAACGCCTGGACGCACGGGTCGAGGCGGCGGCGGACCTCGGCCTCGAGGCGGTCGAGGTCGTTCCCGCTGCGCGGGTCCGCACCGGCGCAGGTGAGGATCGTGTCGTACGGCGAGCCGTCGCGGCCCACCGCTCCATAGTCGATCCGGCGCGGCATGTCCTCTCCGCCCGGGCCGGCGGCGAAGGCGCCGAAGAGTCCCTCCGATCCCGGCGCGAGCTGCGTCTTGAGATCGAGCAGGCGCCGGAGGGCGGCGCGGAAACGCGCGTCCGCGAGATGGCGTCGCTCGACGCGGGCACCCGCCGCGCGGGCGACGGCCTCGAGCGTCGCGCGGAGGAACGGGACGTCGGTGACGACGAGCCCGTAGAGGTGGAAGTCGCCGCCGGTCACCTCCTCGGCGATGGTCGCCTCCTCCTCCGAGATCCAGCTGAAGGACGGGCAGAGGAAGGACTCGCAGATGCTCGCGTCGTAGACGCCGCAGTCCCGCAGGTCCGGGCCGCCGGTGACCGCCGGGTGGGCGAGGCAGCCGATCCGCGCTCCGTCGCCCACGAACCCGAGGAGCGGACAGACGCGCACCGAAGGGAAGAGCGGGGGTGGGGCCTGCACCTCGAGCGCGCGCGCCGCCGCCCGGAACGCCTCCGGCGTCCGCGGGATCCCGGAGAGCGCGTCGGTGCGCCTGCGCAGCTCCGCCGCGACCGCCCCGCGCGACGGGTCGGTCCGGTTGTAGAGGCCGCAGCATGCGCCGCAGCTCGCCTGGTCGCGCTGGCAGAGCACCATCTGGTTCACCCCGCGCGCAGCGCCCGGGCGCGCCGGTCCGCTCGCCCTCCGCGCCTCATCGCGGCCCGAGCCCGAGCGCCGCACGGCAGCTCGCGCAGAGCCCCGGCCCCTTGCGGTCCGAGTCGGCGGCGTCGCGCGAGAAGAACATCGCGCAGCGGGAGTCGCTGCAGTGCGACAGGCCGAGGAGGTGCCCCGCTCCGTGGACCGTCTCCACCTGCGCGCGGCGGCGGACGACGTCCGGCTCGCCGTGCGACAGCCGGTGGAGCGAGAAGACCGCCGCACCCGCGTCGCGGTCCGCGTCGCCGATGACGTAGGGGGCGTCCGGCAGGAAGAGGTCCACGTCGAGGATCCCCACGACCGGCGCGTCCTTCGCGCGCAGCCCGGAGAGCCGCCGGAGGATCGAGGTCGCGTGGTACTGCGCGCGGTCCTTGTTGTACGCGTATTGCGGCTTGTCGAGCGACGGGCCCGGCCGGGCCGCGATCTCGAGGATGTCGCGCAGCGCCTCGCCGGCGGCTTGCACGAGCCGCGGCGCGACGCCTCCGAGCGCGACGACGATGACGTGGGGAGGGCGCCCGAGAGGTCGGAGCTCCGCCCTCAGGTTGGCCGGCTTCGAGGCGGAGTTGGCTGAGGCGGAAGGATTCGAACCTTCATACGCGGATCCAAAGTCCGCAGTCCTGCCGTTGGACGACGCCTCAGAACCGTTGCGACGCACGGGTGGCCCGCTCACGATGCGCTCCCCCGAGCGCGGTGCACTCGTGCGGGCCCCTCCGCCCGCGGTCCTCTAGGCTCCTACCAGCGTATCAGGGCGCTCGCCCAAGTAAAGCCGGCCCCGAACGCGCAGAGCCCCACGAGATCGCCGCGGCCCACGCCGCGCGCCTCGACCGCCTCGGCGAGGGCGATGGGGATGGAGGCGGCGGTGGTGTTCCCGTACTTCTCGATGTTGTTGAAGACCTGGTCGTCCGAGAGCTCGAGGCTGCGCTGGACCATCTGGCTGATGCGGAGGTTCGCCTGGTGCGGGACGACGACCTTCAGGTCCTTCGCCGAGAGCCCGTTCTTCTCGAGCGCCTCCCGCATCACCTCGGGCATGCGCACGACCGCGTTCTTGAAGACCTTCTGCCCCTCCATGCGCGGGTAGACCGCGCCCGACTCGATCATCTGGGGCGTGACGCGCGGGTGGTACTTCGACCCGGGTGCCTCGCAGTAGAGATCCTGCGCGAAGCGGCCGTCCGCGTGGAGGTGGCAGGAGAGGACGCCGCGCCCCGGATCGTCGGTCGCCTCGAGGAGCGCCGCCCCCGCCCCGTCACCGAAGATGACCGAGACGTCGCGGCCGCGCGTCGACACGTCGAGGCCCGTCGAGTGGATCTCCGATCCGACGAGCAGGATGCGCCGGTACATGCCCATCCGGATCCATGCGTCGGCGACGGCGAGGCCGTAGAGGAAGCCCGTGCACTGGTTCCGCAGGTCGATCGCGGGGACCCCGGGAAGGCCCAGCTTCGCGTTCAGGTAGCAGCCGTCCGCCGGCAGCATGTGGTCGGGCGTCATCGAGGCGTAGACGATCGCCTCGATGTCCTTCGGCTGCCAGCCGGCGCGGTCGAGCGCCTGCCGCGTCGCCGCGAGGGCGAGGTCCGAGTTGTCGGTGCCCTCCTTGACCCAGCGCCGCTCGCGGACGCCGGTCCGCTCGCGGATCCAGGCGTCGGTCGTCTCCATGTGGCGCGTGAGCTCGTCGTTCGTGACGACGCGGTCCGGCACGAAGGTACCGAGGGCGACGAATGCGGTGCGCGGCATGGTGCTCCTCCCGGGCTTCGCGCACCGGCGGCGGGCCGGGCGCAGGGCGATCAGACGTCCAGGTTCTGGACGTCGAGCGCGTGCTTCTCGATGAACTCGCGGCGCGGCTCGACCGCGTCGCCCATGAGGATCGAGAACACCTCGTCCGCCTCGACGGTGTCGTCGACCCGGACCTGGAGCATCGTCCGCTGCTCCGGGTCCATCGTCGTCTCCCAGAGCTGCTGGGGGTTCATCTCTCCGAGCCCCTTGTAGCGCTGGATGTTCTGGCCCTGCGCGGCGCTCCGCTTCAGCGCCTCGACTGCGGCGAAGACGTCGTCGACCTCCTCCTCGCCCTCCGGCTTCTCGATCCGGTAGGGACCGGGGCCGATCTCGGCGAGGGCGGCGTGGAGCGCGGCGAGCTCCCCCCACTCCGGGCCGGAGAGGTAGTCGAAGTCGAGGCGCGTCTCGCGCGTCGCGCCGGCCACGGTCGTCTGGTAGACGAGCGAGTCGCAGCCGTGCTCCTCGTCGCGCTCGATCTTGGCGAGGCGCACCTCGAGCTCCGGGTGGAGCTTCTGCGCCTTCTGGTAGATCGCCTCGACCTGGGTCTTCACCGCGTCGTGGCGCTTCAGGAGCGCGAGGTCGAGGTCGCCGAGCTGGATCGCGGCGTCCACGATCCGGCTGTCGCGCCGCCGGTCCACCCGCGCGAGGATCGCGCGGTACGCGATCGCGCACTCGGCGAGCCGCTTGAGGTCCGGGCCGTCGATGAGGTTGTCCCCCGCCAGGAGCTTCGCCTTCTCGGTTGCGATGTTGAGGAGGTACTCGTCGAGCGCCGGCTGGTCCTTCAGGTACTGCTCCTTCTTCCCCTTCTGGACGCGGTAGAGCGGCGGCTGGGCGATGTAGAGGTAGCCCCGCTCCACCACCTGCGCCATCTGCCGGAAGAAGAAGGTGAGGAGGAGCGTGCGGATGTGGCTGCCGTCGACGTCCGCGTCCGTCATGATGACGACCTTGTGGTAGCGGATCTTGTCGACCGAAAACTCCTCGGGTCCGATGCCGGTCCCGAGCGCGGTGATCATGGTCGCGATCTCCTGCGACGAGAGCATCTTGTCGAAGCGCGCCTTCTCGACGTTCAGGATCTTGCCGCGCAGGGGCAGGATCGCCTGGATGCGCCGATCGCGCCCCTGCTTCGCCGAGCCGCCTGCGGAGTCGCCCTCCACGAGGTAGAGCTCGGACTCCTTCGGGTCCCGCGACTGGCAGTCGGCGAGCTTTCCAGGCAGCGAGGCGCCGTCGAGCGCCCCCTTGCGCCGCACCGTCTCGCGCGCCTTGCGCGCCGCGATCCGCGCGCGCGCCGCGTCCGCCACCTTCGCGCAGATCCGCTTCGCGACGTTCGGGTTCTCCTCGAGGAAGGCGCCGAGCCTGTCGTTGAGCATCGTCTCGACCATCGACTTCGCCTCGGTGTTCGAGAGCTTCGTCTTGGTCTGCCCCTCGAAGCTCGCCCCGGGGAGCCGCATCGACACGACGCCCGCGAGCCCCTCGCGCATGTCGTCGCCCGACGGCAGGTCCTCCTTGATGTCCTTGAAGAGGTTGTTCTTCTGCCCGTACGCGTTGATCGTGCGGGTGAGCGCGGTCTTGAAGCCGATGAGGTGCGTCCCGCCCTCGTGGTTGTGGATGTTGTTCGCGAAGGCGAAGACCTTCTCGTCGTAGCCGTCGTTCCACTGCAGGGCGATCTCGACGAGCGCGGTCCCGCGCTCCGTCTCGACCTCCTGGCGGAGCGCGATGGGCGGGTTGAAGAGCACCTCGCGCGCCTTGTTGAGGTAGGCGACGAACTCGCGGATGCCGTCCTTGAAGAGGAACTCGTGCTTCTTCCCGCTGCGCTCGTCCTCGATCGTGATCCTGAGCCCGGCGTTCAGGAAGGCGAGCTCGCGCAACCGGCCGGAGAGCGTCTCGAACGAGAACTCGGTCGTCTCGAAGATCGTCCCGTCGGGCTTGAAGGTCACCTTCGTGCCGCGCCGCTGAGTCTCGCCGACCGGCGTCACCTTCGCGACCGGCTGGCCGCGCTCGTAGCGCTGCGCGAAGACCTTCCCCTCGCGGTAGACCTCGACCTTGAGCCACTCGGAGAGCGCGTTCACGCACGTCACGCCGACGCCGTGGAGGCCGCCCGAGACCTTGTACGCGTTCGACTCGAACTTCCCGCCCGCGTGGAGCTTCGTCATGACGACGTCGAGCGTGTCCATCCCCTTCACCGTCGGGTGCGGGCCGACCGGGATGCCCGAGCCGTTGTCGATGATGGTGATGGAGTTGTCGGCGTGGATCGCGACGTTGATCTCGTTCGCGCGCCCCGCCATCGCCTCGTCGACCGAGTTGTCGACGACCTCGTAGACGAGGTGGTGCAGCCCGCGCTCACCCGTGTCGCCGATGTACATGTGCGGGCGCTTGCGGACCGCCTCGAGCCCCTCGAGCACCTTGATCGCGTCGGTCCCGTACTCCTCCGCCCCGTTCTGCGGGCGCGCGGTCTTCTCGGCGGTTTCCAGTGGAGTTTCCTCGCTCTTCTCGAAGGGTTCGGGCGTGCGTGGGGGGGCCTGTGGTTTCTAGCAGGCGCGCCCCGGGGATTCAACGCCCGAGTGTGGCGAAGAAATCCCCGAAATCATTCACGAAACGAGGTGCTTGACCACCCCCCCCTCGACCCCGAAGAAGCGGCTCTCGGCGCCCGCGGCAGGCTCGAGCAGGCGGCGATCGGTCGAGGTGAGGAAGACCTGCGCCGGGAGCGCCGCGAGGTAGCCGAGGAGGAAGCGGTTCTTCGCAGGATCGAGCTCCGACGAGACGTCGTCGAGCAGGAGGAGGGGCGGCCGGCCGAGCGCCGCCCGGAGGTTCTCGATCTCGGCGATCTTGAGGGCGAGCACCACCGCGCGCTGCTGGCCCTGGCTCCCGTAGAGCCGCGCCCCGCGGCCGCCGAGCGCGAGCGTGAGGTCGTCCATGTGCGGCCCGGCGGAGGTGTAGCCCCTCTCGCGGTCGCGATGAAGGCGCCGCTCGAGGATGGCTGCAAGCGCCTCGGCGAGCTCGTCCTCGCCTCCGAGCAGCTGCATCCCGGCGGCGGGGCGGTAGGCGAGGAGCGCCTCCGGCGCGCCGGGCCCGGAGATCTCGGCGAACGCCGCCGCGAGCCTCGGCGCGAGCTCCTCGACGAGCGCGCGGCGCCTGACGAGGAGGCGCGCAGCCGCCCTCACGAGCGGCGCGCGGAAGGAGGCCTCGACCTCCGGCGCTTCGGTCCGCAGGGCCGCGTTCCGCGCCCGCAGCGCTCGCACGAAGTCCCGCGCCTCGCCGAGCACCGCCGGCCAGCGGTTGAACGCGGCGCGGTCGACGAACCGGCGTCGCCCCTCCGGCCCGGCCTTCACGAGGAGCAGGTCGTCCGGCGCGAAGCAGACTGCGGCGAGCCCCTCGAAGTACCCGTCGAGCGTCTCCTGGGGCTTGCCGTCGAGGAACACCGATCGTCCCCCCGCCTGGACCTGCACGGCGGCGCGGCGGACGCCGCCCGGCCCCTCGAAGTCCGCGGCCACCTGCGCGCGCTCCTCGCCGAAGCGGACGAGCTCGGCGAGCCGCACGGCCCGCAGCGGCTTCAGCGTCGCGAGGAGGTAGATCGCCTCGAGGAGGTTCGTCTTCCCCTGGCCGTTCTCGCCGACGAGGACGGTCGCGCGAGGCGACGGCTCGAGGTCGACCTCGGCGAGGTTGCGGAAGTCGCGGATGGCGAGCCGGAGGAGCCTCACGGGACTCGGCGTCCGGCGGCCGACCGGCTCAGATCCGCATCGGCATCACGACGGCGGTGAAGCCCTGATCGGCCTCCTCGCCGCCGCGCAGCACGCCCGGCGAGAGATCGTCGGCGAGCTCGAAGGTGACGTCCTTCGACTGCACGACCGAGAGCACGTCGAGGATGTAGCGGGCGTTGAAGCCGATCTTGAGCGGCTCGCCCGCGTAGTCGACCGGGACCTCCTCCTTCGCCTCGCCGAGATCCGGGTTCTGCGAGGAGACCTTGAGCGTCCCCTTCACGAGCTCGAGCTTCACCGCGTGGGCTTTGTCGGTCGAGAGGAGCGACATGCGGCGCAGCGTCTCCTGGAAGCGGTCGCGGCCGAGCTTCACGGCGCGGTCGCTCCCCTTCGGGATGACCTGGCGGTAGTCGGGGAAGAGGCCCTCGATGAGCCGCATCGAGAGCGTCACGCCGGGCCGGTGCACGATGGCCGAGTTCTCGACGAAGCCGAGCTTCGTCTCGCCGCCGGCCTCGGCGCCGGCCTCGGCGGCCTCGGCGAGGAGCTTGCGGAGCTCCTGGAGCCCCTTCTTCGGGAGGATGACGCCGCGCTTCAGGCCGAAGGTGCCGCCCACCTGCCGCTCGACGAGCGCGAGGCGGTGCCCGTCGGTCGCGACGAGCCGGAGCGCGTCGGCCGAGGGCTCGAAGAAGACGCCGTTCAGGTTGTAGCGGGTCTCGTCGGTCGAGACGGCGAAGTAGGTCCGCTCGACCATGTCGAGGAGGAGCTTCGGGTCGATCTCGCCGAACGGGACCTTCTCGAAGCGCGGAAGCGTCGGGAAGTCCTCCGCCGGCAGGCCGACGATCCGGAACTCGGACGGGCCGCTGCGCAGCTCGAGGTAGTTGTTGTGCGCCTTCTTGAGCGTCACCTGCTGCTCGGGGAGGGCGCGGACGATGTCGTACAGGTGCCGGGCCGAGACGGCGACTGCGCCGTCCTTCAGGATCTCGCAGCCCTCCTTGTGCTCGGAGGAGACCGCGAGGTCGAGGTCGGTGGCGGAGACGATGAGCTGATCCTTCCGCGCCTCGAGGAGGACGTGGGAGAGGATCGGCATCGTGCTCTTCTTCTCCACGATGCCCTGCGAGCGGCCGAGCGCCTTCGAAAGCTCGGAGGTGGCGATCTTCAGTTCCATGGGGGATCCTCTTCTTCTTCTCTTATCAGTAGAAGCAGGGGACGGGGGCCTGTGGAAAAGCCGGCCGACTCACCGGAACCGCTGGCCTTTTCAGCCTGAACAACCACCCCGATCCGTTCGGGTCGACGTTGTGTAGCGCGCCGCGAGAAAAGCTGTCAACAGCGGCCCACGCGGGATCCTCGCCCCATCCGCTGCGGGATCCACAGAGCTTCCACAACGGTCGGCGGACGAGCGAGGGCTTCGGGGGGACGCAAGGTCCACCGGCCCGCGGCTTCAAGGCGCGAGCTTCGAGGTGAGGACCTGGACGGCGGTGCGGACCGCTGCGTCCGTCTCCATGAGGCTCTTCACCCGATCGATCGCGGCGATGACGGTGGTGTGGTCCTTCTTGTTGAACTTCTCCGCGATCGCCTGGAGCTTCTCCCCCGCGAGGACGCGGCAGAGGTGCATCGCGACCTGCCGGGGAAGCGCGACCTTCTGCTCGCGCGAGGCGCTCGTGAGCTTCGCGACGGTGAGGCCGTAGTGCGCCGCGACCATCTCCTGGATCCGCTCGATGGGCGGGCGGTAGCCCTGCGGAGGGATGACGTCCGAGAGGACGTCGCGCGCGAGGGCCACCGTGATCGGCTGGGACTTCAGCGAGGCGAAGGCGGCGAGCCGCATGAGCGCGCCCTCGAGGGCGCGGACGTTCGAGCGGATGTGCGTCGCGAGGAGGTCCGTCGCGTCGTCGGGGAGGTCGATCCGCTCGACCTCCGCCTTCTTCTTGAGGATGGCGGCGCGGGTCTCGAACTCGGGCGGCTCGATCTGGACGCGCATCCCCCACTCGAAGCGAGAGCAGAGCCGGTCGTCGAGGCCCTTCAGGTCCTTCGGGGGGCGGTCGCTCGAGAGGACGATCTGCACGTGGTGGTCGTGCAGGTCGTTGAACGTGTGGAAGAACTCCTCGGCGGTCTTCTCCTTGCCGGCGAGGAACTGTACGTCGTCGACGATGAAGGCGGAGCACTCGCGGTACTTGCGGCGGAACTCGTCGAGCGTCCCCTTCTTGATCGCGTCCACGAAGTCGTTCGTGTAGCGCTCGGACGACACGATCGCGACGCGCCCGCCGCCCGCCTTCTCGAGGATGGCGTGGGCGACGGCGTGGAGGAGGTGCGTCTTCCCGAGCCCGGAGTCGCCGTGGATGAAGAGCGGGTTCCAGGTCTTGCCGGGGTTCGCGGCGACGGCCTGCGTCGCGGCGAAGGCGAAGCGGTTCGACTCGCCGACGACGAAGGTGTCGAACGTGTAGCGCGAGTTCGGACGGATCTCGCGGGGGTCGACGGGCGTCGTCACCGGGGCGACGGGCGGCGGAGTCGGGAAGGGGGACGGCGCGGCGGCGCGCGGGCTCTCGTCCACGACGAAGACGATCCGTGCCGTGAAGCCCGCGATGCCGGGGACGAACTCCTCGAAGAAGGCGCGGTAGTTGTCCTCGACGAAGTCGCGGTGGAAGCGGTCGGGCGCGGCGATGAGCAGGCGATCGCCCTCGAGCCCCACCGCGCGCAGCGGCGCGAAGAACTTCGCGTGCGTCTCCGGACGGACGCGCGAGCGGAGGAACGCGTCGATGCGGGGCCAGAGATCGCCGAGGCTCTTCGCGGTGGCGACTACGTCCATGGCTCCTGCCCCCAACCCGGTTCGACGAAAATGCTCCCCCTGGCCACAACGCGGACGTGCGCTGCAGCGTCTTGCTCCTCGCTCGGGCGACGAGGAATCAGGGGAGCCCGTGATGCGAGCGCGGAAGGTAGCCAAGGAGGCGCAGCGGGATCAAGGCTGTCGTGATCCACGGCGTAACGACGGGGTTTTCACGGTGCACCGCGGAGGGCAGCAGCGCGCTCGACGGCGCGACCGGGGCAACCGTCCGGAAACCTTGACATCCTGCGAATGATCGGGGAGTTTGCCGCGCCATGAAGCGGACTTATCAACCGAAGAAGAAGCGCAGGAACCGCACGCACGGGTTCATGAAGCGGATGAAGACGCCGGGCGGTCGCAATGTCATCAAGCGGCGGCGCGCGAAGGGTCGCACGCGCCTCTCTCCCTCCGCGCCGAAGAAGTAGCGTGGGGTGACGCTGACGCTGCCCAGGGCGGCGAGGCTGCGGCGGCGCCGGGAGTTCCTCGAGGTGCAGCAGCGCGGCAAGCGGCTCTACTCCGGCGAGGTGCTCGTCCTCGCCCTCGCCACGGGTGGGGCCCGCCCGCGGATCGGGATCACGGTGTCCTCGAAGGTCGCGAACGCCGTCGGCCGGAACCGCGTGAAGCGCTGGGTCCGGGAGGCGTTCCGCGCGGTACAGGCGGAGCTGCCGCCCGTCGACCTCGTCGTCATCGCCCGCCGCGGCGCACCGGAGATGGGGATCGACGGCGTCCGGCGCGCGCTCGCCGCCGCGCGCGACGTCCTCATGGGGCCTCGCACGTGATCCGCGCGGCGCTCCTCCTCGTCGTGCGCGCCTACCGGCGCCTCGTCGCGCCCGCGCTCCCCGCGGCGTGCCGCTTCTATCCGAGCTGCTCCGCGTACGCGGAGGGGGCGCTCCTGCGCCACGGCGCCGCGAAGGGCGTCTGGCTCACCGCGCGGCGGCTCTTCCGCTGTCATCCGTTCCATCCTGGCGGCATCGATCCGGTGCCCTGAAGCTCTCCTCGCGAGGTCTCTCACTTGGGTCCCGACAACCGCCGCATCCTCATCGCCACCGTCGCCTCGGTGGCCATCCTTATCCTCTGGTCGGTCACGCCCTGGGGTAGACCCAAGGCGCCGCCGCCGAGGCCCGCGCCGAGCGAGGTCGCGAAGGCGCCCGCTCCCGCTGCGCCGCCCGCCGGCGCTCCCGCTTCGCCCGCCATCCCGGCGCCGCCGCCGAACGCGCGCGAGGAGACGGTGAAGCTCACGGGGGGCGGCTTCGAGGCGGTCCTCTCGAGCCACGGCGGCGCGGTGAAGAGCCTCGTCCTTCAGGGCGACAAGTTCCGGAGCGCGAGCGACAGGGGCGACGCCGCCCAGATCGATCTCGTGCGCGTCACGAAGGACCAGCCGTACCTGCTCGCGCTCGTCGCCTCCCCGGAGCTCGGGGGCGCGCAGGACGTCGCGGGCGATCCGGGCGCACGCGCGCCCATGCGGATCGTGGCGCGCGACGCGCGCTCGGTCACGTTCGAGGGGCGCGTCGGCAACGTGGACGTGAAGAAGGTCTTCCGCCTCACCGGCAAGCCCTTCGAGCTCGCGGTGGACGTCGAGGTGACGGGCGCGGCGCCGGGTGGCGCGATCGCGCTGCTCTTCCCGGGCCACACGCCGCCGAATGCGCACAAGGGCGGGATGTTCTCCGGGCCTCCGATCGGCGTCGTGCGGCCGGTCTGCCGCGCCGGCGACAAGACCGAGCGCTACGACCTCGGCGGCGATCAGGGAGCGGAGAAGCTCTCGGGCCCGGTCTCGTGGGTGGGAGTCGACGCGGGGTACTTCATCGCGGCGGCGCTGCCGCAGGAGCCGCTCGGCACCTGCCTGTTCGAGCGCGGACCGGAGAAGGGCAGCGGCCTCGCCTCGCTCCGCGTGCCGGTCGAGGGCGGGACCGGGAAGGTGTCACTGACAGTGTATGCGGGCCCGAAGGACCTCGACATGTTGCGCGGCTACGGGCGCGCCTTCGACGCCGCGATCGACTACGGCGCGATGGCCCGCCCGTTCGCGTTCTTCGCGCGGATCCTCCTCTACGTGATGCGCTGGTTCGAGAAGATCGTCGGGAACTGGGGCGTCGCGATCATCCTGCTCACGCTGCTCGTGAAGCTCCTGCTCTACCCGCTCACCGCGAAGTCGATGAAGTCGATGAACGAGATGCGGAAGCTGCAGCCGGAGATCGACAAGCTGAAGGTGAAGTACGCGGGCGATCGCGACAAGCTCAACATGTCGACGATGCAGCTCTACCAGCAGCACAAGGTGAACCCGCTCGGCGGGTGCCTCCCGATGCTGCTGCAGCTGCCCATCTGGTTCGCGCTCTACGCGACCCTCCAGACCTCGGTCGAGCTCTACCGCGAGCCGTTCCTCTGGATGCACGACCTCACGCGCCACGATCCCTTCTTCATCCTGCCGGTCGCGATGGGGCTCTCCTCCTTCGCGATGCAGAAGATCTCGCCGCAGCCGGCGGACAACGCGCAGGCGAAGATGATGCTCTACTTCATGCCCATCTTCTTCAGCGTGCTGATGCTGTTCGTCCCGGGCGGCCTCACGCTCTACATCTTCGTGAACAACGTGCTGTCGATCGCGCAGCAGCAGTTCCTCATGAGGCGGCAGACCGCGCTGGCGAAGGCCTGACGCGGGGAGGACCGATGGACGAGACGAGCGGTCGAGAGGCCCCGCCCCCGAGGGAGGCTCCGGAGAAGGTGGAGCGCGCGAAGGCCTTCTGCACGGGGCTCTTCGAGCGGCTCGGGGCAGCGGTGGACGTGGAGGTGAAGGAGACGCCGGAGGCGATCGGCGTCTCGCTCGCGCCGCGCGCCGGCAACACGATCGAGCTCTCCTCCGCGCTCGTCGAGGCGGCGCAGTACCTCGTGAACCGGGTGGTGAACCCGCGCGCCGAGGGGCGCAAGTGGGTGAACCTCGACGTCGGCGGCTTCCGCGAGGAGGGCGATCCGGCGGTGAAGGCGATGGCAGAGCGGCTCGCAGCGGCCGCGAAGCGAACCGGCAAGGTGATCGCGGTGGCGCCCATCAGCGCTCGCGACCGTCGGCAGATCCACCTCGCGCTCGTGGACGTGGAGGGCGTCTCCACGCGCAGCGAGGGCGAGGGGCTGTTCCGCCAGCTCCTCATCATCCCCGCGCGCGAGGGCGGCGAGGGCGGGCGGTAGGTGGCTGCGCCGAAGACCAAGGCCGAGCGGCTCTTCTCGGCGGCGGTGGTGCGCCGCTCCTTCGAGCTGCAGGAGGGGCGTTACCAGGAGGGCTTCCGCTTCGTCTACGAGGGTGTGCTGCGCGATCTCGGCCTGGAGGACCGCGAGGTGGAGGAGTTCCTCGCCGCGCACCGTGACGAGATCGAGAAGGCGATCGGTCGGCGCGGGCGCTAGGTCGCTCGGCGCCTCTCCGATGGACCGGGACTTCCACGAAGCGCTGCGCCACGGGCTCGATGCGTTCGGCATCGCCCTCCCCGCAGGCGCCGCCGCGCTGCTCGAGCGCTACGCCGATCGCCTGCTCGCCTGGAACCGGAAGGTGAACCTCACCGCGATCACCGCGGGGCCGGAGGTGGCGGAGAAGCACCTCGTCGACTCCCTCCTCGTCCTTCCTGCGATCGCCGACGCGCGGACGCTCCTCGACGTGGGCGCGGGGGCGGGTCTCCCGGGCGTCCCGCTCGCCTGTGTGCGGCGCGACCTCGCCGTCACCTGCTGCGACTCGGTGGCGAAGAAGGTCGCGTTCGTGAAGGCGGTCTCCGCCGAGCTCGGAGTGGACGTCCGCGCGGTCGTGGTCCGGGCCGAGGGCGACCCCGAGCGCGAGAAGCTTCCGCGGGCGGAGGCGGTCGTCTCGCGCGCGCTCGCGGACCCGGAGGCGTGGGTCCCCCTCGGCGCGCGCTACCTCACGCCGGGCGGGGTGCTCGTGGCGATGCTCGGGCGCGACGCGGACCGGGCTCGGCTCGAGGCGGTCGGCGCGGCGGCGGGGCTCGCCCTCGCCGGGCTCGATCGCTACGAGCTGCCGCTCTCGCGCTCGGCGCGCGCGATCGCGACCTGGCGTTCGCGGTAACGCGCACGCTCGAGCAGTTCGCGGGGCATCGCGTGCGAGCGCCCCGGGGCCGTCCGGAGGCGCATCCACAGGCGCGCACTTCCCACTTCCCCGCGAGTCGCCGCGCGCGGCCAGGTCCCGGCCAATGGTCGCAAATGCGCGTGAAGCGGGCCCGAAGCGTCGCCTCTGTCCGCAGTCTCATTCGGCCGGAAGCAGCCGGCCGTCGGCCGTGTTCCACGTGGAACATCCCGACCCCGCCGTCGCCAGGTGTTCCACGTGGAACACGTGTCAGAGGGATCGGGCAGATTCACCCCGCTCCGGCCTCCCGGCCGGCAGAAAACCGAGGGGTATCGCTTGTCGAAAGAGACGACCGGGGGTCTCCCCCCCGAGATGGAAGTCGGGTCCATGAGCCGCATCCTCACCATCGCGAACCAGAAGGGCGGCGTCGGCAAGACGACGACTGCGGTGAACCTCGCCGCTTCGCTCGCCGCCGCGGAGCGCCGGACGCTCCTCATCGACATCGACCCGCAGGGGAACGCCGGCAGCGCTTTCGGCGTCCGGCGCGACGACAGCGAGCGCTCGGTCTACGAGGTGCTGCTCGATGGCATCCCGCTCAAGGACGCAGTCCGCAAGACCGAGCTCAAGTTCCTCGACCTCGTCCCGGCCTCGAAGCACCTCGTCGGCGCCGAGCTCGAGCTCGCGGAGATCGAGGCGCGCGAGCACCGGCTGAAGCGCGCCGTGGACGAGATCGCGGGCGAGTACGACTACGTCATCATCGACTGCCCGCCGTCGCTCGGGCTCCTCACGCTCAACGGGCTCGTCGCCGCGCAGGGGGTCGTGATCCCGCTCCAGTGCGAGTACTACGCGCTCGAGGGGCTCGCCGACGTTCTCAAGACGATCGAGCTCGTCCGGGCCTCCGCGAACCCGGGGCTCAAGGTGGACGGGATCGTCCTCACGATGTTCTCGGCGAACAACCTCTCGAACCAGGTGGCGGACGAGATCCGCCGGACGTTCAGCGACCAGGTGTTCGAGACGGTGATCCCGCGGAACGTGCGGCTCTCCGAGGCGCCCTCGCACGGGAAGCCGATCCTGCTCTACGACGTCACGTCGAAGGGGTGCCAGAGCTACCTCGAGCTCGCCCGCGAGGTGACGAAGCGGCTCGGGACGGAAGGAGGCGTCGCGTGACCATGGCGGAGAAGCGCAGGCCGGCCCTCGGCCGCGGGATGGCGGCCCTCCTCTCGAACGCGGCGCCGCCGCCCTCTGCCTCCGTCGCCGCCGTGCCGGGGAGGATGCTCCTCTCCCTGCCGGTCGAGGCGGTCGAGCGGAACCCGAAGCAGCCGCGGAAGAGGTTCGAGGAGAAGCGGCTCGAGGAGCTCGCGGCGTCGATCCGGGAGCACGGGATCGTCGAGCCGATCCTGGTGCGGCGCGAGGGCGGAAAGTACCGGATCCTCGCTGGCGAGCGGCGCTGGCGAGCGGCGCAGCGCGCGGGCCTGAAGGAGGTCCCGGCGGTGCTTCGCGAGGCGAGCGAGCGCGAGGCGTTCGAGCTCGCGCTCGTCGAGAACCTCCAGCGCGAGGACCTGAACGCGATCGAGGAGGCCGAGGCGTACGAGGTCCTCATCGACGACCACGGCCTCACGCAGGAGACGATCGCCCAGCAGGTCGGGAAAGAGCGCTCCACCGTCGCGAACGCGCTCCGCCTCCTGAAGCTCCCGGGGGAGGTGCGCGACCTCGTTCGGGACGGGCAGCTCGACATGGGGCATGCCCGGGCGCTCCTCGGCCTGGAGGGCGAGGAGGCGATCCGGAAGGCGGCCCAGCGGGTGCTGCGTGAGGGGCTCTCCGTCCGGGCGACCGAGGCGCTCGTCCGCCAGCTCACGCAGAAGGAGAAGCCCGTGGCCGCGGCCGCTCCCGAGACCGCGGCCGTTCGGGCGCTCGCTCAGCGGCTCCAGCGCCGGCTCGGCGCCCGGTGCAGGGTCCTCCCCAAGTCCGCCGTCGCGGGCCGTCTGGAGGTGGAGTACACGTCCCTCGACGAGCTCGACGGAATACTCGCGAAGATCGGCGCGTAATGAGAGGGTCGCCCGCCATAAGGTGGGCGGACGCCCCGTCGAGGGGCCCCCAGGGACAGACGATGTAGTTCTGGAACAAGCTGCGGGAGGAGGCGCCGGGTGTCGGCGCGGACGTGCCCGGAGCGCCCACGATTCCACCGCACGAGGAGCCGAAGCCAATGGCCATGCTGAAGCGCGATGAGTTCACCTCCGTCCCCACGGCGTCCGGCGATCTGAACGCGCTGCTCGGCCGCGGGTCGGAGTTCGAAGGAAAGCTGACGTTCGAGGGGACCGTCCGGATCGACGGCAAGTTCACCGGAACGATCGTGACGAACGACGTCCTCGTCATCGGCGAGGGCGCGAAGGTGAACGCCGAGATCACCTGCGGGACGGTCATCGTCCACGGCGAGATCAACGGCAACGTGAAGGCGAAGAGCGCGGTGGAGCTCCACCACCCGGCTCGCATGCGCGGCAACATCGAGACCCCCTCGCTCATGGTCGAAAAGGGCGTGGTGTTCGAGGGTCAGACGAAGATGGAGGGCGTCGAGAAGGCGAACGTGAAGCCCGTCCCGTCGCCGTCGCCCGTCCAGGCCTTGAAGCCATAAGCGGCTGCGAGCGCCGAAGAACAAAGAGCGGGTCCCCACGCGGGGCCCGCTCTTCGTTCGTGCGCGAGCGATCTGCGCCGGAGCTACGTCACCTTCACCTGGATGGCGCGAGGCTTCGCCTCGGCCTTCTTCGGGAGGGTGATCGTGAGGACGCCGTTCTTCGACTCGGCGCGGATGCGCTCCGGGTCGAGCGTCCCGGGGAGCGAGAACGACCGCGTGAACGTCCCGTATGCCCGCTCGACCCGGTGGTAGTTCTCGCGCTTGTCGTCCTGCTCGAGCCTGCGGTCGCCACGGATTGTGAGGACGCCGTTCTCGAAGCGGACGTCCACGTCCTTCGGCTCGACGCCCGCGAGCTCGAACCGGAGCGCCACGGACTCTCCGTCCTCGTAGATGTCGCATGCAGGCGTCCAGCCCACCGACTCGCCGGTCTTGAAGGCCCGATCGTCGAACAGCCGACTCACCTCGTCCTGCAACCGCACGAGGTCCCGGAAGGGCTCCCATCTGGTCATCATTGCCATGGTTTACGACCTCCTCTCAGCACCGCCAACGTAAGTCGAGGCTCGAGGCTGTCAAACGGAGCGAAGGGCGCGGAGTTCGAAGGGCTTTCAGGCTTGACCGGGGCGCCTCCACCATGCTACGTGGCGCGTCCCTTATGATCATGGGATCAATCGCCCGCCGATACGCCAAGGCGCTCTTCGGTCTGGCCACCGACTCGGGCAAGGTCGAGGCCTGGTCGAACAGCCTCCTCTCCCTGAAGCAGGCGGTCGAGGGCTCCCCGGACCTCCGGGATGTGCTCTCGAACCCGGTCTACTCGAAGGAGCAGCGCCGGGCGATCGTCGAGAAGCTCGCGTCGGCCCTCTCGCTCGACTCCGACCCGCGGAGCCTGTTGCTCCTGCTCGGCGACCGGAACCGCCTCTCCTACCTCTCGGCGGTCGTGGACACGTTCCGCGACTACGCGGACCAGCACCTCGGCCGCGTCCGCGCGAAGGTCACCTCCGCGGTGAAGCTCGACGACGCCGCGGCTCAGGCGATCGCCGAGAAGCTCTCGCAGGCGACGAAGGCGACGGTCCTCCTCGACCGCGCCGTCGACCCGGCCATCCTCGGCGGCGTCGTCGCGCAGGTCGGCAGCCTCGTCTACGACGGATCGGTCCGTACGCAGCTCGAGGACCTCCGCACGCAGCTCAAGCGGTAGCACCCCTTACGCAACGCAGTTCACGCCGGGAGACTGGTTCGATGGAAATCCGCGCCGACGAGATCAGCCGCATCATCCGCGAGCAGATCAAGGACTACGGGAAGAAGGTGGACGTCGCCGAGACGGGGAGCGTCCTCTCCCAGGCCGACGGCGTCGCCCGCATCTACGGGCTCGCCGGCGCCGCCGCGGGCGAGCTGCTCGAGTTCCCGCACGGCGTCCGCGGCCTCGTCCTGAACCTCGAGGAGGACAACGTCGGCGCCGCGATCATGGGCGCCTGGGAGCACATCCGCGAGGGCGACCCCGTGAAGCGGACGGGCAAGATCGCCGAGGTGCCGGTCGGCGAGGAGCTCCTCGGCCGCATCGTGGACGGCCTCGGCAACCCCATCGATGGCCGCGGCCCCATCAACGCGAAGCAGACCCGCAAGATCGAGCTCAAGGCGCCCGGCATCGTGAAGCGGAAGTCCGTGCACGAGCCGATGCAGACCGGCCTCAAGGCGATCGACGCGCTCGTGCCGATCGGGCGCGGGCAGCGCGAGCTCATCCTCGGCGACCGCCAGACTGGCAAGACCGCCGTCGCGATCGACACGATCATCAACAACAAGGGGAACAACCTCCACTGCTTCTACGTGGCCATCGGCCAGAAGCAGTCGACGGTCGCCCGCGTCGTCGAGACGCTGAAGAAGCACGGCGCGATGGAGTACACGACCGTCGTCGCGGCGAACGCGTCCGATCCGGCCCCGATGCAGTACCTCGCGCCGTACACCGGCGTGACGATGGCGGAGTACTTCCGCGACTCCGGCCGCCACGCCCTCATCGTGTACGACGATCTCTCGAAGCAGGCGGTCGCGTACCGGCAGCTCTCGCTCCTCCTCCGCCGCCCGCCGGGCCGCGAGGCGTACCCCGGCGACGTCTTCTACCTCCACAGCCGCCTGCTCGAGCGCGCCGCGAAGCTCTCGGACAAGGAGGGTGGCGGGTCGCTCACCGCGCTCCCCATCATCGAGACGCAGGCGGGCGACGTGTCGGCCTACATCCCGACGAACGTCATCTCGATCACCGACGGCCAGATCTTCCTCGAGTCGAACCTCTTCTACCAGGGCGTCCGGCCGGCCATTAACGTCGGCATCTCGGTCTCCCGCGTCGGAGGCTCGGCGCAGATCAAGGCGATGAAGCAGGTCGCCGGCTCCCTCAAGCTCGACCTCGCCCAGTACCGCGAGCTCGCCGCCTTCGCGCAGTTCGGCTCCGACCTCGACAAGGCGACGCAGGAGACGCTGGCCCGCGGCGAGCGGCTCGCCGAGGTGCTGAAGCAGGGGCAGTACTCGCCGATGTCGGTCGAGAAGCAGGTCATCCAGATCTACGCCGCGACCCAGAAGGACGAGCAGGGCCAGGGCTGGATCCGCGCCATCCCGACCGACCAGGTGACCCGCTACATGAAGGAGCTCCTCGAGTTCCTCGACGCGCGCCACCCGGACGTCGCGAAGTCGATCGCCGAGAAGAAGGCGCTCGACGACGGGATCAAGAAGGCGCTCGACGGCGCACTCAAGGAGTTCCGCGGGATCTTCCAGGCCGAGGCGTAGCTCCGGCGAAGAGGCGACGACGTGCCCTCCCTCCGCGACATCCGCAACCGCATCGGCTCGGTCAAGAGCACGCGGCAGATCACCAAGGCCATGAAGATGGTGGCCGCGGCGAAGCTGCGGCGTGCTCAGGACGCGATCCTCAAGACCCGCCCGTACGCCCAGCTCCTCGACCAGACGCTCTCGCGCATCGCCGCGCGGGCGGCGGCCGAGGAGGTGGTCGCGCACCCGCTGCTCGCCCCGCGCGTGCAGCGGACCGCCGAGGTCGTCGTCGTGACGAGCGACCGCGGGCTCGCGGGCGGCTTCAACTCGAACATCTCGCGCAGGACGCAGCGCTTCCTCACCGAGAACGGCGATCGCTTCGAGCGGCTGCAGCTCGCCACCGTCGGCAAGAAGGGGCGCGACTTCTTCCGCGCCCGCAAGCTCGAGGTCCGCAAGGACTTCACCGGCATCCACGCCGACCTGCGCTACGAGAAGGCGGAGGCGATCGCGGCCGAGTACACCCGGCGCTACCTCGCCGGCGAGGTGGACGCGGTCTTCCTCGCGTACAACGAGTTCAAGAGCGCGATCGCCCAGAAGCCGGTGGTCGTGCAGCTGCTGCCCATCGAGACCCCCCCCGCCGCCCAGGCGACGGCCGGGATCGACTTCAAGTACGAACCGTCGCGCGAGGCGCTCCTCGCCGACCTCCTCCCGCGCCAGATCGCGATGCAGGTGTGGCGCGCCCTCCTCGAGTCGGCCGCCTCCGAGCACGGCGCCCGGATGAGCGCGATGGAGAGCGCGACGAAGAACGCGGAGGAGATGATCGCGGCGCTCACCCTCCAGTACAACCGCGCGCGCCAGGCCTACGTCACGAAGGAGCTCATGGAGATCGTGAGCGGCGCCGAGGCGCTCAAGTAAAGCTTTTCGGAAAGGTAAACATGGCCACTGCGACGAACGTTCAGAGCGGCAAGATCACCCAGGTCATCGGACCGGTCGTGGACGTCGAGTTCCCGCCCGGCGCGCTGCCGGACATCTTCACCGCGCTCCAGGTCACGAACCCCGCCATCGACGCGCGCCAGGACAACCTCACCATCGAGGTCGCCCAGCACCTCGGCGAGAACACCGCCCGCTGCGTCTCGATGGACTCGACGGACGGCCTCGTCCGCGGCATGGCCGTGAAGAGCAGCGGCGCGCCCATCTCCGTGCCCGTGGGCAAGGAGGTGCTCGGCCGCATACTGAACGTCATCGGCGAGCCGGTGGACGAGCGCGGCGAGGTGAAGGCCACGCGGAAGATGCCGATCCACCGCCCGGCCCCGACGCTCGTCGATCAGAACGTGAAGATCGAGGCGTTCGAGACCGGCATCAAGGTCCTCGACCTGCTCGCCCCGTACCTCCGCGGCGGCAAGATCGGCCTGTTCGGCGGCGCCGGGGTCGGCAAGACCGTGCTCCTCATGGAGCTCGTGAACAACGTCGCGAAGAAGCGCGGCGGCTTCTCGGTGTTCGCCGGCGTCGGCGAGCGGACCCGCGAGGGAAACGACCTCTACCACGAGATGATCGACTCGGGCGTCATCAACAAGGACGACCTGTCGAAGAGCCAGTGCGTGCTCGTGTACGGCCAGATGAACGAGCCGCCCGGCGCGCGCGCCCGCGTCGCGCTCTCCGCGCTCGCCATCGCCGAGTACTTCCGCGACGAGGAGAAGCGCGACATGCTCCTCTTCATCGACAACATCTTCCGCTTCACGCAGGCGGGCTCCGAGGTGTCGGCGCTCCTCGGCCGCATCCCCTCCGCCGTCGGCTACCAGCCGACCCTCTCGACCGAGATGGGCGAGCTTCAGGAACGGATCACCTCCACGAAGAACGGCGCCATCACCTCGGTGCAGGCGATCTACGTCCCCGCCGACGACCTCACCGATCCGGCCCCGGCGACCGCCTTCGCGCACCTCGACGCGACGACGGTGCTCTCCCGCAAGCTGACCGAGATCGGCATCTACCCCGCCGTCGACCCGCTCGACTCGACGAGCCGCATCCTCGACCCGCTCGTCGTCGGCATGGAGCACTACATGGTCGCCCGCGAGGTCCAGGAGACGCTGCAGCGCTACAAGGACCTCCAGGACATCATCGCCATCCTCGGCATGGACGAGCTCTCCGAGAGCGACAAGCTCACCGTCGCGCGCGCGCGCAAGATGCAGCGCTTCCTCTCGCAGCCGTTCGAGGTGGCGAAGCAGTTCACCGGCAATGAAGGCAAGTACGTCGAGCTGAAGGACACGATCCGCGGCTTCAAGGAGATCGTGGACGGCAAGCACGACGACCTGCCCGAGCAGGCGTTCTACATGGTCGGCGGCATCGAAGAGGCGGTCGAGAAGGCGAAGAAGCTCGCCGCGGGGTAACCGATGGCTCTCACCCTCGACATCGTCACGCCGGAGCGGCGCGTCCTCTCGGTCGCCTGCGACGAGGTGCGCGCGCCCGGCGCCCAGGGCGGCTTCGGCGTCCGCAAGGATCACGAGCCCTTCATGACCGCGCTCGAGCCGGGGCGGCTCACCTACGTCGAGGGCGGGCGCGAGCACCACTACGCCGTCGGCGGCGGGTTCCTGCAGGTCGCCGACAACCGCGTCATCGTCCTCGCCGACACCGCCGAGGCGGCGGGCGACATCGACGTGGAGCGGGCGCGCCGTACGTTCCA
>WNFU01003461.1_pt1 | contig 21388 bp, 21 predicted proteins | sample 5400121 | NCBI WGS metagenome assembly WNFU01 (sample SAMN13153360, study PRJNA577476) | soil metagenome | isolation source: 100 cm soil or saprolite under grassland replicate 1 | place: USA:California | collected 2016-06-15
GCTGCGGCCGCGGCACCGGTTTGCGTCTGAAGAGGTAAAGGGCGCCGAGGACAATGACCAGAATCGCCGCGGCGACAACCAGTGACCAGCGCGCCGCCCTGCCGATGATGGTGTCGTCGGCATGGACCAACTCCTCGTGGTCGTCGGGCTGTGAAGGTGGAGCGTTTTTCATCGAGTCTGTGAAGTGTCACTTCACAACGTCACCGGGCCGCAGCAGCCATGCCTGCGGATGACGCGTGAATCCGATGTGGGGGTAATCATTCGGCTTCACTCCAATTTCACGCGCTCGACTCATTGGGCGATCGAAACGTTCTTCGACGGCGGTTCAACAGTCAACTCCGGCGCCCCCGGGCGTTGCAGTGGATAAATCACCGTCGCCTGCGCGGCGTGGTCGGCGGCCGGATGAGCGCGGCGGGCGATGGCGACCGTGCGATCGGCGGCATTGTAGTCGGGCAGATACTTCTCGTGTTCCCGTCGATGGAACGCGGCCGTTTGCTCATCGCCGAGCTGCGCGTAAATCAGCGCAAGATTGAAGTGTGCGGTCAGATTTTCCGCGTCCCTTGCCAGCGTTTGTTGGAACTGCTCAACCGCCTTTTGCAAAAACTCCTTTTGCCGCTCCGGATTGCCGCGTTCCCTCTTCGCGCGCTCGAAACACGTCTGTCCCAGCTCGTTGATGACCTCGTAGTCCTTGCTGAAATCGAAACCGCGCCGGTCGAGCTCCGGATCCCGGTCCTCCAGAATGCTGCGGAATTCCCGGATCGCTTCGTCGAGGAAGCCGTTTTGTTTGTTCACCAGGCCGCTCAACCAGGCAACCGTCCAGCGCGGCGCCGGCGGGTTGAACCGGACGGCGCGCTGCAGCGCGGCCACGGCGTCGTCGAGCCGGCCTTCCTTGAAATCGCCCGGTCCTGCTCCCCCCTCACCCCGTCCCTCTCCCCCTCCGAGGGGGAGAGGGTGAGGTTCATGGGCAGGGGAGAGGGAGGGGGTGAGGGGGGAGGCGGTGTTGGCTGCAGCCAGGTCTGCAATCGGAAAGGTGATTTTGTCGGAGGCAATCGTGGTGATCGGTAAATCGTTGCTGACGGCGAAAGGCGCGCCGTTGGTATAGTCTTTGCCGAAGACATAGTTCAGGTAGATCGTATCGAACTTGCGGTACTGAAGTTTGACCTCGACCGTCAGCGGTTCGTTTTGGTTTTGCGGAACGGTGAAACTGTAATGCACCGCCTGGCCGGCGCCGGGCGGGATCTGATGATTGTAAAGCGGCGTGAAGATGTCCTGGGGATTGCGGCGGTCCACGCGATTGCCGTTGCGATCGAGCATATAGACGTTCACAAAGTGCGACCAGGGATCGACTTCGTTGTGCGGACCGAGGCCGCCGCTGCGGCCGATGACTCCGCCGCCGCTGCTGATCCGGGCGTCCACCCACACTTCATTCGAATCCACCGTGCCTTGCGTGAAAGGATGGCCGACCTTGAGCGTGCGCAGCACGATTTCGAGCAGATAGCTGTGGCCGCGCTTGAGCGCCGGCACCGCCGGCCGCAACGGCGCCGTCAGCGGACTGTCAATGGCCCCGCCCTCTTTGACCCCGAAAATGTCCACGCGAAGGGCGCCTTGCAAAAATTCCTGGTGCCGTCGCACGATGTCCGGCTGGGCGCGCAGGGAGGCGATGCCGGTGTTGGCCGCGGGAAAGAGATGGTCGTGGATGAATCGCGTGCTTGAGTTGGTGGGGTCGAAAAAGTTGGCGCCGAAATCCTGAGACCCCTTCAACGGCATGTGGCAGCCGGCGCAGGTCGGCACCGCCTTTTCCGGATAATAAAAGCTGCGCGCGCCATGGCCGGAGACGCCGCTCAGCAGGTAGGTGTCGTAATGGTTCTGGCCGCGCAGAAATTCCTTATACTTGTTCAGGTCCTGCGGGATGCTGACCTTGTGGCAGGTGGAACAGAACTCCGCGCTGCGCATGAACGGCTTCAAAAACGTTTTCTTGTGAAATTCCGGCTTCGCCTTGACCAACTGCTGGTTGAGGTATTGCAAAAAACGGTTTGTGCTGTAGGCGAAGGGATAGTGTATCGGCTCGTCGATGGTATAGTCCGCGTTACCGCGCGTGCTGTTGACGTGGGTGATCGCGTGGCAGGAGGTGCAGGTAATGCCGACCTGCGCCGTGGAATGATGCACATCGTCGAAATTCGGATCGTCGAACGCGCCGCTGAAAAACGGCACCAGGTCATGGCAACCGGCGCACCAACGCGCGGCCTTCACGTTGCCGTCGCGCTGGAGCGCCACCCGTCGCGTCTCGCGCACGCTGAACAAATACGGCTGGTTGTTGAACGAGCTGAAACGGTGCGCGCTGTGGAACCAGCCCCGGTAAGCGTCCTCGTGACACTTCAGACAATAGCTGTCCATCATCAATGTCCGCGCCGGGATGAAATTACCGGTGGCGGTGCGGGCGAGCGACGGTTCGAAATACTTTTTTCCCTCGACCGACCCGATCTGGTTCTTCCTGGGATGCTTCGAGTGGAGGAAGACCATGCCCAGCACGATCACGCCGACTGCGACGGACCAGCGGAGCCCGGCCTGCCATCGGATGCGCGGCCCCGCCAACCGGTGCAGGAGGTAGAGCCACAGCGCGAGCAGCGGCGTGATGACGTGCACCCAGTACGCGACCGAGCGCATTTGCGGATTCTTCAGCCCGACATTTTTGAACTGGAAGATGTCGATGCGCGTCAGCAGCAACCCGCTGACCAGCACCACCAGGCTGGTGGCAAAGAGAAGGTAGCCGACTTTCACCGCGCGGCGGTTCGGACGATCGTGCGCGTTCCGAATGTGGAGGATGCCGAATACGACCAGGGGCGTCACCAACAGCAGCCCCAACGCGAGGTGCGCGCCGAACATCACCAGATAAAACCAGTTCTGGTACGTCTGGTTCGGACCGCCCTTGAGCCATTCGAGGAACGTGATGGCGCTCAGATAAACCGAATTGGCCGCCAGGACCGCCACCAACCCGAAAAGGAACATCAGCAGAACGCGCAGTCGCGGGCCAACGGCGCGCACATATTTCTTCCTTGGCGGCGTGGCGTCGGGCAAAGCGTTATCGGTCGGCACGGGCATGGCAGCAAGTTACCGGCGAAGAAACAGAATTCAACAGTTGAACCGGAATTGTTCGGGATCTGGCAAGATTTAGTAACCCAATTGGCCCCAACACAACAGGTCTTTGGGACGAGATGGCAACAAACAGTGGTGAAGCGGCCCTTACGACGGGCCGCGCTGCTGTGGCGTTTTCTATCCTGCCCGGATTTGATCCGGGTGATTGCCGCGGTGCAGGGCAGTGCCGCGGCACGACCGCTGCTGAATCAGGTCAGCAGGACCACCATCTCACTTGCGTTGCTTCTCAGCCGGGCCATACTTGACCGATCACATTCATGCTTATGGACCAGTACCTTGAACGTGTTGTTGACCTGCTCGATCCCTCCCTGAACTGCATTTACAACATGACCGTGGCTGAAGCGCGCGGGCGCGTGCTCTCCGGCAAACCCGAGGCCGTGCGCGAAATTGACGGTTCCTTTGCATTGCTCGCGCGCGAGGGCAAGACTGTTCGCCTGGCGCGTTCGCTCGACCGGCCGATGCGCTACTTTCTCGCCAAACGCCACGAAGGCCCCGCGCTCGTCGTCGCCGATCGCATCGACGCCATTTACAACCAGCTCGAGGCCGACGGTCTCGACAACCAATTTCATCCCAGTTACACGCGCATGGCGCCGGCGCATTACGTCACCGAGATTCACCTGATCGGCTGCCCCGACCCCGACCCGACCTACACGCGCTTCTTCACGCCGCAACGCAACGCGTTGCCGACCGACCTGGACGAAATCGGGCGCCGCTACATCGGCGCGCTCGCGGATGAAATTGCGAAATGGCTGCGGCGGATTTCGAACACCGCCTGCCCGTCCTCGGGCCGCCCTCCCCATGAACCTCGCCCGGCACGAGCGTCGGGCGCCCCCCTCACCCCATCTCTCTCCCGCTGGGAGGGGGAGAGGGTGCCGGAGGCGGGTGAACCGAGCGGCTCGGGCGTCGAACCGCCCATCGGCGTCTGTTTCTCCGGCGGCATCGACAGCGGCTCGGTTTTCCTGGTGACTTATCACGTCCTGCGCAAAATGGGCTTGAATCCGGCGCGCCTGAAGGCGTTCACGCTCGATCTCGGTGACAGCCCGGACTTCCAGCAGGCGCGCGAATTTCTTGATCGACTGGGACTCAGCCTGTTCCTCGAGCGGATCGCGGCCGAACCTTCAGCCATCGACGTTGCCGAAACCATTCGTGTGTTGGAAGACTACAAGCCGCTCGACGTCGAGTGCGCCTCGATGGGCCTCACGCTTTGCCGCGGCATTCGCACCCGTTACCCCGACTGGAAGTATCTCATCGACGGCGACGGCGGCGACGAGAACCTGAAAGACTATCCCCTGGAAGAGAACCCGGAACTGACCATCCGCAGCGTGGTGAACAACCTGATGCTTTACCAGGAAGGCTGGGGCGTGGGCCGCATCAAACACTCGCTCACGTACAGCGGCGGCCTGAGCCGCAGTTATACCCGCACTTACGCGCCGGCGAGACGGTTCGGCTTCGAAGGTTTCAGCCCGTACACGCGCCCGAACGTCATCGCGGTGGCCGAAGCGGTTCCGTTTGCCGCGCTCAGCGAAATGTCCGTGGCAAAACTCTACGCAATCAAAGGTGAAATCGTCTCACGCGGGGTTAAAGCCATCACTGGTTTGGATATGCCGATCTTTCCGAAACGGCGGTTCCAATATGGCGCCTTGCCGAAGGAGAAATTGCGCCAGCGCATGCCGGAGCAGGAAGCCGCGTATCGAAAACAATGCCTGGCGCTTTACGAATGAGTTCGTGGGACCGCGCGCCTGAACTACGTGGATACCGGGAATGGCGGCGTGCAGTATTGCCTGAGCTTTTTTTGAGCCGAATGCTCAGCGCGATGGCCTGTTGTCAACCGACCCGGGGTCGATTGTGTATTTGTGCGGCTTTTGCAGGAGCGGGACGTAGCCATAATACCTGATGTGCCAAAACAGCAGGAGGACCAGCACCACGGCGACACCCACGCACACGCGAGTCAAGAGCCATTTGCGAAACGTATTCGATCCTTGCAATGTCGCCTTCTCCCGTGCCGCTTCCGCGGCGACCGTATGACGGTCGGCTTTTTCCCGGATTTCTTTCCAGTTCAACCCGGGGTAGTCGCCGAAATGGAGGCGGTAAAAGTAGGAGTCGCAGCCATTGCGGACGCAATAGCCGTGTCGCAAACGGTCGAGCTTGGAATTCGGCAGCGGTGTTTTCTCCTCGGCGAAAGCGATGTGTCCTATGTCATCGCCGCTGATTTGGATGCCGCATTGGACGCATTCGGCGCGGACGTGCTTCGAAAATATCTCGTTCAACTGGTTGCCGCTGAACCCCGCTTCGCCCAAGGCGGCAGCGAGGCGGGAGTAGAGGGAAGCCAGACTGTCCAAGCGAACTTGCAGAATGTCTGGAGCGGCCTGGTTCATGGATCGCAACCGAACTTCACCGCCAATGATTATGCCTAATTCGCCGGTTTGTACCAAATCCAATTCTTTGTCTCCTCGTAAGGATAGTAGGGGTCCGTCGAGAGCGACTTGGAGAAATTGTGCTGAGCTACGTGGCCATCAACGAACAGCACGGGCGAAATGAAGTCTTGTCTGGCCAGTTGCGGGTCGAAAATGTCCGAGGGCCCGCGCACAAAGTGCCATTGATGCCACAGCGCGATGTCGCAGGTGCAAACATAAACCCGGGCCGGCGGTTCATGAGCGAGTATGTAACGCTCCGGCGAAGGCACCCAACTCTCGTTCTTTTCAGCCAGGCCGTTGGCTGCGTCTGCCGGTGTTTGCCGAAAGCCGCCGCCGTTTGGGTAAATCAAATTCCCGGAGTTGTAGTGATAACTGCAACCAATCGTCTTCCAATTTGAAGGCTTCAATTCCGGCACAGGCTTGCACGGCCAGCACGCCTGTCCCTTGTCCAACGGGCAGCGATAGACTTCGGAGGGCCGCATATAATTGTAAAGCGGCCGGACACCGGCGGTCGGATAGGCTACAAGCCAGGGAGGCGCCGGGTCAAAACCACCGAGCGCCTGCCGGGTTTCTTTGGGGTCAAAAGGAGGGGTCGTTTCGTTAACGTAGGTCGGCGGAAACTTCGAGTTGTGATCATCCGTGTAGAGCTTGATGCTCATCCCGATCTGGCGAAGGTTGTTGAGGCATTGAGTCATCCTCGCCTGCTCTTTGGCGCGTCCCAAAGACGGCAAGAGCATGCTGGCCAGAATGGCGATGATGGCGATCACCACCAGCAACTCAATCAACGTGAAACCGCCTGTCCTGAGTCCGCGCTTTCGCATATCGACCTCCAAATGAATCGCCCGTGAACCGCAATACATTCATGGAAAAGCCGCAATATTTGTGCCGGGAATGTGGCCAGTCCAACGCGTTTGCTTCAAAACGACAAGGTCGGCCAATGCCAGCGTTGCCGGGCGATTAAACAGCGTTTCGGGTGATTGAAAATAGACGCCACGAAACTACGGCACGGGAAACCCGTTCTTGTCTTCCGGGTTCAGGAACAGCAGTTCAGCCTGATGCGGTCCATGTCGCACGAGCGCCACCGGCCGGCCGCCCGTCAGCCCCAGCAATTGTTCGTCGTCGATTTCCCGGAACGGGTCTTTAATCGAGCCGGTCTCGATCAGCGCAAACGTTTTTGGTGAGGAGATCACGACCGCGACGCTGCCGGGTCTGGTTCGGACGATCATCGACGGCGGCAGCGGCTGCGAACGGACGATGTTCAGGGCCGGCCGAACGGCTTTGACCGAGCTGAACGGCCACAGCGCGTTCCACACAGCCACGACAATCGCGGCGAAAGCTCCGACCACGGCGAGGCCGCGAGTGAGCTGGCGCGTCCGGCGCCGACGCCGCACGGCGCGCAGTGTGCCCTCCAGCAGGGCGCGCTCGAAATCCGCCGGCGCGGCTTCCGCCAGCACGTCGTCGAGCAGACCGTGACGTTCCAGATCAGGATTCATCGTTCAATTGCGCCGTGATGCCGGCCTTCAGTTTCCGCCGGATGCGGACCAACTGCGACTCAATCGCCTTCTCGGTCGCGTCCAGGTCGGCGGCAATTTCCTTCACCGACTCGCGCGCAAAATACTTTCGCTGAATCAACTCCCGTTCGTCCGGCGGCAAGGCCTCGAGATTTGATTCCAACAATTCCTGGAGCCGCGCGTCGGCGTCCGGGTCCATTCCGGCCTCGGCCTGGCCGCGCTGGAAGAAGCGGTCGAGCAAGGCGAGGAAACGGCGCCGTTTGCGCTCCTCGTCCACAACTGCGCTGCGCGCCAGGACCGTGAGCCAGCTCCAGAACGCCTCCTCCGAAGCGAACCTGCGGACGTGCCGCACGACTCGCAACAGCGCGAGCTGCAACGCTTCGCGCGCCGCCTCCTCGCGCCCGCCGGTCACCACGAGCAAGTAGCGGAGCAGTCGGTGAAAGTAGAGTTCGTGAAACATGCGATAGGCGGCTTCGTCCCCGGCAGCCAGGCGCGCGGTAAGCGCGGCGATGGCCACCGATGGCTGAGCGTCCGCGGGCATCGTTGGTTGGATGGCGGGACATGACGCGCCGATGGAAGACGTGGAATCCACATGAGACGTGCCGCCCAACGGACCGTCACTTCTTCGCCGGTTCGGCGGTCTTGGCGCCGGTTGACTCGCGTTGAGGCTGCGGAATTCCCTGAGCCAATTTTTGGAGGACGGAGTCAATCAACGACAGCTTGTTCTCTTCGCCCACGGCGATCAACAGCTTTGTGTCCTTGTGAAAACTGATCGTCGGTGGATTCGTTTCGCCGAGCATTTTCCAGCCGGTTTGAATCGCAGTGGTGATGTCATCAACTTTGTAGGTTTCGAGGTAAGGGGCCAGTTGATAAAAATGACACGCTTTGGGTTGTTCAGGAAAAAACGGTTTCTCGAAATAGAAATACCAGATTGAATTGTCTGTCGGCCGGCCTTCGGTCCGGAATCCGTAAGCAGACTGGTAAGTCGTCAGCGTCGTATTCCCGAGGCGATCCACTTGACGCACTTGTTTCAAGCTGGCCGCTCCGAGTGCCTGGAATAGCTCAGGCACCGTCACCGACTTCATTTTCAGCGGCGGCAATTTGAGATTTGCGGAGTCGTCCGGAATAACTGCATTGAGCGATTTTCCCGATGCTTTTTCGATCGCCTCGATGAGTTGTCCGGGCGTGCCGCCGGGAAAATCCAAATGGAATTTGGCCAGACTTGGCTCGTCCGGCGGCGGATTCTGGACGATAATTCCGGGTGTTGGCCGTTGTTGCGCCGGTTGTCCGAACACCGAGGGCAGCGCCAGGAGCGTTCCCGCCAGAAGAGGAATGATGATATTTTTCATTGTCGAATTCCCGTTGATGACTCTTTCCATTCTGAGACACGTCTGCCGCCGGCAAATCCTGCAAACTTTCTTCGATGGCTCGTTATTCGATGAAATTATGGCAGAACGATCGAGATGGAGAAACGATGACCCTCACCCCAATCCGCGCGCCCGGGAGAGGTGATCCGAGCCAGGCCCGCCCGGTGTACCTCTGAACTTCCGGTCCGCAACTGCGCAGGTTACAAACTCGTCATATCCCTGTAATAGTCAGTCCCGCCCGCCTTGCGGGACTATAAAATTAAAGCGATGAGGCCAGCATGAAAAAAATTGACAATGACGAGTTCTACCAGAACGTGCGCGACTTCCTGAAGTCAAAGGGCATCAAGTTGAACGAGGGTCCTTACGCGCAACGCGTCCACGCGGGATGCGACTTCCTGGCGGACGCCATCAACGCCACCCGCGAAACGGTCGCGCGTGCGAAGGTCGAAGTGGACAAACAGTTGGACCACCTCCGACAGTCCATTCACGAAGCCACCGCGCCCAGGTCCCCGGCCGCGCCGCCTCCACGGCCGTCCCCGACCGACGGGCCTGCCCAAGCCAAGGGCAGTAAAAAAGGTCGCCGCCGGCCGCGCCGAAAGACGCAAGGGTAAGACGCCGTCGCTCGACCTTCACTCAACCAACCCCCAGAGCAGAGCAGGCCGTTGGCGGATTATGCCGAAGGCCGCAGTCCGGTTTGTTCCTCAAAGGTCTTTTCGATCCACCAGCCACCAAATGAATTCTGAACTTTGACCTGGCTGGGCCTGTTATCCTTGGCAAACGTCAGGGCCATGAGGAGGGCCTGCTCGCGGTTGCCATAGGGCCCCAGGCGGTCCTGGCCCGATTCCGTCTTCACAATCCAGCCTCGGTCTGACTTGGCCACATAGAACGTCTCTTGTTTCGCAGACATAGCGGCTCACGGTTTGGTGAGAACAGAATTCTCACGCGGGTTTCGGTTGAGAAAGGTAACAAGCCAAAGAGTGAGCCTGTGGGATAAAGCGTCAACCAGAAATTGTTCACCGAAGCCAGTCGCGAAATTCCGGTTTGGCAAGGGCGATGCGTTCGAGTTAAATTCGCAACATCCCGGGCAGCTAAGATCCGGGATTTGATTGAAACGTACGTGGGCATAGGCTCCGGAATCGGGCATTCCGTCGCGGTTCTTCCGGCCGGAATTTCAAGCCGCTTCCGTGTCTTGAAGTTGGACGATTCTGCCCCAGGAGTGGTCGGCGTTTTGTGGCGCGGCCGATTCACAGCCTTGACGGAAGCTTTTCCGGGTGAGATTCGTCGGCGAGCACAGCAGTTGCTAGCTTGAGCGTTCGAGTAGTGCTTGCAATTGAAAGTGGGAAAATATAAAAGCGACTCATGGCGTTGCCATTTCTCAGCAGCCAGCCCAAACGACTGGACCAGATAACCGCCATCGACCTGGGCGCGCGCACCACCAAGGCAGTCTATCTTCAACGCAAGGGCAGCGGCTTGAGTTTTCTGGGCTACGCGCTGCAGGATGCGCCCGCTTATGAGAAGGGTCTGTCACCGCAATTGCTGGGCGAACATCTGGGAGCCATCCACCAGGCCCTGGGCGGCCGGAGCAGGCAAGTCGTGCTGGCGCTCGGCGTCGGCGAGGCGCTGGTGCGCCACGCGGAACTGCCGGTAGTGCCCGTGGCCGACATGCGGATCATGCTAAAGTACAATTCCAAGAATTATCTCCAGCAGGACCTGCCGGATCATGTATTCGACTGTTATATCATTCCCCCTCGCGCCGGCGTGAAGGCGGAGGCTCCCAAGGCCGGACAGAAGTGCACGGTCCTGGTCGGCGGCGCAAAAAGACAGCACATCGACGATTTGCAGGCGGCCGCAAAAAGCGCAGGGTTGATTCCCGAACAAATCGTTCCCAGCCTGATTGGTCCGCTCAACGCGTTCGAATTGGCGAAACCGGATGTTTTCAACAAAGATGTGATTGCTTTGGTGGACATCGGCTTCAAGAATTCCTCGATCAGCATTCTATTGCACGGGGAATTAATCCTCAGCCGCGTGGTGGGCATCGGGGGCGACCGATTGACCGGTGGTGTGGCCGAAGCTTTAGGGGTCAGTTATGCCGAAGCCGAAGGGATCAAAGTCGGCCTGCCCGATGAGGTCCAGGCCGTCATGGTGACCCTGCTTGCGCCGCTGGGCCGCGAATTGCGCGCGTCCATTGATTTTTTTGAGCACCAGCAGGACAAGCCGGTGACGCAGGTGTTTGTTTCGGGCGGGTCCGCCCGATCCGACTACATCATTCAAATCCTGCAGACCGAGTTAATGGTTCCCTGCTTGAACTGGAACCCCGCGAACTTTTTGACCATGGCATTGCCGCCGCAACAAATGGGCGAAATCGAGCAGATCAGCCCCCAGCTTACCGTGGCCATCGGGGCCGCGCTGGCCGTAATGTAGAATTATGCCGATCCGCATCAATCTTCTGGCCGAGCAACAGGCCGCGGACGACTTGCGCCGGCGCGATCCGGTGAAGCGCGCCCTGTGGGTGGCCGGGTTTATTGTAGGCGCGTTGGCGATCTGGAGCGGTCGCCTGCAGGTCAAATTGATGGCTGCCAAGCGCGAGGTCAGCGGCTTCGAAGCCGACTGGAAAAAGCTGGAGCCGTCCTTCCAGAAGGTGACCGCGAACCTCGAATCGGCGGCCGACGCCCAACGCAAGTGGGCGGCTTTGCAATCCCTCGCCGTCAACCGGTTCCTGTGGGCGAACCCGCTCGACGCCCTCCAGTACGTGATTGTCAAAGTGGATGACATCCAGGTGTTGCGCCTGAAAACGGACCAGACTTACTTCATCACCGAAGGCGTCAAACCGTCCACGAACGAGGGCGTTGTCAGCCGGGGCAGACCGGGCACTTCGCGGGAAAGAGTAATGCTGACACTTGAGGCGAAGGACTATTCCCGACCTCACCCGGGCGACCAGATATTCAAGCTCCAGGAAGCCATCAACAGCAATCCGTATTTCAAAACGAATCTGCAAAAGGCGGAATTGACCGCGAAATCACCGGAAATGGCTGACCCGGCCACGGGCAGACGGTACGTGACGTTCACGCTCGATTGCCTGTACAGCGAAAAAACACGTTAACATGGCCAGGCTTTCCAAAGATAAACGCGATAAGCTGATCCTCGTCACGATGGGAACGGTCGCTATTATTGCCGGACTCTGGTACGGTGTCATCAAAACCCGCAACGAAGAGTTCACCCTGATGCAAACCAGGCGCGCCAAAACTCTGGAGAAACTGGACAAAGCACGGAGCGTGGTCCGCCGGGCCGTACAAGCCGAAGCGGACCTGCGCGCGGCCACCAATCTATTGCGGACAGCCGAAGAAACCATGGCCGCCGGGGATTCGTTTTCCTGGGGCCTTCAATTGCTCGAGAAGACCAAAGCCGGTCATGACGTCAGCATCATTGACGTGGGCCGACCGGTAAAAGGCGAGGTCAACATGCTGGCCCAATTCCCTTATGAAGCCACGATTTTCAGCGTGCGCGGCACGGCTTACTATCATGATTTTGGAAAGTTTTTAGCTGACTTTGAAAACCGATACCCTTACTTTCGCGTTCAAAACCTTTCCTTATTGGCTGGTTCCGAAGACACATCGGGAACAAACAGTTCAACACCCGGAACGGGAGAAGCAAAGCTGTCCTTCAAAATGGAAATCGTTGCCCTGATCAAACCAAACCAGTAAAACGAATGTTTCTCGATCGTCCAGCAGCCGCGCGACACCGATCGCTCACAGTCAAGGCGGGCGAACTCGCTCTGGCGGGTTGGCTCTGCCTGAGCAGCGTGACCCAGGGGGCCGAAACCAACCGTCCTCCCGCCGAAGCAGCGTTCCCCAAATCCATATTTGTTTGGGAGGGTGATATTGGTAAAAACCCGTTTTACCCCCACTCTACGCGGCAGAGACCAAAACGCGCGGAAGATGCAGGCAAGGCAGCGACGCAGGATTATTCCCAGCTTTTGGTGCTCAAAGGAATTACCGGCCCTTCGGAAAACCGGATCGCCCTGATCAATAACCTTACCTTCACCAAAGGGGAGGAAGGAGAAGTGAGAGCCGGAAATGGCAAGGTAAAGATTCGCGTGTTGGAAATTCGCGAAAAATCCGTCGTCATCAGCATCGCCGGCACGGCGCCCAAAGAGCTGTTCTTGCAGGAAACACTCCTTCCCATACCCAAATGAGACACCACCCCTTTTGGAGACGTAACCCGCAACCGGGAGAGGAGGTTGCGGGAAACAACGCGGTTAAACAGCTGCTATAAAAAATGTCCGTCAGTCAACCAAACAACTCAATGAAAACCAAACTCGTCACCCTGCTGCTCGTTGGGCTGAATGCCGGCTTCCTGGTCGGCCTGGCCCAAGACAAACCTGCGCCGGACGAAAAAGTCCAAAAACAGACTAACCAACCGGCGACGCCCGCTGAGAAGCCGGCAACTCCCACTGAGAAGCCAGCGACTCCCCCCGAGACGGCGACGCCGGCCGAACCCGCCGGCGATGTCCTGCCGCTGGTCCAGTTCGAGGATGCGCCCATGGTGGACGTCATCAAAACCCTGGCCCGGCAAGCCAACCTCAATGTGATTTTTGATCCCAAAGTCACGGCGGTCGGTCCGGACGGCAAATCACCCTATCCGCCCGTCTCCATCCGCCTGGAGAGTGTCACCGCGCAGAATGTTCTCGAAGCGGTGTTGAACAACAATAATCTCCGGCTGGAGAAAGACCCCAAGACCAAGATTTCCCGAGTCGCGGTCAAAGACCCGGCTGCCGCTGACCCATTGGTGACGAAAATCTATCAGCTTAGGTACACCAGCCCCTCAAATCTGGTGGCTGTAGTCACACCGACCATCTCACCCCGCAGCAAGGCCATTCCGGATGTCCGCACCAGCCAGCTCATCATGGTGGCGACGGAAAAGGAGCTCCTCGAACTCGATCCCTTGATCGAAAAACTGGATTCGGCCACCCGACAGGTGCTCATCGAAGCGCGGATTTATGAAACTTCGAGGAACCCCAACAGCGTCAAAGGCATCAACTGGGAAGGTACTTTCGGCGCTCAGAATTTTACCTTCGGTAACAATTCGAAATTTCAAGAAGGGCTCTCACCCACCAAACCGACACCCGGCCAGGTTGATCCACTCACGGGCTTTGTCGTCGGCGGAGACCCTGGCTACCCCGGCGCCCTCAGCGGGGTCCTCCAGTCACCGAAACTCCTTGCCAACACGGCCAATGGCTTTAATCCCGGCACGGCCTTTCTGAACGCCGATGGCGTGGCGGGTGTCCTCTCCTGGTTCAACAAGGATGCCGAGACGGAGGTCATTTCCACGCCACGCACCGTGACGTTGGACAATCAGCCCACCATCCTGAACGTGACCAAGGCGTTTCCCATATTCAAAGTCACGACCGGGGGCACGCAATCCGGCCCCACGGTGGATATCCTCTACACCAACGTCGGCACCATACTGACTGTCACACCCCGCATCTCAGCCAATAGTAACGTCGCCCTCCGAGTCGTGCCGGAGGTTTCAAATATTGACTCCGTGGACAGCCAGCAGGAAGCAGGTCAAACGTTCACTGCGAACATCTATGCCATCCGCAGGATTGACACATCGGTTTTGATTCCCAGCGGCAATACCCTGGTGATGGGCGGCCTGATGAGCGACAACATCACAAAATCTAAAACAAAAGTCCCGTTTGTGGGAGATATACCCGGACTCGGCTACCTCTTCCGCAGCAGCGCCAAGAATCGAAACAAGCAAAACCTGATTATTTTCATCACACCCACTATCATCAGCGACGATGACTTCCAGCCGACGCCCACCGACTTCCTGAAGAAGCACCCGCTCCCGGACAAAGCCGAGAACGATCCAGGTCCGTTCACCAATACAATCCTCGACAGCGCCGAACCGCATGACTGGTCCAAACCGGTTTATTGATCGCTGATCAGCCGAAGTTTCGCGTAAAGCGCCCGTGCCGAACGGGCGCTTTTTTGTTAGCGGATCGAAAGCTCCTGCCTGATGTTGAACTTCTCAACGCGTTTCCGCAGCGTCGCCCGCGTGATGCCCAACAGCTTCGCCGCCTGAACCTGATTGCCGTTCGTTTCGGCAAGCGCTTCGATGATCAACTGTCGCTCCACAGCGGGAATCACTTTCAATTTGCCGTCCCGCCGCGCCCAACGAAACAAAGCCCGCGCCACCGCCGCCAAATCCGTCCCCTCACCCGGCGCGCCTGCCTGCGCGATCGCGGCCTCCTTTGCTGAAGAAATCCCGCGCTCCTGACCGGCCCGGTCGCCGGGAATCTCCGACGGCAAATCGCCCAACAGAATGGCGTCGCCCTTCGCCACGACGATCGCCCGCTGGATCACGTTCTCCAATTCCCGGACATTGCCCGGCCAATGGTGCTGCTCCAGCACTTTGACCACTTCCGGCGAGATGGATTTGGGCCGCTGCCCCCGGCCTTCCGCGAACTTCTTCAAGAAGTAATTCACCAGCAGCCGGATGTCCTCCCGGCGTTCGCGCAATGGCGGAATCTGAATGCGCACGACGTTCAGGCGATAAAACAGATCTTCGCGAAACTGTTTCGCGTTGACCGCTTGTTCCAGCGGCTTGTTGGTCGCGGCGATCACACGGACATCCACATGGATGGGCTGATTCCCGCCGACGCGCTCGAACTCACCGGATTGCAGGACGCGCAAAATCTTCGTTTGCGTCGCCAGGGACATGTCGCCGATTTCGTCCAGAAAGATCGTGCCCTTGTCGCACTGTTCGAATTTGCCGATGCGCTGGACGGCGGCGCCGGTGAACGCCCCCCGCTCGTGGCCGAACAACTCGCTCTCCAGCAGATTTTCGGGAATCGCCGCGCAGTTGATCGCCAGGAACGGTCGCTCGCTTCGACCGCTGTGATGGTAAATCGCGCGCGCGACCAGTTCCTTTCCGGTCCCGCTTTCACCGGTGATGAGGGCCGTCGCGTCGGAACCGGCCAGTTGGCCGATCAGCTTGAAAACGTTCTGCATCGCCTCGCTGCGGCCCACGATGCCCAGGTCGTAGTCTTCCGATTCCAGCAGCGGCTGATACGACACCACCTGTTTCATATCGTGCGCGGCTTTGAGCGCCGCGACCACGAGTTGCTTCAATTTCGGCACGTCGAAAGGTTTGAGCAGATAGTCGTACGCGCCCAGTTTCATCGCTTCGATCGCCGTCTGCGTCGTGCCGTAGGCGGTCATCATGATCACCGGAAGTTTGGCGTCAGTCTGCCGGATGCGGCGCAGCGTTTCCAGACCGTTCATTCCTCCCATCCGCACATCCATGATGACCAGGTCCGGCCTGGACCGGGCGAGCAGCTTCAACCCTTCTTCGCCGCTGGAAGCCGTCGTCAGCTCGATTTCCAGCGAATCAAAAATGCGGCGGAAAGAATATTGCACGTCCGCTTCGTCATCGATTAACAACAGCCTGTCCATAGCATTCAACAACGGCGACAGGATAAACGTCTTCCCGGAAATTGCATGGAAATTCTTGCCTCCCCGATCGGGGCTTGAAATGTCTTCCCCGGCTCCTTACCAGCGGAGACGCGCACGGAAAAAACTCTCATCTCACGGATGGAATCCTGGCGGGGCCGTCAATTCGTGCCGGCCGCGCCGGCCCGGGTGATTTCCGCCAGATGATGACGCTCCTTCAAACTGACGTAAACCGCCCCCCCGATCAGGCTCCAGAACAGGCTGTTGGCGTAGGTCAGCAAGGAAAGCGACAGCGCCTGCGTCGCGGCGACATTGATTTCCGGCACAGCCAGCATCAGCACATACAGGTTTTCGCGCACGCCCAGGCCGCTGGGGGTGATGGGCAGAGCGGAAACACAGATGATCATCGGCACAATCACAAAGAGCGCCACCGGTGAGATGTTCAGATCGAGCCCGCGCGCCAGGGCCACGACGATCAGGACGCAAACGGCGTTCAACAACATGGAAATGCCCATCGCCCGCCAGAGGAAAGCGCGGGCGCGGCCAAATTCGCGGCAGGCGTCCACGCATTGTTCCAGCAGTTCGCCCTTGGGCAATTGCCGGAGTCGCGCGCGTGAGCGGGGCCACCAGCGCGAAAGGCCGCCCCAGAATGACAGGCCGATCACCAGGCCGCAACCGGCCGTCATCAGGAGGATGAATCCCGCCAGCGCCGCCAGCCGCTTGTGCGCGTGAAGCAGGGACAGGTTCGGCAACATCATCAGGCAGGCGAACAACAGCATCGCGAACAGGCCCAGCAGACGGTCAACCACCACGGTCACCACCGCCTCCGTTTTCTTGTGGTGCGTTTCACGCGCCGCGTAGTAGGCCTTCAGCAGGTCGCCGCCGGTGGACCCGAGCAGAAAGGAATTGAAAAAATGCGCGATGAACGAGATCTCCGTGGCGCGTCCCAGCGACAACTCAAGCCCGTGAACGCGCAACACCATCCGCCAGCGCAGAACCCCCAGCAGGATGGTCGATCCCATCAGCGCCAGCGCCAGCAGCCATGCCGTCCGGTTCACCAGCGCCAGCGTGCGCCAAAGCTCGCGCGGGCCCGACGACCACGCCGCCTGCCATTGTTGAATTCGGGAAAGTTCGCTCCAGGAGCCGCCCTGTCGCTCCCGGGACAGCCGTCCCTCGTTGAGGAAGATGGAGTGAAGAATCCAGAACAGCAGCAGCCCGCAGACCCCGAGCCGCCAGCCGATCCGCCAGATTTTCCGCGCGGCGCTCACTCGTCGCCCCAGATGCCCTTCAAATGCCCGACACCCCGTTTCACATCTTCCACCGCCACGGCCGGACTGAACTCAAATACCTTGAGGTGCTCCGGTTTGACCAACGGCCGCAGCGCAGCGAAATCAATCATGCCCGAACCCGGAGGACAATGATCGCGCGCGGGAAACTGCACATCGTGAATGTGGAAACCCGCCAGCCGATGTGCCAGGCAGCCGAGGTGCATGCCGTGATGGATGAATCCGAGGTTCTCTTTGATCTGCGCGTGGCCGGTGTCGTGCCAGTAACAGACAGCCGGATTGCGGAATTCCTTGAAAAACAAGGTCAAGTCGCTTTCCAGCGGAATTTCCTCCAGCGCTTCGCGGTTTTCAATGCCGAGTTTGAGGCCGCGTCCTTCCGCTTCCGCTGCCAGTCGCACCAACAGTTCATTGGCAAGCTGGATGTGCCGCTCCTTTTTTTGTTCGCGTTTGTCGATGACCTGGGCGCAGAGCTTTTCGTATTTGGGTGTCTGTTGCTGGCCCGCCGCGATCATCTCAATCAGTTTGTCGGTGTAATCCTTCATGTCGATGCGGCCCAAATGGAGCACCACCAACTCCGCTTTCAACCGCTGGGCCGTCTCCAGGGTCTTGAGCGAATGCCGCCAGGCGTTCTCCCGCTCGCGACTGTCCAGAGACGAAAATTTGAACAGGTTCGGATTGGCCTGGTGGACTCCGATCGGCAACGGACAAAAATTGTGCAGCGTCGAGATTTTGATCTCTCCGGCATCCACCGCCTCGAGGATTCCCGGCAGCAAGCTGATCCGGATGCCGTGACTCAGTTCCGCACGCTCGAAGCCAAGGTCGCGAATTTCCCGCAGCATGGCGCGCCCGTCGGTGTGGCGATGGGAATTCCAGCAGGTGGAAAACGAATACATGGAAAAAGGGCCGGGCGTGGTTCCGGCTGGGACAGCACTCGACCCCCCGGGATTCGATTATTTACAGATCGGCGTAACGGGCGCTGAGCATGGCCGAAAACCGGGCCATCTTCATTTTACGACGGCGCCGTTCGCTCGGCTTTTCATAGTGCCGGTGGTTGCGCACTTCCTTCAGGACACCTTCGCGGTCGATCTTTTTTTTCAATCGCCGCAGCGCTTTTTCCACCGACTCGCCCTTTTTGAGTTTGATTTCTGTCAACGCAGATTCACTTCCTCTCCGGGACTTGGGCGCCCGCGGACGATCATCGCCCGTTTCGGCCTTCAAGTCAGGGGGAAAGAGGGTAGTTTTAGCCGGTAACCGTGTCAACCTGCAAAAGCAGCCCGGGCCCGGCGCCGGGCGGAAAATCGTTAAACCCGCTTGCTTTCAATGGCTGACCGGCACATGGTAGGCGCCATGGGTTTGCCCCGTCAAACGGTGCCGCTCAGTCCGGAACAAGTGGCTGATTTGAGCCGAAAACTCTCAGACCTGCGCCACAACGTCAACAACCACCTCGCACTGATGGTCGCCGCGCTCGAACTCATCCGCCGCAAACCGGAAATGATCGAGCGCATGGTCAGCAATCTCACCGAGCAACCGCAGAAGATCCTTGAAGAGATAAAGAAGTTCTCCGAAGAACTCGAACGCGCCCTCAAGATCACGCGCGAATAGTCCGCCGCGCCCGGTTCCGCCGACCGTCGCTGCCGGTGGCCTATACCGGCATTCTTTCCGGCCGATCCCCTTCAAAACCGCGCCGGACACGTCCCGGCCAACCGCCGAATTTCCTCCGTAACCTCCCTCCCGCACTCGGCGTCTTGAGAACTTGCCGGCAACGGAACATACGGACAATCGCAAAAGAACCACGACCGAAAGTCCGTGATTGGCGCCCTTGCCGCTTTCATGACACCGGCGCAGCCGCGAGCACTCGCGCGGCGGACCAAACAGGCGCTCAGAACGCCAAGGTAAAACGGGAACAGCTTCGGCAATCGGACTAAAGCTTCGGGGTAAAGGCAGGGTGGGTTAACAGGGAAGCCACTGCGGTAACGCAGTGGCTTTCCGCTTTCGCCCCACAGGCAATTATGACAGATTCCGCGGCTGTGGAACACACCGATGCGGAGCTGATTGCCGCCGTGTTGAATGGCGACACCGCCAGTTTTGAGCCGCTGGTGAAAAAATATCAACCGCGCGTCTTCGCCACCGCCCGCCGCTACGCCCGCCGCGACAACGAAGTCGAGGACATCGTCCAGGAAGTCTTCCTCAAGGCATTCCAGAAGTTGCGCAGCTTTCGCGGGGACGCGCCCTTCGAGCATTGGCTCATGCGCCTGGCCGTGCGGACGTGCTACGACTTTCTCCGCGCCCACCAGCGCAACCGGGAACTGTCGTTCAGCGACATCTCGGACGAGGAAAGCGATTGGCTCGAGCGGTTCGACGCCCATCCATCCGAGACCGGCGAAAATGCGGCGGCGGCGCGCGAACTGGTTGAGCGCGTGCTCGCCCAGCTCTCGCCCGCGGCGCGACTCGTCATCACGCTGCTGGAGATTGAAGATCGTTCGGTAAAGGAAATCGCCGCCCTCACTGGCTGGTCGGTGCCGGTGGTCAAGATTCGCGCCTTTCGCGCCCGGGCCGAGATGCGAAAATGTCTGGCAAAACTGGCGCGGGAAAAGTATTTGTAACCCGCGCCCTGATAATGTCGTCTAGTTGAACCAACCGGGTATGAACCTCGCCCAGCTCGCCGTTTTGCAGGAGAAATTGCTCGCCGCCGCGCGGGCGAACCGTCCCCGCCAGGAGGTGCCCTACGCCTTCGAAAAACGCGTCATGGCGCGGCTCGCCGGGAAGCCGGCGCCGGACCTGCTCGCCATCTGGAACCGGACACTCTGGCGGGCTGTCGCTCCCTGCCTGGTTGTCACGCTGCTGCTCGGCGTCTGGACGTTCCTTTCGCAACCCAACGACAATCCCGGCGAGACACTCGCCGCCGATCTGGAAAACAGCCTCTACCTGCCGTTCGACAATCAGACCGACGTCCAGTGAACCCCTGGAAACCCATCCTTGCCGCGCTGGTGATTTTTGCGGCCGGCGTCGTTACCGGCGGTTTGACGGTCACGCTTCGGCAGTCGCGCGCGCCGCTCCCCCCGAGCGAGCCGGTCAAAAAGCCCGCCGGCCTGCCTCGCGAAGGCCAATTGCGCGAGCTTTCACGCAAGATGCAAACCGAGCTTGCGTTGACCCCCGAACAACGCCAACACATCGAAGCCATCGTCCACGACAGCCAGGAGCGAATGAAAACCCTGCGGGACGAAGTCGGTCAAAAGATCGGCGAGGAATTCCGGGAAATGCGCCAAAAAATTCGCGGCGAATTGACGCCCGAACAACGAAAAAAATTTGCGGAGATCATGAAGCAGCACGACGAACGGAACAAACGCGACGAGCGCACGGCCCGCCCCTCACCGCCGCCGGCCGCCGCGAAGCCGGAATGAGCGCCGGGATGTTCGGTGTTGGATGTTCGATGTTCGGTGTTCGCTTTGCAACGAATACGCCCGACCTGAGGAAGTTCCAACCGATGGCAATTCAACCCACCGCCTCCACCACCGCCTCGGTTCCGCTGTGGCCGACAATTTTGACACGCTCGCCCCGTTCAATCATCTCTCCCTGCGTCATGACATCCAGGATTTCCTCGCCAAACTGGGCTTTGCCGCCGGGGCGCAGCGACGAAACGGCCACCCCCGTCTGGCCGATGCGCGAGGTTTGTTTCTGCTCCAGCTCGGCCACCGTGTCCATACCGCTGGCGGTGTGGGAAACGAGCTTTCCGTAAATCGGCGTCTTCGGCAGCCAACGGCTCAACACCAGGACCGCCGCGGCCCCGCCGACAAACGCGATGAACAGGTCGCGCAGTGGCAATTCCAGTTTTTGAAAAGTCGGAATCGCCGGCATGCCGGGATACACATCGACCATCGCCATCACCAGCGCGACCAGTATCAGCACCGCCCCGATCAATCCCAAAGCCATCGTTCCGGGAAACACAAACAGCTCCAGCGCGACCAGCGCCAGCCCCAGCAAAAACACGGCAATCCATTCCAAGCCGGACAAGCCGGCGATGTAACCGCCGAAAAAGTAGAGCGCGAACGCCACGATGCCGATGATGCCGGGCAGACCAAATCCCGGCGTTTTGAACTCGATGTAAATGCCGGCGATCCCGATGATCAACAGCAGCGGGCTGATCATGTTGATCCAAAGCGCCAGTCGCTCCACGCCGGTCGGCTTGATATCCGCCCGAACCGC
>WNFU01003315.1_pt1 | contig 21368 bp, 19 predicted proteins | sample 5400121 | NCBI WGS metagenome assembly WNFU01 (sample SAMN13153360, study PRJNA577476) | soil metagenome | isolation source: 100 cm soil or saprolite under grassland replicate 1 | place: USA:California | collected 2016-06-15
CGACCCCGACCCCGACCCCGACCCCGGCCCCGACCCCGGCCCCGGCCGCGGCCGCGGCCGCGGCCGCGACCAGGTCCAGGTCCAGGTCCAAGTCCAGGTCCAGGTCCAGGAACTACGAGCCCGGCGTGTAGATCTGATCGAACACCCCGCCATCGGCGAAGTGCGTGGCCTGCGCCTTCTGCCAGCCGCCGAACACGGCGTCGACGGTGACGAGCTCGAGCTTCGGGAACTTCGAGGCGTACCTCGCCGCCACCTTCGGGTCGCGCGGCCGGTAGAAGTTCTTGGCGGCGAGCTCCTGCCCCTCCGCCCCGTAGAGGAACTCGAGGTATGCCTGGGCGATCGCCTTCGTCCCGTGGCGCTCGGCGTTCCTTTCCACCACGGCGACCGGCGGCTCGGCCAGGATCGACGAGGGCGGGACGACGATCTCGAACTGGCCCTTGCCGAGCTGCTCCACCGCGAGGAAGGCCTCGTTCTCCCAGGCGAGGAGGACGTCGCCGAGGCCGCGCTCGACGAACGTCGTGGTCGAGCCGCGCGCACCGGAGTCGAGCACCGGGACGTTCTTGAAGAGCGCCCGCACGAACTCCTTCGCCCTCGCCTCATCGCCGCCGCTCTTCTTCAGCGCGTGGGCCCACGCGGCGAGGTAGTTCCAGCGGGCGCCGCCCGAGGTCTTCGGGTTCGGCGTGATCACCTGGACGCCCGGCTTCACGAGGTCGTCCCAGCCGGCGAGTTTCTTCGGATTGCCCTTGCGGACGAGGAACACGATCGTCGAGGTGTACGGCGACGCGTTCTGCGGCAGCCGGCGCTGCCAGTCGGCGGGCAGGAGCCCCGCCTTCGCGACCGCGTCCACGTCGTACGCCAGGGCGAGCGTGACGACGTCCGCCTCGAGCCCGTCGATGACGGCGCGCGCCTGCTTCCCGGAGCCGCCGTGCGACTGCTTCACGACGACGTCCTGGCCGGACCTCGCCTTCCACTGCTTCGCGAACGCGGCGTTCACCGCCTCGTAGAGCTCGCGCGTCGGGTCGTACGACACGTTGAGGAGCTTCACCTCGCCCGCCACCGAGCGCACGGGCGCGCCCACGACGAGCAGCGCCACCAAGAGCGCCGCCAGCCCCGCCGCGACCCGCTTCGTCCCCTTCCCCGTCTTCATCTCGGTCTCCGCCTTCCGCGGCGTCCGGCGCCGTATCCGTTTTAACGGATACATCCTACTTAGCGGCCGCGCGTCCGGTCAAGCGGACGTGGACGCGCGCTGCGAGGAGAGCGCACGCGTCCAGGTCCAGCTCCACGTCCTCAGGCGACGGTCACGCGGCGCACTCGCCCTCGCCGGTCTCGGGGCGGAACGCCGCGGACTCTCCGAGGTCCACGAGGTCCTCCGGGCGCACGTCGGCGGGCGAGAGCTCGGCGAGGTCGCCGAGCGCAGCCTTCGCGCGGGCAGGCTCGAGGCGCGCGAAGAACGCGGGAGCGTCCTCGCCCTCGGCGCGCTCGGCGCGGTAGAGCGCCACGAGCCGCTCGAGCGCCTCCGGCACGCGCCGGGCGGGGATCTTCGCGGCGAGCCGGCCGAAGCGCGCCCCGTCCGGGCCGAGCCCGCCGCCGACGAGCACGAAGTACTGCGGCACCGCCTGCGCCCCCACCTTGCGGGCGCTCCCCTGGAACCCGATCGCGGCGATGTGGTGCTGGCCGCAGCCGTTCGGGCACCCGCTCACCTTGAGGTCGAGCCCTGGCGCGGAGGCGACGAGGTCCGGGCGCTCGCGCAGGTGCGCCTCGAGGAGCCGCCCGAGGCCGCGCGACTGGGTCACCGCGAGCTTGCAGCTCTCCGCCCCGGGACAGCTCGTGACGCGCGCCGCGGTCCCGGCGCCGGCGCGCCCGAGCCCCGCCGCCGCGAGCCGCGCGTGCAGCGCGGGGATGTCCTCGCGCCGCACCCAGCGCAGGACGAGGTCCTGCTCGCGCGTGAGCCGGACGGACCCGTCGCCGAACGCGCGCGCGAGGTCGGCGAGGACGGAGAGCTGCGCCGCGGTCACGTCGCCGAGCGGGAGCACGACGTGCACGATCGCGAAGCCGGCCTGCCGCTGCGGCCGGACGTTCGTCGCCTCGAACGCGGCGAGCGCGGGCGCGAGGACGGGCTCGACGGCGGGCACGACGCCGGGCCCCCTCGGCCGCTGCGCCTGCACCCGCGCCGCGATGACCTCCGGGTCGGGTGCGGCGGGGCGCGCTCCCTCCGGCGCGCGCTCCTCCGGCGGACGCGCGGAGTCGAACGGCAGCCCGGGGGAGCCCTCGGCCCGCACGCGGGCCCGCTCCGCCACGATCTCGGCGCGGAAACCATCGAACCCGAGCTGCCTCACGAGGAACTTCATCCGGTTCGCGTGGCGGTGGACGCGATCGCCGAGCCGGTGGAACACGCGCACCACCGCCTCGGCGAGCTCGAGGAGCTCGCCCGCGGGGAGCGCCTCCACGAGCACCTGGCCGGAGATGGGCACGGTGGCGGTGCCGCCGCCGGCGCGGACGAGGAAGGCGCGGCTCCCGTCGGGCAGGAGCCGCGCGACGAAGCCGAGATCGTGGATCGAGGCCGCGGCGTGGTCCACCGGGCAGCCCTCGAACGCGACCTTGAACTTGCGCGGCAGCGAGCCCGCGAGCGGGTGCCGCAGGAAGTGCCGCGTCAACGCCTCGGCGTACGGCGTCACGTCGAAGCGCTCGTCCGCGGCGACCCCGGCGAGCGGGCACGCCGTCACGTTCCGCACCGAGTTGCCGCAGGCCTCGCGCGTCGTGATCCCCGCCTCGGCCATCCGGCGCATCGCGGCCTCGGCGCCGTGTGCCGTCACGAAGTGGAGCTGGACGTTCTGGCGCGTCGTCACGTGCGCGAAGCCGCGGCTGTGGGCCTCGGCGACGTCGGCGAGCGCCTCGAGCTGCGGCGCGGAGAGGACGCCCTGCGGGATCTTCACCCGCTGCATGTGGACGTCGGCCTGGCGCTGCCCGTAGGTGCCGTGGAGGAGCCGGAACTGCTTCCAAGCCTCGGCGGAGAGCTCGCCGCGCTCGAACTTCTCGAGCATCAGGACGAACTCGTCGAGGTCCTTCGGATCCGAAAACGGCGCGCGGGCGCGCGGGACGGCGGGCGTTGGCATGCGGTGCTCTCCGCGGGCGCCGCGGCGTCCGCTTGGGTCGAGGCGTCCGTTTTAACAGACACCCCGCCGCCGCACCACCGACCGCCCCCGCCGGGAGTGAACGTCCGCTTTCACGGACGCTCGAGCAGGCGCACGCCCGACGCCGAGGAGCGCCCCCCGCGTCTCGCTCGTGCCGAGCTCCGGCCGAGCTCGACCGGATGAACCTCGTGCCGCGCCCGGGGCGCTACTCGTCGTCGTCCTTCGACGCCTTCTTCTTCTTCGGCGCCAGCCTCGGCGTCCTCCGCGAGGTTCTCCTCGTGGAGGACGCCGGTCCGCTTGACGATCTTCGGGGTCATCCGCTCGACGATCGGCTCGAACACCTTGTTCGCGAGCTCGTCGTCGTAGTCCACGTCCGCCCCGCCGCCCGCGATCTTCACCGAGGTATCGGTCTCCTCCTCGTCCTTGAACGTCGCGAGGATCTCGCCCGACCCCACGTCGATGAGCCGGACGTCGAGCCGGCCGCTGAACTTGACCTGGGCCGTGTCCACGCTCCCGGCCACCGCGCCCGCCGTGCCGGACTTCGTCAGCTTCCCGACGACGCCCCAGCCGGTGGAGGCTCCCGTCTTCTTGCACGAGAAGCGGGTCATCTTGCCGGTGAGCATGTAGCGCACGCCGAGGAGCTTGCCGATCTTCTGGGCGGCGGCGCCGTCCACCTCGCCGCTCTGCTCGAAGCTGAGCTCGTTGCGGAACTCGGAGAGCCGCTCGCGCTCCATCACCCGGATCTTGCCGTTCGCCCTCTCCGTGATCTCGGTCGTGAAGAGGTCGCGGAGCACGTCCGAGATGCGGTGCTCGCTGTTGCCCCAGCCGCTGCAGCTCCAGGCGCCCGAGGCCGCGGGGAAGTGGAGGATCGCGAGGCGAGGCTTCTCGAGCTTCGCTTCCCTTGCTTCCTTCGCCGCGCCGGCCGCTGGCGCGAGGAGGAGGAGACCGGCGGCGGCGGCGACCCACGTCCACTTGCGCATGTGAACCCCGTGACGGCTGGCTGACGATGAAGGACGCGAACGTAGCACCGCCCCCTCACGCCCGTGCTGTCGAGCGGACACGGGACGAGGCCCCGCGCTGCGCGAAGCTGATCCGCGCGCACGCGGCCCCCTCACCCCAACCCTCTCCCCCGGCTGCGCCGGGGGCGAGGGAGGAGCAGGCTGAAGCTTCAGAGCGTCCCGCCAGGGAGGGAGGAGCGGGTGAAGGCTTCAGAGCCGTCCCTCCAGGTGGCTTCTTCAAACCTGCTGGTCGTCTGGGACCTCGAGCTTCGTCTTCGCCGTCGAGGTAGGCGGGAAGCGTCGCGGAGACGGCGGCGGCGTGCGCGCGCGTCGGGCAGGCGCCCGGGGCAGGCGCCCGGGGCAGGCGGCGCGGCGGCGGGATCGGCGCTCCAGCAATGGGTCGCGCCGCTCTTCCCCCAGACGGCGGCGCAGCTCGCGCATTCGGGGGGGGATGGGGGTCGGATCGGGCATGCCGACATCATCGCGGACCCGTCCAGCCCGATGCGCCAGCCCCTGCCCACCCGCTCGTCGGGCAGCCCAGCCGGGCGCCCCCCGCCTTCCCGCCCGCCTACCGGGGAATTCTCGCCTGACCCGGAGCGTAGAGAGGGTTCGTTCGCTCGAGAGAGGTGTCATGTCCTTCTGGAACAAGATCGAGAAGCCCGGTTTCGACGCCCCCACAGCCCCCGCCGCCTCCGGCCCCGCCGAACCGGTGCGCACGGAGCCCATCCTCGCGCCGCCCTCCGCGGCCGTCGAGCGCGCCGCGCCCGCGGCGCCGCCGGCCCGCACTGAACCGGCCCGCACAGAACCGGCACGCAGCGAGGCGGCGCCGACCGTGGCGGACCTCAGGCTCGGCCGCGGGGTCCGGCTCGAGGGGAAGCTCACCTTCTCCGGAACGGTCCGCATCGACGCGACCTTCCAGGGCTCGATCCTGACGGACGGCGTCCTCGTGGTGGGCGAGCAGGCGAAGGTGGACGCCGACATCGCCTGCGGAACCGTCATCGTCGAGGGCGAGGTGAATGGAGACGTCGTGGCCTCCGCCGCGGTGGAGCTGCGCCGCACCGCGACGGTGCGCGGCGACATCGAGACCCCCACGCTCGCGGTCGAGCGCGGCGCCAGGTTCGACGGCGCGTCGCGGCGGCCAGGCGGCACCGCGTCCTCGGACCGGCGCGCGGGGAAGGCCGCCGCGGCACCCGCACCGAGCGCCGCGGGGTAGCGGGCGCGCGGCGCCGGGACGGTTTCAGCCGGCCGCCTCGTCGCGCCGCCGCAGCGCTCCCACCGCGCGGAGCGCGACGAGGACGTCCTCCTCCGTGGGACCGGGCGCGCCGCGCGCGGCCGCCTGCGCGAGCGCGTCCACCACCTCGTTCACGGGGTGGCCGTCGTGTCCCCGCACCCAGCTGTAGCGGACCGCGAGGGCGCTCCCGAGCGCGTCCGCCGCCTCGATGAGGTCGCGGTTCAGCACCGGCTCGCCGGCCGACGTCCGCCACCCCTTCCTGCGCCAGCCGTGGATCCAGCGCGAGAGCGCGTCCACGACGTAGCGGGAGTCGGAGACGACCTCGACCGTCTCGCCCGCGGGGACGCCTTCGAGCGCCTCGATGACCGCGCGCAGCTCCATCCGGTTGTTCGTGACGGCGTGCGGCCCGTCGGTCGTGAAGCGCGTCCCGCCGAACCGGAGCGCAGCGCCCGTCCGGTCGAGCACGACGAAGCCGGTCCCGCCGGGGCCGCCGGGGTTCACGAGCGAGGAGCCGTCCACGAAGGCGAGGAAGCGAGCGGGCGGGGGCGTCATGGGCGCGGGACCCTACCGCAGGCGTCTGACCGTCGCTTTCCTTGCAGCGAAGCCGCCGGCCTGTCAGGTTGCCCCCGGCGGGCCGCCACGGCCCGAAGGATAGGACCCGCATGAAGCGCGACCCGAACGAAGACCAGCGCATCGCCCTCTTCATCGACTTCGAGAACCTCGTCACCCGCACCGGGCTCGACCCGGACAACTTCGACCTGCAGCCGGCGCTCGACGTGCTCCTCGAGAAGGGCAAGGTCGTGTTCCGCCGCGCCTACGCCGACTGGACCCGCTTCGCCGGCGCGACGAAGCGGCTCCACGATCACGGCGTCGAGATGATCGACGTGCCGCCCTCGACGCGCGCCGGCAAGAACGGCGCGGACGTGCGGCTCGTCATCGACGCGCTCGAGCTCGCGTACCTGCGCGAGCACATCGACACCTTCGTCATCGCCTCGGGCGACTCCGACTTCTGCCCGCTCGCGGCGAAGCTCCGCGAGAACGATCGCACCGTCATCGGCATGGCGGTGAAGGAGTCCACGAGCCCGCTGTTCGTGAAGGCGTGCGACGAGTTCGTGTACCTCCGCACCGGCGGCCACCGCCGCCGCGGCGAGCCGTCCCGCGACAACAAGGGCGGGGCCGGCCCGCGCGAGAAGGAGAAAGAGCCGGAGAAGGAGAAGGTCATCCCGGAGGTCGCCCGCGAGGCAGCGGCATCGATCCTGGCGAAGGCGACCGCGCCCGTGAACCCGTCGGCCATCAAGGCGGCGATCGTCCGGCGCGAGCCAGACTTCGACGAGCGCGAGTACGGGTTCTCGTCCTTCTCCCGCCTCCTCGAGCACATGGAGAAGGAAGGGCTCCTCCGCCGCGAGCAGGGCGCGAAGGGTCAGTGGTACGTGCTGCCGCCGGCCTGAGGCCGTGGCCCACCCGCCGCTGAACGCCGCGCAGGCAACCTGCTGCCCGCGATCCGGGCCGCGGGCCCGGCCCACGTGCCGTTCGCGCGGGGGCCGCCCGCGCCCCGCTGGCGCGCGCGGTGCAGTGGACCCGGGCGTGACACGCATCGAGGCGATCATCCAGCCGTCGAAGCTCGACGACCTGCGCGCGGCGCTCGCCGGGAACCCGTGGGTCTCCGGGCTCACGGTCGGCGAGGTGAAGGGCTTCGGGCGCTCGCGCGGGCACGGCGCGCTCTACCGCGGCACGGAGTACGCCGTGGACTTCGTCCCCAAGGTGAAGGTGGAGCTCGTCGTCCCGGACCCGCTCGTGCCCCGGATCGTGAACGACCTCGAGCGGTGGATCCGGACCGGCCGCATCGGAGACGGGAAGATCTTCGTCACGCCCGTGCAGGAGGCGATCCGCATCCGCACCGGGGAGCGCGGCGAGGACGCGCTGTGAGCATCGAGGTCGGCTCCGCCGCCGCCGCCGGGGCGAGCGCCGAGGCGCTCGGGGTGCGGCTCCCCGCGTGGAGCGTCGCGCCGTTCGGGCTCATGCTCCTCGCCATCGCGGTCCTGCCGCTCGCCGTGCCGCACTTCTGGGAGAAGAACCGGAACAAGGCGCTCGTCTCGCTCGTGCTCGGCGGACCGGTGGCGCTCTGGATCGGGCTGCTCGATCCGCCCGCCGTCCTCCACACCGCCCACGAGTACGCGGCCTTCGTCGTGCTGCTCGGCGCGCTGTTCGTCATCTCCGGCGGCGTCGTCGTGCGCGGGACGCTCGCGGGCACCCCCGGGCTCAACACGGTGCTCCTCGCCATCGGCGCGGTGCTCGCCTCGCTCATCGGGACGACCGGCGCGTCCATGGTCCTCGTGCGCCCGCTCCTGCGCGCGAACTCCGTCCGGACCGACAAGGCGCACGTCGTCGTGTTCTTCATCTTCGTCGTCGCGAACGCGGGGGGCCTCCTCACCCCGCTCGGCGACCCGCCGCTCTTCCTCGGGTTCCTGCGAGGCGTGCCGTTCCTCTGGACGCTCCGGCTCTTCCCGATCTGGCTCTTCGTGAACGGCGCGCTCCTCCTCCTCTTCTACGTCGTGGACTCGACGATCTTCCGCAAGGAGGACCTCGCGAGGCCGGGAGACCTCGACAAGGTCGCCGTCGCGCACGAGGTGCCGATCCATGTCGCCGGGGGGCTGAACTTCCTGTGGCTCGGCGCCATCGTGGCCGTCCTCCTCGCCGCAGGGACGCTCCGCCTCCCGATCGGCGTGCAGGAAGGCGGCATGCTCCTCGTCGTCGCGCTCGCGTGGAGGACGACGCCGCGCGCGCTGCGGGAGGAGAACGGGTTCAGCTTCGCGCCGATCGTCGAGGTCGCGGCGCTCTTCGCCGGCATCTTCGCGACCATGATCCCGGCGCTCGCCGTCCTGAACGCGCGCGGCGCGGACCTCGGCGTCCGCGACCACTGGCACTTCTTCTGGGCGTCGGGCTTCCTCTCGTCGTTCCTCGACAACGCGCCGACCTACCTCACCTTCGCGTCGGTCGGCAGCGGTCTCCTCGGCACCGACGCGGCGAACCTCGGGCAGCTGCTCGCCCACCCCGACGGCCCCGCGATCCTGACGGCGGTCTCGGCGGGCGCCGTGCTGATGGGCGCGAACACGTACATCGGAAACGGGCCGAACTTCATGGTGAAGGCGATGGCCGAGCTCGGCGGCGTCCAGATGCCCGGGTTCTTCCGGTACATGCTCTGGAGCGGGGCGATCCTCGTCCCGCTGTTCGTGGCGGTGACGTTCATCTTCTTCCGCTGATGCGGGGGAACGAGCGCGCCGCCCGCTGTCCCGCGCCCGCGTGACGCCGCGGTGGGTGCAGGCCGCTCGTCCGGGTTGCGGCCGGCCGGCCGAAGGTGCGCTAGGCTCCCTGGCACTCCCCGGAGGTCCGCGTGAGCCCCTCGTCCCGCCGCGTCGCGGTCGTCGCCCTGCTGTCCCTCGGCGCGTGCGGAGGGAGCTCCGGGTCTTCGCCGGCGGCACCCGAGTGCACCGTGCCCGCCGACTGCGGCGCCGACCCCGAGTGCCAGGCCCGCACCTGCATCGCGAATGCATGCGGTCTGTCGTTCACCGCAGCGGGCACGCCCGTGTCGGCCCAGACGGCCGGCGACTGCAAGCAGGACCAGTGCAACGGGGCCGGTTCGGTCGTGTCCGTCGCCTTCGACGCCGACGCCCCGGCCTCCGGCGGCCAGTGCACGTCCGCGTCGTGCTCGGGGGGCGTGCCGGTCCATTCGCCCGTCGCGGCGAACACCCCGTGCAGCGAGGGCGGCGGCGCGTTCTGCGACGGCGCCGGGTCTTGCGTCGTGACGCCGGCGGTCGCGGCGACCTCCCCGGCCGACGCGTCGACCGTCGACGCGCCGACACCCGTCGCGCTGACGTTCACCGTTCCGATGCACCTCGCGTCGCTCACGGGGCAGACCGCGTTCGGCGCCTGCTCGGGGTCGATCCAGCTGTCGAGCGACGGGTTCGCCTCTTGTGTGCCGTTCGCGTCGGCGGTCCCCGTGATGAGCGGGGGCGACACGGTGGCGACCCTCGTCCCGGTCCCCGGCCTGCTCGTGAACCGCAGCTACCAGCTCCGCGTCACGACCGCGGCGGAGTCCGCGGACGGCGTCCGCCTCGCGGCGGCGTTCACCTCGACGTTCGCGACGCAGCCGATCGCGGCGTCTGGGTCCGCCGTGAACGAGAGCGGAAGCCCGCTCGAGGCGGACTACTGCACGGTGCTCCCCCCGCTCACGATGACCGTGCCGACCGGCGGCGCGACGCCCAACGTGTACGCGCAGATCTTCGAGGCGGGCACGACGGAAGCGCTCGGGGCGAGCGGAACCGTCACGGCGCAGCTCGGCTTCGGCCCTCCGACCGAGAACCCCGAGTACGAGGCCGGATGGACCTGGGTCCCGGCGAGCTACGGCTCTCAGGTCGACGCCAACGACGAGTATGGCGCGAGCTTCACGGCCCCGGCGCCCGGGGACCACCGGTATGCCTACCGATTCTCGCTCGATGCCGGCGCCACGTGGACCTACTGCGACGGGAACGGCGCGGGCGCGAGCGACGCCGTCACGTTCGACCTCGGCGACCTGCCGGTCCTGACCGTCACGCCGTAGCACCGGCGCACGCCTGACCCGCGCGGCGGTTGGTCAGCCGCCCTCGAGCACGCGCACCGGCATCACCATCGCGTTCAGCCCGTCGAACTGGAGCCGGCGCTGGAGCGCGTACGCGGTCTCGTTGTGGAGCAGGCGCTGGAACCAGCGCTCCTTCTGGAAGACGAGCTTCCCGGCGAAGAAGACGGCGCGCGGGAACTCGCGCGCGACCTCGACGCAGAGCTTCTCCGCCTCCGCGACTGCCTCGGTGCCGATCGCCAGCCGGAAGTCCGCCGCGAGCTTCAGCCTGTGGGCGAGCTCCACGTACTGCTCGAGCGACGCCTGCGCCCGCAGCCGCACGCGATCGACCTCCTCGACGCCCTTCATCGCAGCGGAGTCGATCACCCCCACCGACACGAAGATGAAGTTCTTGAAGAAGCCGGGGAACGTGCGCTGGACCGTGAGGAGCGCGTGGACCCCGAGCCCCCCGTAGCCGCCGACGAGCAGCACCGCGGTGGGCGCCTTCGCGTCGAGCGCGGGCCGGGGCCCGCCCGCGTGCATGGGCAGCGCTCCCATGATGTCGTCGAGCCGCTTGAGATTCGCCTGCACGGTCCGGTAGTGGCGCCGGATGACGAAGCAGAGCCCGACTACGAGGCCGGTCACGACGATCGTGACCCAGCCGCCCTGCTCGCCCTTCTCGTAGATGGTGCCGACGAGGATCGCGAAGCAGAGCGCGAAGGCGACGCCGTGGATCCCGAACCCGCGGCGGCGCCCCTCCCCCTTCGTCCTCCACCAGAAGCGGAGCATCGAGAGCTGCGAGAGCGAGAACGTCACGAAGACGTTGATCGAGTACATCGTGACGAGCGAGAGGATGTCGCCGCGCGTCCAGAGCAGGGTCACGAGCGAGGCCCCGCCCATGAGCAGGACGCCGTTCTGCATGGTGAGGCGATCGGAGAGCTGCGCGAACCGGTGCGGCAGCCACGAGTCGGTCGCCATGTTGGCCATGACGCGCGGGCCGTCGATGAACCCCGCCTGCGCCGCGACGAGGAGGAGCGCCGCCTCCGCGACGAGCGTGAGGATGACGAAGCCGCGCCCGATCCCGATCCCGCCGACGCGCCAGCCGCCCGCGAACCGCTCGAGCAGCACCGCGTTCATCGTCTTGCCCTCCTCCGGCGCCGCCCGGAAGAAGAGGTAGAGCAGGAGGATCCCGCCCGCGGTCACCGCGAGCGAGACGGCCATGTAGCCCATCGTCCGGCGGGCGGTGAGGACCTTCGGCTCCCGCATGATCTGGATGCCGTTCGAGACCGCCTCGATGCCCGTGTACGTCCCGGCGCCCATGGAGTAGGCGCGCACGAACACCATGAAGAGCCCGGCGGCGCCGAGCTCGGCGAGCCCGGCGCGGAACCCGCCGGCGACCTCGGCGCCGACGCGCGGCACCTCCGTCACGTGGGTGCCGAGCCCGCCGACGAGCAGGATCGCGTGCGTGACGAGGAAGAGGCCGAAGATCGGGGCGAGGAACGAGACCGACTCCTTCACCCCGCGCAGGTTGAGGAGGAGCAGGAGCGCGATCCCCGCCGCCTCGAAGAGGAGCTTCCAGGTCGCGAGCGCGGGTGGCAGGAAGCTGAAGATGGCGTCGCCGCAGCTCGCGACCGACACCGAGATGGTGAGGACGTAGTCGACGAGGAGCGCCGATCCCGAGACGACGCCGACCCCGGGGCCGAGGAGCTCCGTCGCGACGACGTACCCGCCGCCACCGAACGGGAAGCGCTTGATGATCTGCGAGTAGGCGACCGAGATGATGAGGACGGTGACCGCGGTCGCGAGCGCGAGCGCGACGGCGAGGTAGCCGTGCTTGCCGAGCGCGCGGAACGCCTCGTCGGGACCGTAGGCCGACGACGAGAGGCCGTCGGCGCCGAGCCCCACCCACGCAAGCAGCGCGATGAGCGAGATGTGGTGGTGCGTCCGCGGGTCCTGGACGTCGCGCGGTGGGCCGAACAGCAGGTGGCGGAGCTTGTGCCTGTCGGCGGCGGGCGGCGGTGTCGGCGCGGGGGACTCCGGCGGGAGCCCGGGCGCTTGCTCGGGAGGCTTCTCGGGTGTCGGGGCGTCCATCGGGTCTCTCGGAGCCGGGCACATTGTCGCGCGCCGTGTCAGCGCGGGATCAAGAGGCGGCCACCGTGCATCAAGGCGGCATCAAGACGGGCACGCAACGCCTCGTCACGACTGGGGATTCGGATCACCTGCTTCGCCTCGATCGCGCTGACATCGTTCGTCGCGCCTCGACGCACCGCACACACGTCATCGTAACGTCGGGCTGCAAGGTGGCGGACGCCATGAGCCACGCGCTCGCGCCTTTTCTTGATGTCTTCCTGATGCGGTCGCGCCCGGCGTTGAGCGTTCCCTGACGCGAGGCTCGGTATCGTCGCGCGCGGACAACCCGATGCGAACGCCGCTGCTGCACGTCGTCAGGGAATGGGAGAGCCCCGCGCCGGAGCGCGACCGGGTCGCGGGAGGGACTGCGTCCGGCGGCGACCTCGTCCTCGTCGCCTCGGTGCTCGCGCTGTGCCTCGTTCCGCTCGTCGGGCTGCTCGCCGGCGGGCAGTGGGGAGAGGGCACCGCCGGGCTCGCCGCGGCAGGCGCGCTCCTCGCCGGGCGCGAGCTCGCGCACGGCGTGCTCGCGCGGCGGCGCCGCTGAGCGCTCAGGCGGCGAGGTCGAGAGCGTCGGCCGCCGCCGGCTCGAGCACGCGCACCGGCAGCACCATCGCGTTGAGGCCCGCGAGCTGGAGGCGCCGCTGCAGCTGGTAGGCGGTCTCGTTGTGGAGCAACCGCTGGAACCAGCGCTCCTTCTGGAACACGAGCTTCCCTGCGAAGAAGATCGAGCGCTGGAACTCCCTCGACACCTCCATGCAGAGCCGCTCGGCCTCCGCGACCGCCTCGGTGCCGACGCTCATCCGGTAGTCGGCGCGGAAGCCGAGCCGCCGCGCGAGGTCGACGTAGCGCCGCAGCCCTTCCCCCGTCCGCCGCCGGACCTCGTCGACCTCCGCGACGCCCTTCATCGTCGCGGCGTCGATGACGCCGACCGAGAGGAACATGAGGTTCGCGTAGGTCCCCGGAAAGAGCCGGTGGATCGCGAGGATCTGGTGCAGCCCGAGGCCGCTGTACCCGCCGACGAGCAGGACGGCGGTCGGCAGCTCCGGGTCGAGCAGCTCGCCGTCCGCGCCGGGATGAGCGGGCAGCGCCGCGGCGATGTCGTCGAGCCTGCGCAGGTTGCCCTTCACGTGATCGTAGTGGCGCTTCACGAGGAAGCAGACCCCGATGAGCAGCGCCGTCGTGACGAGCGTGACCCACCCGCCCTCGCGGAACTTCTCCACGAGGTTCACGACCAGGATGGAGAGACAGAGCACGAGGCCGATGACGTGGATGACGATGTGGCGGTACCAGTCCGGATACTTCCGCCGCTCCCGGATCCAGTAGCGGACCATGCCCAACTCGGAGAGCGAAAAGGTGAGGAATACGTTGATCGAGTACATGAGCACGAGGGTGCTCGTGTCACCATGTGTGTAGAGCAGCGTCGCCGCGGACGCGACGGAGATGAGGATGATGCCGTGCTGCATCGAGAGCCGGTCGGAGAGCTGGCCGAAGCGGTGCGGCAGCCACGAGTCGTTCGCCATGTTGGACATGACGCGCGGCCCGTCGATGAAGCCCGCCTGCGCCGCGACGAACAGCAGCGCGGTCTCCGCCGCCAGCGTGACCCAGATGAAGATCTGGCCCCAGCGCCCCCACCCGCCTGCGAACGCCTCCGCCAGCACGGCGTTCATCGTCTTGCCCTCGACGGGCCGGGCGTGCACGAGGAGGTAAGCGAGCGTGATGCCGCCCGCGGTGAGCGCGAGCGACGTGGCCATGTAGATCATGGTCTTGCGCGCGGTCTGCACCTTGGGCTCGCGCATGATCTGGAGGCCGTTCGAGACCGCCTCGATGCCGGTGTACGTCCCCGCGCCCATCGAGTAGGCGCGCAGGAACAGCGCCGCGAGCCCGCCCATCCCGAGCGTCGCGAGGCCACTCTGGTAACCGGTGTGAACCTCGCGGGCGACCTGCGGCAGCTCCGCAGCGCGCCCCACCACCACGCCGACGATCAGGATCACGTGGGTGACGAGGAACCCGATGAAGATGGGAGCGAGGATCGTGACCGACTCCTTCACTCCGCGCAGGTTCATCACCATGAGGAGGCCGATGCCGGCGAACTCGAGCGGCAGCTTCCAGGCGACCCACGCGCCGGGCAGGAAGCTGAAGGTCGCGTCGGCCGCTGCGGCGATCGACACGGACACGGTGAGGACGTAGTCGACGAGGAGCGCGGAGCCCGAGACCACCCCGAAGCGTGGCCCGAGGAGCTTCGAGGCGACGACGTACCCGCCGCCGCCGAACGGGAAGTGCTCGATGATGCGGGAGTAGGCGTAGGAGATGATGAAGACGGTGAAGGCGATCGCGAGGGCGAGCCCCACCGCGAGGAAGTGCCGGTCGCCGAGCGCCCGGAAGGACTCCTCCGGGCCGTAGGCGGACGAGGAGAGCCCGTCCGCTCCGAGCCCCACCCACGCGAGGAATGCGATGAGGGAGATGTGCTGGTAAGTTTTCGGATCGGTGATGTCTCGGGGGGCGCCGAGAACGGCCCTGCGCAGGGTGGCGAGCGTCATGGGTCTTGCACGGCTCCGGGGCGAGAGGACGCGCCGGGCAGTGCAGCGTGCATGCCCCGGCGCGCGAGGCCCTCGATGCGCCTGACCTGCCTGGGTAAGAATGCCTTTCGCGCGCTCGGCCGCGCGCGCGAGCGCCGCACGTTGCAATCCGCGACCGAGTGCACTCCTGCATCCTGCAACGTGACCGCGCCATGACCCCCTCCCCCAAGACGGCGCCCGCTCCCTTGCGCGTCCTCGTCGTCGACGACGAGAAGAACATCCGTGCGACGCTCGCCCTCTGCCTCGAGGGGCTCGGCTGCCACGTCGCCCAGGCCGCGAACGTGGCGGCGGCGCTCGAGGCGGTGCGGTTCGAGGCCTTCGACCTCGCGTTCTGCGATCTGCGCCTTGCCCACGAGAGCGGCCTCGAGCTCCTTCCCCGACTGCTCGCCGAGCGCCCCGGACTCGAGGTGGTCGTCATCACCGCCTATGCCACCGTGGACACCGCGGTCGAGGCGATGCGCCGTGGCGCGAAGGACTACCTGCCGAAGCCCTTCACGCCGGCGCAGATCGCGCACCTCGTGGAGCGGGCGCGCGAGCGGCGCGACCTCGAGCGGCGGGTGGTGGAGCTCGAGAACCGGCTCGAGGAGGCCGAGCCCGAGGTGGTGCTCGACACCGCCTCGCCTCGCATGCAGGCGGCGCTGGAGGTGATCGGCCGCGCCGCGGCGCACGACGTCTCGGTGCTCCTGCGGGGCGAGAACGGCACGGGGAAGGGCGTCCTCGCGCGACTGCTCCACTCGCGGAGCCCTCGCCGCGAGCGCCCGTTCGTCGTGGTGAACTGCCCGACGCTCTCGGAGGAGCTCCTCGCGAGCGAGCTGTTCGGGCACGCCCGCGGCGCGTTCACCGGCGCGGTGAAGGACCAGGAAGGCCGCGTCGAGGCGGCCGAGGGCGGGACGGTGTTCCTCGACGAGATCGGCGAGATCTCACCGGCGCTGCAGGCGAAGCTGCTCCGCTTCCTACAGGAGAAGAGGTTCGAGCGGATCGGCGAGAACCGGACCCGCACGGCGGACGTGCGCATCGTCGCGGCGACGAACCGCGATCTCGAGGCGGAGGTGAAGGCGGGGCGCTTCCGCGAGGACCTCCTGTACCGCCTGAACGTGGTGGAGATCACGGTCCCGCCGCTCCGGGAACGGCGGGAGGACGTCCTGCCGCTCGTCCACCGCTTCGTCGCCTTCTTCGCTCGGCAGGCGCGGCGACCGCCGCCGGACCTGTCCCCCGCGGCGGAGAAGGTGCTCTCCGCCTACGCCTGGCCCGGCAACGTGCGCGAGCTCCGCAACGCCATCGAGCGCGCGCTGATCCTGACGCCGGGCCAGGTCCTCGAGCCCGAGAGCTTTCCTGAGCGAATCGCGGCCCAGCCCACCAACCCCGGGCTCGGGGGGGACTTCACCGCGGACGAGATCGAGCGCGAGCACACGCTGCGGGTGATGGCCCGGGCGAAGACGCTCGAGGACGCGGCGAGGATCCTGGGGGTGGATGCGTCCACCCTGTGGCGAAAGCGGAAGAAGTGGGGGCGGTGAGCGCGCCGGGTGGACCTTGCCGAGTGCAAGCCACTTTCCGGTCCTTCGATGCACGTTGCATCGCCCTCCGCGGCGGCGGAGCCCAAACCGCTCGTCCCGGCGCTCCGCCCGCCGGCATGGCCGATGCTCTGCAGCTGGTCCGTGGCCGCCCTCTTTCAGAACGTCCCACCGCCCGCGCTCGAGACGGCCGGCGACGACCGCCGCCGCTGGTTCCTTCGCGAGGCCCTGGTGCTGGCGATCGTGCTCATGGCCCTGGTCGCTTCCGTGTGGAGCAGCTGGGGAGGAGAGCGCCGCGCCGTCGCGCGGCTCGACCCTGCGACGCGCGCCGCCGTGCTCGCGCGCACGCTCGAGGATCTCCGGTCGGTGTGCCTGCGCCCGGACGCTGCGCACCCGGCGAGCTGGTGCAGGCAGCAGGCGGAGTTCGCGCTCGCCTTCGACGAATGCGACACGGCGTGCCGCGCGAGCGCCCGCGAGGTGCTCCGCGTTCCGACGCGGTAGCGCCGGCGATCAGGCCGTCGCGGTCGCGCTCGCGTCCTTCGCGGAGGCGAGCCGGAGCGTGAACCAGAAGGTGCTCCCCCGCCCCGGCGTGCTCTCGACGCCCACCTCGCCGCCGTGCGCGTGGACGATCTCCCGGGCGATGTACAGGCCGAGGCCGACGCCCCCGGAGCGCGCGCCCGGGACGCGGTAGAACTTGTCGAAGATGCGATCCTGGTGCTCGCGGGCGATCCCCTCTCCGGTGTCGCGCACCTCGAACCGGACGAGCTCCCCGACCACCGAGGTCTGCACCTCGACCCGGCCGCCGGTTGGGGTGTGGCGGACGGCGTTCGCGAGCAGGTTCGTGAGGACGAGCTGCGCGCGCTCCGGATCGGCCTGGACCGCGAGAGGGGTCGCCGGTGGCGACACCGCGAGCGACACGCCCGCCGCGTCCGCCGCGGCGCGAAGCGAGCCGGCCGCCGCCTCGAGCAGCCCGGCGGCGTCGAGCGGCTCGATGTCGAGCGACATCCGCCCCGCCTGGATCCGCGAGAGGTCGAGCAGGTCGTCCACGATCGACTGGAGCCGCTCGCAATCCTCCCGCGCGGCGCCCATCAGGTCCGCCTGCTTCTCGGTCAGCGGCCCGACGAGCTCCTGGGCGCACAGGTGGATCGCCATTCGCAGCGAGGTGAGCGGCGTGCGGAACTCGTGCGCGACGGTCGCGACGAGGTCGTTCTTCAGCTCGTCGAACCGCATGAGCCGCGTCACGTCCTGCAGGACGATGGTCGTCCCGACGACGATCCCCTGCTCGGAGTAGAGCGGCGTCGCGCGCGGCAGCAGGTGGCGGTCGCCCTCCGGCGACGAGACGCGCACCGCCTCCTCGAAGCCCCGGGGCACGTAGGCCCCGCGCCCGGACGCGACGTGCTCCCGGACGCGCTCCACCACCCCGCGCAGCTCCGGCTCGAGCGCCGCGACCGAGACCCCCGCGCCGCCCGCGCCCATGTGGAGCATCGTCTCGGCGGCGCCGTTCAGGTTGATGACGGCGCCGGCGGCGTCGAGCACGAGCACCGGATCGGGGAGGCTGTCGATGGCGGCCTGCGAGGCCTGCTGCGCCTGGAGCAGCTCGCCGAGCGAGCTCCGCCGGTACTCGGCGAGTCGATCGGCCATCGTGTTGAACTCCTGCGCGAGCGCGGAGATCTCGTCCTTGCCGTCGACGCGCGCCCGCGCCTGGAGATCACCCTCTCCGATCAGCCGGACGGTCCCGGAGAGGATCTTGAGCGGGCGCAGCAGGCGCGCCGTGAGCGCGAGCGAAGAGACGAGGCCGAGCACGAGCACGGCGATCGTCGTCCCCGCGACGATCGTCACGTTCCGCTCGGCCAGCCTCCGCGCGCCGTCGCTCTTGCGGCCCATCGCGTCCTGGTTCAGCGCGAGGATCTCGCTCGCGCCCTCGCGGACCCGTCCCGCCGCCGGATCGAGCACCTCGAAGTAGCGGGAGAGCCCGGCCGCCGGCGCGGCCCGGGCGGCCTGCTCGAAGGCGCTGCGGTACCGCATCCAGCGCTCGCGAAGACGGCGCGTCGCGTCCTCCTCGCCCCCCTCGGTGATGTTGTGCTCCTGTGCCGACAGCTCGCCCTCGAAGCCTTCGGTGATGCGCTCCACCGCGCGATCGTCGACCGGCCGGCCCGTCGCGCGCGCGAGCGCCGCCGCCTGGAGACGCTCGAGGGCGTCGAGCATCCGCTCGGCCGCGAGCACGCTGCGGTAGTTGTCCTTGAGGATGAGCTCCGGGCTGTTGCCGAGCGCGGTGAGCGTCTTCGAGGTTGCGAAGCCGAACACGAGCAGAACGAGCGCGAGCGGCGCCTGCGCCGCGAGAAGCTTCGCCCGGAGCGTCATGGCACCACCGGCGTCACGCGTGGACCTCCTCGTCCTCGAACGACACGATGTGCAGGTCGAGCCCGCCGCCCTCTTCCACCAGCCGCTGGAGGACCGACCGCTTGATGAGGCGCCGCCAGCGCGTCTGCTCGGTTCGGCCGACGATCACGTCGCTCACGCGATGAGAGCGGGCGAAGTCGAGGAGCGCCGCGGCGGGATCGTCCGACTGGAGGCGGACCACCTCCGCCCCGAGCTCCCGCGCCTTCTCGACGTTCTCGAGCAGGTGCCGCTGGGCCTCCGAATCGATCCGGTGAGGCGCCTCCTCCGGCGTCTCGACGTAGACGACGTACCAGTCGGTGTTCAGCCGACCCGCCATCCTGGAGCCGCGACGCAGCAGCGCGAGCGCGTGGGGCGGGTTGGACGAGAGGGCCACCATGACGCGACCGCGCGTCGGCGTGACCTGCGTCCCCGGGTGCGCAGCCTGGGCAGCGGTCCGGTCGAGGCTCTCCGCGACCTCGCGGAGGCTCAGCTCCCGCAGCGTCGCGAGGTTCGGATCCTGGAAGAAGTGCTCGAGCGCCCAGGAGATCTTCTCGGGCGGGTAGATCTTGCCGGACCTGAGCCGCTCCACGAGATCCTCGACGGCGAGGTCGAGGTTCACGACCTGGTCCGCCTGCTCGAGGAAGGAGTCCGGGACCGTCTCGCGCACGCGCACCCCGGTGTTGCGCTGGATGAGGTCGTTCAACGACTCGAGGTGCTGGATGTTGAGCGCGCCGATCACGTTGATCCCCGCCGCGAGCAGGTCGAGCACGTCCTGGTAGCGCTTCCGGTTCTTCGACCCGGGCACGTTCGTGTGGGGGATCTCGTCGACGATCGCGACGGCCGGACGCCGGGCGAGCACCGCCTCGAGATCCATCTCCTCGACCACCACGCCCCGGTACTCCTGCTTGCGGCGCGGCACGATCTCGAGGTCCCGGATGAGCGCCGCGGTCTCCGAGCGGCCGTGCGTCTCGAGGAAGGCCGCGACGACGTCGACGCGCCGCTGCCTCAGCGCATGCGCCTCCTCGAGCATGCGCCAGGTCTTCCCCACGCCCGCCGCGAAGCCGATGTAGAGCTTGAGCCGGCCGCGCTTTCCGCGCTCGACGAGCTCGAGGAAATCCTCCGCGCTGGGGCGCCGCGCCGTGGTCATCGTCGCCATCGCTATCTCGACCGTGCCGTCGTGGCGAGCCCTAATTGGCGGCGCGGAGCCCCGCATGCCCTTGGCCCCGCGGGTGCTCACCGCCCCCTCCAGAAGCGCATCGGAAGCGCCTCGACGTCGAGGATCGGGCCGCGCGCGACGACCACCGCGTGCTGCATCGCGTTCCGGAGCTCGCGGACGTTCCCGGGCCACGCGTGCGCGAGGAGCACCTGCTGCGCCGCGGACGTGAGCGTGGGCGCAGAGACGCCCATCATCGGGGCGAATGCGGCCAGGAACGACGACGCGAGGGGCAGGATGTCCTCCCGCCGTTCGCGGAGAGGCGGCACGCGGACCTCGACGAGGTCGAGCCGGGAAAGGAGATCCTCACGGAACCGCCCCGCGCGCACCTCCGCGTCGAGGTCCCGCCGGCTCGTCGCCACGACGCGGACGCCTACCCTCCGGGCCTCCGCGCCTCGCGGCTCGAACAGCGCCAGGACTCCGGCCTGGAGCGACTCGGGGAGCGCGGCGATCTCCTCGAAGAGGAGGGTCCCTCCGTCCGCGCCGGCGATCCGATCGGGAAGAACGCGCACCACCGGAAGGCCGCCCGAGAGCTCCAGGCAGTCGATGGCGACGAAGGGGCGCTCGCGCCGGGGCGAGGTCGCGTGCAGCACCCGTGCGAGCGTGCTCTTCCCGGAGCCGCTCTCTCCCAGGAACAGCACCGGCACGTCGTGCGGCGCCACGGTCGCGAGGACCCGGAGCGCGCCGCGCATCGCGGGAGAGGTGGACTCGAGCGCGGCGTGGGCCGGCTGAGCAGGGGGTTCCATGGTCCATCGCCTGAGCAGGGGACATGCCAAGCGCACCGGGCGCGCCCGCCATGCGAGAGATCACGCGACGCGCAATGCGGGCTCCCAATCGGGATTGCGAATTGCGGCGCGGCCGCGCGTCCGTCGCTCCGGAACGTACGAGAAGCACGCCGGGCATCCCCGATGCACTGCCACGCGCCGGACGCTCACGGCAAACCGCTCGGACGTTCGCCCGGAGGATCGAAATGCTCGACATCGTGTTGGTCGCGACGACGGTCGCGTTCTTCGCCGTCAGCCTCGCCTACGTGCGCGGCTGCGACCGGCTGTGAGGTGGGCGATGGGCTTCGAACACGCCGCCGGCCTCGTGCTCTCCGTGATCCTCACCGCGTACCTCGGCTACGCGCTCATCCGGCCCGAGCGCTTCTAGGGGACCCATGACCTTCAACGGCTGGCTGCAGATCGGGCTCTACGCCCTCGTGGTCCTCGCGATCACGAAGCCGCTCGGCCTGCACATGTACCGGGTGTTCGAGGGCGAGCGGCAGCCGCTGCCGCGCGTGCTCGGCGCCTTCGAGCGCCTCCTCTACCGCCTGTGCGGCGTCGATCCGAGGAAGGAGCAGGGCTGGAAGGGCTACGCCGCCTCGATGCTCGTCTTCAGCGCCCTCGGGGTGCTGGTGACGTACGCCCTCGAGCGGCTCCAGCACCTCCTGCCGCTCAACCCGCAGAAGCTCGGCGCGGTCGCGCCTGATCTCGCCTTCAACACCGCGGTCAGCTTCACGACCAACACCAACTGGCAGAACTACGGCGGCGAGAGCACGATGAGCTACCTCACCCAGATGGCGGGGCTCGCGTGGCACAACTTCACGTCGGCCGCCGTCGGGATCGG
>WNFU01009899.1_pt1 | contig 21365 bp, 18 predicted proteins | sample 5400121 | NCBI WGS metagenome assembly WNFU01 (sample SAMN13153360, study PRJNA577476) | soil metagenome | isolation source: 100 cm soil or saprolite under grassland replicate 1 | place: USA:California | collected 2016-06-15
AGGCCAGGATGCGGTGCTCTTCAACGGAGTGCCGGCTCCGATCCTCGAATGGACCAACACACAGATCCGCGTGATGTTTACGCTCAATGGTACGTCAGGCCCGGTGACGTTGAAGCGAGGGAACGAATCTCGGGTGGTGGGCGAGTTTCGTTTGGCGCCCCACAGAGTCATCGGATTTAACCCGGACGCGGCGCCGGTGGGCGCGCTCGTGACGATCAGCGGGGAGAATTTCGGCGTGTTTTACGAGGGTGGTCCCAACCAGGTTCTCTTCGGGGGCGTACCCGGTCGGATCTTCCAGTGGACGGACCGGGTCATTGACGTGTGGGTGCCGATCAGCGCGAAAACCGGCCCGCTGGTGGTCCGGCGGGGCGCGGGGACCGCGAAGCCCGACGGAACGTGTTGCGCGGAACGCGGGTTCGCTGCGGTCGAGGCCGGCGTGTTCGCCCTGGCAGCGCCGAAGGTCTCGTCGATTTCGCCGGAGACAGCGGAAATCGGCAGCCTGATCACCATCACGGGGAGCGGGTTCGGAGAGTTCATCAAGTCCGATGAGCGTACGCAGGACAATCTCTCACGAGAGGGGCACCAGCACCAGTTCACACAGTTCGGCGTGAACATCGCGCGGACAGCCGTGCTCTTCCCGGCGAACAAGGAATTCGTCAAAGCCAGCCATGTGGCCGGGTACGTCGAGAGCTGGACCGATACCGAGATCAAGGTCCGCGTGCCGCAGGTGGCGGTTCCGGGGATAGTCCTGATCACTCGCGGATCATGGGATATGCTGCCTGATGGAGCCTGCTGCAAAGACAAGGAGTGGATTCAGACCAAGGCCGGCAACTTCACACCGACGGGTCTCGATAAAATCACCTCGGATTATCTCAAGAACATCCCCAACCTTGGATCAGAGCAATGATGGGACGGCCAGACGCGGTCGGCCTCGTCGCCGTGTTGGCTGTCCTCGCTGGTCTTTTCTCGGTATCGCTGGCGAGGGCCGCCGCGCCCGCGCGGGAGCCGGTGCAAGTGGTCAAGAGCGGAACGACCGTCACGCTCTATGGAATCGTCTTTGCTTCCCCAACCGCCGGCTGGGTGGTCGGCAGCGGAGGGACGATCCTCGCGACGACGAACGGGGGAGCCTCGTGGAAGCCCCAGAAGAGCGGAAGCCGGGAGAACCTGTACGATGTGGCGTTCCCGGCGCCGAGGGTCGGGTGGGCGGTCGGGGCGAATGGCACGATTCTCAAGACCACCGATGGCGGGGCCAAGTGGACGGCGCAAAAGAGCGGGACCATCGTCAGCCTCTAGGCGCCTCGTGGCAGGACCGGCCGACCGGCAGCGAAGCCCACCTCTACGCAGTCCTGTTTCTCAACGAGAAAGACGGGTGGGCGGCCGGCGCGCTGGGCACCCTCCTGGTGACCAAAGACGGGGGGCGGACGTGGACGGTCCGCGAGAGCGGTACACACAGTACTTTCTTTGACATCGTGTTTCCCGATCCGACGATCGGATGGATCGCAGGCAACAGTGGAGCCCTCCTGCAGACCCTGGACGGCGGAGAGAAATGGGAGGACCGGTCCCTAGCTCAGCCGGTCGATTTGACCAGCCTGGCTTTCACGGACATTAAGACCGGCTGGGTTGTCGGGGACCGAGGCGCGATATTCCGGACGACGGACGGCGGGTTCACGTGGTCACCTTATGGCCGCAGCCCGCAGACGACGTTCTACGGGACCGCCTTTCGCGATGGAAAGACGGGCGTGGCCGTAGGCGATAAGGGGATCATTGTCCAGATCGCGGTCCCCTAACCGAGATTTCCCCACTCATACTGCACGATAGCCAGGGCTGCCAGGACGGCGCTCTCCGTCCGCAAGATATGATCGCCCAGCGAGACGATCTCAAAGCCGTGGCGCTCTGCACGTTCGACTTCACCGGCGTCAAACCCGCCTTCAGGCCCGATCGCCAGCGTCACCGAGTCGGGGCAGGGTTGCCCGCGCAGCCGGTTGCGCAGAAGCGTGCGACCTGGCTTTTCCCACAGTAGCCACCGACAGGCATCCTGACCGGGGTCGGCACACCAGGTGTCAAAGGAGACCGGCTCCATCACAGTGGGAATGGTCCACCGCATGCTCTGCTGTGCGGCCTCGAGAGCGATGCGCTGCCAGCGGGTGAGCAGAGAATTCGCTCGTCCGGCTTTGGGGCGGACGACCGTCCGGGCAGTGAGGAGGGGGACCAGCCGGGCCACGCCGAGCTCGGTCGCTTTCTGGATCGCCCATTCCATATGGTCCCGGTCGATGAGGGCAAGCCCCACTGTGAGGCGTGGAACGCTGCGTGAAGGAGGAGCGGACTCTGAGAGGATGTTGCCCGTGAGGCGATCACGGTATGTGGCGGTGATGCGGACTTGGTAACGGGGCCCGCCCGATTCCCCCAGCCAGAGCGTCTCGCCGGGCCTGACGCGGAGGCTGGCCTTCAGATGGCGGGCCAACGGGCCGGTGATCGAAACCGTCCCGTTTCGGATGGCGTCCCGCTCGATAAAGAAGACGGGCATGTTAACCCAGATTATTCGAACATGTTTTTCATCTTGCTGAGGATGCCGCCCTCGTGGTCGAGCGACTCGCCGCTGCTCCTCGCGTATTCCTCCAGCAGTTCCTTCTGCTTCGGAGTCAGCTTCGTGGGGATTTCGACTTTCACGCGGATGAGCTGATCGCCCGTGCCATTGCCCCGCAGGCTGGGCGCGCCGAGACCCTTGAGCCGGAAGATCTTGTCGTGCTGGGTCCCGGACGGGATCTTGATGTCCGCGCCGTCGCCCTTCAGCGTCGGCACCTTGATCTTCGCACCGAGCGCGGCGGCGGCGAAACTGATGGGAACTTCACAGACGATGTCATTGCCCTTGCGGGTGAAGGTCAGATGCGGCGCGACATGGATCAGCACATAGAGGTCGCCGGGCGGGCCGCCGTTCTCCCCCGGCTCGCCCTCGTTCGCCAGGCGCAGCCGGGTGCCCGTCTCGACGCCGGCGGGAATGTGCACGTTGAGCACGCGTTCCGTCTGCACCCGCTGCTGCCCGCGGCACGTCGGGCAGAACGCGGTGATGGTGTGGCCGGTGCCCTGGCACCGTCCGCACGTCTTATTGATGGTGAAGAAACCCTGTTGGAACCGGAGCTGGCCAGCGCCCTTGCAGCTCAGGCAGGTCTTGATGTGGTCGGGGCTCTTGGCCCCGGTGCCGCGGCACTCCTTGCAGATCTCCCATCGGGGGATCTTGAGACTGACTTCCTTGCCGTTGATGGCGTCTTCAAAGGCGAGATTCAGGCGGTACTCGATGTCGGGGCCCCGTGTGACCCGGTGCCCCCCTTGCCGCCCGCCGAAGAAGTCCTCGAAGATGTCGTTGAAGATGTCGCCGAAGCCTTGCCCGAACCCTTCAAAGCCCTGCGGGCCCTCGGCATGGCCGAAGGTATCGTAGCGACGGCGCTTGTCCTGGTCGCTCAGCGCGGCGTAGGCTTCGTTGATCTCCTTGAATTTCTCCTCGGCTTTCTTCTTCTCCTGCTCGTTGGTCTGGGTGTCGGGATGGTGCTGCCGGGCGAGCCGTCGGTAGGCCTTCTTAATCTCCTCCTCGCTGGCGATCCGGTCGACGCCGAGGATCTCGTAGTAGTCTCGTTTCACCGTCGAGGCCATGGCTCGTCATGGCGAAACGCGATCATGACTTGTCCTTGTTCACTTCGGTGTATTCGGCGTCTACCACCTTTTCCTCGCCCTGACCGCTGCCCGCGCTGCCGGTGGGGCCGTCGCCGGCGGACCCGCCGGCTTCCGACGCGCCCGCACCGCTCGACGCGGTCTTTTTGTACATTTCCTCGCCGATCTTCTGCGAGGCCCTGACCAGGTTCTGCGTGGCCGTCCGGATGGCGTCCAGGTCGTTGCCCTCCATCGCCTTGCGAGTCGCCTCGATCTCTTCCTTGATCTTGTTACGATCCTCCTCGCTGATCTTGTCGCCGTGCTCGGAGAGGAGCTTCTCGATGCCATAGATTCGGTTGTCGGCCTCGTTGCGGACCTCTACCAACTCGCGCTTTTTCTTGTCTTCCGCCGCGTGGGCCTGGGCGTCCTTGACCATCTTCTCGATCTCGTCCTTGTTCAAGCCGCTGGACGCGGTGATCCGGATCGATTGCTCTTTCTGCGTCGCCAGGTCCTTGGCTCCGACGTGGACGATGCCGTTCGCGTCGATGTCGAAGGTGACTTCGATCTGGGGCACGCCGCGCGGCGCGGGCGGTATGCCGACCAGGTCGAAGTGGCCCAGCGACTTGTTGTCGGCCGCCATCTCCCGCTCGCCCTGCAGGACGTTGATCGTCACCGCCGTCTGGCCGTCCGCGGCGGTGGAGAAGATCTGGCTCTTCTTCGTCGGGATGGTCGTGTTGCGCTCGATGAGACGCGTGAACACGCCGCCCAGGGTCTCGATGCCGAGGGTCAGCGGCGTGACGTCCAGCAGCAGAACGTCCTTCACCTCGCCTTTCAATACGCCGCCCTGGATCGCCGCGCCGACTGCGACGACCTCGTCCGGGTTCACGCCCTTGTGCGGCTCCTTGCCGAAGAACTCGCGCACGAGCTGGATGACCTTGGGCATGCGGGTCATGCCGCCGACCAGCACGACTTCGTCAATGTCCTTGGCCGTGATGCCGGCGTCGGCCAGCGCCTTCTTGCACGGCTCGATCGTGCGCTTGACGAGATCATCCACCAACTGCTCGAGCTTGGCCCGCGTCAGCTTCATCACCAGGTGCTTCGGCCCGCTGGCGTCCGCCGTGATGAACGGCAGATTGATCTCGGTCTCCTGAGAGGACGAGAGCTCGATCTTCGCGCGCTCGGCCGCTTCCTTGAGGCGCTGCAGAGCCATGCGGTCCTTTTTCAGGTCAATCCCCTGATCCTTTTTGAACTCCTCGACCAGCCAGTCCATGATCCGCAGGTCGAAGTCGTCGCCGCCCAGGAAGGTGTCGCCGTTGGTGGACTTGACCTCGAACACTCCATCGCCGATCTCGAGGATGGAGATGTCGAAGGTGCCCCCGCCCAGGTCGTAAACCGCAATCCGCTCATCCTTCTTCTTGTCCAGGCCGTAGGCCAGCGAGGCGGCCGTCGGCTCGTTGATGATGCGGAGCACGTTGAGGCCCGCGATCTGGCCGGCGTCCTTCGTGGCCTGCCGCTGGCTGTCGTCGAAGTAGGCGGGCACTGTGATGACGGCTTCCGTCACCGGCTCGCCCAGGTAGTCTTCCGCGGTCTGCTTCATCTTCTGGAGGATCATGGCCGAGATTTCGGCGGGGCTGTAGTGCTTCCCGCGGATCTCGACGTGCGCGTCGCCGTTCGGGGCGGACACCACCTTGTAGGGGAGGCGTTTCAGCGCTTCGCGTACTTCCTTGGAGTCATACTTCCGCCCGATCAGGCGCTTGATCGAGTAGACGGTGTTCTCCGGATTCGTGATGGCCTGGCGCTTCGCGATCTGGCCCACCAGTCGTTCACCCTTCTCGGTGAATCCCACCACCGACGGAGTGGTCCGATTCCCTTCCGCGTTGGCGATGACGACCGGGTCGCCTCCCGACATGATGGCCACGCAGGAGTTCGTTGTCCCAAGATCGATTCCGATTACTTTGCCCATGGTCGTTCTCCTTCTCTTCGCCCCTGAATCATGAATCGCAACCGCCAGTTGTTAGGGTGTCGATTTCACCGGCGCGTCCCGGCATTCGTCCGGACCGCTCGCGGCGACCGTCACTATCGCTGGCCGCAGCACGCGGTCATGCAGGTGGTGCCCGTCCTTGGGGGTCCACCGTCGCTACTGCCTGGTGCACGGCCGGATCAAAGGGCTGCCCCACGCTGGGGATCGGCCTGACACCGAAACGGGACAGGACCTCCAGGTACTGCTTGCACGTCAGCTCCACGCCCTCGATCAGGCCGTTGGTGCCGCCCGATTGCTGAGCGTGCTGGAGCGCCCGCTGCAAATTGTCCAACACGGGAAGCAACTCTCGCAGGAGGCGCTCGTTGGCGTACTTCGCGTACTCCGCCTGGTCCTTCTGCGCCCGTTTCTTGTAGTTCTCGAATTCCGCGGCCAAGCGGAGATACCGGTCTTGGACGGCCTTGATCTCCTCTTCAAGGGACAGAGCCTGCTGTTCGCTGGTGCTGGAGGCAGACTCCGCCGTCTCGGCGGCCGTGGCATCGGCGTCCGACGCGGCCTCCTCGGCACTCGGCTGCGTCTTATCGAATGTATCCAACCCGCTTGTTTTTTCTATAGAATCGTTCTTTTTTCTCATTCCGAATACTCACGTTGTTTTACATTAGCCATCAGGTGCCGGTAATCAAGCCAAGAGGCCGGTTTCTTAAGAAAAATACTTCCGGAAGCAGGGGAAGTTAGGACGGCCTGTTCAGGGCGTAGATGAGGGCGAGCCCTTCGAGGGTCAGGTGGGGCCGTACCTCGCGGATCGTCCGGGATTCCGGAGCGATCAGGCCCGCGAGCCCCCCGGTCGCCACTACGAAACAGTCCTGACCTAGCTCCTGCTGGATCCGGCGCACGAGCTCGTCGACCAGCCCGGCGTACCCGAAGATCAAACCAGACTGCATGCTGGTCACGGTGTCCGGGCCGATGGCGGTTTTAGGACGAAGTAGCTCGATCTTGGGGAGCTTCGCGGTCCGGTTGAACAGGGCCTCGGCAGAGATCCGCAGTCCCGGGGCGATGGCGCCGCCCAGGTACTCTCCCGCGGCCGTGACCGCGCAGAAGGTAGTGGCGGTCCCGAAATCCACGATGATGATGGGCCCGCCATACTGGCGGTAGGCTGCTGCCGCATTGACGATCCGGTCGCTGCCGACTTCGCGAGGGTTGGTGTATTTGATGGTCAGGCCGGATTCCAGCTCGGGGGACACGACCAGCGGGAGGCAGTGGAGGTAGGTCTCGGACAGCTCTTCGAAGAGCGGGGTCAGCGGAGGCACGACGCTCGAGAGGATGACGCCCTCCACGCGATCCGGGCTGATCCCTTCAACCCGCAGGAGATCCAGGAGCAGGGTGGCGTACTCGTCGGTGGTCTTGGAGTGGTCCGTGCCCACCCGCCAGTCGGCCAGGAGCTTGGCGCCGTCGAGGACGCCCCAGACGATGTTCGAGTTGCCGATGTCGATCGCGAGCAACATAAATAATTTTGAACGCCTCTCAGCCAAGACTTCGCGATATCGCACCCACCGCCCCGGACGCGCCGAGACGCGTCCTTGACCCGTGGGTCAGCCGCAGGCGCTCACCGCAAGTGTACGACATCTCCGGCGCGGATTTCGAGAACCTTTCCATTCTTGGTAAGAAGACGCAGCGCGCCGTCGGAGGCAAGCCCTTCGGCTGTCCCTTCAATCTTTTCACTGCCGATCAGTTCGATCCGGACCGGTTTCCCAATGGTGTCGCACGCCACTCGATACGCGGCGGCGACGTCAGCTGGCCCGTGGGTGCCCGCGTGATCGTACAGGCGGTCCAATTCTCCCAGCAGCGTGGCCAGGAGTCTGCCCCTGTCGACAGGTGATCCTGTCTCGATCAAGAGCGAGGTGGCGGTCGCGCGGAGCTCTTTCGGGAAGGCATCGACCGGCATATTCACGTTGATGCCGATGCCGACCACCACGGCACGTCCACTCGCCGGGCCGGTTCCCACTGCGTCAACCAGGATGCCGGCCAGCTTGCGCCCCACCCCTCCTCGGATGGCGAGCACGTCGTTAGGCCACTTCAGTCTGACGTCGAGGATGGTCAGCGTGCGGATGGCGCGGAACACCGCCAGTGCGGCGAGCATGGGGGTCCAGGTAACCGTTTCCTGGGGAAGCGTCCGGGCCAGGAGAATGGACACGTACAGGTTGAGGCCGCGAGGGGAGAGCCAAGTCCGCCCCAATCGACCACGGCCTAACGTTTGGGACTCGGCGACCACCACGGTGCCATCAGACGCGCCCTGATGCGCAAGATCCGCCAGGACACGATTCGTCGAATCCACTTCATCGTGCAGGAGAAGAGTCGTCCCGATCACGCGGGTTGCCAGATGCGGACGGATCGCGTCCAACGCGAGAGGGGTAGGCAGTCCTGTCACCGGGGGACGATATCCATGCTGAAGCGAGCCGCCGACGCCGAGTGTGTCAGCGCGCCGACTGAGATGAGGTCCGGTCCTGCCGCAGCGAGGTCGCGCACGTTGCTCAAGGTGACCCCGCCCGACACTTCGATCGTCGCGCGTCCCTTGACCAGCTCAACGGCTTTGCGGATAGCGGACACTGTCATGTTATCGAGCAGGATGATATCGGCGCCCCCGTCGAGAGCGGCTTGCACGGCCTCGAGCGATTGGACCTCGACCTCGATCTTCAGGCCGTGCGGGGCCCGTTCCCGGGCCACTCGGCAAGCCCTGGCAACGTCGCCGCCGGCCAGCGCGAGATGGTTGTCCTTGATCAGGATGCCGTCCGCCAGACCGAAACGGTGATTCGACCCGCCGCCCAACGTCACGGCCCATTTCTCCAAGGCCCGCAGGCCAGGCGTCGTCTTCCGGGTATCGAGGATTCTGGTCCTGAACCCCTTCACCGCGTCGCAGAATTTCGCCGTCAGCGTGGCGATGCCGGACAGCCGTTGCAGGAAATTCAAGGCGACGCGCTCGCCTTTCAGCATGGACCGTCCGTCTCCGGCGACCGTGAGGACTATAGCGCCGGCAGGGATCCGATCACCGTCGGCGAAGGACGGAGAGCAGGTCAGCGACGGATCTACCTGCGCGAAGACCTCGACCGCGACGGCGAGACCGGCTAAGACAAGTCCCTCTGGCTCCTCGGCAATAATCCTCCCGCTGGCCGGAACGTTCGCCTGAAACAAAGCCTGGGTCGTGACATCGCCCGTTCCCAGGTCTTCGGCTAGGGCGCGGGCGACGATCTCGCGAATGTTCATCCCGCACCTCCCGCCATCGCGCGTAGACGCTGCAGCTCGTCAGACAGCTTTTGATGCTCTATCCGACATTCCTCGTGTCTGGCCTTAGTTTTCTTCAGGACGTCCGGAGGCACTTTTGTAACAAAGTCCGGGTTTGAGAGTTTCTTTTCATCCTGTTTCAATTGAGCGGTCAACTCCTTGAGACGCTTCTCCTTTTGGGTTATTTCTCTGGCAATATCCATCGTATCCGCGGGCAGAGGTACAATGATCTCAACGAGCTGGCCGCCTGGTAAGACGATGGAACCGGTAGCCGCATGGGTAGGACGCTGAGTGTCGTCACCCTTCACCTTTTTGACCTGAAGATCGCTCAACCCTGTAAGCTTCATGATGAGCAGACGATTTGCCTCGAGGTGATGCGCGATCACTTCATCCTCAACTCGGACTATACCGGTCAGATTTTTGAAGGATGGTGCCTTGTGTACACCGCGCATGTCTCGCACTCCTGAAACAACGCTCTGAATGGTCTCTATCTGCCATTCGACGTCCTCGTTGATCAACGCTGTATTCGGTGTCGGATACGAAGCCACCATGATGCTCTCGCCGGTGTGAGGGATCGCCTGCCAGATTTCCTCAGTGATGAATGGCATGAATGGATGCAGGAGACGAAGCAGCGTTTCGACGCTCTCGATCAATGTCGTACGCGTCAGGGCAGCTCGTCGAAGCGGTAGGCTTCCAGAGAGGCAGTCACTTCGCCGATGCAGCGATGCATCCGGCTGAGGATCCACCGGTCCGCGACCGGCCGTTCGGCAACCGGCGCGTCGGTCTGCGGACCTTCCAGGTTCATCAGGATGAAGCGGGCGGCGTTCCACAGTTTGTTCGCGAAGTTCCGATAGCCTTCGATGCGCTCCTCCGAAAGCTTGATGTCCCGTCCGGGAGAGGCCATCGCGGCCAGGGTAAAGCGCAGGGCGTCGGTCCCGTGCTTGTCCATTACTTCCAGCGGGTCGATCACGTTGCCCTTGGACTTGCTCATCTTCTGACCTTCGGCGTCCCGCACGAGCGCATGAATGTAGACGTCCCGGAAAGGCTCTCGTCCCATGAATTTCAGGCCCATCATAATCATCCGCGCGACCCAGAAGAAGAGGATGTCGAAGCCAGTCACTAGAGTGGAGGTCGGATAGAACATCTTCAGCTCCGGCGTGTCGTCTGGCCACCCCAGCGTCGAGAACGGCCAGAGCGCGGACGAGAACCACGTGTCCAGGACATCATGGTCCCGCACTAGCTGATGGTGACCGCAATCAGGACAGTGTGAGGGCGCGTGCCGGGCCACGAGGGGTTTGGCTTCTGCCGTCAGCGTAAAGGAGCGTGATGTCTCAAGGAGGGTCCCCGTATCACGGCCACAGTTCACGCAGTACCACGCTGGGATCTGATGCCCCCACCAGATCTGACGCGAGATGCACCAGTCTTTGATGTCCCGCATCCATCCGAGGTAATTGTTCGTCCATTGTTCGGGGATCAGGCGGATCTGTCCGGACTCGACGGCCTTGATCGCCGGCTCGGCGAGCGGCCGGATCTTCACGAACCACTGCGGGGACAGGTAGGGCTCCACCACCGTCTTGCAGCGGTAGCACTTGCCAAGTGCCATGGCATGGTCTTCGGCCCTGGCCAGAAGGCCGCCCTTCTCCAGAGCTTCCACCACGAGAGCTCGAGCCTCACGCACCGGTTTGGATGCGAGGCGCTCTTGGAGGGCTTCGTCCACCTGCGCGTCGCGTAGGCCGGCTGGATCGAGGCGTGCCTGCCGGTCGAACAGCGCCAATCGCGGCAAGTTGTGGCGTAGGCCGGCCTCAAAATCGTTGAAATCGTGGGCCGGCGTGATCTTCACCGCGCCGGTCCCGAATTCCCGGTCCACGAGAATCGAGTCCCCGACGACTGGTATGAGACGCCGTGTCAGCGGGAGCTTGACGCGCTTCCCGATGAACCGGTTGTAACGAGGATCCTCTGGATGGACGGCGACTCCGGTGTCCCCCAACATGGTTTCCGGTCGCGTCGTCGCGACGGTCAAGTGCGTGGTCGGATCGTCCGCCAGCGGATAGCGGATGTGGTAGAGCTTGCCGGTGGTATCCGCGTGCTCCACCTCGATGTCGGAGAGGGCCGTGAGACACCGGGGGCACCAGTTGATGAGACGTTCCCCGCGGTAGATGAGGCCGTCTTCATAGAGCCGAACGAACACCTCGCGCACGGCCTTCGACAGGCCCTCATCCATCGTGAAGCGCAGGCGGTCCCAGTCGCACGACGAACCGAGGCGCTTGAGCTGCTCGATGATCGCGCCGCCGGACTGCGCTTTCCACTCCCAGACCTTCTGGATGAACCGATCGCGCCCAAGCTTGTCGCGTGTGGTGCCTTCGGCCAGGAGCTGCTTCTCCACCACGTTCTGGGTGGCGATGCCGGCATGGTCGGTCCCCGGCACCCAGAGAGTGTTTCGCCCCTGCATGCGGCGCCATCGGATCAAGATGTCCTGGAGCGTGTTGTTCAGGGCGTGCCCCATGTGTAGGGACCCGGTGATGTTGGGAGGGGGGATCACGATCACGTACGGGGACCCGGGGCCGGTCACGGAGGCATGAAAGTAGCCGCGGTCGGCCCAAGTCTGATACCAGCGATGCTCAACCTGCTTGGGGTCGTAGGCTTTGTCCACGGAGAGCTATCCTAGCACGGAGGGGAAACTACAGGAAGGATGGAAAGAACCGGAGAGATGCTCAGGCTTCGGCTGTCAAGCGCTCGATCTCTTTCTTGACTTCGGCTTCGGCTTTCGCGCCGACCACGTCTCGCGCCAACTTTTCGACGATCTCTTCGGCAAGCTGCTGAACCATCGGCCTGAGCAGGTCCGGCAAAGCCTTGCGGGTGACCTCTTGCACGGTCTCCTTAATGAGGACTTTCTCTTCGGCGACGGCAGCTTCAACGAGGCTTGGTACCATTTTCTTCAGGGACTCTTCGACCTGCTGCGTGAGCAGAGAGGGCACCATATCCCGCGCGATCACTCGCACCACATCCTCGGCCACCTTGGTGATGGCAGTGGTGAGAGGAGTCAGGTCGACGTCTGGCAGGTCCGCCATGCGGTGACTCCTTTTGCGAGCCACGCTAACAGAGGACCTACCTAATGTCAAGAATTGGCTCATTGACTTGATGGACAGAATAGGCTTTCCAGGCTGCCCAACGATACGTGTTCCAGACTAGGGAACACCAGGTGGGCTGTGGCGAGCTGATCTGGCTGGTAGGTGGTAGCGAGGGCGACCACTTTCATCTTGGCTGCCAGGGCTGCTTGGATGCCGGCCAGCGAATCCTCAATTGCGAGGCATTCCGTGGCCTGGATCGCTGGGCTGGGACGTGGCGGCGTCTCGTTGAGGCGAGCCAGGGACAGGTGATAGATGGCAGGGTCCGGTTTTCCGACCGCAGCGTCCTCAGCGGAGACCAGGACCGCAAAGGCTCTCTCGATCGGCGTGTCGTGAAGCGCCAACTTGATCTGCTGGCGTCTCCCTCCCGACGCGATCGCCAGACGATAGCGCGCGGAGGCACGCGTGACGAACTCCACGACTCCCGGGAAGAGAGGAGGCCTGCGTGTCTCCGTCAGGGATGCGAAGAGCGCGGCCTTTCTTTCGGCGATCCGCTGCACGCGCGCAGGATTGCGCTGGCCCGTGGTCGCTTCCAGGAGCGCGCCGGCACAGGTGCGTTCATCCATGCCGAGGTAGGTCCCATAGTACGCCTCTTTCGTGAGGGCCAGCCCGTCTTCGGCCAGCGCTTGTTGGAAGGCGAGGAAATGGGTCGTCTCGTCGTCGGCAATCACTCCGTTAAAGTCGAAGATGATCGCCCGCAGAGCTGGAGTCGTCATGGCCGCGCGGGTTCAAGAGCTCTCATCGCTTCTTCTTGATGAGACGGAAGCGCCAGGGTTTGGCCGCCCAGGGGCCGGCGTAGTCCACTCCGATGCGGCGGAAGGCGCCGATCTGGGTGCGCCGGATCTGTCCCCCACGGTCTTCGAGCCAGAACACCTTGCCACTCGTCAAGTCGTGGTAATTGAGTCGTCGGTCGATCTCGAACAGCCGGCACACGCGTCCCGGTCCATCGGCAAGCCCTGCTGCATGCTCGACTGCTCTGATGAGCACGGCCGCCGGATAGTCAATGCGCTCCGTCACCACGTTGAGGCAATGATACATCCCATAGATCATGTAGACGTAGGCCAGTCCCGGCGGGCCAAACATCACCTCGGTCCGTTCCGTCCGCCCGCGCGACGCATGGGAGGCACGATCCTTAGGCCCGACGTAGGCTTCCACTTCGATGATCCGGCCCTCCCGCAAGCCTGCGGCCGTCTCCCGGACTAGGTACTTCCCCAACAGGCTCCGGGCGACCCGCAGGGTCGGCCGGGCGTAGAACGAGGCGGGCAAGATGACGGCGCTCATACGCCGAGGTCCTTACGTATTGTCGCGACCAAGCGCTCGAATGAGGCATCCGGACCCGCGAGCGACTGCGTCACGAGCTCGATATGGCGCGGGCCCTGGACGCCGAGCCCCAACTCGATCGCGCGTTTGATCTGACGCTGCTCCCAGACCGCCTGGTCGGTGACCTTGGGCCATGCGCCGAAGGTGCGGATGAGGGCGACGGCGACCGCGTCCAGCGCGATGCGATCACCGCTGAGCAGCAGGATATCGGCCCGTGCCGGCGTGCCGCTGGTCGGGCCGCCGGCGATCATGAGCGTTGTACCGTCGGCGATGGTAAGGAGGGGGTGAACTGCGAGGTTCAGCTCGGCAATCCGCTCGTGCCAGTCGGGCGAGAGAAAGCTGACGGAAGGGCGGTAACGCGGATGGATGATTCCGACCAAGTTCTTCAGGCTGCAGGAGTAGTGCGCGAACCTGTGAGTCTTGATGACGGGCAGGTTGATGAACACATCCGCGTCATAGACTGGCTTCGATACATAGTAACGAGGGAGCGCCTTGGCGCTGGCAGGCTCCACGCGCACCCAGGGCTCCTCTTCCAGGGCCAGCACTGACGCGCCGGCCGACTCGGCAGCCTGCTTGATGCCGGTCGCGGCGAGGTTGGCCGCGGAAGGGAACCGGATGATGCCCGAACTGTCGGCGACGGTGACCCCTTGGGCGCCAGCCTCCCGCACAAGTCGCACCACAGCCTCCACCACTTTCGGGTTCGTGGTGGAGGGCGGAGGGCGGTCGTTGACGACGTTTGGCTTGATCAAGACCCGCTTGCCGTGGAGATCCAGCCGGCCGATGCCTCCGATCAGATTGAGCCCGGCTTGCAGCATGGCTTGCGGGTCTTCTCCGCGCACGATGGCGACCAGGGCTTTCCCGTCCCGCATAAAGGGATTAAGGGGCAACGGCTTTGCCGGGACCAGCGCCCCACCTGGTTCAAACAGCAGCGTATTGAGAATTGACCGCGGCGCGAAGGCCACGGCTGGCAGGAAGGTCAGCCCCCAAACGAGCCGTCCGAGCATATCGCGACGCGTGAACAAGTCGTCATCTCCTCTGACAACGAGGCATGGTAGGAAAACGCGGAGAATCTTGCAATCCCTTGTCTAGTCTTAGTAGAGTGAACCCAGCGAAAGGAGGGCTGATGCGGACGCGTCTCGTCAGTCTCGTTCTCATGATCGTCTGTGTGGTGGGGATTACATCCGCCAGTCATGTCGCGGCTGGATCCTTGCCGCTTGAACCCGATGTAAGCACCCGGGTCGACGAATTGTACGATAGTGAGTCGCGGCTTTATCTTTTTTTATATTCCTTGAAAGGTGACGGCACGGTGGATTACGTGGCGGGCCGTTTCGTGCGCGAGCACGCCCGCAGCGAGTACGGCAATCCGGTGTACGACACCGAACGTTTTCCGATTTTCTATTGGTGGAATCATACCCTGTGGGCGGACCGTGACCAGGACGGCGTGAACGGGAACGAGACAGTCTATAAAGAGGACGTCGATTTTGATCGGTCCCGGTACAAGCCTTGCCTGTTCAATGGCCAGGTGTGCTGACGTCCCTAGCCCTGACTGCTTGTAGCCGGAGTGGCATCAGCACCGTTTTTGGCACTTGACACACGATTTGAGGCTAGGCTAAAAATATGTGACTTAAGCTCAGGAGAATAAAGGCATACTTGCACCATCTCACCAGGAGGGATTTCGAAAAAACATTCCATCGTTTCACCGTAGTTCATGATTTAATCCGCGGCCCTGGCGCATCGAAACCGGCGTCGTGGGCCTTTTATCAGGAGGCCAGTCCATGAAAGCGTTAGTATTCCGTAACTTGCTTCTCAATCCATTCCTCTTTTCTCTCTTCATTATTGTCGCCATTCTCGTCACTCCCCCTCATGTTGTCGCTGCTGACTCTGACGCCCATCAAGGCCACGGGGTGAGCCATGCCACCATGGGGATGGTCGACAACTCGAACGAGCCATGGGCGCAGCAGCTCAAAGGCCAAACGATTGTGGAAGACGCGATATCGGGCCGTGCCAATCGCTCGGCATTGGTCGAGTTGCAGCACAACCGGCTCATGGAGCAGATGGCCAGGCAGGTCGAAGCTGGACTGGTCACCAACACCGGCCTGTTCAACGGCATGTCCACGATGCACCAGTACGATGGCCAGGGTTACTTGCTGGCATCGCAGCCAGGTGTTGAACCAGTAGCGACGTCCGGTGGCCGATGTCCCTCGACCGCCCCAGTGAGGAAGTATGACATCTCCGCCATCAACGTCGAGATCACGCTGAACCAGTGGCTCGATTTTTATCCAGGCTACATGTATGTCCTGACCGAAAACGTCGAGAAAGTTCGGGCAGAAGAGGCCAAGAACGCCAAGGCGCGTGAGAACGAAAAGGACCAGTACGATCCTGGGGCTGTCACCAACGGTATTCAGGGCGACTACATCCAGCCCCTCGTGATCCGTGGCAACCAGGGCGACTGCATCAAGATCACTTTACGGAATGCCTTGGAAGGCGGAGACGCGGTCAGCCTTCATATCCATGGCTCCAGCATGGTCATCAGCGCGACGGGCAAGCCGGCCACAACGACCAATCCTGACGCCGTGGCGACGAAGAACAAGCCCGTGGAGATGGAATGGTATATCCATCCCAACACGCAGGAAGGAGGGCGTCAGTTTCATTCTTACAGCAACGATCGCGAGTTGACGGTCTTAGGCATGTTCGGCACCTTTGTGGTCGAGCCGAAAGGGTCGCGCTATCTCGATCCGATCGGAACCGGCGAGCCCACCGAAATGCGGAGTGGATGGCAGGCGATCATTCAGAACGGGGCCGGCCCAGACTTCCGGGAGTTTGTCATCATCTACCACGAAGTAGGGGACGAAGCTTTCCGCCCGGTGAACAAGAAGGGGGACTTCCTTCCGCAGCGGGATCCGCTCACCGATACCTATCGGCCGGGAGGCCGGGCGCTCAACTACCGGAGTGAGCCGTTTGGCATCAACAACATGCACGTCCAGCATGAATACTTCGGATTCGAAGACGAGTCCATGGGGTACAGCTCCTACACCTTTGGAGATGCCCCGACCACGATTCCCCGGTCTTACCTGGGCGATCCGGCAAAGTTCCGCTTGGTCCATGGCGGGTCCGAAGTCTTCCATTCACACCATCCGCACGGCGGGACGATTCGGTGGCTGAGAAGCCCGCGGTCCAGCGATGAAATGCCGCTGTGGTTCACGGCCAAGAACGGGCCGGTCAAGTATCCGGTGGTGCGCACCAAGTCGGACCGGGTGGATGTCCAAGTGATCGGACCGTCGGAGGCCTTCGACCTGGACACCGAATGCGGATCCGGCCTGTGCCAGCAATTGGCGGGGGATTTCCTGTTCCACTGCCATGTGGCCCACCATTACGTGTCCGGTATGTGGGGCTACTGGCGGGTGTACAACACCATGCAGCAGGGTGAACTCCACACCGATGTGATGCCAGACCTCCGTGAGTTGCCGGATCGCAAGGGCCGGATGAAGTTCGGGGCGACCTCGGACAAGCTGATCGGCAAGACCGTGGATTGGTTCGGGAAGACTTTCCAAATCGTCGAAAAGGGTAAGACCAACTGGAAGAGCAATCCGGCTGTCGTCACGATCAAGGACTGGGTCGAGATGCAACTGCCGACTCAAGGCAAGCCAGGTCACAAGGATGACGAGAAAGGGCAAATTATCTCCTACGACGCCACGGTTCTCGACTGGGCTTGGAAAGGCACTACGGCGATGACCGAAAAGGAAAGCACCATCGCCAACCCCAAGTATAAGTCCAAGACGCCAGGGGAACGGCAGCCGATTCTCTTCGAACCGACCACCGGAAAGGTGTCGTGGCCGCATTTGAGGCCGCACTTCGGAAAGCGCGTGATGTTCTCACCAAACCATAACCCGGCTCCCTGGCTAGAGATGATCCATCAGAATGAGGACGGCAGCCGCAGCGTCGATCCAGCCAAGCCGGGAGAGAACGGCGTCTGGAGCCTCTGCCCTGAAAACGCGGGCCGTAAGTATTACAACCTCCACTTCATTAATGTACCGATTGAAATCAGCAAAGGGGAAGGCAAGGAGCCCCCGATCGTCGATAAATTGGGGTTGATCTATGTCTTGCACGAAGAGGAAGAGGCCGTTCGGAAGAACAACGATCTCCGATACCCGCTGGTCTTCCGGGCAAGCGTGTACGACTGTGTGGATTGGACCCTCACCAGCGAATGGTTGGACGACGACTTTACGAACTTTCAGTCCTCCAAGATCAATCTCCATCCACACTTCCTCCAGTTCGATAACCAGTCGACAGACGGCGTGATCACGGGCATGTCCTATGAGCAATCGATCCGTCCCTTCACCATGCTGGAGAAGAAGGAGAAGAAGGGGCTACCTGTTCCGATGAACACAGTGCTCACAGCTCCGGCCAAGAAGGGGAGCAAGAGCATTACGGTCAAGAACGCGGCTCAGTATCACGTGAAGACGGAGTTGCTGGTGGGCGCGGATAACGTACAGGGCAATGAGATCCAGCGCATCGCTTCGATTTCCGGCAACGCGATCACGTTCGAGAATCCTCTAAAGCATGACCATCCGAATGGCGACATCGTGACCGTGGAGTTCGTCCGTCAGCGGCTCTGGGTGGATGCTGATGTGGGTACCGTGTTCTGGCACGACCATGCCTTCGGCGCCACTACCTGGCCGCACGGCGGGTTCGGGACTCTTATTGTGGAACCGGCAGGCTCGACCTACCACGATCCCAAGACCGGCAAGCTGATCCGCAGCGGCCCCATTGCCGATATTCATACGGTGGAACCGGTGGGCTATGGTGTGAACGGCAGCTTCAGAGAGTTGGTCGTGCAGGTGCATGATACTGTGCCGCACACAGTCAATATCGTGACGACCGGCAATCCGCCAGGGCAGCCGGTGGAGGTGGGGTTGGAAGCCGGCAAAACCGTGTCTTTCATGATGCCTGAGAAGATCGCCATGACGCCCATGCCGTTCCTTAACGGAGGAACGCACACCACGGGTAGTGGCTTGAACTTCAGGGCCGAGCCGGTCGCCAAGCGGTTGGCCAACAACCCGGATGCTTCGAAGATCTTTAGCAGTCTGGTCCACGGCGACCCCTCTACACCGCTGCTCAGAGCATACCTAGGGGACACTGTTGTCTTCCGGCTTCTGCATACCCTGATGAACGAGAGTATGGACTGGGTCCTGTCCGGCCATACCTTCCTCACGGAACGGTATGCGGGTGATGCGAATCGAAAGAACGCGATTCATATCGGTATTGCAGAGCGATATGACCTCGTGGTGCCTCAAGCTGGCGGCCCGCAGTTGATGCCGGGGGACTATCTCCATTTCAACGGGCGCTCATCCCATTTCTCGGAGGGCGCGTGGGGGATATTCCGAGTTCTGGACAAGGAAGTGCCGGACCTGATGAAATTGCCGGCTGGGTATACGGGACGGAACGAGATCCCGACGCCCTCGAAGTCCGTCTGTCCGGAAAACGCGCCAGTGAAGTCGTTCAACGTGGTCGCCATGGACCATGATCTCAAGTTCAATCCGAAAGCGCCTGACTTGATCGAAGTAGACTTCGAGCGGAAGATTATGACGAGAAATCCGGCCGGCAAGATCTACGCGCTCGAAGAGGATGCGACCAAAGTGGCGATGGGCTTGACGCCGAGTCCTTTGACGCTTCATGTGAACGTGGGCGATTGCGTCAAGATCAATCTCAAGAACAAGATGGCGAACAGCCGGGCATCGTTCTCGGCCTTCTCGCTGGCCTTTGATCCGAAAGACTCGCTCGGGGCGAACGTGGGGAACAATCCAGGCGACCAGACGATCGGGCCTGGAGGGAGCCGGACCTACACTTACTACGCGCATCCGTTCAACGGAGAGATCACGTCACTGGTCTGGGATTTCGGGAATGTGATGGTCAATCCGAGAAACGGATTGTTCGGCGCGGTCGTTGTGGGGCCGAAGGGCTCCAAGTATCGCGATCCCAAGACCGGCGCGGATATTTCACAAAAGAACAGTTGGGTCGCCGATGTGATCGTGGATCGGACGATCGAAGGGAATGAGAGTCGCGCGAACTATCGTGATGCGGCCCTGTTCTTCCAGGACGAAGATAACATCATCGGTACGAGCTTCATGCCTTACGTGCAGAACGTGGCGGGGCTCACCGGAGTGAATTACCGGAATGAGCCGTACAAGGCCAGGGAAGAGCAGGGATGTGACCTGGGTCATATGTTCCAACCCTGCAAGGTGGACAAGCCGGAAGATCCAGTGACGCCGATCATCGAAGCCCATGCCGGGGATCCGGTGAGGATCCATATCCTTGGAGCCAACAACGAGCAGAACGGGATCTTTGGGTTGGAGAAGCATGAGTGGCCGATTGAGCCATTCATGGGGGGAGCTGACCAGCTCAGCGCTGTTCAGTTCTCAGGGGCGGAAGTCCTTGATGCTTTCATCCCGTCGGCCGGCGGTCCTTACAAGCTGCCGGGAGATTACGTCTGGGGCAACCAGCGCTTGCCGTATTCTCAGTCAGGACAGTGGGGGTATTTCCGGGTCCTGCCGACGGGGGATTCCCATATCCTGCCTCTGTCCAAGAGTGATGTGGGGAGCCAGAAGGCCGAAGCGCAGCCAGTCGAGGGGCAGGCGTTACCGACCGCTTTGAAGTAAGGCGGTGACAACAGAGTAGGACGTTTGGGTGGGGGAGCCGCACACGTGTTTGTGGCTCCCCCGCTCTTTTTCTCGCTGTGGTATAGTTTTTTATTGGGAGGTAAGAGGTAATTGGCATGAAACAGTTACAGCGTCGGCGCTGGAGGGCGATCACTGGCAAGGTGACGCTGAAAGGAAACAAACCGGCTCCCCGTGGATTTAATCTCGTCATCTTTCCGGATCCGGTCTATTGTGGTCGGATCTCAAACGGCCGAGGGTTTCGGCTTCTGAAAGAATTCACGATTGCGGAGGATCGGGGCCTCAAAGATGTTCTTGTGATGCTCACCGGCATTCAGCGAGGAAAACCCTTCGACTTTCCCGTAACTCGCATCGAAGCCCGCGACTGCCGATTTCTTCCATACATCAATGTCCTGCGGGGCGTTGGCAAGGTTGAGGTTGTTAATATGGATCCGGTCATGCATGACATTCAGGCTTATGAAACCTCGGAGCTGGGGCCACGCGTTCTTTTCAACGTGCCGTTGCCTATGAATCCCCACCATCCCAAAACGGCGGGTGCCAACGCCGAGTATCACAAGCACATACCCGGCGAATCCAAGACGCAGGAGATTAGCATGTCGAAGGGGCGGCGGATTTTCGTGATGCAGTGTGGGTTTCATGCATATATGGAGAGCTTCGGATATGCGGTGGACAATCCCTATTACGCGCTGACGGACCAGTCGGGCCACTTCACAATCCCTGATGTCCCGCCGGGGACCTACAAGCTTGTGGCATGGCATCCACAAGAGCGTTCTCTCGTGGAGCAGGAGATCACGGTCACGGCGAAGGGATCGGTAACAGTGAATTTCGAAGTTCAAGCACGTGAAGGGGCGCGCGCCGGTATGGAGGTCCAGGAAAACCCTCATTTTGGGTTAGGCATTTTAGGCGGAAAAGAGATCAAGCCCACTCTCGAGCTGCAGCAGCCCTAAACGCAACGCAGCGGCTCTTTAGGATTTAGGTAGAGGGTGAACGCGGCATGAAGGTCAGTAGACGCGTCACGGCGGAGGTGAGTGCGTTGACACTCTTGGCTTTGAGCACCTTGGCCACAGGTGCTCTGGCTGTCACCAGCGGCGGCAGTGATGTCGCCGATGTGGTGCCGGAATGGACGCCCGAGGGCAAGAAGGCCGCCGCGCATCTGGCTACCTTGCCGCCGAAAGACGAGACGGTCCTGGTCCCTGCGGGGCCGTTCGTCATGGGAAGCAACCGCCAGGTGGACCGCAATGCCTATCCCCAGGAGCTCCCTCAGCGGACTGTCGACCTCGACGCGTATGAGATCGACAAGTACGAGGTGACCACGGTCCAATACCTGCGATATGTCTTAGCCAACAATCT
>WNFU01003318.1_pt1 | contig 21360 bp, 19 predicted proteins | sample 5400121 | NCBI WGS metagenome assembly WNFU01 (sample SAMN13153360, study PRJNA577476) | soil metagenome | isolation source: 100 cm soil or saprolite under grassland replicate 1 | place: USA:California | collected 2016-06-15
AGAACGCTCCCGGCAGCAATCTCGAGCACTCGAACAGACGGTGGCCCGCCGCCGGTGGCCGTCCGGGGCAGGAACGAGAGGTCCGCCGTCGAATACGGGGGTTCGGTGGTCTTCCGATCCACGACTCGGGTCGCGATCGGGTTCTCCAGGACCAACCGATCGTCCGATCCCGGGAGGTTCAGGCTTGCCGGAGGGGAGCCTATCGGCGCGCCTTGGAAGCTGAAGCAGATCGCATTCGGACCCGCAGAGCTCGGTCGCCGAAACAGACGGAACGCGCCTTTCGGGAAGCCGAGCTCTGGGAGGAACTGCCAGCGCAGGTGGACGCCGCGATCGATGCCGTCAGCACCGGTCGTCCCATGTCCTACCAGGCCCAACAACCACGGCTCAGTCGCCATCGACCAAGCCTCTTAGTAAGGAAGGAGTGGACGCTGAACCCGTACCATCTACGCCCAATATGAAACGTGGTCAAGGCGCGACACCGATTCGGAGGGGGGTCCAAATCCTGCCGTCTTACTGATTGAACAACCAGCCTCACAACGATTGTTGATGCGGGGCTTTTTCTCCTTCGCGTCCGGCAAGGGCGTGTTCGTTGCGAGGCGGCCGATCCCGTGTCCTACGAATGACCCGCCCCCGCCCGGAACTCCCGGTGAGTCGTCGTGATTACTTCACCTTCTCTCTTGAAGCGCAGGAATGCGCGGACGCAAAGCAGCGAAAGGGCGGCGAACACCACGCTCATCCCGATCCCGCCCCCAAACGTCGGGTCCACGAGCGGCAGGACCACATCGAAGGCGAAACCCAAGGCGAACAACAGGGACAAGAGGGCCCCTGCCATGTTCAGCAGCTCATGCACGTAATAAAGGGTCTGCTGAAGCCAGGTCGCTCTGCTGCGGTGGGCCTCCCACACTCGGCGCCAGCGTGCGAACCGCTCGAGCTTCGCTTGCTGCGTCGAGGCGCGGCCCAGCTTTTGCCTTAGGAAGGCAATGACGTCGACCTCCGGAATTCGGAGACCAGCGGTGGACGAATCCTTCTCGAGACGCTCCGTCTCCGCTTCGCCCACCTGCTCGAGACCCAGCGCCTGCCTCATCGACTCAAGTTCGTAGCGCAACTTCCTGACTTCCATCTGCAGCTTGCGGCGGCTAAGCTCTTGCACCTCTCTCGCAACTATGAGCGTGCCGTAGCCTCGGTACGCAGCGTATGACAGAATCGCGATCAGGACGAGTGCGCTCAGGGCCGTCGCAGCTCCGGGCGACGCATTTTCGAGCGGACCGGCGAGCAACCCCCCAACGACGGGCGCCTGTCGCACCGCTGTAATCAACCATCCCTTTTCTCTGTTCCAGTACTTGTCAGCAACCTCACGGTCGGTTGAAGAGTGCGCGCTATCGAGTCGGACTTGCCGCACTATTTCCCGGCTGTAGATGTAGCGCCCTGCTGCCGTCTCGATCACCAAGTATCCCGGCTCCAGGCGGGCGATGCAGCCGATTTCGTAAACGTAGACGCCCTCCCGTCCAGTCTGCCGGACGAACAGGGTGTCGGTGAATTGCACCCTGCGTCCGGTCGTGTCCGCCGAGTGCATAGCGGCTTGGCTCGCGGGAGGTGTACAGGCGGGACGCTTCTGATCCTCTGTCCCGCGGCACGGCGGGGCGGCGAGGAGAAGACAGAGAGCTGTTTTCAACGGCCTACGTGGTATCAGGGTGCCTTCAGCGTGAGAAGTGTCGAAAGCGCGTCATCAAATCATGGAGTCTCATCCGGCCGGTGGTTAGGGGCGTTCTCGTGACGGAAACGACCGAATTGCAGGGGTCCAAGCCGCCTCTTCCCGTCGGCGTCAGAGTCAACTTGAGGCTTTGTCTCGAGTGTCAGCATGACTTCGCTATTACTTTCGGTCGCTTTTCGGTCTTGGCCGGACCCCATTCTGTCCTCGTCTCAGAGTTCTTGGCGCTTCGCGGGGGATTCGTTATACTCGTTGTGGCCGGACCGAAAGGGCGCACTGAGGCGTGTCGATACGCGAGATTGTAAGCTCCTGAGGTCATAAACCATCGTCAGCGGTGCGGGCAAGAGAGTCAGTCGGAGCCCGCTGCACCCCATCGTACCTCCCCCCTCCCACACCCCGCGTCACAGGCCGAACCCCGTCCCACCCGCTAGGTTTCATTCGTGCGGACCGAAACTCTCATCCTCTCCGGCGCGGTGCCGGCGCCCATCGGCCGAGTCTTCGAATTGATGACCGACCCGGCCCAGATCCCCGACTGGCTGCCCCGCTGCTCCAACATCGATCCCCAGGGACCGCTCAGGAAGGGCAGCCGCATCAAGGTCCACTTCAACGGCCGCGCCACCCAGTTCGAGATCGTGGACTTGACGCCGCCCACCACCTTCGGCTGGGCCGACCGCCAGGCCCGCGTCGGCTCGCGCGTCTTCTTCCACCTGCAGTTCTCCGGCGGCCAGACGCAGCTCACCATGAAGAGCATCTGGACCCCGCAGACGTGGCGCGACTGGCTGGCGGGGAAGTTGTTCCGCCGACGGAATGTGAGGAAGTTCTTTGATGGGGTGCTGCAGAACTTGAGAAAGCTGGTGACTAGGTAAGGGTGCGTTGTGCGTGGTGCGTGGTATTATCCGGTCCAGGGTGAAATCCGGTTAGGGTAGACTAACCCCGGGGCCACGCCCCGGGGCTCACCGCAACACAACCCCGCACCGCCCCCTCAATCCGCAAACGGCACTTCCACCGTCATTCCGTCCTTCGCCACGACCGTCTCCGGAAACACCTCTCGGGCTTCTTTGACCAATTCATCGGCGTTGAGGGAATAGCGGGCGGACACATGCGATAAGACCAGCTTCTTCACTCCCGCCGCCAGCGCCACCTGCGCCGCCTCGCGCGCCGTCGAATGGCCCGTCTCCTTCGCGCGCTCCTTCTCTTCCTCCCCGAACGTCGCCTCGTGCACCAAGAGGTCCGCCCCCGTCGCCGCATCCACGACTGACGCGCAGGGACGCGTGTCGCCCGTGATTACGACTTTTCTCCCCCTACGCTTCTCCCCTACGATTCCCTCCGGTCCGACTTTTCTGCCGTCAGGCAGCTCGACCGTCTCACTGCGCTGCAGCTTGCCCCACAGCGGACCTTCGGGAACCCCTAAGGCCTGAGCCTTCGCTGGATCGAATCGGCCGAGCCGCTGGTGTTCGATCAGGGCATAGCCGACAGAGCCACCCCCGTGCTCCGTCGCAAACACTTGAATGTCGTACCCATCCCTCATCCCCCTTCCCCCTTCCCCGGCAGCTCCCCCGGCCGTTCCCCCGGCCTTTACCTCGTGGATTTCGACCCCGAACGGCACCCGCTCCACCCCCAGCTTGATCGCGCTCTCGAGCAGCTTCTTCGCCCCCTTGGGGCCGTACAGCCTGATCGGCTCCTCGCGCCCCTGCAGCCCCAGCGTCCTGAGCAACCCGATCACCCCCAGAAAATGATCGGCGTGAAAGTGCGTGAAGAAGATCTCGGACAGGGCAAAGCCCACCCCATAGCGCATCATCTGGCGCTGGGTGCCTTCGCCGCACTCGAACAGCAGCGTCTCTCCCTCGCGCACCAGGGCGAGGCCGGAGACGTTGCGCTCGACTGTGGGGCGCGCCGCGGAGGTGCCGAGAAAGGTGAGCGACAGCATGGGGGCGAATATAAAGGTGCGCGGTGCGTGGTGCGTGGTTCGATTCGGTGTGGTGGCGTGCCTCGATGCGCGGAAAAAGGCTACGATCGGCGCGTTCCCGGTTATTGGTACCGAGCCAGCGCGGCCAGATTACGTCCATGGACAGCTACCGTTCTCTAGTAGCGTGGAAGCGCGCTCACCAGGCCTTGATCACAACCCTCCAGGCGACCGACCGCGCCTACCATCCGCGGGCAGCGAGCCTATTCGTCCAAATCAGGCGAGCTGTGATTTCTGTCGAAGCCAACATTGTGGAAGGGTACGCACTCAACACGGCCCCACTTTGCCGCAGACACCTTCGCATTGCCCTGGGGTCAGCAGCAGAAGCCGAGTGTCTAGTTCGGGCGGCAAGGGAATTGGGCTACCTAGAATCCACTATCTCCGGGGAACTCGATGGGATGCTCGGCGCGGCTATGCGCGCGCTGCGCGGCCTGATGAACTCCCCTCCCGTAACCGCCCCCTAGCTCCTCACCGGATCATACCACGCACCACGCACTACGCACCCTCTAGAACACCTTGACGTGCACGTACCTCCCCGGCCGTTCTTTCAAATCCGTCAGCAAGTCCGTTAACGCATTGAGCGTCTTATGCAGATCGTTGTACAACGTGCTGTCGCTCGCCAGCCGCCCCAGCGTCCCCTCCCCCTTGTTCACCTTGGCGAGCAGACCGTTGAGCGATGCCGTCGCCTGGGAGAGCTGGTTCGTCAGGTCCGTGATGTTGGCTCCCAGCGAATCGATGCGCTTGCCGTTGCCGAGGATCGTGTCGATGTGCGCCATCACCCGCTCCACCGACGCCAGCGTCGCCGTCGTCTGGCGGATCATCGGCCCGCTCCCGGCCTCCGTCAGCACGTTCAACCCCCGCTGCGTCGCGACCAGCGTGTTGTGAATGTCCTCGGCGAGCTGCTGGTTCACGATCCCCGACGCGTTGCCGATCAGCTCGTTGGCGCGCGTCGCCACCCCCGTCGCCACGTCCATCAGCGCCGGCGGCGTCGTGCCGATGATGGGATGGCCGTCCTGGAGATACGGCTTCTGATCGTCGCCGGGCGAGAAGGCCACGAAGCGGGCGCCGAAGAAGTCGAGCGATCCCACCGACGCGCTCGCGTCCACGCGCGGCTTGACGTCGGAGGCCAGCTCCAACACCACGTCCACCTTGCCCACGCGCTCGAGCTTCACGCTCGACACCCGGCCCTTCTTGACCCCCGAGACCATCACCGGATCGCCCTGCTTGAGACCGCTGACGTTGGCGAACACGATCTGGGCCTTGACCCCCGTGCTCTTGATCGAGCGCCCCGTGAGCCAGAACAGCCCCACGGTGAACACCGCGAGCCCCATCAGCACCAGCGCGCCGACGCCGATCTCCTGCTTATACGTGAGGTCCATTACTCCCCTCGGCTTGGATGACGGCCATCTCCAGGTCGCGCTCCAGGAACTGCAACACCGCGGGATCCTTGGACTGGAGGATCTGCTCCGGCGTCCCCACCGCGCGGATCTTCGCCTGCCACAAGAGCGCCACGCGGTCCGCCACGCGGAACGAGCCGCGCACGTCGTGCGACACGACGACGCTGGTGACGCCCAGCTCCTGTTGCAGCCGCTCGATCAATCCGTCGATGACGTCGGCGTTCACGGGATCCAAGCCCGACGTGGGCTCGTCGTAGAGCAGATACGTCGGCTTGCCGGCGATCGCGCGCGCGATGCCGACGCGCTTCCGCATCCCGCCGGACAGCTCCGCCGGATACTTGTTCCCCACCTCAGGGCTCAGGTTCACGAGCCGCAGACACTCCTTCACGCGGTCGGCGCAGTAGTTGTCGTCGCTGTAGCATTCCTCGTCGGTGATGCCCAGCCGGATGTTCTCGTAGACGGTGTCGGAGTCGAACAGCGCGCCGTTCTGGAAGACGTAGCCGATCTTGCGGCGCAGCTGGGCCAGGTCGTTGCGCTTCAAGTGCGGGACGCTGAGCCCGTCCACGATCACGTCACCGGTGTCGGGCTTGATCAGCCCGATGATATGCTTCAAGAGCACGCTCTTCCCCACCCCCGAGGGGCCGAGCAGCGCCACCGTCTCGCCCTGGCGCACATCGAAGTCGACGTGGTCCAGGACCACGTTGTCGAGGAAGCGCTTGGAGACCTGCTTGAGCTCGATCACGTCAACAGCACCTGCGCCAGGACGAGGTCGAGCAGCAGCACCACGACCGACGCCGCGACGACCGCCTGGGTCGTCGCCTTGCCCACCCCCGCGGCCCCCTGTTGCGTGTTGAACCCGATGTAGCAGGGGATCACGGTGACGGCGCCGGCGAAGGCGAACGCCTTGATCGCCGAGTACCACAGGTCGAAGGACTTGAAGAAGTAGCGCGCGCCGTACTCGAAGTCGGCGTTGGAGATGCCGAGGGACTGCTTCGCCGCGAACCAGCCGAAGAAGAAACCGCACGCGTTGGCGAACATCACGAGCGCGGGGATCATGATGAGCCCGGCGATGCAGCGCGGCAGGATCAGGTGGGTCATCGGCGAGCGGCCGAGGCTCTCCAGGGCGTCGATCTGCTCGGTGACGCGCATGGTGCCCAGCTCGGCGGCGTAGCGGGCGCCGATGCGGCCCGCGAGGATCAGCGCGGTGAGCACGGGCCCCAGCTCCAGGATCACCGACTCCGAGATCACGCCGCCGGCGATATAGAGAGGATAGGCGCCGGTGAACTGGTAGCCGGTCTGCAGCGCCGTCACGCCGCCCGCGAACCCGGCGATCAAGAGCACGATGAACAGCGAGCCGTACCCGATGGCGATGGCCTGCTCGAAGGTGCGGGGGAGATAGGTGCGCCACTCGCCCAGGCCGCGGAACATGTCGACGACGAAGAAGGAGAAGCGCCCGGTGTGGCCGGCGGCGCGGAGACTCCAGCGGCCGACGAGCCGTCGCAGGTCGAGAACGGCGGTCACGTCCGCCATGGGGCCTCGGGTTGCATCGGCTGTATGTTGTGTAGCCATGGCTCGTAAGTCTATCCCCCAAGCCTTTACACGCAAACTTCTTGCCTGGTACGCGCGCGCTGCTCGCGACCTGCCGTGGCGCAAGACGCGCGATCCCTACCGTGTCGCCGTGTCGGAATTCATGCTCCAACAGACACAGGTCAGCCGGGTGTTGGAGTTTTATCCACGGTTCTTGAAGCGGTTCCCGACGCTGCGACATCTGGCGCGGGCCAGGCCCAAGGCTGTGCGCGAAGCTTGGGAGGGCCTCGGCTATTACGCCCGTGCGTCGAGTCTCCACGCGCTATCGCGCATGGTCACAAAAGACCACGACGGGATCATTCCGGAAACACCGGCCGAACTGCAGAAGCTCCCGGGCGTGGGGCCCTACACGGCGGGGGCGATTGCGACGTTTGCGTACGAGAAACCGGTGGCGGCGGTCGACACCAATGTGGGGCGAGTCATTCGGCGCGTCTTTGGTAATGCGGAACGCGGAATGCGGAACGCGGAACAGTGGCGGCTGGCTTCGATGCTGGTGCCGAAGAACGGGAAACGAGCGTGGAAGTTCAACCAAGCAATGATGGAGCTCGGAGCCTTGATCTGCGTGGCTCGAAAGCCCAGGTGTAGAGAATGCCCCGTCCAGGTTCACTGCAAGACGGGAAGGAGTAGAGGCATAGAGGCATAGGGGCATAGAGGCGACACGTTGATACTCGGCGCAACAGAATGGTTCGCTCTATTGCCGAGAGCCGCGCATCTAGTACGGCATGCCCACGTTTCGCGACCTCCGAGCTTGGCAACTCGCGAAGGACCTCGCAGTCAAGTGCGCCAAGGCTGCTCGGGCTTTCCCTGGGGGCGAAAGGCACCCGCTGGCCGAACAGCTCCTCCGTGCCTGTTTCAGCGTGCCGCTTAACATCGCTGAAGGGTGCGGTCGCAGAGGACCACGAGAGATGAGGCGCTATCTCGACATCGCAAGAGGCTCGCTTCTCGAAACCGAGAGTGCGATCGAGATTGCGAGAGAACTGGAGTACGTCAACGCTGATAGGTATCAGGAGATCATGCGGCTGACGACGGAGACTGGGAAGACGCTATGGGGATTGCTGCGCCAGGTGAGCATGCGCGCTCGCTCCCATGTCTAAGCCACTATGCCACTATGCCTCTAGGCCTCTAAATTGTTGTCGTGCCCAAGAGATACTTCACGCTCGATCAAGCCAACAAGACGCTTCCCCTGGTGCGGAAGATCGTCGCCGACATCACGGCCCTCCATCCCGTATGGCGGGATCTCGTGTATCGCTACGAGCTCGTCGCGGCCCAGTCTGATCCCAAGTGGGGCGAAGCGCCGGAGCAGGTGAGTCTCCGCACGCAGATCGAGGCCGTCGCGCGGAAGATCAACGGCTATCTCGTCGAGCTCGAGGAGATCGGTTGCGTCTTCAAGGGCTTCGAGGAAGGACTCGTCGATTTCTACGGCCAGCTCGACGGGCGCGAGATGTTCTGGTGCTGGAAGCAAGGTGAGGACCGGATCAGTCACTGGCACGAGCTGGAGGCCGGCTTCGCGGGCCGCCAGCCGATTCCCGAACTGACGAGGAGCACGTAGATGCGCGGGTTCTGGCTCTTGATCCACGTCCTGGGCTTCACGCTGTGGCTGGGCGCCGGCATCGCCACCATGATCGCGGGCGTCACCGCCAAACGCTTCGCGCCCGCCGAGCGGTTGGCGGCGTATCGAGTCATGAGCGCGGTGTTCCGGTTGGTGGTCGCGCCGGGCGCGGTGGGCGTCCTGGTGGGAGGTTTCGTGCTCAGCGCTCCCTACATGCGCGGTGACGTGCCGGGATGGTTGGGCCTGATGATGGGAGCGGGTGGGTTAGGGGCGTTGATCGTGCTGTTCGTGGTGGTTCCCACGGCGGCGAGGCTGGGGAGGCTGGAGCTGGATCCCCGCGGAGAGCTCCCGGAAGCGTTCCCGCGACTCAGGAAGACTCAAGTCATCAGTGCGTCGCTTGCGGGCGGACTGGCGATCATCGCGATGATTGCGGGGACGCTGCTGCGATAGGACGCGGGAAGGCGGCCACCAACCCCAACTCCTTTCCCAGGGCAAGGATCTCCTCCCTGATAGCCTTTCGCTCGGCGACCATTCTCAGAAAGGCCCATCTCCTGAATAGCAGTAATCCCAGCGCTTTCACTCTTCCGATCATCCGATCCATCCGCTCGAAGAACACCAACGACCCCAGCCCCGCAAGCGGCAGCACCGCCATGGTCGCTACGGTCGCGACGACGTTCCCCTTGGTCCATATCCAGACTGCAACCGCGACCGCGGCCCACGTCAGCGGGAACAACAACGTCGCCGCGAGCAGCTTGACCGTCGCCAACGCCGACTCGTCGCCTTTCGAGATCCCCGTCGCGACGTAGCCCACGATGCGATAGGCGGGATAGTGCACCAGCGCTCCCGCGAGCGCGGGGGGCAGCAGCAGCGCGAACACCAGCACGCTCTGCACGACGTAACGCAGCACGCGCGCGAAGGTGTAGGTCCGTGGTGTGAGATGGCGAGGGTCGAGCCCCGCGGCTTGCAGCGCGCTCTCGTAACGATCGATCCGCGCCTGCACCGCCGTGAAGCGATCGGGCCAACGCTCGCGCAGCAGGCGATACCCCAGCACGAACCGCCGCCGCACTTCCAGCTCCTGGGCGAGCGGCGCCGGCGCCGATGGTGGCTCGTCCGCCGTCGAAAAGATCCGCTGCGCCCTGGCCACCAGCGCCAGCGCCTCCACCCGCTCCGCCTGCAGCGTCAGCTCCGCCAGCGCCTTGCCGATCCGCTCTGTGAGCGCCACCACCGCCTCGGCAGGCGGCTCGGCGCCCGGCGCGAGGGTGATCGAGGGAACCTCGAACGGCTCGCCGTAGTGCAGCAGCGCGGCGCTGCGGAAGGTCTGCTTCGCCCGATAGTAGAGCCCCGCGGGGACGATGCGGATCGGCGTCGTGCCCGCACCCAGGGCCGCCGCGGCCCCCAGCGCGATCCGCGCGGCGCCCGTCTTGAAGGGGCGCAGCTGCGGATCGTTGTGGGAGGTGCCCTCGGGGAAGATCGCGATCGCGCCGCCGCTCGCCAGCACGCGCCGCGCGGCCTCGAAGGTCTCGCGGTTCTGGGCCGGGTCCGAGCCCGCGTCCTGGCGGCGGTGAACGGGAATGGCCTGGAAGGTGCGGCACAGCCAGCCGACGACGGGCATCCGGAACAGGGGAGCCTTGGCGAGAAAGGAGACGCGCCGGGGCGCGAGGCACAGGAGGAAGCCGGGATCGATGAGGCCGTTGGGGTGATTCAGGACAAAGAGAACAGGGCCAACGGAAGGAACGTGCTCGGCACCGGACAGTTCGATTCGACGAAAGAAAACCCGTAGAACTAGAGCGAAAAAAGATCTGAGCGCCGCCCTCACAGAGGCAATCTACTAGGCGGGCAGGGCGTTAGTGAGGCGCACAGGCGCGTAGACGCTCAGCGGTGAGCAGTCGGTCAGGGTGCAGGGTGACGGGAGGGATCGGAGACTTTGCGGAGCAGGCCCCATAGAGTCTTGGCGGTTTCAGTAGCGATGCTTTCGAGTCGCTCGTAGTCCGGCTGTGTGAGATACCCGCACTCTTTCGCCAATTCGATAGCACTCTGGACTTCGGCGAGCGAGCCGCGCGCGACATCGAGAAAGCGTCGGAACTCCTTAGAGCCCTTGCGAGCGCTTCCCTCCGCGATGTTGAGGGGAACGCTCGAGGCCGCCCGGACCAGTTGATCGGCGATGATGCCCCTATCTTCTTGAGGGAACCGCCTTGCGGCTCGATGACACTCGACCGCCAATCTCTGCGCGTGCTGCCATACCTTGAGTGATTGAAATGGTGGCATGGTGAAATGATGAGCGGCAATCTCTCGAGCACCGTCATCATTTTCTCGCAGCATGCGTTGTTTTTCCGCTCACTCCCTCCTGCTCACCGCTACGCGTCTGTGCGCCTGTGCGCCTTACTAACGAGCTGTCCGACTAGCCGAGTTGCCCTCCCTCCATGCGGCGTAGGTCCACACAGCTCCACCTATGAGAAGCGCTATCGGGATTATCAGTACTGCTTCACCCAGCGAACGTGCGTCGGAAAGCGCACCCACTATCGTCGGCGACGGCACATCTCCGAGTATATGTATCGTGAAAATACTCATCGCCACCGCCGTCGCCCGAATCTCGGGCGCGACCACATTCACAATCGCCGAGTTGATGGGTCCCGTGGACGAGAACAGCAGCAGCTGCGCCAGCACGATGGCCGTCCAGTACACCGCCGGCGTCGCCGATGTCAGGCCCACCAGAGCCAGCGGCGCCGCGATCAGCGTCGCCACCCCCGACACCCACAGATACGACTGCTGCGTGACCTTGAGCAGCTTGTCGCTCAGCCAGCCGCCCAGCGCGATCCCGATCAAGCCCGTCAGGATCACGACCGCCGCGAACCCCACCGACGCTTGTCCCTCCGACACCCCGCGCACGCGCTCCAGGAACTTGACGATGTAGAGCGCCATGCCGCCCAGCGCGAAGGTGTAAGCCGCGTAGCCCAGGACGGTGAGCACGTACGGCCGATTGCGCAGCAGGGCGCGGTATGCGGACGCCACCCCTGTCACCCCGAGCGTATGCGAGGGGGCGCTCGGGGTGACAGCGTCTTGGATGCCGCGCGGCGGATCGTGCAGCCTGAGGGCCAGCGCGGCGAGGACCAAGCCGGGGATCCCCGCCACGAAGAACGCGCTGCGCCACCCGAAGTGCACGTCCATGAGGCCGCCGATCGCGAGGCCCAGCCCGAAGCCCACGGGGATCGCGAGGAAAAACACGCCGAACACTCGGCCCCGGAACTCCTTCTTGAAATAGTCGGCGAGCAGGCTCGGCGAGATGGTGCCGTACGCCGCCTCGCCGACGCCCACCATCGCGCGCGCCGCCAGCAGGCTCGCGAAGCTCCACGCCAGGCCCCCCAGCGCGGTGGCGACGCTCCAGATCGTGACGCCGAGGGCGATAAGCTTGGGCCGCGAGCGGGTATCGCCCAACGCGCCGAACACCGGCGCCGTCGCCATGTAGACGATGATGAAGCCGCTGCCGAGCAGGCCGTACTGCAGATCGCTGATGTGCAACGACGAATGGCGCAGCGACTCGGAGATCGCGGCGATGATGTAGCGGTCGACGTAGTTGAAAAGGTTGATCAGCGTGAGGACGATGAGCCCGCGCCGCGCCAGGTTCATGCAGGACCCCCCCCTCCCAGCGCTGCCCGCGTGCGGCGATACCCCGCCTCGCGATAGCGCGCCAGCTGATCGACCGCGAACGTCGCCTCCCGCTCGGCGACGGCCCGCACCACCACGAGCCGCGGCGCCGTCTTCGGCCACGCCGCGATCGCCCGCTCCGTCTGCGCCGCCATCATGATGCGCTCGGACTCGCCGTGAACGCGCACCAAAGCCGGTAGGGCGGTAGGGCGGCCGGGCGGTCGGACTTCGTCGAAACCAGGGCCCACGTCCACAGCCACAACCAGGTCGCAGGTGACCCGCTGCGCCGGCTCGAGCGGTAATACGGCGCGCAGCCCCCCGTCCCCGAAGCGGCCGCCGTTGATGGCGCCCGGCGGGAAGTACACCGGCAACGCGCAGGTGGCGTACAGGGCGTCCGCCAGGGCCGCGTTACGGCCGCCTGCGCCGAACAGCGTCAGCTCGCCCGTATCGAGGTTGGTGGCGGTGACGGTGAGGGGGATCCGCAGCTCGGCGAACCGCGCCGCGGGCACGAGGCGCGCGATGACGCGCTTCAGGCCATCGGGCTTCAGGACGTGCGTGGCGAAGATGCCTTTGACGATCGCCCAGGGATCGATCGCGGCGACGTCGTTGCGGGAGAGGCCACCGAGCCCCGCGGCGAGGTCGTCCGGCGTGCGGCCCGCGGCGAGCGCGGCCCCCACTACCGCGCCGAAGGAGGTGCCGACGATCGCCACGACGTCGTGCCCCGCCTCGACGATCGCCTGCCACGCGCCCACGCAGGCGAAAGCCTTCGCCCCGCCGCCGCTGAAGACGGCGGCGACTCTACTCACCGCGGCCCTGGTCGAATCTCCTATCCATCACCCGACTGGCTCGTCTCTGCGCCGCGCGGTCGTAGCGCCGCTTCTCGTCGGGCGTCTCGGGGATGATCGACGGCACTTCGGTGGGCACGAACCTGTCGTCGAGCGCGACGTAGGTCAGATAGCAGGAGTTGGTGTGGCGCTTCTGGCCGGTGAGCGGGTTCTCGGAGAGCACCTTGACGCCCACCTCCATCGACGTCTTCCCGGCGAAGTTGACCCGCGCGTACGCGGTGAGCAGCTCCCCCACGTGAATCGGCTCCCGGAAGTCGACCTTGTCCACGGAGACGGTGACGCACTGGCGGTTGGAGTGGCGGATGGCAGCCACGGCGGCGACGCGGTCGACGAGCGCCAGCACCACGCCCCCGAACACGTTACCCATGATGTTGGCGTGCTGGGGCATCATCAGCTCCGACATCACGGTCTCGGAGTCGCGCGGATGGCGTCCCTTCATCAGTAGTCCACCGGTCGCAGGTAGAACTCGCCGATCGCCGTCCCCGACACCATCGCCACAGTGGGGAGCCGGCGCTTCCAGTGCGTGGAATCCAGCCGCTGGTGTACCGCGGCGACGAGCTGGGCATCGAAGCCGCGCTTCACGACGTCCTCCGGCTTGTAGCCGCGGATCAGGTAATAGAGGATGGGGTCGGCCTGGGTGTAGCTGAACCCGTAGTCGCGCTCGGTCTCCTGCCCCGGCACGAGGTCGGGCGTCGGCGGCTTGGCGAGGATCGGCTCGGGGACGCCGACGTGCCGCGCCAGCGCGTACACCTGGGTCTTGAAGAGGTCGCCGAGCGGGTTCACCGGCGGCGTGTCGTCGGCGTGCCAGGTGAAATAGCCGAGCAGCCGCTCCGACTTGTTGCTGGTGCCGATGGGCAGCGCCTGCTCTTTGGCGGACAGATCGAACAGCACGATCATGCGCTCGCGCGCCATCACGTTGCCGCGACGCGTGCCGTCCGCGTCGTCGATTTGCGCCAAGTAGCCGTCCACCGCCGCGCTGATGTCGAGTGTGAGCGAGCGGATCCCCAGCTTGTCGATCACCAGCTGCGCGTGCGCCAGCGATTCCGGGCTCGACGTCCGGTACGGCATGCGCACGCCGATCACGTTGTCCTTGCCCAGCGCTTCCGCCGCGAGGAAGGCCGTAAGCGAGGAGTCGACGCCGCCCGACACCCCCACGATCCCCTTCGTGAACCCGCGCCGCCGCACCACCTCGTCCTTCAAGAACGCGACCAGCCACTTGTGCACCAGCGGGCAATCGAGGGCGAGGGGATCGCTGTCCCGGCCACCACCACCCACCACCCGCACCGGGGATGGGGGATGGGGGATGGGGGATGGGGGCGTCCCGTTGGCGGCGGGATCGAACTTCACCTTGCGCGTCTTCCCCCTCCCCCTTCCCCCATCCCCCTTCCCCAGGGAAGGGAGGAGGTTGGGAAGGGCTTTTTGGAGATCCGCCAGTAACGGCGAATCCACGCGCGCGTGCGTGATCTGCTCCAAGTCCAGGTCGGCGGTGATCAGCCCCTCCTCGAACAACGGCCCGCGCACCACGAGCCCGCCGCTCGGGTCCAGCACCGCCGACGCGCCGGGGAACCCCTTGCCGCCCTCGAACCCCACCAGATTCGCGAGCACCACGAACACACCGTGCTCTTCGGCGATGCCGCGTACCACCCGCTCCCAGCGCACCATGCTCGCGGGCAGCCGCGTGCCGTCTTCGTCGGACGCGGTGCCGCGGGCTGGGGATGCGCTGGGCACGAGGATCACCTGCGCGCCGTCCAGCGCGGCGATGGTGCCGCACAACGAATGCCATGCGTCCTCGCAGATCAAGATCGCCGCCCGGCCCCAGCTGGTGTCGAAGGCGCGCACCCCGTCCTGCCCCGAGTCCACGAAGCGCTCCTCGTCGAACACGCCGTAGGTCGGGAGGAAGATCTTGCGGTGTACATGACGGATGCCGGGTGAGGCGGTGGCGAGTGAGGCGTACAAGCAGGAGTTGAAGATGTGATTCTGGAACAGCTCGTAGAAGCCGACGGCCACGTCCACGGCGGGGGCGCCCAGCTGCTCGTAGCGCGTCCGGAGATCGCGGAACAACGTCCCGGCCGTGACGGCGACGTCTTTCACTCCCCCTTCGACGAAGTAGCCGGAGGTCGCCGTCTCGGGAAACACGACCAGCGCCGGCGGCACCTCGAGCGCCATCGCCTGCGCCAGCACCGCGGCGATGCGATCGACGTTCTGGGCATACTCGCCCTTGGTGGGCCGGAACTGGGAGACGGCGATGCGGAGCATGGGGGAAAGATACTTGAGGCGGGCAGTGGCGGACGGAGGCGGACCCCTGGGTCAGCGCTTCGCCAGCTTCGGTGCGCTCAGGATCGACAGCCGCTCGATGGACCAGTTCGCGGGCACGGGCGGTGTCGGGCCCCGCGTCGCGGCGGAATTGCCAAGCAGCAGATCCTCGAGCGCTCCCCGGCCCCCACGGACACCGGCTTCTCGCATCACCCCATCCCATTCGAGCGCCTCGGGAGGCAGCGGCTCGGCGGACGTGAGGAGCACGTAGGTATCCAGTCCAAAGGGCGGCATGATATAGAACAAGCTGTCCTTCCCCAGTTGCATTGTCGCGGACCCGATCCCATTCGCACCCTGCTGACGCGGGAGCCGGTTGAACACGTTGCCTGCTCCACTCGCCGGGAAGAGGAGGACGCTCTTCCCGTGCCTGTCAATCCCGAACACGTACACCCATCGCTGTGCGACCCACGGGCCGAGCTGGGCCGAATCGGCCCGCAGCACCAACCCGTACCACTCGCCGTCGTACACGGGGCCCTCGGTAAAGAGCTTGCCCGTGGCGAGGTCGCGCAGTGCCAGGTGGTACGGGTACTCGCCAGTCGCTGGCGGCCCTTCCATGGTGAGCCACGAGCGCACCTTGGCAAGGCGCAGCGCCTCGTCCACGAGCGAATCTCTACCCTGCTCCTCCGCCCACCACTCGCCGCGGATGGGAAGAGTCGAGGAGCTCGCCATATCCCGCGAGGCGTTGGGGCGCACCCAGGCATACTCGACGTGTCCCCCGCGCAGCCGACCCACGAGGAGGTAGTCCGCCGCTCGGCGGTCCGTGACCACCTCCACGAGGTCGTTACGGCTGCCCCGGCCGAGTTCGAGATGCGTCGCAAGTTGTGTCGAGGGAGGCAGCAGCACGAACAGTCGAACCTTGCCTGCACGCTGTCGCAGCCCGCTCCGGATCGCCCGGGCGGTGAGAGGCTGAGGCAACGTCGCGACGACGCGCCCGGCGATCTCGAGCGTCCAGCCTCCGCGGCCGCGCTGCAGGACCGCCAGGGGGATGCTGTCCGGCGGAACGTCAGTCGGGTCCTCGACCCATTCGATGTTGCCGGCCGTGCGCAGCTCCGCGAACGCCGTGGTGAGCTGGGCGAGCGCGGACTGGTCGAGGCCCGCGGCCGGCATCCAAACCCGGAGTCCGGCGGCGGGCCCCGGTGCCCATTTGTCGATCTCGAACAGTTCCGGCGGCCGGTAACGAATCGAGTCAGCTGAACCCCGTATGACCATCGCCACCGACTCGCTCAGGCCGCGCACCTCTGTCACCCTGAGCCGGACGGCGGCTGAATCGCCTCGGTGTCCAAATGGGACGAGCTCGGCGCCAACTCGCAGACCAACGGCGAGCCCGCTCTGCAAGTCGACCCGACCCGGCCCATTGGGCCGCAGCACGGCCACCGTGGTGACACCCAGCGCCGCCCCGGGCCCACCGCCTAGGAGCGGCTGCTGCACCCGCCCCTCGCCGGCCAATACGGGCTCTTGCTTCTGGCCGCTCGACTGCATCATGGCCTTGACCTGTTGCTTGATGCGCGTGGCGGGTTCTCCCGGCGCAGCCGAGCGGAGCACCGAAAGCAACGCGCTCGTAAACAGGCCGTGCGGCAGCGTGTCCCCGTTGTCCCTGGGAATCTCGGCGGCCGTCTCGTCGTCTTGCGCAGCGGAAAGCACAAGCGCACCGCCGTCTTCCAGCGCCGGAGGCGTCACGGAGTCAGCGGCGTCGCGAGGGTCGAGTGCTGCCCATCGCTCGTTATATCGGGCCTGTGGGCCGCGGGTGATGCCACCGCTATGACAACTGTCGAAGATGAGCGTCAGCGTGACTCCCTTCCGCAACAGAGGGCCGAAGAGTCGCGCCAATTCCTTGTTCCGGATGTCGAATACTCCGGTGTTGGCGTCCGCCGGCACAATCGTCTGGTCGTACCCCGTCGGCTTGGACCCGCTGTTGACGCGCTGGGAGCCGTGGCCGGCGTAGTAGAAGACGACGACATCCCCCGGCTGCGCGTCCGCAACGAGCCGCTGGATCGCGCCGATGATATGCTCGCGCCTGGCGGCGGTGTCCTCTATCAGGCGGATGTGGGCGGGGTCGAAGTTGAAGCGGTCGCGGAGCAGGTCTCGCATCGCCTCCGCGTCGTTGACAGACCCGTCCAAGGGCTCGGTGATCAAGTCGCGCCCCGAAGGGCCGACCCCGGCCTCGAGTTGCACGCCTGGCGGCGCAAATCGCTCGTAGTGGTTGATGCCGATCAGCAGCGCCCGGCGGGTCTGGGCGGCCACGTCGCGCGAGACCGAGGGTCCGAGGAGAACCGCGGAAGCGACGATCGCCCTAACGAGCCGCCGGCACGCTGCTGAAGCTGCCCGGCCTCTCTTCAGGGCCAGAGACGCCACGTATAGGTGCCGTCGACGTACGCTACGGCCGGCCCCCAGCTGGTGAACGTCCCGTCGGTGTAGTCAGCCCGACCGTACACGGTGGTATTGCCGCCGCCCACGCCGCAGTAGAGATCTCCCCACGGAGGGAGGGTTCCGCAGTACGAGCCATCCAGGTACACCTTGATGTACAAGGTGGTGCGATTGTCGACGTGCACCACCGCGACAGCACCGCGGGTCCGCGCGCCACCCTTGCTCGCGGGCGCCGGGACACTGGCGTCAGGGTTGTTTGGGGCGCTCTCAGTCTTGATGTTGGCGTCGGCACCAGTGCCGCGACTCTTCGCGGCGTGCGTCTCCATCATGTTGGCGGGAGCTTGCTGAGCGTGGACCGGCGCTGCGTTCAGGAGCGCGATAGCGCCGCCTGCCGCGAGGAGCGCCAGGAGCCGGGCTTGGACGCGCATGGGAGCAGTCTCCATTTGAGGTGAATGACGAACGACGGGGCCCGCTATCATGTCGCGACTCGCCGGAGTGGGCAAGGCTGTGCCAAGGGCGCGCGAGCCGCTGGCGGACCAGTGGGACCGTCTCGCGGCGCGGCACCGCTACGGCCGCCGCGCCGGAGTCGCCGCGCCCGCTCGCATGAACACGAAGTCGCTGCCGGGCTCGTTGCCGTCGAACTCCCCCGCCCGCGGCTCCGGAATGACGGTGACCAATGCGCTCTGCAGGTCCACGAACGTGAGGAAGCCGCGCTGCTCGCCCGTCGTCCCGAGGACGTTCAACAACCTCCGGGCGAAGGGCGAATGCTCCTCGGGTCGGCCGTCCGGGACGCGCTCCTTTCCTCCCGAGGTGAGATAGAGCCGCGTCCTCAGGCCGACCTTCCCCGCCACGTAGGTGTTGCGGTCCACCGACGCATACGGGTCGTCGCTGCGCTGGGACGAGCCAGCGATCTTCTGGTTGAAGGTGCCGCCGTAGCATACGTCGAGGATCAGGAGGACATGCTTCGCTCGGGAATTGATCAGGACGTTGCGGAGCGAGGAGTAGATGATCGCGGTTGCCATGTACTTGTCGGCGTCGGGTCGTTGGGTGTCGTGGGCGACGACGTATCCGTCCATGACGGTGGTATTGTCGAAATTGCCGTGGCCCGCGAAGAAGACGAGCAGCTGATCCGCGTCCGCGTACGGAAGCATCGCGTAGTAGGACAGCGAATCGCGGATCTGCAGCAGCGTGGGATTCTCGACGAGGTGTACCTCGAAGCCATAGTGCCGCGCGAGCTCGTCCCGGAGCGCGCGTGCGTCGACCACCGGGTTGTGGAGGTGCGTCCAGTGGTCGTAGTCATTGGTCGCGAACAGCAATGCGACGTGATGCCCCCGGGGGGCGGCGGGCGCAACGGCCGCGCCTCGCGCCGCGGACGCCCCGAAGCCCCGGCTCGTCTCCAGCGCCAGGGTCGTGTCGCGCCAGCGCCCGGAATCGTCCTCGACCCTGATGTGGATCCCTTCGAGGCTGTCGGTCATGGGCAATCGCGCGACGAATCGGCCAGTGGTGTCCAACTCAGCGATCTCGTCGTTGACCATGACCCGGCGAACACCAAATGCGTACGCCTTGCCGCCGAGCGGCCGGCTGACGTCCCCCGTGACCATGATGGTCGAGACCACGGGATCGACCTGAATGCGCAGTCCTGAATCCGGCCGCTCCGCCCGCGCGAGGATCAGGCGGGCCAGACTGTCCGCGCCCGGTGACCCGTCGGTGCCCAGCGGAAAGTCCTGGCCGCCGAAATAGACCAGCGGGGTGACCTTGCCCGACGCATTCTGGCGAACGCTGAGCGCTACGTCGTGGAGCCGGATGACACCCCCGCGCTTCTTGGAAACGGCCTCGACGAGACCGTTCAGAATCGACCACGTCAACAGGCCGTGATACTCCCCGCGCGCGAAGCGCCGTGGCCCCGGGGGCAGGTCGCCGACCGGCAACTCCTTGGACCGTTCCCACAGGGTGAGCGCGCTGACGTTGGGCGCCCACGCCCTCGGGTCGCTGCGCCGCGCCACGCTGTCGATCGCCTTGAATCGGTTGAAGAAGTCCGCACCGTACGCCGCGTCGATCACGATCAACTGATTCCGGCACGGCAGCGCTGCGAGCCAGGTCCTGAGCTGGCGCGGGGTGATACCGCTGCGCCGCACCGCGGCGGTATCGACCGTCCCGTCCCGTGCGAACGCTCCGGAGAGCATGAGAAACGGCTGGGAGTCGGATGGCAGCTCGACGCCGTTCCCGGAGAAGTGAAAGACGAACAGGTCTTCGGGGCGCGCAGTTCTCACGACGCGAAGGACCGCCCCGGCTACCGCCTCCCGAGTCGCCTGGTGGTCGGGGAGCCGGATCGGGTCGATATCGAACAGGGGCTTGCCGAATTCGGTGAGCGCGTCGACGAACGCCGTCGCGTCCGCGACCGCGCCGTGGAGTAACGGACCGGGCGCGTAATCGTCGATCCCCACGGCGATCACGTGGAGCGCGGGGCGCCGCGGCTGCGCCTCGGCGCGGGCCCCTTTGCGCGGCTGCTGCGCCTGTAGCGGTGAGAGGGCGAGCGCCAGGAGACCCAGCGCCGCGGCGAGGGCCCTCACCCCCCCGCCTCGATTCCGATCCATCCGATCAGATTACCGTCGGGCCGCACCACGATGTACCAGCCTCCGCGGTAGAAATACAGCGTCCCCTCCGCCGTCGTCTCGGTAGGCTTGCCCCAGCGCGACTGTGCGCCGCCCACCGCATCGCCGACCCGCACCCCCTCGATCGCCCCCGCCTCCCGCTCCGCCAACATGATCCCCGTCACGCCCCGCTGCCGGTCGTAGATCACCACGACCGCCGGGGTCTCGTAGTGAAAGACGCCTCCGTTCGCCGTCTGCCGCATGCCCACCGGCCGCCCCAGCGCCGCCACGATTGCGTTGTAGCTGGCGCGGAGGTTGAGCCCGACGACCGTCGGCGGCGGAGTGCTGTGCGCTGGAGCCATGCCGGACCGACCCAACAGCACGAAGGCCTCTCGACTCCAATCGGACCGCTGGTCCAACCCCAGGTACTGCTGCAGCACCTCCTCTGCGCGCGGATCCCGCGTCGCCGCGAGGGCGCGCCCGTAATTGAAGACGTACGCGGCCGGGACGTCCTCGCCGGCGGCGGCCACGAGCTGCCCGAACGTGGCCTGCGCCCCGGCGTAATCCCCGCTCAAGAACTGGACGACGCCGAGGTTGTTCAACACGCCGCTGCTGGCCGAATCGTCCTGCGCCGCCCGCTGGGCGTGGTCCCGCGCCGCCGGGAACCGGCCCTCGTACGCCTCGAGGACAGCCAGATTCGACATGGTGAACGGCAGGACCTCGATCGCCAGCACCGCTTCGTACTCGCGCTCGGCTTGCCGCAGCAGCTCGGCGTCGCCGGGCGCGCCGCGAATGCCCGGCAGAAACCGGGCGACGTAGGTCAAGAGCGACCCGCGGACCTGCTGGCGTTGAATCGGCACCGTGTTCAGCCACTTCTGGTGGTAGGCCACGGCGTGCGCGTGCCGCGCCTCGATCAGGTCGGGGAAGTCCGTGAGCACCGTGTCGAGCAGTGCGATCGCCGCATCCAGGTCGGTGTTGCTGAAGATCAGCGTGAGCGCGTCGTCGAACCGGCTCTGGTCCAGCTTGAGTCCGCCGCGGAAGCGTTCCAGGTAGGCCTCGCGCGTCGCCGCCCGCGGATGGGAGCTCAGGTAGGAGCTCATGAGCAGGTGATAGGTCGACCCGGCGTCGCGGCCCGTCGAATCGGACGCCCGCCAGAAGTCCATCGCCGCTTGGATCTCCCAGCCCGCGCGCAGCAGGTACAACGCCCCCACGCGGTCGGCGTCCAACTCCCGCTGCTGGGAGTACCGGGCCTCCTCGATCACGCTGCGGCTGATCCGCAGCTCGCGATCGAATCCCGGGCGCGGCGCGGCGCCGGTGTCCCGCGCCGCCGCGCTCCGGGGAGACCGCGACATCGGCTGGCAGTCCCGTCCCAGGCCCTCGATCACGTGGCCGAGCGTCACG
>WNFU01003390.1_pt1 | contig 21346 bp, 21 predicted proteins | sample 5400121 | NCBI WGS metagenome assembly WNFU01 (sample SAMN13153360, study PRJNA577476) | soil metagenome | isolation source: 100 cm soil or saprolite under grassland replicate 1 | place: USA:California | collected 2016-06-15
ACTGCATCGCCTTGAGGTTGGGCCCGACGAGCTGCCGCAGGGCCTCCACCACCAGCGGATGGGCGAGCGCCTGGCGCATCAGCGCCGACAGCTTGTGGGGGAAGTGGATGCACAGGTAGCGGCGCACCACCAGCTCGTCCGTGGCGGCGAGCTGGCGCCTCCGCACCTGGAGGCGCTGCTCGAGTACGTGCGCCGCGCCTGGTCGCCGCCGACGCGGCCGCTGCCGCTGCCGCTGCGGGAGCTGGCGGCCGGGGCGTGCGTCTCCGGCGGCTACCTCAGCCGGCTGTTCCGCCACCACTACGGGATGGGCCCGGTGGCGGCGTTCGAGCTGCTGCGCCTCGCCCGCGCCGCCACCCTGCTGGCCCGCAGCAACCTCAGCGTCGCCGCGGTCGCGCGCGACTGCGGCTTCGCCAACCCGTACCATTTCTCGCGCCGCTTCCGCCGCGCCTACGGCCAGCCGCCGGGACGCTACCGCCGCGCCCCCGCACGGCCCGAGCCGAACGAACCGCTCGCCCGGGCCGGGCTGCTGCCCCTCGGCGACCGCATCTGGCGGGCGACCTGAGGGTCGCATCCGGGCTCGACGGCCAGAAGGCGCGAACGTACCCTTCCCGGGGACGACCGGGGGCGGCCGGACCGGCCGCAGGAGGGAGCACCGGATGAGGATCGTTCGCTTCGCCGCTCCTGGCGGCGCTCAGGTCGGCTACCTGGACGGTGAGACGGTCGTGCCGGTGGGCGGCGGCGAGGGCCGCGCCGGGCTGGAGGCCGTGCTCGACCTCGCCATGGCGGCCAACGCCGATCCCGCGCTGCGGCCGGCACCGGCCGCCGAGCCGCTGCCGCTGGCCGCGGCGCGGCTGCTCGCGCCGGTCGCGGAGCCGCCGAGCGTGCGCGACTTCTACGCCTTCGAGCAGCACGTGCGCACCGCGCGGGCGCGCCGCGGGCTGGAGATGCACCCGGACTGGTACGAGCTGCCGGTGTTCTACTTCACCAACCCGCACGCGATCGTCGGGCCGGGGGAGACCGTTGCCCCGCCGCCGCGCTGCGCCGAGCTGGACTACGAGCTGGAGGTCGCCTGCGTGCTCGGCGCCGACGCCGACGGCGCCGGGCTGGACGACGCCGACCGGCTGGTGGCCGGCTTCATGGTGATGAACGACTGGTCGGCGCGGGACGTGCAGCGCCGCGAGATGAAGCAGTCGCTCGGGCCGGCCAAGGGCAAGGACTTCGCCACCTCGCTCGGTCCGTGGCTCGTGACTGCCAACGAGTTCGCTCCGCGGGGGCTGCGCGAGGTGCCGAGGGCGGCGATGCTGGCCCGCGTCAACGGGGTCGAGTACTCGCACGCCGACCTGGACGGGCTCTGGTGGAGCTTCGCGGAGATGCTCGCCTACGCGGCCGAGTCGGCGCCGGTGCGCCGCGGCGACGTGCTCGGCTCCGGCACCTGCGGCACCGGCTGCATCCTGGAGCTGGCCCTGGTCCACGGCGCCGAGAAGTACCCGTACCTGCGACCGGGGGACGAGGTCGAGCTGGAGGTGGACGGCTTGGGCGTGCTCAGCAACCGCGTGGGGGCGGCGAGCGCCGCCCCGTTCGCTCCCGACCCGGACCGGGTCCGACCCTACCTGGGCCAGTGAGCGCGCCGCCGCCCCGGCCCGTCCCGCCCCACGGCGAGGAGGCCGCGCGCATCGAGGGCGCCGCACGGCGCGTCCGCGCCAACCTCTCCGGCTGGCCGACCGGCGCCCTCACCGAGCCCGAGCCGGGCACGGGGGAGCGCTGGGACGCCGGCCAGGTCCTCGCCCACGTGGCCGAGATGCTGCCGTACTGGGTCGGGGAGGCCGAGAAGGTGGCCGCAGGTCCCGACGGCGTCGCGTTCGGGCGGGTCAAGACCGACCCGGAGCGGATCGCGGCGATCGAGCGCGACCGCCGCGACGACCCGCTGCGCCTGCTCGCCCGCATCGACCAGGGCGTTGCCGGAGTGCTCGCCCTGCTCGGCCGGCTCGACGCCGCGGCCCTTGGCCGCGCCGGCAGCCACCAGAAGCTCGGGCGCATGACGGTCGCCCAGATCATGGAGGACTTCCTGGTCGGGCACCTCGAGGAGCACGCCGACCAGCTCGCCGGCCTGGCGCAGGGCACGCCGGCGCCCTGACCTTTACGCAAACGGTCGCTGGCCCTCCGCCGCTTGTGCGCTGGCTTCCCTCGTCGCTCCTTCGTCGCTCCTCAGTCCAGCCAGCGCGCGGCTACGGGCCACCTCCCTTCCAGGTCAGCTTGCGGAAACGGGGGCGGCGGGCGTACCAAGACGACATGACCGAACAACCTGCCGCGCGCGACCTCGTCTTCGACGTCGGCGAGGCCGATTTCCAGGAGCAGGTGCTGCGCCGCTCCCTCGACGTCCCGGTGGTGGTCGACTTCTGGGCGGCCTGGTGCGGGCCGTGCCGCGTCCTCGGGCCGATCCTCGAGGAGGCCGTGAGCGCCCGCGACGGCCGGGTCGTGCTCGCCCGTGTCGACGTCGACCAGAACCAGCGGCTCGCCGCCGCCTTCGGGGTGCAGGGCATCCCGGCGGTCAAGGCGTTCATGGGAGGGCACCTGGTCGACGAGTTCGTCGGCGCGCAGCCGCCCGCCGTGGTCGAGCGCTTCCTCGACGCCCTGGTACCGAGCCCGGCCGAGCTGGCCGCCGCCGAGGCCGCCACCCTCGACCCGGCCCAGGCGGCCGCCCGCTACCACGAGGCGCTCGCCGCCGACCCGAGCAACGTGCCCGCCCGCGTGGGGCTCGCCGGGCTCGCCCTCGACCGCGGCGAGGTGGCCGAGGCGCTCGACCTGCTGCGGCCGGTGGAGCACGCGCCCGAGGCGGCGGCGGTGCTTGCCCGCGCGCACCTGGCCCGCGAGAGCGACGACGAGTCGTCGCCGTTCGCGGAGACGGCCCGCATGGCCAGCGACGGCGCTCCCGAGACGGCCCTCGCCGAGCTGCTCGCCGCCGTGCGCGAGGGCGGCGAGCGCCGCGAGCCGGCCCGCAGGCTGATGCTGGACGTCTTCCGCGTCCTCGGGGACGACCACGCGCTGACCGTGCGCTACCGGCGCGACCTGACCTCGGCCCTGTTCTGAGCGGGCAGCAATCTGCTTTGCCCTCGCTCGCCGAGCCTGGGTACGCTGCCGGTGTCCCCAACACCTCGAAGGAGGCGGAACGCTCGTGGCCAACCAGGCCGTCCTCACCCCCCAGGGGGAGGACTTCCCCCAGTGGTACCAGGAGGTCGTCGCTCGCGCCGAACTGGCCGAGAACGGCCCGGTGCGGGGGACCATGGTCATTCGACCGTGGGGCTGGGCCATCTGGGAGCTGATGCAGGCCGACATGGACCGGCGCATCAAGGCCACCGGCGTGCAGAACGCCTACTTCCCGTTGTTCATCCCGATGAGCTTCCTGGAGAAGGAGAAGGAGCACGTCGAGGGGTTCAAGCCGGAGCTGGCGGTGGTAACCCACGGCGGCGGCGAGAAGCTGGCCGAGCCGGTGGTGGTGCGGCCCACCTCAGAGACGGTCATCAACCACCTGTTCGCCAAGTGGATCCAGTCGCACCGCGACCTGCCGCTGCTGATCAACCAGTGGGCCAACGTGGTGCGCTGGGAGCTGCGCCCGCGCATCCTGCTGCGCACCACCGAGTTCCTCTGGCAGGAGGGCCACACCGCCCACGCCACCTACGAGGAGGCGCAGGCGGAGACCATACAGATGCTCGAGGTCTACCGCGGCTTCATGGAGGAGACCCTGGCGGTCGCGGTGGTGGTGGGGGAGAAGTCGGCGGCCGAGCGCTTCGCCGGCGCCGACCGCACCTACACCTGCGAAGGGCTGATGCGCGACGGCAAGGCCCTGCAGATGGGCACCAGCCACAACCTGGGGCACAACTTCGCCCGCTCGTTCGACATCCAGTACCTGGACGCGGACGGCCAGCGCAAGTACGTGGCCACCACCTCGTGGGGCTCGTCGACCCGCATGCTCGGCGCCGTGATCATGGCCCACGGCGACGACCACGGCCTCAGGCTCCCGCCCGCGATCGCGCCGCACCAGGTGGTGCTGGTGCCGCTCGCCGAGGGGGAGGTCGCCCAAGCGGTCGACAGGGTCGCCACGGAGCTGGCCAGCGACGGCGTGCGCAGCCACAGCGACAACCGCTTCCACCTCTCCTTCGGGCGGCGCTCGATCGACTGGGAGCTGCGCGGCGTGCCGGTGCGGGTCGAGCTCGGCCCGCGCGAGCTGGCGCGCGGCGAGGCGACCCTGGTCCGCAGGGACACCAGGGAGAAGTGGACCGTGCCGCTGGACGGCGCCGCCAAGGCCGCCAGGGACCTGCTCGACGAGCTGCAACGCAACCTGCACGCCGACTCGCTCGCCTTCCGCAGCGAGCACACCTACACGGTCACCGACCTGGAGGAGTTCCGCCGCCGCATCGGCGACGGCGGCTTCTTCCGGATGGCGTGGTGCGGCGCGGCCGCCTGCGAGGAGGCGCTCGGCGAGGGCAGCGGCGCCTCGATCCGGGCGATCACCGCCGAGGACCCACCGGCGGCCACCTGCGTGGTCGACGGCGCCCCCGCCACCCACAGCGTCCTGGTCGCCAAGGCCTACTGAGCCCGACCGGATGGTGTTGAGGTCGATCCCGGAGGTGCTGACGTTCACGGCGAAGGTCAGGATCGCGCCAGCGACCAGCAGGAACAGGCTTGCCCCGATGCTCATCTCCCTGCCTCCCTGGACGATGCGCCGCGGCGCACGGTCGCCGCCCGGCCCCGTTGGGACGGTGCGGGTCCGCGGCCCATGGGTTGCAGGCGAGCACGGGTTGCACGGAGGCAGCGTCGTCAGCGGTGGAATCGCTGGTCGTCGGGGTGCCCGGTGACGGTAGGCTAGGGGCCGATCTTCAGGCGACGAACCTGCGAGGGCCTCTTGCGCGCTTCCCTGGACCAGCAGCACACCTTGCTGGAGTTGCAAGCTCACGACTCGGCGATCGACCGCCTCAACCACCGGCGCGCCAACCTGCCCGAGATCGCCAAGCTCGCCGAGCTGGACACCGCGCTGGCGGCGATCGACCAGCTCAGCGCCGAGCGGCAGGGCTCCCTGGCCACCGTCAAGCGCGAGCAGGGCCGCCTCGAGGGCGAGGTCGACATGGTGACCCGCAAGGCGTCCAGCGAGGAGGCGCGGGCGCTGTCGGGGAGGGTCACCAGCCCGAAGGAGCTGACCTCGATCCAGGAGGAGCTGGGCGCGCTCAAGCGGCGCCAGGCGAGCCTCGAGGACGACCTGCTGGAGCGCATGGAGCAGCGCGAGAACCTGGAGCGGGAGCTGGAGGAGCTGTCCGGCCGCCGCGCGGGGGTGACCGCCGAGCACGGCGAGGTGGCCCAGGCGCGCGACGCCGCCCTGGTCGAGATCGACCGTGAGCTGGAGGTCGAGCAGGCGGGCAGGAAGGCGGTCGAGGCCGGCATCGACGAGGGCCTGCGCACCCTCTACGAGCAGCTCCGCAAGCGCCACGGCGGGGTGGGGGCGGCGGCGCTGACCGGCAACACCTGCCAGGGCTGCCGCGTGGCCCTTGCCGGCGTGGAGCTGGCCAACCTGCGCAAGCTCCCCGCCGACGAGGTCAAGCGCTGCGAGAACTGCCGCCGCATCCTGGTGATCGAGTGAGCCCCGCCGGCCCGGGCGCGCAGGCGCCCGACCAGGAGCTGCTGGTCTGGACCGACGGCGGCGCCCGCGGCAACCCCGGCCCAGCCGGCATCGGCGCGGTGGTGACCAGGCCCGACGGCACCGTCCTCGCCGAGGTCGCCGAGGGGATCGGCTGGGCCACCAACAACGTCGCCGAGTACCGGGCGGTGATCGCCGGCCTGAAGCGCGCCCGCGCGCTCGGCGCCCGGCGCGTGCGCCTGCGCGCCGACTCGCTGCTGCTGGTGCAGCAGCTCCGCGGTGTCTGGAAGGTCAAGAACGCCGGCCTGCAGCCCCTCTGGAGCGAGGCGACGCGCCTGGCCCGCGGCTTCGACCGGGTCGTCTTCGAGCACGTCCCGCGCGGCCGCAACCGGGCCGCCGACGCCCTGGCAAACCGGGCCATGGACGCCCAGGGCAAGGTCGACGGACCGCCCAGCCTGCTGTGACCGCCGCGGGGCCCGGCCCGAGCCGGGCGGGTCGACCTCGGCGGCGCCCAGCCTGAGTCGGGAGGGTTCCGCCGCGGCGGCGCTCAGTTCGAGCTGGGCGGGGTCGACCGTGGCGGCTGCTCCACCTCGGGAGCGCCCCAGGCCACCGTGGTCCGCGGCTGGGACGGCGGCCCGCCGCCCTCCGTGCCGCTCGGCCGTGAGCGGCCGTCCACCACGCCCAGCCGGGTCCGTCCCCGGCGGCCCGCGGCCATCCGCCGGGCCAGCAGCGCCGGCAGCCAGCGGCGCACGACCGCCCGCACCGGCGGCAACAGCAGCAGCACCCCGAGCACGTCGGTGAGGAACCCGGGGGTCAGCAGCAGCGCGCCGGCCAGCAGGATCATCGCCCCGTCGGCCACCTCGACGGTCGGCATGCGCCCTTCGACCAGGGCGGCCTGCAGGCGCCGCCAGGCCCCGAGCCCCTCGCGGCGGGCCAGCCATGCACCCGTCACGCTCAGCGCCAGCAGCAGCGCGAAGGTGTTCAGGAAGCCGATGTGCGAGCCGACGGCGATCAGCACGGCCAGCTCGGCGACCGGCACCACCAGGAACGCAAGCGCAAGAACAGGAACCATGCTCGACCTCGACAGCGACTGCCCGGACCCCTGCATCCCAGTATGCCGCACCCGGCCCGGGTACGGGCCGGTCGGCGGTCGTCGGGACGCATCCTGAGCTGGCATACTGGCCGCGCAGAGGGAGCCGGCTGGGCGGCCGCGGTCCCGGGCGACCGGGATCGAGGAAAGTCCGGCCTCCGCAGGGCAGGGTGCTGGCCAACGGCCAGTCGGGGTGACCCGCAGGAAAGTGCCACAGAGAACAGACCGCCACGGCGCCGGAACGGTGCCGGGCAAGGGTGAAACGGTGCGGTAAGAGCGCACCAGCGGCCGGGTGACCGGTCGGCTCGGCAAACCCCACCCGGAGCAAGGTCAAGTAGGGGGCGCACCGGCCGCCACGCGGCCGGAGGAGGCTGGCCCGGTCGAGCCCCCTGGTGGACCGCACGAGGCCGGCGGCAACGCCGGTCCCAGATGGATGGCCGCCACCCTCGCTCGCGAGGGCACAGAAGCCGGCTTACAGGCTGACTCCCTCTGCAACCCCCGGATGTCCCTCACGACATGGGGGACATCCGGGGGAGACGCGTCGTCTGGGATGCTTCGCGCTGAGCGCGGCATTCGGGTAGGCTTCGCCTAGGACCGTCGCCGACACGGCGGTCCCAGGAGGCCACGATGGCAACCGCGCGGTGGCAGCCCAACCGCCAGTTGCGGGCCCGTCGGGAAGCGCTCGGTTGGAGCCGCGGCCGGCTGGCTCACCAGGTCAACCGGTGCATGACCGCTGACGGGCTCGCCGGGACCTGCAGCCACAAGCACATCGAGAAGTGGGAATGCGGCCACCGCCGCCCAAGCGAGCTGTTCCGCGGCTACCTGGCCGCGGCGCTCGGCTGTGGGCTGGCCGACCTCGGCCTGGAGGACGGCCACAACGCCGCGGTGGCCCGCCTGGCCGCCGACTCCCGGCCGGTGGTGCTGCTCCAGGTACCCGAGGCGGCCGTCGACCTGGTCGCGCAGGTGCTGGCGTCGTTCGAGCCGGTCGCAGCGGCTGGCGAACCCGTAACCGGACCAGGAGGTGCCTCCGTGGAGCGCCGTACGTTCACCCTCGGCCTTGGCGCCGCCCTGATGGAGTTCAGCACCTCGCTGCGGCGCTCCAACGTCGGCGAGCGGACGCTGGCCGACCTCGAGGCGAAGACCGCCAGCTACGCCGCGGACTACCCGCTGGTCGCGCCGGGACAGCTCATCGGTCCGGTGCGGCAGAGCTTCGACGTGGTCCGCCGCTGCCTGTCGGAGCGGCAACCCGTCGCTCAGCGGCGGCGGCTGTGCCAGGCCGCCGCCCGGCTCGGGGCCATCGCGGGCCTGACGCTGTTCAACCTCGGCGACACGCAGCAGGCACGCTGGGCGTTCCGAGCGGCGAGCGAGGCGGCCCAGGAAGCCGAGGACGACGTCCTGGCGGCTTGGGTGCTGGCCAGCAACTGCATCATCCCGACCTACAGCGACGACCCTTGGGGCGTGCTCGGCCTGACCCGGCGGGCCTGGGTCTCGCCGCCGGCAGCAACAGCGCCGTGGTGGCAAAGCTCGCTGCCCTGGAAGCCAAGGCACACGCCAGGCTGGGGAACGAGGCCGCCGCATCCGACGCGCTGCGGCAGGCGACGCGGGCGATGGGCGCCATCCCAGCCGAGGAGCTACGACCGGGAGCGTTCGGGTTTCCGCCCGCCAAGCACCTGTACTACGAGGGCACCAGCTACGTCCGGTTGGGAGCGTCCGACAGGGCACTGGCCGCCTCGACGGAGGCGCTCGCCCTCTACCGGCCGACCCGCGCGTACATGGACACCGCCATCGTCAACATCGACCTGGCCGTGGCCCAGGCGCAGAAGGGTGAGCTGGACCGGGCCTGCGCACTCGTGGCCGGTGTCCTCGACCTCCCCGGCGAGTTGCGCATCCGCCCCATGACCGCCAGGGTCCGAGAGTTCCTCGGCGGCCTCGAGCCCGCGCAGCAGGCCGAGCCGGCAGTGCGCGAGCTGCGAGAACGGCTCGGCCTGCTGCGGTCGAGCGAACGGGGCGCGTCATGAGGGCCCCCGGCGGTCGAGGGCCGTGGCCTGCACAATGGGACTCTGACGATCTCCTCTGAACCGCGGCGGGAGGAGCGCATGCGCGAGTACTACGAGCGGCGGGCGGCCGAGTACGACGAGACGATCCTGGACGGCACCGATGCGGCCACCGCCGCCGCGTTCAACCGGGAGCTGGACGACCTCGGCCGGGTGCTGGCGGCGTTGCCGCCGGCGCGGGTGCTCGACGTGGCCTGTGGGACGGCGCTGTTCACGCGGTACCTCCGCGGCGAGCTGGTGGCGCTGGACCAGAGCGAGGGCATGCTGGGGATCGCCAGGACCCGGGTGCCGGCCGCGCGGCTGGTGCGCGCGGCGGTGCCGTCGCTGCCGTTCGTCGACCTCGCCTTCGACCGGCTCTGCAGCGCCCACTTCTACGGCCACCTGGTCGAGGCGGAGCGGGTGGCGTTCCTCGCCGAGGCCCGCCGGGTAGCGTCCGAGCTGCTGGTGGTCGACGAGGCGGTCCACGCCGGCGCGCAGCCCGACGGGTGGCAGCAGCGCACCCTGCGGGACGGCTCGCAATACACCATCTACAAGCGCCACTTCACCCCGGAGCAGCTCGAGGCGGAGCTGGGTGGCGACGGCGAGGTGCTGTTCGCCGGGCGCTTCTTCGTCGCGGTCCGGTCCCGCCCGGCCGCCGACGGCGGCAGCGCGGCGAAGCTGGCCAGCTTCGGCCACACCGTGGTGGCCGGCGTGTAAGCTGCCGCCCGCCCGAGGCTGTCCACGCCGCCGCGCCAACCCGCCAAGGACCACCATGGACTCCACCCAGCGCGTCCCCACAGCGGTCCGCATCACCGTGCTGCTGCGCCTGCTCAGCGAGGGCTACGAGGACGCCTTCGCGAGCAGGCCGCAGTGGCTGGAGCTCCCCGCCGACGACTTCGACGAGCTGCACCGCACCGTCGGCCCCGACCATGCCGCGCAGCTCGTCGAGGCGGCGGGCCTGCGGAAAGGCAGCGACTACACCGCCGGCGGCACGTCCGGCACGGTCACCCTGACCGACGCCGCCCACAGGGGCGTCCTCGGCCTGCTCGGCCTCGCCGCCCTGCCGCCGGACGTGGTCGTGCGCCAGGGCCCAGACGGCCCCCGCTACGCCGTGCCGGACGACTGGTTCGACACCACAGCTGCATCCGGCCCGAGCTGATCCGCCTCTGCGCGTCCGCGCAGCGCGGTCGCCTGTGGCCGCCGCCCTCCGTTCCCGCGCCTGCGTCCGTCCCGCGCCGAGCCGCGCGGCGAGCCTGCCCGGTCCGGCGGGCTCAGAGGTCGAGCACGAAGGCGAACGAGGCCTGCCTGGCGCCGCCACGGTCGCGCTGCTCGACCTGGAGGTCGGGGCGGAACAGCGAGTCGCTCTGGTTGGCCGGCTCTCCCGGGAAGTAGAGCTGGGTGGTCAGGACCGGCTCGTGCGGCGCCTGGACCTTTACGTGGATGTGGCGGGTGCGGCCGGTGTAGAGGCCGGGCACGATCGTCTCCAGGCGGAAGCGGCCCTTGGCGTCGGTGAACTGGTGGCCGCGCAGGCGGAAGCCCTGGTTGTCGTACTCGCCGCCCGAGTCGGCCTGCCAGAAGTCGAGCAGCGCCCGTTCCACCGGGTGGCAGGAGGCGCCGACCACCACGCCGGCCAGGGTCAGCCTGGTCCCGGCCAGCCCTGGCTCCAGCAGCGAGGCGCGTTGCGGCGAGCTCGGCGTGAAGAACGGCCCCTCGGTCTCGGGCGGGGTCGGGTCGTCGCCGTCGTCGCAGGCCGGGGTGGGGGGAAGCGGTCCGGCGGCGGCCGCGCCCGCCGTGCCCGAGGGGGCCGGGTCCCCGCCGCCGTGGGCCTCGCAGGCGGCGAGCACCAGCGGCACCGGCACGGCCATGCCGAGCTGCAGCAGCCGCCGGCGCGTCAGGCGCGAGGCAGCCTCGGCGGGGTCGTTGGCGCTACCGTCCATCGGATGCCCCGCAGGCAAGGCGACCGCGGGTTCGGCAACGACTCGCGAACGTGGTGCTGGCTTCATCGCTGTCGCCTCCTCGGCCCGGGCCCCACCCGGAACGTCGCTCCTGGCCGTCCCTCTCGTCCCTCACCACGGTAACCCAGGATCGCCGCAACGGCGGCCGGGCCGCGATTAGCGGTTGCGCGATCAACAGCCTGGTGAGGAGACTGGGGGGAGCCGGTCCCTTCGAGATGGTCAGGTGATGCCCCTTGCGACCCTGCCGACGCCTGCTCCTGCTGCTTACGATCACGGCCCTGGTGGGCCTCGGCGCCAGCGCCGCGGTGGCGGCGCCAGCCCGCTCGGCCCACCAGCACCGCAACCTGCCAGACACCATCCAGCTGCCCGACGGCTTCCAGCCCGAGGGCATCGCGATCACGCACGACGGCACCTTCTACGTCGGCTCGATCCCGACCGGCGCGGTCTTCCGCGGCGACGTCCGCAGCGGCCGCGGCACCGTGGCCGTCGAGGGCCGCGCGGGGCGCGCCGCCATCGGGCTCGAGGTCGACGCGCACGGCCGGCTGTTCGTCGCCGGCGGCTCCACCGGCCAGGCCTTCGTCTACGACGCCCGCTCGGGCAGGCCGCTGGCCAGCTACCAGCTCGCCGCTGGCACGTCGTTCATCAACGACGTGGTGGTCACCCGCACCGCGGCCTGGTTCACCGACTCCCTCAACCCGGTCCTGTACCGCGTGCCGCTCGGGCGCCAAGGCGGGCTCCCGGCCCAGCAGGACGTGACCGCGCTCCCGCTGAGCGGCGACTTCCAGCTCCAGGACGGGATCAACGTCAACGGCGTCGACGACGCCCTGGGCGGGCGCGTCCTGGTGATCGTGCAGACCAACACCGGCCTGCTGTTCACCGTCGACCCGCGCTCGGGCGTCACCAGGCGCATCGACCTCGGCGGCGAGACGGTCGTCAACGGCGACGGCATCCTGCTGCGCGGGCGCACCCTGTTCGTGGTGCAGAACCTGGACAACCTGGTCGCGAGGATCCGGCTGCGGCACGACCTCGCGGCCGGCCGCGTGGTCGAGCGCATCAGCGACCCGGACTTCGACGTGCCCACCACGATCGCGTCGTTCAGGGACAACCTCTACGTGGTCAACGCCCGCTTCACCACACCGCCGACCCCGACCACCCCCTATACGGTGGTCCGGGTCGACGGGCGCTGACCCACCCTCGCGACACACGGGATCCGGGGCGCGGCCGGGCCGCGCCCCGGATCTGCGATAGTCGAGCGCGTGAGCGCCACCGCGACCGGAGAGCCGCCGGCAGCCGGCCCTGAGCCGGTCGGCTTCTGCCTGGCGGCGGGGGCGGGCACGCGGCTGCGGCCGCTCACCGCCCAGGTCCCCAAGCCGTTGCTCGCCCCGGCGGGGCGGTCGCTGGTCGACCTGGCCGTCGAGGCGCTCGGCCGTGCCGCTGCGCGCCAGGTGGTGGTCAACACCCACCACGGCGCCCGCCAGCTCGCCGACCACCTCGACGGCAGGCCCGGCGTCCGCGTCCTGCACGAGCCCGAGCTGCTCGGCACCGGCGGTGCCCTGGCCAACGCCTACCACCTCGGCCTGCTCGGTGGCGGCACCGTCCTGGTCACCGGCGCCGACGTCCTGGTCCACCCCGCCGACCTGGCACGCGTCGCCGACCTGGTCGACCGCGGCGCCGGCGTCGCCATCGGCCTGGTGCCCGGCCGGCCCGGGCTGCTCACCGTCCGCCTCGACGGCGGCGCCGCCGTCCCGGACCCTGCCGGCCCCTGGGCTCCCGCCGGCGTCCACGCCCTGCGCGCCGGCGTCCTCGAACCCGTCCCACCCCGGCCCGCCAGCCTGGTCGAGGCGCTGCTCGCCCCACGCTGGCGCCGCGGCGAGGTCGCCGGGGTCGTGCTCGAGCACCCCTGGGCCGACGCCGGCACCCTGCACCGCTTCCTGGCGGTGGCCGCCGGCCTGCTGGCCGGCTGCTGGCCCTACCGGCTGCCGCCCGGCCGCCTGCACCACGCCGGGCCGGGCCGCGGCCCGGTCTTCCGCGCCGACGGTGCCACCGCTCACCCGAGCGCGCTGCTCGCCGGCCCGGTCGTCCTCGACAGCGGCAGCCGCGTCGGCGCCGGCGCCGTGGTCACCCGGACCGTCGCGGCGCCCGGCGCCACCATCGGCGACGGCGCCCACGTCAGCGGCAGCATCCTCGGCCCCGGCTCGCGAGTCCCACCCGGCGCCCGCGTCACCGCCGCCCTGCTCCCGGGTCCGGTCGGAGGCCCGAGCCGACCGGCACGCTCCTGACGGCGGCTCCGAAGAGGTGGCGGGACGGCGGGTGGGCTCCGTCGCTGCCGCGTCGGCCCGGGCGTGATCAGGCGGTCCGGAACGGGTCGGGACCGGGGTCGCCGCCGGGGTCGAGCTCGACCTCGACCGGGTGGCGGCGCCGTCGCGCGGCTCCGGTAGGCTCGCGCCCACGGCGTCGTCGCACGGAGGTCGTCACCAGTGGGACCCGAGGACTACGTCACGGCGCTGCGGCGCGAAGGAGCCCTGCTCGCCGATGCGGCCGAGCGCGCCGGCCCGCAGGCGCCGGTCGCCGCCTGCCCGGGCTGGACCGTCAGCGACCTCGTCTGGCACGTCGGCGGGGTGCACGACTTCTGGCGGCGCATCGTCGAGCAGCGCGCCGCCGACCGCGCCGAGGTGAAGCGCGCGCTGACCCGCCCGCCAGACGGCGAGCTGCTCGCCTGGTACCGCGCCGGCCTGGAGCGGCTGGCCGGCGTCCTGGCCGCCGCCGACCCGGCGACCCCGGTCTGGACCTGGGCGCCCCAGAAGGACGCCGGCTTCGTGCGGCGGCGCATGGCGCAGGAGACCGTCGTCCACCGCGTCGACGCCGAGCTTGCCGGCGGCGCGGCCAGCCAGATCGGCCCCGCCCTCGCCGTCGACGGCATCGACGAGTTCTTCCAGTTCTTCGCGCCCGACAAGGCCAAGGGCGCCGCCGCGCTCGACGGCTCGGTGCACCTCCACGCCACCGACACCGAGGGCGAATGGCTCGTCACCGCGACCGGGGACCAGCTGCAGGCCAGCCGCGGTCACGCCAAGGGCGACGCCGCCGCCAGGGCTACCGCCGCCGACCTGCTCCTGCTGCTCTGGCGCCGCGGCCACGGCACCGTCGAGGTCCGCGGCGACCAGGCCGTCCTCGACCGCCTCCTCGCCCACACCGACCTGGAATAACCCGCAGGTTCCCGGCGCTACCGCCGCGCTGGCCGGACGGCCCCGGACGAGCGCATCGTCCGGCCAGGCGGGGTGGCGCCGAGCAGCGTCCGGGTCAGCCCGCCCTGCAGCCGGGTCAGCCCGCGGACCACCCAGGCCAGCAGCGGAGCGCTCGAGACCAGCACGAGGCCGGCGTGCACCGCCCAGACCCCGGCGAGCGTCGGGCCGCCCCATGCGTGGTAGGTGCTGGCCCAGATGCCGCCGGGACGCGGCGGGCCGTGGACGACCGACAGGGCGGCCCAGGGCAGCAAGGGAAGGTTCTCGCTACCGCCGACCTCCAGGTAGTTCCTGACCGGATAGGCCAGGTTGAACAGCAGCATGAACGCCAGGAACTGGAGCACCGCCCAGCAGGCGAGGCCGAGCGGCAGGCTGGCGACCGCGTGCGCGGCCACCCGCGCGCCCATCCGCCGGGGCGCCGGGGCGCCCCGCTGCGGCGAGCCAGCCTCAGCGACCGGCACCGAGGCCAGCCGGCTGGCCAGGCGCCGCTGGTAGCGGGCCGCAGCCTGCGCCTGGCCGGTGAGGGCCAGCAGCAGGCAGACGACGCTCAGCGGCAGCGCCAGGATGGCGTAGCCGAAGCGCCGCAAGGTGCTGGCGCTGTACGCGATCCGCCAGAAGCTTCCGATCGTCCGCAAGAGCCGCATCAGGGCACCTCGTGAAAGACGTCACCGGGCAAGCCGTCGCCGTCACGCTAGGGACTCGGCGTGCCGTCCGGAACGCGGCTATCACCCAACTTCGCCGGGGGATTTCCTCCACCCCCCGCGCGGTCAGCGGTCGTGGCCGTCCTCGTCGGCTCCGCCGGCCACCGCTCGTCGGTGTGGATCGTTGCCGGCGATGAGTTTCGGGCCAGTGGTGACTCTCAACCTCCGAGGCGTGCCGACGCACGCCCGGCCGCGACCCTTCGGTCGCGGAAGCCGTATGACCAAGGAAAGGAGGCAGACGGTGCGCAAGCTGATCGTCTGCAACATCATGTCGCTGGACGGCTACTACACGGGGCCAGGTGGCAACGTGATGGTCATGCCGATGGACGAGGCCTTCGACGCCTGTTGCGCCGAGCGGCTGCGGGCAGCCGACACGCTGCTGCTGGGACGGACCTCGTTCGACGGGTTCAGGGGCTTCTGGCCGTCCGTGGCGGACGACCCCAACTTCACGCCCACCCAGCGGGAGATCTCACGGCGCGACAACGAGATCGACAAGGTCGTCGTCTCGGACAGCCTGACCCCGGAGCAGACCGAGCCCTGGCGTCGCAACACCCGCATCATCGGCCGCACGGACGCCCACGAGCAGATCACCGAGCTCAAGCGTCGAACCGGCGGGGAGATCCTGGTCTTCGGCAGCCATACGCTCTGGAGCGACCTGCTGGTCAACGACCTGGTCGACGAGCTCCACCTGATGATCGGCCCGGTCGTGGTCGGCGGGGGCACGCCGCTATTCGACGGGGCGCCAGCGGTCTCGCTTCAGCTCATCGAGACGCGCACCTGGGACGGCTCGGGGAACCTCCTGGCACGGTACGAGGTCCGCCGCCAACAGGCCTGACCTGACAGGCGGACCTGGGGCGCAGGTCCGCACCGCGCCCAGCCGCACGACCGCACCCGGCGCACCGGGTGCGGTCGTGCCGTCCGCCCAGCCCTGGAGGCCCCGGACCCGTGCGGTCGTCGGCGGCTCAGGCCGCCGTGAGCCGGGGGACCTCCTCGACGGCCGCGTCCGGCTCCAGGTCCGCCTGCTCCTCGGGCTCGGCGCTCGCGCGGACGTCCCTGAGCAGCGCCGCGGCCAGGATCGCGATGCCGAGCGCCACCACGGCGCTGATCGCGGCGGTCACCTGCAGGCCCTGGGTGAACGCCTCGCGCGCCGCACCCAGCAGGGTCGCGCCGAGCTGGTCGGGGAGCTGCCCGGCCGTAACGAGCGCGCCGCCGAGGGTGTCGCGGGCGGCCGCCGCCGCCCCGGACGGCACAGCGGCCGGAACGGCACCGGCCACCTGGGCGCGGTAGACGGCGGCACCGATGCTGCCGAGGACGGCGATGCCCAGCGCCCCGCCGAGCTCGGAGCTGGTCTCCGAGATCGCCGACGCCGCCCCGGCCCGCTCGGGAGGAGCCGCACCGACGATCAGGTCGGTGGCCAAGGTCGCCATCGGCGCCAGCCCCAGCGCCCACACGACCGACCCGGTCACCAGGAGCGCCAGGCCGGAGACGGCGTCGACCTGGGTGAACAGCCCGAACCCGGCCGCCGCCAGGACCAGCCCCCCGGCCATGACGAACGCCGGACGCAGCCGCCGCACCAGCAGCGGGGTCAGCATCGACCCGACCACGAACCCACCGGCCGACGGCACCGACCACAGGCCGGCCCGCAACGGCGACAGGCCGAGAACGAGCTGCAGGTACTGCGCGACGAACAGCTCGGAACCGAACGCGACGAAGAAGCCGAGTGTATTGGTGGCCAGCGCCGCGCTGAACGTGCGCACCCGGAACAGCCGCAGGTCGAGCAGTGGATCTGCCAGCGTCCGCTGCCGGCGCACGAAGCCCACCCCAATGGCGAGACCCGCCAGGACCGCCACGACCGGCCGCCACCCTGGCCCCTCCTGGGCGAGCTGCTTCAGCCCGTAGATCACCGCCAGCACAGCGACCAGCGACATCGCCGCGCTGCGGAGGTCCAGCCGGCCCGCCCCGGGGTCGCGGAACTCGGGCAGCAGCACCGGCCCAAGCACCAGCAGCAGCGCCATCACCGGCACCGCCAGCAGGAACACCGACCCCCACCAGAAGTGCTCCAACAGCACGCCACCGGCCAGCGGCCCGACCGCCGCGCCGGCCGAGAAGCTGGTGATCCACACCGCGATCGCCAGCGTCCGCTGACGCGGGTCGCTGAACATGTTGCGGATCAGCGACAGCGTCGACGGTGCCAGGGTCGCGCCCGCGACCCCGAGCAGCGCCCGGGCCGCGATCAGCATCCCCGCGCTGGTCGAGAACGCGGCCAGCACCGACGCCGCGCCGAACGCGCCCGCACCGAGCAGCAACAGCCGGCGACGGCCGATGCGGTCGCCGAGCGTGCCCATGGTGACCAGCGACCCCGCCAGCAGGAACCCGTAGACGTCCACGATCCACAGCAGCTCGGTGGCGCTGGGCCGCAGGTCCACGCTGAGCGCCGGCACCGCCAGGTTCAGCACCGTCAGGTCCATCGCGTACAGCAGGCACGGCAGGGCGATCACCGCCAGCGCGACCCACTCACGGCGTCCGGCCCTGGGTGTGGCGGCAGTCCTGTCGTCGTTGCGCATGAGGTGCTCCGTGTCCCGTCGGTGGCGTCCACCGGTGCAGAGGCACCGCCGCCGGGATTCGTTACAGGCCCCGAGCGCGTCGGTCACTGCCGGCCGAGGTAGTCCTCCAAGGCCTGCCTGACCCTGGAACGAGCGCGGTGCAGCAGGACCCGCTGGTTGCCGTCGCTGACCTTCAGCAGGTCGGAGACCTCCGCGGCGGTCCAGCCCTCCAGGTCGCGCAAGGTGACCACCGCCCGCTGCGCCGGGGCCAGCCGCGCGATCGCCGCCAGCGCCACCGTGCGGGTCTCCTGCGACAGCAAGGTCTCCTCGGGCAGGTGCGACCAGTCGTCGGGAAGCGAGGCCCAGTGGCCGGCATAGGGCCCCTCCTTCAGGAAGCGGGACGGGTCGACCGCGGGCTCCTCGGCCCCACCCTCGTCCCGCCCGGCGAGCGAGGAGAACGGGACCGACCGGGCCTCCCTGCCCGAGCGGCGACGGGCGACGTTGACCAGGATCCGCGAGATCCAGGTCCGCAGCGACGCGCGCCCCTCGAACCCGTCCAACCCACCCAGCACCGCCAGCCAGGTCTCCTGCACGATCTCCTCGGCAACCGCCCGACTGGGCGCGTAGATGCGCGCCAGGCGCAACATCGCCGACTGGTGCGCGTTGACCAGGTCGCGGAACGCCTGCTCGTCGCCGCGGCGGAGGCCCGCGAGCTGCTCCGTCTCCGTGGTGGGCTGCTCAGCCGTCACCGCCCGGCCTCGCCCTGGAGCCAGCCGCGGAACATGTCCACCAGCTCGTCCCCGGCACGGGCCGACAGCCGCTCCTTGGGCGTCGTCTCCAGGACGTGCACGGCACCACGCACCTGCTCCACGTGCGCGCGGCAGCCGTCGCAGGACGAGAGGTGGGCGTGCAGCCGCTCGAGCTCCGCGGGCGAGAGCGCGCCCTCCAGGTACTCGGTGACCCGTTCCACCAGCTCGATGCAGGCCATCTCATCGACCACCGCAGACTCCTCCGCTCCACGCCGGGACCGCCTGACGCCGGCAACGATCACCTACCAAGAGCCACCCGGGGCGTCGACCGTTACGCCACCTTGTGAGACTCGGGACGCCCGACCCGACCGATCGGTGCAGGCGGCGCAGCTCCTCCTCGATCCGGCGGCGTGGGGAGGCCAAGCCTCGCGCATCAGAGCTTGTGGCCGAAGCTCGGTGGCAGCACGTACTCGTCGCCCACGATCGGGTCGCCCTCGGCGAAGCGGGACAGGCGGAACGGGTGCAGGTCCACCGTTGCCGCGCGGTCGCCGGTCACCAGCTCCGCCATGCACGCGCCGACCGCCGGCGCGGTCTTGAACCCCGTGCCGGAGAAGCCGCCGGCGACGAACAGCCCCTCGACGCCAGGAGCCCGGTCGAGCACCGCGTGGTTGTCCGGCGAGGTGTCGTAGACGCCCCGGTGCCCGCGGGCCAGGGCCGCTCCCCGGAACGACGGCACCCGCGCGGCCAAGCGGTCGAGGGCGCCCGGCACCAGCTCCGGGCTCCAGCCCTCCACGTCGCGGTCGACCGCGGCCACGTCGAGCCGGTGGCCGGCCTCCACGCCCAGCAGCGACAGCTCGCCGCCGTGCGGCCGGAAGTACGTGCCCAGCACGGCGTCGATCACCACCGGGTGCCGCCGCGCCGCGTCCGGCCGCCGGAAGAACGCCACCTGCGCCCGCTCCGGCGTGATGCCCAGCTCGAACCCGGCCGTGCGGGCCAGCGGGTCGACCCAGGGGCCGCACGCCAGCACGACCGCGTCCGCGCCGACCTCTCCCTCGGTGGTGGCAAGCCCGCTCACCCGACCGCCGGTGGTGAGCACGCGCTCCACCCTGACGCCCTGCCGGATGCGGGCACCGAGGTCGACCGCCCCGCCGGCGAGGGCGAAGGTGGTCGCCACCGGGTCGGCGTAACCGGAGTCGGGCTCGACCGCGGCGAGGCCCACCCCGTCCAGGTCGAACTCGGGGTGCTCGGCGGCCAGGTCGGCCGGGTCGACCACCTCCGTCCGCACGCCCAGCCGCTGCAGCATGGCGACGTTGCGGCGCATCCGCTCCGCCTGGTCCGGGCCGACCAGCACCACCACCCCGGTGGGGGTGAAGCCGCACCACCCGCCGACTCGGTCGCGCCAGTTCTGGAACCAGGGCAGGCTGGCCGAGGCGAGCCTGGCCTCCGGCTCGTTGCTGTAGTGCATCCGCACCAGCGCGCCCGACCTGGCGGTCATCCCCGAGCAGACCGTGCCGCGCTCGACCACCAGCACGTGGACGCCACGCTCGGCGAGCTGGAAGGCGATCGAGCAGCCAACCACGCCCGCCCCGACCACCACCACGCTCGCCCCGTCACGCATGCGGCCAGCGTACCTACTCCGGCGCTCAGCTTGGGCCTGCGCCGGTTGGGCCGCGTGGGGGGTAGGGCAGGCGCAGGCCGTGATGGTCGCCTGGCCCCACCTCGATTCTCACCCTGCGGGGTGCCGGTGGTTGGCTGTTTGCTGCCTGCCTTGGGGGTGGCGTCGGGCTGGTCGTGAGGCGCGCGCTGGTCGTCCACAGATGTAGGTGTGGGCCTGGGCGGGCCTTGCCTGGCCGGGTAGCCTCCGGCCATGAACTCGAACACCAGTACGCTAAGCGGCCCCGGGGCCAGCCCCGCAGGGGCGCCCGCGGGGCCAGGCGGGCTGCCCGTGGGCCCCCAGGGTGGGCTGCCGGCAGGGTTGGAGCGGCTGGCCGCGGCGGTCGGCGAGTTCGCCGCCGACGACCTCGACCAGCTCGGCGACGCGCTGCTGGCCGCCCAGGTCGTGGCCCTGGACCGGCTGGCCGGCCAGCTCGACGCCGTCCGGCTGCGCCTGCTCGCGGTGGTCGACGCCCGCGGCGCTGGTGGCGCCGAACAAGGCGGCTGCGCGCCGTCCACCCAGGCCTGGCTGCGCGCGGCGTGCCGCCTGAGCGCCGCGGCGGCCGGGCAGCGGGTGCGGACCGCCCGGGCGCTGCACCGCGGCCCCCTGGCCGCCACCGCCCGCGCGCTGGCCGACGGGGAGGTGTCCTACGCCCACGCCGCGGTGCTGGCCGACGCCACCGGTGACCTGCCCCCCGCACGGGTCGCCGAGGCCGAGCCGGTCCTGGTCGACGCCGCAAGGAACGTGGACCCGGCCCGCCTGCGCCGCCTCGCCACGCACCTGCGCGACGTCCTGGACCCCGACGGCGGCGAGGAACGCGGCCGGGCACGGCTGGAACGGCGGGGGCTGTGGCTGGCCGGCACGTTCGAGGGCATGGTCGCGGTCAAGGGGCTGCTGGACGCCGGGGCCGGCGAGGCGGCCATGGCCGCGCTGGCGCCGCTGGCCAGGCCGACCGGCCCCGACGACCAGCGCTCGGCGGCGCAGCGCCGCGCCGACGCCTTCGGGGAGCTGGCCCGCCAGGCCCTCCAAGCCGGAAACCTGCCCCAAGAAGGGGGGCTGCGGCCACAGCTCACGGTGACCGCGGACCTGGCCAGCCTCCTCGCCGAGCACGGCGTTGGCGGGGTCGGCGGCTGGGGCGGGGTCCTGCTGCTCGAGACGGTCAGGCGGCTGGCCTGCGACGCGGCCGTCACCCGCGCCATCGTCCGCCGCCACCCCACCCACCACGACGGCGCGGGGGACGGCGGCGCCCTAGCCGCGGCCCTGCGCGAAGCCGTGGCCCTGCTGCCGCCACCCCTCGGCGCCCCCGTCGAGCTGCTGGACCTTGGCCGCGCCACCCGCGTCGTCTCGCCCGCGCTGCGCCGCGCCCTCGCCGTCCGCGACGGCGGCTGCGCCGCCCCCGGCTGCGACCGCCCGCCGCCGTGGACCGACGCCCACCACCTGGTCCACTGGCTCCACGGCGGCCCCACCAGCCTCGACAACCTGGTCCTTTTGTCGTGACCACCGCGACCAGCACCCCACCCAACCGGGAGCACCCGGCCGGCTGGTCCGCCACGCCCGGGCCTGCCGCCGCCGCGCGCCGGGCGACCGCCCCACCGCCGGCCGAGACCACCCCCCACGGGTGCACGCGCTTATCCACAGACGCGCGCTCAAACTGGTCATCGTCGCCCGGAAGGTGTAGAAGACTGAATGCCCCTAATTAGGGGCCCCGGCGAGAGCCGACACTCTCCCGGGGCCGTGGCCGACGCTACGAGGAGCG
>WNFU01006067.1_pt1 | contig 21324 bp, 25 predicted proteins | sample 5400121 | NCBI WGS metagenome assembly WNFU01 (sample SAMN13153360, study PRJNA577476) | soil metagenome | isolation source: 100 cm soil or saprolite under grassland replicate 1 | place: USA:California | collected 2016-06-15
TCATTTCAGACCGATGCACGGGCAAAGCCCTGCGCGTCCTGAAGTCCGGCACCGCAAGCGGCGTCTCGGTATCCGCCGATGCTAGCGGCGGAGGGCGAGAAACCGGCCGAAGACGGCGAAGCCACCGAGGCAGGCCAGAGCCTCTGCGAAACCGCGGATCGCCCCGTCGAGCGGATCTCCCTGGACGACGCCCGCGGCCCAGACAGCGAGCCCGACCGCGAGCGAGACACGGCGCGCGAACCGCCAGGGATTGGTGCGGCCGAAACCGAGATCGTCGAACACGTCACCGGCGTCGCCCGCGATGTGCGGGCGAAGGAAAGCGGCACCGATCGCCGGAACGCACGCGAGCAGTAGGAGCCCGGACGCCGCCGCGGCTCCCGCGAGCACGAACGTCACCCACCTGCCCGGAAGCCCTCCTCTGAGCTCAAATCCGAAGAGAGCCAGGGCGCCCATCGTCGCCAGTCCGCTCAGAAGCGCGACCGCCGTACGGCGGTTGATGACCGTCAACTCCGCCGTCGGCAAGACCGTTTCGCGGCGCCTAAGCGTGCGAACAAGCGCCAAGCTCGGCTGCGAAGGAGTTTGCGAGCTCGTGTGGCTCGCCGAAGCGGGCAAGCGCGTCCGGATCGGAGCGAAGGTGATCCTCCGACTCAGCGAGGATGCGCCGCCGGAGACGGCTCCGGATGCCAACTGCGCCGAGCTCATGGCGCAGGTCGGAGAGGTAGCTCTCGATCATGCGAGAACCGTCCGCACCGCCCTGGAGAACGTCTTCCACTCGCGGCGGCCCGCTGCAAGCTCGCGTCGCCCTCGACGCGTGAGCCGGTAGACGCGGCGCCGGCGGCCCTCGGCCGTCATCCAGGCGCTCGTGAGCAGGCCCGCGCTCTCGAGCCGATAGAGCGCGGGGTACACGGTTCCCTCGCCGAGGTCGAATGCGCCCTCACTGGTCTCTCGGAGTCGCTCCACGACGCCGTACCCGTGAAGCGGCTGGCGTTCGAGGGTCGCCAGAAGCAGGACGTCGACATGGCCTTTCAATACCTCGGATCGCAAAGCATTGCAAGTCTAGGCTTGAGCAGAAGCGGCGTCAAGCGGCAACAGACGTGGAATCTCTACGTCAGGCCGAGGCGGTCCGTCAGCCAGCGGCGCGAATCGACCCACGCCTTCGTGCTCGGAACGTGACCGGAGTCGTACCAGCGCACCTCTTTCGGGTTGCTCGCCGAGCGCACAAGCCCCACGAGCGCCTTGCGGGGGACGACCTCGTCGTGCCGGCCGTCCTGGAAGAGCAGGGTTGAAGGCGCTGCGTCCGCGACGTAACGGAGCGGGTCGGTCTTGTCGAGCAGGTCTTCGAGCTCCGGGCGGGTGTCCGCCGGCGAGTTGGCGACGTACGTGGAGACCGGCAAGGCGCCGCCCGCGAGCAGGTCGAATGTCTGGATTCGGTGCTCGACTCCGGCGATGATCGCCCCGGTCCGAGCGCCGGCGCTCCAACCCACGTAGCCGATCCGGCCCCTGTCGACGTACGAGAGCGAGTCGAGCAGGTCGACGGCTCGGCGCACCTCGACCACGGATTCGATCTCGTTGTCGGTGGCGGTCTTCAGACCCTGAACTCCTGACGGAAGCGAATCTGTGCCGCCCCGCGCGGCCGAGTACCTCATCTCGAGCGTGAGCGTCACCGCACCTCGCTGCGCGAGCCCGACGGCCGAGGGCAGGAGATCGCGGCGGCTGCCGGACGATCCGTGAGCGTAGATCACCGCCGGATGAGGTCCCTTTCCCCGCGGCACGGCCAGGTACGCAGGAATCGTCTCGCCGGCGGCGCCCTTGAACGAGATGTCGCGCAGCTCGACCCCACCCTCACGAGATTTCTGCTTCGTCTGCAGGTCGAGCTGCCTGGACGCGTCGTAGGCGAAGGGCTGGTCGGGGCTCGACTGGCGATTGCCCCCACCGCCGCACGCGGTCAGCGCGCCGGCCGCAACGAGGACGACGATCACCCGCCGGTAGATTTGGGTCGGCATCGCGTTGCCGATGGTAGCCATGGGCCACTCTTTCGGGTCGATCGACGAGATGGGTGACGGCGTCTTCCGCAAAGTGCGCCGCGAGCTCGGCGTGACCGCGTTCGGGGTCAACGTCCTCGTGCTCGCCCCGGGAGTCGTCGGCCGGCCGCACTACCACGACGAGCAGGACGAGCTCTACTTCGTGCACCGCGGCCGCGCGCGCTTCGAGGTAGGCGGAGAGACGCGCGAGCTTGGTCCCGGTGGCCTCTGCCACGTCGAGTCGACGACTCCGCGCCGCCTGACGAGCGTCGGCGACGAGGATCTCGTCCTGCTCGTCGTCGGCGCGAAGGACGGCTACGTCGGCCGCGACGGCCACCTGGCCGGCCCGGACGCGTTCTAGCGCATCGCTTCGTCCAACGCCTGCTCGATCCAGGCCACGGCCGCCTCGAGCGCCGCCGGATCGGCCGATTTGACGACGACCTCGACCGTCGCTCCCTCGGAGTGGAACTTCGGATACGAGCCGACGAGGACTCCCGGGTACCGGTCGCCCATCGCCTCCAGCACGTCGACGATGCGCGCCTCGGTCGTCTCGTAGACGCGGCGCCAGGAGGTGATGGGGCGCTCCGTGCGCAGCTCGGGCACGATCGTGCCGAACATCGCCTTCATCTCCGCGGGGAGGCCCGGAAAGACGTAGACATTCGCGATGACGAATCCCGGCGCTCCGCCGAGCGGGTTCTCGAGCGGCCGCGCGCCCGCCGGAAGGTTCGCCCAGCGCGCCGCGTACTCCGGATTCGCCGGGAAGCGCGCGCGGAGTCGTTCCGCGAGCTCGGAGACCTCGTCCTGGCCCGCCTCGAACGCGGCGGCGATCGCCTCGCGCGTGACGTCGTCAGGGGTGCCGCCGAGCCCGCCCGTGACGAGGACGAGGTCGGCCCGCGCCGCCTCGGTCCGGACGAAGTCGGCGATCCTGGGGACCTCGTCGGGCAGAGAGGCCATGAGCGTGACGACGACGCCGAGCTCTTCGAGCTGCTGAGCGAGCCAGGCGGCGTTCGTGTTCACCGTGTCGCCCGAGAGCAGCTCGTTCCCGATCGTCACGATCGCTGCCGTGACTCGCGCGGCCATGACGGCGAGCCTAGTACGTCAAGGAAACGGACGCCGGGCAAGGGCGGGCAGCACCTGGGCGGTGACCCAGACCGGCGTCGCCGCGTAGCGCCTCGAGTAGCGATAGCTGCCGTCGGGCCGGCGGAGGGTCTCGAGGTAGCGAAACGCCCCGCGTCCGGGAGCTCTGCCGGCAGCGAGGAAGCCCTGGATCGCCCACGCCGTCGACTGCGCGTCAGATGTGCGGCCGGGCAGGAGCGCGAAGCCGCCGTCGCGCCGCTGGAGACTCCGCAAGTAGGCGAGCCCCCGGCGCACCGCCTGCGAGCCGCGACCGACTCCTCCCGCGTGGAGCGCCTGGACGGCGGCGGCGGTGTCGTTGGAATCGGGCTTGCCTCGCGGGTACCAGGACCAGCCGCCGGATCGCGCTTGGGCGCGAAGCAGGTAGCGGATGCTCGTCCCTGCGGGCCGTCCGGCCGAGCGGAGAGCGAGCACGCCCCAGATCGTGGAGTTGACAAGCGGGCCGATCCGGCCGTTAGGTCGGCGCAGACGCTCGAGCCGGGCGACGAGCTCGTCCGTGTCGCTGCCGAGAGCGCGCAGGGCGAGAATGCGCAGGGCGAGATCGTTCGCGCTCGGGGCGGGGGCGCCGGCGAGATACTGAACGGGAGAGCGGGCCGGCTCTCGTCCGGCAGCCGAGAGGCCGAGCACGGCCCAGGCGGTCAGGTTCGGCTCGGACTCCCGGCCGGGCTCGGCGAAACCGCCGTCCTGCTGCTGGTGCGAGGCGACGAAATCGGCGGGCGAGGCCGCCAGCGCGAGAGCGACGGCTGCGACGGCGAGCCTCACGCCCAGACGACCTCCGTCCGCAGGCGCCGACCGTACCGCTCGAGCAACCGTCGCAGCTCGGGGCCGATCGCGAGCGCGATGACGACGTTGCCGACCGCGTGCGCGACGTCGAACCAGATCCCCTGTCCGAGGACGACGGCCAGCGCCTGCCAGGTGTGCGGCCAGTACGTGACCCAGAGCCAGACGTCCATCAGCGCGCTGAAGGCGAAGCCGAAGACGAAGCAGGCGGCGGCGAAGGCGACCCGGTTCCGGAGAAGCGTGGCGAGCGCGGCGCCGGCGAGACCGCACGCGCCCCAGCCGAGCATCTGCCACGGCGTCCACGGCCCCTGGCCGAGGAAGAAGTTCGAGGCGAGGGCCGCGAGGGCGCCTGTGGCGAAGCCCGCGCGCGCTCCGAGGCCCGCGCCGGCCGCGACGACGATCACGGTCACCGGCTGGACGCCGGGCACGGCCGCGAAGAGCACCCGGCCCGAAGCGGCGACTGCCGCGAGCGTCGCGACGAGCACGATTTCCTTCGACGCTCCAGAGCCGGTCTCGAGCCAGACGGCTCCGGCGGCGAGCAGGCCGATCGCGGCGAGCAGCAGCGGCAGGCCCGACTGATCCGGGGCGACCGCGACCCAGGCCGCCGCGGCGAATGCCGTAGCGAGTGCGCCCGCGCCCGCGAGGCTGGTCCTAGACAAGTGCGGCCTCCCGCGCACCGAGTGTGACGACGCGGTCGGCGACGTCCCCGACGAGGACGAGGTCGTGGGTGACCACAAGTGTTGCCCGACGCGAGGCTTCGCGCCGGAGCAGCTCCGCAAGCTCGGCCTTGCGCGCCGGATCGACTCCGCGCGTCGGCTCGTCGAGAACGAGCACCTCGGGATCGGCGACGAGGACCGCCGCCAGCGCAAGCCGCTCGCGCTCTCCGCTCGACAGGTCGCGCGGATGGCGGTCCTCGAAGCCCGCCAGGCCGACCTCCTCGAGCGCGCGGCGCGCGCGGGCGAGGTCACCGCCGACGGCGAGCGCGACCTCGTTCTCCACCCGCTCTGTCACGAGGTAGCGGCCGGGGTCCTGCGAGAGATAGCAGGCGCGCGCGCTTCGTGTGACCGTTCCGCTCTGCGGCTCGAGCAGGCCCGTGGCGAGCTTGGCAAGCGTCGTCTTGCCGATCCCGTTCCGGCCGATGAGCGCGACGATCTCGCCGCGCCGGAGCTCGAGCGAGAGCCCGCTCAGAGCCGGCTCGGCGCCGTACGCGTAACTCGCGTCGTCCACCGCGCACAGCACCTCGCCCTCTCCGCCCTCCCCCATCGGCGGCAGCGCCTCGCGAGGGACGTAGTCGGGCCGATGGGCCTCGAGCCAGGCCAGCGCCCGCTCGAGCGGCTCGTCGAGGAGCAGGCGACCGTGATCGAGGAACAGGACGCGATCGCAGCGCTCGAGCGGGAGGGCCGGGCGCTGCTCGGAGACGATGACCGCGCCCCCGCGCCCACAGGCAACGTCGAGCAGGGCCTCGGCGCCGTCGGGATCGAGCTGAGACGTCGGCTCGTCGAGCAGGAGCAGCGCCGGGTCCAGCGCCAGGACGGAGGCGAGGCAGACGCGCTGGAGCTCTCCGGCCGAGAGCTCCTCCGTGCGGCGGTCCGCGAGGTGCGAGATGCCGGCCTCGGCGAGGGCGGCTTCGGCGCGCGTCCGGATGAGCGGCGGCGGCGTGCCGAGGTTCTCGAGGCCGAAGGCGACCTCGTTCGCGACCCTGCCGAAGATGACCTGCTCCTCCGGATCCTGGAAGAGCGAGGCGACCGTGCCCGCGAGCTCGGCGGGGCGGCAGCGGCGGGTGTCCCGCCCGGCGATCTCGACTCGTCCGGCGAAGCGGCCGCCATGGAAATGGGGGACGAGCCCTGCGAGGGCGCGGAGAAGCGTCGACTTGCCGGAGCCCGAAGCGCCGAGCACGGCCACGATCTCGCCGGGCTCGATTCGGAGCGAGACGTCCGTGAGCGCGGGCTGCCCGCCCGGGTAGGAGAAGCTCAGCCCTTCGATCTGCGCTAGAGCCACGCGGCCCCCAGAGCGAGCAGGAGCGCCGCGGCGACGGCGAGCCGGTCGAGAGGGGTCCAGGGGAGCGCAGGCGCACGCGTCCGGCCGGGGCGCCCGAAACCGCGGGCCTCCATGGCCTCCGCGAGGTTGAGGGAGCGCTCGAGCGAGCCGGCCAAGAGCGGCGAGAGCAACTGTGCCCGCCCGCGGAGTCCCCGCACCTCGATGCCCCGGCCGCGAAGCGCCTCCACGAAGCCGGCGGCGTCCCGTTCCAGGGTCGGCACGAGGCGGGTCGCGAGACCGACGGCCAGCACGGAATGCAGGCCGACGACCGGTGGTCTCGGGCCTTCCCAGAGCACGTGCGATCCGGTGTGGGAGACGAGCGGGCTGAGCAGGAAGACGGAGAGCGCCGAGCTGAGCGTCGCGCCGATATAGAGGAGCCGCCTCGCGCCGGAGGCTGTCAGCGCGGCGAGGAGCAGTCCGGCGGCGATCGTGGCGATGACCCACGCGCGGTCGGCCGCGAGCGCGACCACGGCGAGGGAGGCGAGGAGGGCCGCTGCGGGAGCCGGGCTCACGGCACCTGGTAGCGGTAGCGGAACCTGTCCGGATGCCGCGCGAGCTCGGCTGCATCGCCGGCGAGCGTGAAGCGGACCGGCGAGCCGGCGCCTTCGTCCGACTCGCGGAGCGAGGCCGTGAACCGCTCCCTGCCACTTACTGTGTAAAACACATTCGCGTCTCGAGGGGCCGGGTCGGAAAGAGGCCCCACCGAGGTCGCGTGGAGAAGCCGCGCTATCGCGCGGGCAGGCCGTTCCCTCCCGGGTGCGTAGCGGACGGCGACAGGCCGGGTCTTGCCGTCGTACGGCGCTGCGACACCGAGCCCTCGATGCCCTCGATCGACTGCACGAAGCGGCCGCCGTAGCGGGTGTCGACGTCGGCCTCCCGGTCCAGGGCCTCGATCGCCGTCAGCCCGGCCGGCACCGTGCGGACGAGGACGACGGTCGCCCCTCGGTCACGCGTCACCCAGAGCGCGGCCCGGCCCGAGGTGGCGCGCTCGTGCCCGCAACCCGTGAGGAGTGCGAGCGCGAGCGCGACCAGGGGCGCATGTCTCATCTCAGGGCGTTCGAGCGCACGGCATGCGGCGCAGTGGCCCGCACGAGCCCGCGGTGGCGGCCCACGCAGCCCCGGCCGGAGCGAGTCCTGACACTCCGCCCGTCGACGAGCAGCACGGCACCGATCGCCGCGGACGACCTGCCGGTGTCGTCCTGCGAGAGCGCCGAGTAGCAGTTGCGGGCCGCGCGGCGTCTGAGCAGCAAGGTCGGCGAGCCGCCCTGCTCGCTGAACGTCGTCCAGTACCAGAGCACCGTGTCTCCGTTCTGGACGGTCGCCTGGTCGGCCGCGATCGGCGGCGCGATTCCGTTGATCTTGTAGCTCCAGCCGCTGAAGCCCTGCCCCGGGTAGCGCCCGATCTGATCCACGAATGGGCCGGGGCTGACGTGGTAGTAGAACTCGCCGGCCAGGCTGGCGGCCTCGAGCACGGTCAGCGCGTTCGGCCCGGTGGTCAGCGTCGGCTCGGTGGCGCCGAAGATGGTCGTTGTCTTGCCCTCGACGCGCACGTGCACACGCTCGGCGAGCGCGGCCGGCACGAGCACCGAGAAGACCGCGGTCGCAACCGCCAGGGTGATGAGTCGTCGGAACACGAATCCTCCTTCCGCGAGGGGTTCGGATGCGGCGGCGCGGAAGGTCTTCTGACTCGGGGCTCCCCCCTCCGCCACCTTCCCGGCCCGTAGGCCAGTGGTCTCCGGCGGAGAAGCAACTCCCCTCACAGCGGCGGGACCGTCCCGGATTCGCACCGGATTCCCTTACCGCGTGCCGTTGGAGACGACCCTATCATGGCCCGATGCCGACCTCCCGGGCGTTTTCGGTGTGGCTCCCGGTCGTCGCCTGGGCGGCTGTGATCTTCGCGCTCTCCTCGATTCCGAGCCTGAGCACGGGGCTCGGCTTCTGGGACACGCTCCTGCGCAAGGCCGCGCACGTCACCGAGTACGCGATCCTCGGCGCACTGCTCGTGAGGGCGCTTCGCCACGAGCTCCCGGCGCTTGTCGTCGGCATCGCCTACGCGGCCACAGACGAGCTGCACCAGCACTTCGTCCGCGGCCGCCATGCCGCGGCGAGGGACGTCGTCATCGACGCGGCCGGGCTGGCGATCGGCGTCTTCGTCTACCGGCGTCTTTTGCGGCCCCGTCTGGTGCCTGGCACCGGACACGGCTGATGGGGACGCTGGCAATCGATCTCGACGCCGTGCTCGGGGACACGCGGCCGCTCTGGCGCGACTGGCTCGAGGACGCGTCCCGACGCTTCCGCTCGATCGCTCCGCTCGATCCCGCGGCGCTCCCCGCAGACCGGGGCGAGGCCGCCGCGGAGCTCGACCGCTGGGCGGAGGCCGGCGTCGGCGACTGGCGCGCTGCGCTGCAACGGTTCGCCGAGGATCGCGCCCCGGTCTACCTTCGGCCGCGGGCCGAGGTCAGCGCCGCGCTGCGGACCCTGTCCGCCCGGGGAATCCGCCTTGGCGTCTTCACGGACGCGCCCGAGCCCCTGGCCCGCGTCGCGCTCGCCCAGCTCGGCGCCGACCGGAGGATCGAGGCTCTCGAAACCGGCACAGCCGCCCTCGCGCGGCTACTGGAACGGCTCGGGCCCGAGACGGTCGTCGTCCATGAGCAGGCCGAGCTCGGCCTACAATTGAGACCGTGAGAGAGAACGAAGTCGGCGACCGCCAGCTCGACGCCCTGCTCGAGCGCCTTGACAGGCTCAACGCCGAGCTGCGCGCTCTCAACCGCCGGCTCGACGCGGGCGAGCACCTGCTCCCGATCGTCGCCCAGCTGAACGCGCTCAACGAGTCGCTCCAGACGCTTGCGTACGCCGCACTCGGCCGGCAGGGCCCCGAGGTCCGCCGCCGCCGCGCCGGCTAGCCGGTACAAGGCGGCGCTTGCGACGCCGACCTCAGGATGCTCGGGCTCGGCCCGAGCATCCGTCTGAACCGACCGGTCGACCCGCAGGATCTCTACCGACAACGCTCTAAGAACTCAGCCTGTAGACCCTGCCGCTCTGAACCGACGCGAGGTAGAGCTCGCCTCGGGCGTCCTCGCCGAACGTCGAGAGGCCGTCCACCTTGAACGGCTCGTCGCGCGACCGGCTGCTGTTGCGGCCCGCAGTGCTTCGGATCCGGCTCGCGCAGTTGTCGCCGAAGAAATAGCGTCCCCGCGCCGCAGGAACGGCGCTCCCGCGGTAGACGAACCCGCCGATCACCGAGCAGTGCGGCGGGTTCGGGAGCACGATGTACGGAAAGACGAGATGCCCGGCCGAGTTCGGCGCCTCGCTCGAATACCGCTCCCTGCCCTCGTAGACGCGCCACCCGTAGTTCTCGAGGCCGGGGCTCCGGCGCGGGGTGTAGTCCAGCTCCTCCCAGTTGTCCTGGCCGACGTCGCCGATGTAGAGATCGCCGGTCTTGCGATCGAACGAGAAGCGCCACGGATTCCGCAGCCCATAGCCGACGACGACAGGCTGCGGGTTACGCAGGCCGACGTTGAGGCGGAGGATCTTGCCGAGCAGCGAGCCGAGATTCTGCGCTCTGTTCTCGGGATCGCCGCCCGACCCTCCGTCTCCGAGGCCGACGTAGAGATAGCCGTCCGGGCCGAAGGCAAGCTGCCCGCCGTTGTGGTTGGGATAGGGCTGGTCGACGGCGAGAATCTGCCTCGTGCGCCTCGGACTCGAGGTCAGGCCGCGGGAGCGGTACTCGACGAGCCGGGTGTCACCGGCACCGTTCGTGTAGTCGACGTAGAAGAGGTGGTTGCGGGCGTACCGCGGGTGAAAGGCCATCGAAAGCAGCCCCTGCTCGCTCCCGGTCGAGACGGAACGGCTCAGATCGAGGAAGGGCCGTGCCCGCAGCCGGCCGTTGATCCGGACGCGGATCCTCCCTCCCTTCTCGACGATGTAGAGGTTCCCCGGCTCGCTGCGCGGGGCCGTCACGTACACCGGCTCGTCGACACGGGCGACGAGCACGAGCCGCAAGGCGGCCCGGTCGGAGCCTCCGCGGGCGACGAGCGCGACGGCCGTCGTGAGCATGGCAAGCCCAAGAACGCTGAGGAGAAGCCGGTGCACCTGCTACTTCTTTAGCAGGACCCGCCGCAGCTCGTCCTCCTTACCCGGCTCGAGGATCGCGAGAACCTGGTCGCCCGGCTGCAGCTCCATGTCCAGATCTGGGATCTCTGCCTGCCCTTCGCGCATGACGGAGATCAGCCGCGAGCCGGCGGGCAGCTTGAGCCCGGAGATGCGCTTTCCGGCCGACGGCGAGCTCTTGTCGATCTGAACCTCGACGATCTCGAGGTTCTCCTTGCGCAGCTCGAGCAGGTGGATGAGCTCGTGCTCGGGGACCTCGTGCTCGATCAGCGCCATGATCGTCTGCGTCGCGCTCACGGTCGGCGAGATCCCGAGCAGGTCGAAGTGCGCTTGATTCCGTGGATCGTTGACGCGCGCGATCACCTTTTCAACCCCGTAGTGCTCGCGCGCGACCTGGCAGATAACCATGTTGTCCTCGTCGTCGCCGGTGACCGCGACCACCAGGTCCGGCGGCCGGGCGATCCCTGCGCGCTCGAGCACGAAGAGCTCGGTTGCGTCGCCGGCGATCGCCGCGTGCTCGAAATCCTCCTCGAGGTGCGTGTATCGCTCCCGGTTCTGCTCGATGATCGTCACCTCGTGGCCCATGCGGCGAAGCGCCCGGGCGAGATTGGAGCCGACCTTGCCCCCGCCGGCGACGAGGACGAACATCAGGAGGCAGCTGCTGGAGCTCGAACCGGCCTGACTGCACAGGACTTGACCGCTTCGGACAGGACCTCGATCGCGGTCGACGTCGGACTGACGGTGCGCAGGCCCAGCGTGGCATAGAGCTCTGCGCGAGCAGGATCGAGGATGCGGACGACCGTGCACTCGATCCCGAAGCGCTTCTGCGCGACCTGGCCGACGACGATGTTCGTGTTGTCGCCGTTCGTGGCCACGACCACGGCGTCGGCTTCCTCGATGCCGGCCTCGCGGAGCACGTTGACGTCCATTCCGTGCCCGACGACGAACCCGCCGGGCCAATGGTCGCCAAGGCGCGCGAGCGCCTCCTCGTTCTCGTCGATGGCAACGACGTCCCAGCCGCTCTTCGTGAGCTTCTTTGCCACCGCCGATCCAACGCGGCCGCAGCCGACGATGATCGCCTTCATTCGCTCAGATTACACCGGCGCGTACCGCCTGTCTGCGGTGCCGAAGGCAGACGTGGGGAGGGGGTTCGGGGGAACCAGGACGGTCCACCAGCTAAGCGGTCTGATCACGTCACGAAAGCGTGACGTCTTCCTCCTCCAGCACACCCTGCGGATACGCGATCACCATCACCTCGGACGGCGCCTTGCGCAGCACGTAGTCCACCGTCGGGCTGAAGAACCGGGACTGCCGCCGCCAGCGCGGCGCCGAGCCCATCACGATCAGGTCGACGTCGTGCTCGCCGGCCTCGTCGACGATCGCCTCGCCGATCGCACGCGCACGGACGAGCCGCACGTCGACGTCGACCCCGTGCTCGGCGGCGAGCAGCTTCGCCTCGGCAAGCGAGGCCTCCGCCTGCTCCTCGGCATCGATCAGCTCGGCGTCCAGCGGCCGGTCGAGCGGCACGCGAATGACATGGAGCGCGCGCACGGCGCAGCGGCGCTCCTCGGCGAGCCGGAGCGCCGTTCCGAGCACCTCCTCTCCGATGAGGCCGATCTTCATCGGCACGAGGATGCGCTGGTACAGACCCTCGAGCTCCGGCACGAGATCGCCGACGGCCGGGGTCACATGCCCGAGCACCGGCTCGTCGGCGAGAAGGCGTGAGACCGTATACACGACCGCCCCGAGGACAAGCCAGACCGGACCGGCCACGCGAGCGGCATCGTGCGTCGCCAGGGCTGCAATCCAGATCGCGAAGGTCAGCGGCGCGCCGATGAGGGCGGCGACCGGGACCTCGGTCCCGCGGACCCGCACATTCCCCGGCACGCGGAACGGTCGCTCGAGCGCCGGCTCCGTGAAGCGAAGGCGCACGACCGCCACCTGAGCCGCCGTGAACGCGATTAGGATCCCGAAGCTGTAGAGGCTGGCGAGGAAGGTCACCGGCTTGTCCGCGAGCTTCGTGCTCAGGAGGAGACCGCCGGCGATCGCCGCCGTGACCACGATCGACGCCGGCGAGATCAACGTCCGGCGGTTCAATCGCCCGAAGGCGCGGGGGAGCATGTCGTGGCGCCCCAGCGAGTACATGAGCCTGCCTGCGCCGGAGAACGACGTCGCCACGACCGCAACGAGGATCAGCGAGCCCGTGAGCCCGACGAAGACCCGCAGCGCGTCGACGGCGCCGCCCGGGAGCTGTCCACCGAAGGCGGCGGCGAGCCCGACGAGCGGCGCGCGCAGCCACACGGTCCCCAGGTCGCTGGCGAATCCGCCCGGGCCTTCCGCGTCCGGATGCGCGGGAAGGGCCGAAAGCGCCACGAGCGCGATCAGGAACGAGATCGCGACCGCCGCCCCGATGCCCACGAAGAGGCTGCGCGGAAGGGTGCGCCCCGGCTCGCGCGTCTCGGCGGCGAGGTTGGCCACCGTCTCCAGGCCGGTGTAAGCCAGCATCGCAGCCGGGACGGCGAAGGCGATCGCCGACCACGTCGGGGCCGTCCCGAGGTCGAGCCCCTGCCCGAGGTTGTGGAGCGAGAAGAGCAGCGGCAGGCCCAGCGCAACGAGCAGCAGCTGCGCCGCGACGGTGACGCCCGCGATCGCGATCGCCAGCCGGTAGAGGCTCGGCCGCCGGACGAAACGGATGGCCGCGATGCCGGCGACCACCCCGATGCCGACGGCGATGTCCACGGGACTGTCCGTGAGCGCATCCCAGCCCACGGCGTGCCCGAAGTAGTGGGGCACGAAGAGCGCGGCGAGCGCGATCACGATCAAGTAGTCGAGGAGGAGCACCCAGCCCGTGAGAAAGCCGAGTGGATCGCTGAAGGCGCGCCGGACGAAGGTGGCGGCGCCGCCCGTCTCCGGAAGCGCCGTGGTTCCCTCCGCGTAGGAGAGGGCCACGAGCAGGAAGAGAACGCCCACTCCGAGGAGCACCCAGGGAGCGAAGCCGAGCGCCTGGAGCGCAATCACGCCCAGCGCGAAGAAGAGCGACGAGGCGATCTCCCCGTAGGCGACGGCCGCCAGCGAAGGCGTCTCGAGGACGCGCTGCAGCCCGGGAAGCTTCTTAGCCAGTGCTCACCTCAGTCTCAGCGAAAGGTACAGCCGCAGGATTCCTGCGAGCACGAGCAGCGCCCCGAGCAGGATCCCGAGGCCGCCGCCGATTCCGAGCGCGACCGTTCGCACGAGGACGACGAGCCCGAGCCCGATCATGAGCACCGCCAGGCCGCGTCCGATCATGCGGCTTTCTTGCCCGCGACGACCATGACCCGGGTCGGGCTCGTCCTCAGCACGTAGTCGACGGTATGTCCGAAGATCGGCTTCCCGCCCCGGGCCTTTTCACGCGGCGCCCCGAGCAGCACGAGCTCGGCGCCGCGGGCCGAAGCGTCCTCGACGATCGCCGGGCCCGCGCTCCGCGCACGAACGAGACGGGTGACGACTCGCACTCCGTACTGCTCGAGCATCGCCTGCGCGCTGTCGAGCACGTCCTCGGCCTCCGCCTCGCGGTCGCCGAGCTCGGCGTCGAGCGGGTGCTCGAGCGGTATCTCGAGCACGTGGAGCACTGCGATCGTGGCGCCGCGCTCGGTGGCGAGACGCGCAGCCGCGATCAGTGCCTCCTCCGACTCGGTCGTTCGGAGGACGGGGACGACGATCGTCCGGTACTCGACCGTCAGACCGAGCACGACCAGCGGCGCCCGCACGGTCTCGCGGACGCTCGCGTGGACGAACCACCTGCGATAGGCGGCATAGGAGACCAGCCCGATCGCGAGCCAGGCGAGGCCGGCGTAGCGCGTGTTCGGCGTTTGCCAGACGACGACGATCCACGCGAGGCCGGTGCCGATGGCGCCGAGGAACGCGAACAACGGCCAGTCCACGCCGCCGATCCGCAGGTTCGGCCGGCCGCGAAAGACGAGCTCCTCGTCCCGGCGCTTGTACCGAAGAGCAATCACCGAGACGTGGGCGATCGCAAAGGAGAGCATCGCGCCGAAGGAGTACATCGTCCCGAGGAAGTCGACCTTTCCGGGCAGCAGCGTCAGGATCGAGATCAGGCCGGCGAAGACGATCAGCGAGATCCACGGCGTCTTGAAGGTCGGGTGCAGCCGCCGGAAGACTTCGGGCAACTGCCGGTAGCTCGACATCGCGTACGTGATCCGAGAGGCACCGATCACACCCGCGTTCGTGGCGATGAAGAGGATCGTCGCCGCGAGGATGCCGACGTAGACCCGGAGCACGTCGAGCAAAGCGCCCGAGATGCCGAGGTGGACGACGACCCCGAGCACGGGATCGTTCGCGAAGCCGCCCTGGTCGGGACCCAGGCCGAGCAGCGTCTTCCCGTCGTGGACGGGCAGCGCCGACAGCGCAATCGCGGGCAGCGTGAAGAAGATGGCAAAGACCGCGACCGCCGTCATCAGATACGCGCGCGGCACGTTCCGAGCCGGATCGCGGGCCTCCTCGGCGAGGTTCGACACGGTCTCGATTCCCGTGTAGGCGATCATCCCGACCGGAATCGCAAGGAAGAAGTCGCCCCAGGTCGGAGCCGTCCCGAAGTGGACGTTGTCGACGAGGATGCTCGGACTGAGGACGAGGAAGAAGCCGAGCAGCACGAGCAGGAGCTGAGTCGCGAAGTCGACGACCGCCAGCAGGATGTTCAGGCTCGCGGCCTCCCTGATCCCGAGAATGTTGAGCGCGACGAGCACGACGATCACGATCGCGCCGCCGATGATGTCCCACGGATTCGTTCGCAGCGGCTCCCAGAAGATCGAGAGGTAGTGCGGGACGAAGAACGCCGAGATCGAGATCGTGATGATGTAATTGAGCATCTGCGCCCAGGCGGCCACGAAGCTGACGAGCTCGTCGAAGGCATGGCGCGCAAAGCTGGACGAGCCCCCCGCCTCGGGGTAGCGCACCGTCCCCTCCGCATAGGTGAGCGCCGTCGCGGCGAAGATGACGCCCGCGATCAGGAAGACGAGCGGCGTCAGCCCGAGCGCGAAGACCGCAGTGACGCCGAGCGCGTAATAGATCGACGAGCCGACGTTCCCGTAGACCGTCGCGAAGAGCGCAGGTGCCCCGAGAACCCGCTCCAGCCGCTGCTCACGGCGGCGCCTAGTTCGCGGCGCTCGCGCCGGCTGCTCGGACTCCGCAGTCGTCACGCGCGCAGGCTAAGGCTTTGACCACCTAGGGGCGCGACCAATGCCGCCCACCATCGTAGGACCGCCACCTGACGACTGGATTTCCGTCGTCGTCTTCCGCGAGAACAGTCAGCTCGGGCCAGGAGGCGAAGAGCGTCAACGACGCAACGCGGGCAGCCCTGGCGGGATCGGGATCTCGAAGCCGGACGATGGCGTTACTCCGACGTTTGCGGAGCACCACGCGTACGAGCGGAGCAGTCGGCGCCGCGGCGTCCCGCAGGACGGTTCCGGCGACCCCGCCGGGGACCCACGCGAGATCGGTGAACGAGGCGTCGCGAAAGCGTTCGACCAGCCGCAAGCGAAGCTCCGTCGGTCGCCGCGGGGGCCAGTTCGTCACCTGATACAGGACGCGTGTTCGGCTCCAGAACAGCGAGTGGCCCTTCCCGGCGAGGTTCAGCCCGCCGGCCCAGAAGGCAGGGATGCGGCGAGTGAAATACCAGTGGCGCCCATTGTCGCGGGTCCAGTACTGCTCCGGGGCTTTGTAGTTGATGGAAATGACGCCGGCGCTCGCCGATGTACGGAGGAAACCCATGATGTCGTCGATCTCGCCGTCGAAGATCACATGCCAGTGGCGTCCCCCGTCTTCGGTCGAGTAAAGGCTGCAGACACCGTCCCGATCGCAGCGCACCTCCCAGCCGTGTCGCGCGTCAGGCCACGGGGAGTGAGTCGCGAGACCGGGCGTCGCAAGCGCGAACGCCGACAAGGACGCAAGGACCAGTACTCCTCTCGTCAAGGACAGCCAACGTACAGCACGTGCGTTAAAGGGCTGTTATCTCGACATGGCTCGGGCGGGAATATCTCTCCCGGCTAGAGCCACCACGAATCGCCGCCGGAGCCGGGCTTCGCCCGGCGGGAGGCTCACAACCGAAAGGTGGCCACTCGAAGGAGCACGGCGCCCCCGCCGGCTCCTGACGCGTTCGAGCCGAGACCCCGCTCTCAAGGAGGGGGCTCGTGGGGGAACCAGGGGTTTCCCCACGGTCTCATCCGTGGATAGAGACAATCAGAGGGATGATCAGGATCGCGACGATGTTCGCGATCTTGATCATCGGGTTGATAGCCGGGCCGGCCGTGTCCTTGTAGGGGTCGCCGACGGTGTCGCCGGTGACCGCGGCCGCGTGGGCCTCCGAGCCCTTGCCGCCGTAGAGCCCGTCCTCGATCAGCTTCTTCGCGTTGTCCCAGGCGCCGCCGCCGGAGGTCATCGAGATCGCGAGAAAGATCCCGGTCACGATCGTGCCGATCAGCAGGCCGCCGAGCATCTCGGGCTTGATGATCCCGGCCGCGATCGGGAACACGACCGGAATCAAAGCCGGAAGCATCATCGCCTTGAGCGCCGAGCCGGTGACGATGTCGATGGAGCGCCCGTACTCGGGCCGGGCCGTCCCCTCCATGATCCCGGGAATCTCGCGGAACTGGCGCCGGACCTCCTGGACGACCTGGCCGCCCACACGGCCGACGGCCTGCATCGCGAGCGAGGCGAAGAGGAACGGCATCAGCCCGCCGACGAAGAGGCCTGCGACCACCCACGGATCGGAGAGTGAGAAGTCGATCGTCTCGAGGCCGCGGTCCCTGAGCCCCCGCGTGTACTCGTCGAAGAGAACGAGAGCCGCCAGGCCGGCCGAGCCGATCGCGTAGCCCTTCGTCACGGCCTTCGTCGTGTTGCCGACAGCGTCGAGAGGATCGGTGATCGCCCGCACTGACTCGTCGAGGTTCGCCATCTCCGCGATCCCGCCCGCGTTGTCGGTCACCGGGCCGTACGCGTCGAGCGCAACGATGAGGCCCGTCATCGAGAGCTGGGCCATGACGGCGACGCCGATGCCGAAAAGATCCTCGCCGGCCGCGTAGTACGCGCCGATGATCCCGGCAGCGATGACGAGAACCGGCGCGGCAGTCGCCTGCATCCCGACCGCGAGACCTTCGATGATGTTCGTCGCGTGACCGGTGCGCGAGGCAGCGGAGATCGAGCGCACGGGGTTCCAGCGCGTGCCGGTGTAGTACTCGGTGATCGCGACGAGGAGGAACGTGACGGCGAGCCCGATCAGCGCGGATCCGTAGAGGTTCCAGTAGCTGAACGGTCCGTCGTCGAACGCGAGCGTCACGGGGATGAAGCCGAGCGCGGAGAGAACCGTTGCGACGATCACCGCCTTGTAGAGCGCGTTCATGATCGAGCCCCCACGGCCGACGCGCGCGAAGAACGTGCCGATCACGGAGGCGATGATCGAGACGCCGCCGATCGTCAGCGGATAGAGCCAGAGCTCGGGCGCCGGGAACGCCTTCGCCAGCAACATGACGGCGACGGCCGTCACGGCGTAGGTCTCGAAGAGGTCGGCCGCCATGCCCGCGCAGTCGCCCACGTTGTCGCCCACATTGTCCGCGATCACCGCGGGATTGCGCGGATCGTCCTCCGGGATGCCGGCCTCGATCTTGCCCACGAGGTCGGCTCCGACGTCAGCCGCCTTCGTGTAGATGCCGCCGCCGAGGCGTGCGAAGACTGAGATCAGCGAGCCGCCGAAGGCAAGACCGACGAGGTCGTCGATCGCCGAGTCGGACGAGTTGTCGAACCATCCGGTCAGCACCCAGTAGTAGCCCGCGACGCCCAGCAGCCCCAGTCCGACGACGAGCAGGCCGGTCACCGAGCCGGCGCGGAAGGCGACGTTGAGCGCCGGCTTGAGGCCGCTGCGCGCAGCCTCGGCAGTGCGGACGTTCGAGCGGACGGCGACGTTCATGCCGATGAATCCGGCGGCGGCGGAGAGCAGCGCGCCGATCAGGAACCCGATCGCGGTGCCCCAGCCGAGCTTGTCGTAGAACCCGAGCAGCAGGAACGGCACGATGGCGACGAGCGCGATCGTCTGATACTGCCGGCGCAAGTAGGCGGAAGCGCCTTCCTGGACTGCGCGTGAAATCTCCCGCATCCGCTCGTTGCCGGTCGGCTGTCTGAGCAGCCAGAGGGTGAGCCCGATGCCGTAGGCGACTCCGACGGCGGCGCAGAGGAGCGCGAAGAGGACGGCGTGATCTCGGAAGAAGTGCAGTTTTTGGCCCGTTACGGAGTCAGCGCCGAGCATTTCTCCCGGCGCGCGGGAGTTTTTCTAACACACTTGACGCCCGGGAGGCAGGCCCTGCGCTTGCGGACGGGGCTAGCGGCGGCCGACGACGAGCTTGACCGGGAAGCCACGCGGCTTGACCGTGCCCGGCCTCGGCTTCTGGGAGAGGACCCGCCCTGGCCGTCCTCGGCGAACCCGCCGGATGCGGCCGACGCTGCAGTGGGCGCGGCGGATCTTGATCTTGGCCCGACCGAGCTGGAGCCCGATCACCCTCGGCACCCTGCAGCGCACCGGCGGCGGAGGCGGTGGCGGCGGAGGCCCTGGCGGTGGTGGTGGCGGGGGCGGCGGAGGGGGTGGTGGCGGAGGTGGTGGTGGTGGCGGCGGCGGAGGTGGAGGAGGAGGCGGCGGTGGTGGCGGAGGCGGCGGAGGTGGCGGTGGTGGAGGCGGCCCACCGGAAGGCGTGTAGTCGACGGCGGTGTTCGGCGTCACGACTGCCTGGTTGCAGCCGAACTGCGTGAACGGCCCGGTGCCCGAGGCCTGAATGCCCTCGGTCGCGGAGAGACCGATCTGGGACATCGCGCCGTAGACGGTCCGGATCACGTTGTCGCCCTCGGTGAAGATGACCTCGAAGTTGGCGCTACCGCCGCCGGAGACGAAGCCCGTCCGGAACTCGATGACGAACCGGTGCGGGTTGGTCAGCTCGGCCGTGAAGACACCCTGTCCTCCGCTGTTCGTGAGCAGGTCGTCCCAGTACATCAGGAGCGCCCGGCCCTCGATCCGTGAGGGCAGGCAGGCGTTCGCCCACCAGAGGTTCTCGTTCGTGAAGTTGATGACGCCGTTCGAGTTGACGTTGGCGGTCGTGAACGTATCGCCGTAGACGGTCACCGGGAAGGGGAACGTGACTCCGCGCCAGCAGTCGTCGCAGTGGATGCCGAGATCCGTGGTGCCGGGCACGATCGTCGCAGGCTCGGTCGAGGTCGTGTAGACCGGCGGAGGCGGAGGCGGCGGCGGCGGAGGAGGCGGAGGCGGTGGCGGAGGAGGTGGAGGTGGAGGGTTCGGCGCGGGCCCGCACGACGGGAACTTGAAGGAGCCGACGCGCGTCCGCCAGAGCGCACTGCCACTCGTCTGGATGTACTCGCTCGTGAAGTAGAACGTGCAGTCGTCGACCGGATCGACGCTCATCATCGAGTAGTCGCCCCAGCGGCTCGCGGAATGCTGCTGATTGCCGGTTCCGGCCATGAACGTGTCCTCGGCCTCCATCTGACCGGGCGGGTCCGTGGCGAGCCGGCCTGTATAGCGGACGCTCGGGAAGACGGTGGCTCCGTCCGAAGCGGAGTAGCCGAGACCCATGTTGCCGCTCTTGTCCATGGCCACGCTCGGCATCCAGCGGTTGACCGCATCGGGCGCATAGGTCCCCTGGTCGCTGATGCCCCAGTTCCCGGCGCCGATCTTCTCGATCTTGTACCAGCGCACGCCTGCGTGATCGCCGCCCGTGTCGACCGAGTGGCTCGCGACGAGGCTCTGCCAGCCTCCGAAGTTCCGGTACTGGACGCGGTGCATCAGCCGGTCGGCAAGCGTGTCGAGCTTCCGTGTCGTGCCCGGCTGCGGGATGCAGTTGCGGATGTAGTCGCAGAGATTCGTGTCGAACGGAGCGGCCTGCATATCGACGTCGTGCGTGACGGTGATCGAAGGCGTCCCGCTCCAGTCGATCGTCGCGTTCCAGACCTGGAGCGTGTCCGGATCGAGCCCGGTTCCGTCGAAGTTCATGGCGACAATCGGTGCCGGCGCGCCGGCCGGTGGAGCGGTCGCTCCGTCGGCGTCGGCCGGAAGGATGTACGGCAGGTATGGGTCGACCTGGAACATGTCCTTGTAGACCATGCGCGCGGTCTGGCAATTGAGCATCTTGTCGCGCTCGTAGCCGACGACCATGAAGCCGTCGAACGAGCTGCTGAACTGGGTCGCGACCTGCATGTACGCGTTCTGGCTCGGCCAGACGCCGAACTTCGGATAGTCGGGGAACTCGGCCGGGTTCGGGAGGAACTCGTAGGCGCACCACGCGCCCGTCGGATTGTTCGTCGCCGAGATCGCGATGCACATGTAGTTGTCGCCCGTGAACTGCGAGCCGAGCCAGCGACCCGCGAACTGGTCGTAGATGACGACCGGGTCGCCGGCGTTCTGCGCCCCGCAGTGAGTCAGGCCGCTGAAGAGCGTGTTCCCGGGGAACGGCCCCGAGACCAGGTTGCCGTTCGTCTTGTCGTAGATCGCAAACGAGAGGTTGACCCACTGCATGTAGTGATTCGGGCCGACGTCGCCGTTCGTGTCCGGCGGCAGGACTCCGTTGATGTTGTTGATGCCCTCGAAGCTGAGAAGCGGCGCGGGGACCTTCGGGCCCGGTGCGCTCCTCTGGACGACGGTGTCGCGGGTGCCTCCACCGAGCGGCGCTCTCAGCGGATAGCCCACCTCGCGTGACTCGATGTTCTTGTTGCCGTGCCAGACGGGCTTCTCCGGCTTCAGGTTGCGAAGCGGTCCGACGACGTGGCCTCTCGAGCTCGTGATCGCGTGCACCGGCGACTTCGTCGCGGAGCCTGTTCCGTTCGCGATCCCAGCCGGGGCCTCACCCGCCGCGGCGCGCACGGGCTGACTCGAGCTGCCGCTGAAGAGGAGGCCGAGGCCGGCGACGACGAGTAGCGTCACGAGCGCCAGCGCGAGCCGGAAGTGCCCTCCCCTCACGATCGGGATTTGTATCAGCCTCCCTTGAAAATTACAAGGGAATCGGGCAGCGGGGTCCCGAGCTGGATGAACGGCCCGGTCTCGAGCGGGTCAGCTCGGCCTAGCCGCGGCCAACCACCAGCTTGACCGGGAACCCGCGCGGCTTGACTACTCCAGGCCGCGGGTTCTGGGCAAGGACACGGCCGGGTCGGCCTCGACGGACGCGCCGGATGCGGCCCACGCTGCAGTGGGCGCGGCGGA
>WNFU01005002.1_pt1 | contig 21323 bp, 20 predicted proteins | sample 5400121 | NCBI WGS metagenome assembly WNFU01 (sample SAMN13153360, study PRJNA577476) | soil metagenome | isolation source: 100 cm soil or saprolite under grassland replicate 1 | place: USA:California | collected 2016-06-15
TAGCTTCCATGCCGTGCGCCCCCACACCCTCGGCATTCTCGGGCTCGGTGCGATCGGCGGCTCGGTGGCCCTCCAGGCGAAGCGCGCCGGGATCGCGACCGTGCTGGGCTGGTCGCCCGAGCCCGCCGAGCGGGTGGCCGCGGTGCGGCAGGGCGCCCTCGACGACGCGCCGGCCCGGCCCGCGGACGTGGCGCGGGCGGCGGAGCTGCTCGTCCTCGCCGCGCCCCCGGCGGCGAATCTCGAGCTGCTCGAGCGCTTGCGCGCCGAGGTCCGGCCGGACGCGCTCGTCACCGACGTCGGGTCTGTGAAGCGCGCAGTGGTGGCGCAGGCCGAAGCGGTCGGACTCGGCCCGCGCTTCGCGGGCGGCCATCCGCTCGCCGGGACGCACGCGCGCGGGTTCGGCGCCGCGCGGCTCGGCCTGTTCACCGGCGCGGTGGTCTACGTGACCCCGACGGGCGACGGCGCGGGGGCGGCCCGCGAGGTCGCGCACTTCTGGTCGGACACGCTCGCCGCCCACCCGGTGCTCATCGACGCCGCCCACCACGACCGCCAGCTCGCCGTGACGAGCCACCTGCCGCAGGCCGTGGCGTCGCTGCTCGCGAGCTACCTCGCCCAGGCTTCCCCACCCGGCGCGACGTTCGGTCCGGGCGCCCGCGACACCACCCGCGTCGCGGCCAGCGAGCCGGCCTTGTGGACCGAGATCTTCCTCATGAACCGAGACGAACTGCTCCCCGCGCTCCGCTCCCTCGAGGCGCCGCTCGGCGAGCTCGAGCGCGCGCTCGAAACGGGCGATGCCGCCGCGCTCACCGCCTGGCTCACGCGGGCGGCGGAGTGGCGGCGAAGGCTGGACCGGTGAAGGTCGGGGGCCGCGTCCGCCCGCCGGGCGACAAGAGCATCTCGCACCGGGCCGTGATGCTCGCAGGGCTCGCCCGCGGCACGAGCGAGCTCGAGGGCTTGCTCACCGGTGCCGACGTCAAGAGCACCGCGCGCGTGCTGCGCCAGCTGGGGGTGGAGATCTCCTCGATTCGCGAGAGCGGGCCGGTGACCGTTCACGGATCACGTATCAGGCATCCCGCATCCCGGTTGCATTGCGGGAATTCGGGCACCACGGCCCGCCTGCTGCTCGGAATCCTCGCCGGTCAGCGGTTCGCCGCGACGCTGACGGGGGACGCGTCGCTGCGCCGGCGCCCGATGCGGCGGGTGACCGAGCCGCTGCGCGCGATGGGCGCCCGGATCGCGGAGGAACGGGGCGACGCGCTGCCGCTCACGATCCGCGGCGGCCGGCTGCGGCCGCTCACCTACACGACGCCGGTCGCGAGCGCCCAGATCAAGAGCGCCGTGCTGCTCGCCGGGTTGACCGGGCACGTGGCGGTGACGATCCGCGAGCCGTATCGCTCGCGCGACCACACGGAGCGGCTGTTCGTGCACTTGGGCCTCGGTTTGCACGAACGGGACGGAGCGATCGTCTACGAGCCGTCGTCACCTTCCGTCATTCCGTCTTTCCGTCTGGCCGTCCCCGGCGACGCCTCTTCCGCCGCGTTCCTCGTGGCCGCGGCCGCGCTCGCGGAGGGGGGCGAGCTGCTGGTCGAGAACGTCGGGGTGAACCCGACGCGCACCGGGTTCCTGGTGGTGCTCGAGCGGATGGGCGGGCACGTCGAGCGGGTGAACCTGCGGGACGAGGGCGGGGAGCCGGTCGCCGACCTCGTGGCTCGGCCCGCCCGGCTGCGCGGGACCGAGGTGGCGGCGGGCGAAGTGCCGACGCTGGTGGACGAGGTGCCGATCCTCGCGGTGCTGGCGAGCCGCGCCGAGGGAGAGACGGTGTTCCGCGAGGTCGGCGAGCTGCGGGTGAAGGAGAGCAACCGCCTCGAGCTGATCGCGGCGAACCTGCGAGCGGTCGGCGTCGAGGCGGAAGCGCGGGGCAACGACCTGCACGTGTGCGGCGCCACCCAGCCGCCGCGCGGGCGGGTCGAGACGGCGCGCGACCACCGGCTCGCGATGGCGTTCGCGGTCCTGGGCACTGTGCCGGGGGCCGACGTACGGCTCTCGGAGCGGGCGTCCGTGGCCATCAGCTATCCGCAGTTCTTCCGGGACCTCCGACGGATTGGGGAAGAGGGAAGCGGGAAGAGGGAAGCGTGACCATTCGCGTCATCGCGATCGACGGCCCCGCCGCTTCGGGGAAGAGTTCGACGGCCGCGGCGGTCGCGCGCCGCTTGGGCTGGGCGCACCTCGACTCGGGGGCGCTGTACCGGGCCATCACGCTGGCGGTGCTTGATAACCTGGGGGAAGAGGGAAGCGAGAAGAGAGAAGCGTGGAGCCCGCAGCGGATCGTGGCGCTCGCCGAGGACCTCCCCGTGCGGCTGGTGCTGGTGGACGAGGTGTTCCGGCCGGAGGTGGCCGGGGTGGACGTGAAGGACGCGATCCGCTCGGAGCGGGTGACCCGCCGGGTCTCGGAGATCGCCGCGATCCCCGCGGTGCGGCATTGGGTGAACGTGCAGCAGCGCGCGGCGGCGCTCGATCACCCGGGTGGGGTCGTGGTGGACGGGCGGGACATCGGCACGGTGGTCTTTCCCGACGCACCGCTCAAGGTGTTTCTCACGGCCAGCCCGGCGGAGCGGGCGCGGCGGCGGCTGGCGCAGCGGGCGGGCGGGGGGGGCGACGAGGTGACCCCGGAAGAGCTGGGGCGCGAAGCCGATGCGCTCGCGGCGCGGGACCGGGCGGACTCCACCCGGCCGGTCGCGCCGCTGCGCGCGGCGGCGGACGCGGTGCTGCTCGATACCACGCGGTTATCACTCGACGAGCAGGTGGCGCGCGTGGCGGCGCTGGCGCGGGAACGGTTCCCTGCGTAGGTTACGCGCTTCGCGTTTTCATGCCCAAACCCGCAACCGAACCGGTGTACTGAATGCTGGTAGATACGGAAGACCTGCCCGAAAAGCCCGACACGCCCGCCGCTGCTCAACGCTCCCACCTCCGCGTCCGGTCCGATCTTCAGGAAGAGTACTCCGCCGACGAGATCGCGAAGATGACGGAGCTGTACGAGGGGACGCTCTCCAACATCGAAGAAGGGGAGATCGTCAAGTCGAAGGTCCTGCGCGTCACCGATACCGCCGTCATCCTCGACGTCGGGTTCAAGTCGGAGGGCGCGGTGCCGATCGACGAGTTCAAGGATCCGCGCTCCCTCAAGGAGGGGGACGAGATCGAGGTGTTCCTCGAGCACCTGGAGGACCAGGAAGGCGCGGTCGTCCTGTCGAAGAAGAAGGCCGACTTCATGCGGGTGTGGGAGCGGATCCGCGAGGCCCATGAGAAGGACGAGGCGGTCGCCGGGACGCTCGTGAAGAAGATCAAGGGCGGCGTGGTCGTGGACCTGATGGGCGTGGACGCGTTCCTCCCCGGGAGCCAGATCGCGCTGCGCCGCGTGCCCAACATCGACGAGCTACTCGGGCAGAGCTTCGAGTTCAAGATCATCAAGCTCAACAAGCGGCGCCGCAACATCGTCGTGTCGCGGCGTGTGCTCCTCGAGGCCGAGCGCAAGACCAAGCGCGACGTCCTGATGAAGGAGCTGCAGGTCGGGCAGACGCGGAAGGGCGTGGTGAAGAACATCACCGACTTCGGCGCGTTCATCGACCTGGGCGGCGTGGACGGCCTGCTGCACATCACCGACATGAGCTACGGGCGCGTGTCGCACCCCTCCGAGATGGTCCACATCGGCCAGGAGCTCGAGGTCAAGGTCCTGGACATCGACTGGGAGCGCGAGCGCATCAGCCTCGGCCTGAAGCAGCTGCAGGCGTATCCCTGGAAGAACGTCGCGGCGAAGTACCCGGTCGGCACGCGGGTCCAGGGGAAGGTGGTCTCGATCACCAACTACGGCGCGTTCGTGGAGCTCGAGCCGGGCATCGAAGGACTGGTGCACATCTCCGAGATGAGCTGGACCCGCAACGTCCGGCACCCGTCGAAGATCGTCTCCATCGGTGAGACGATCGAGGCCGTCGTGCTCAAGGTGGACGAGACGGAGGAGAAGGTCTCGCTCGGGATGAAGCAGACCGAGGAGGATCCCTGGATGGCGTTGCCGCAGAAGTACCCGGTCGGCACGCGCATCAAGGGGAAAGTGCGCAACCTGACCTCGTTCGGGGCGTTCGTCGAGATCGAGCCGGGGATCGACGGCCTGATCCACATCTCCGACATGTCGTGGACCAAGCGGGTGCAGCATCCCTCCGAGGTCGTGAAGAAGGGCGACGAGGTCGAGGTGCTGATCCTGAACGTCGACGCGGAGAACAAGCGGATCTCCCTGGGGCTGAAGCAGGCGCAGGAGGACCCGTGGCTCCGGATCGGCGAGACCTACCCGGTCGGGACCGAGCTGCGGGGCCGGGTGCTGCGCCTGATGGACAAGGGCGTCGTGGTGGACCTGGGGCACGACATCGAGGGCTTCGTCCCGATCTCGCAGCTCGGCATCCCCGACATCCAGAATCCCGCCGACGCGGTGAAGGAAGGGCAGGCGGCGGAGCTGAAGGTGCTGGAGGTGGACCCGATGACGGTACCCAGGACGCGGTGAAGCAGGACCAGCAAGGCTAGACGCACAGACGCACAGCGGTAAACGGGGGGGAGGGGGCAGGTCTTCCTGCCCCCTTTCTGCTGTTCACCGCGGTGCGTCTACGCGTCTAGTTGTAGCTGTCCTGTTCACAGTACCCTAGATTTTCCCTGATGACTATGCGTGAGAAGCTGGAGCTGCTCCAACAGAGGCGCGCCGAGTCCGAGCTCGGTGGCGGCACCGAGCGCATCCAGACGCAGCACGAGAAAGGCAAGATGACGGCGCGCGAGCGCCTCGAGGTGCTGCTCGACCCCGGGACGTTCGTGGAGCTGGACCGCTTCGTGACGCATCGCGCCACCGACTTCGGGTTGGCGGACCAGATCATGGACCACGCGCTCAAGACGGGGGCGCCGGTGATCGGTCTCAACGACTCGGGCGGCGCGCGCATCCAGGAGGGCGTGGTCTCGCTCGGCGGCTACGCCGACATCTTCCTCCGCAACACGCTGGCGTCGGGCGTCGTGCCGCAGATCAGCGCCGTGCTCGGCCCGTGCGCGGGCGGAGCGGTGTACAGCCCGGCCATCACCGACTTCGTCTTCATGGTGCGCGGCATCTCGTACATGTTCGTGACCGGGCCCAACGTGGTGAAGACGGTGACGCACGAGGAGGTCGATTTCGAGAGCCTGGGCGGGGCCGACGTCCACGGCGCCACGTCGGGCGTGGCGCACTTCGTCCATGACTCGGAGCTCGAGAGTCTCGCCGCGATCCGCACACTGCTCTCGTACCTCCCGTCGAACAACCTGGACGACCCGCCGCTGCGGGCGTCCGCCGATCCGGCGGACCGGCGCGACGAGGGGTTGCTCGACGTCGTCCCCGACAGCCCCACGCAGCCCTACGACATGCACGACGTGATCCGGCGCGTGGTGGACGACGGGACCTTCTTCGAGGTGCACCGGGACTACGCCGGCAACCTGCTGGTCGGGTTCGCGCGGCTGGGCGGGCGGCCGGTGGGCGTCGTCGCGAATCAGCCCGCCGTGCTCGCGGGCGTGCTCGACATCAGCGCCTCGCTCAAGGGTGCCCGCTTCATCCGGTTCTGCGACGCGTTCAACGTCCCGCTCGTCACCTTCGAAGACGTGCCGGGGTTCCTCCCCGGCGTCGCGCAGGAGCACGGCGGGATCATCAAGCACGGCGCGAAGCTGCTGTACGCCTATTGCGAGGCCACGGTCCCCAAGCTCACGGTGATCACGCGCAAAGCGTACGGAGGCGCCTACGACGTCATGAACTCCAAGCACGTCCGCGGCGACTACAACGTGGCGTGGCCCACTGCCGAGATCGCCGTGATGGGGCCGAAGGGGGCGGTGGAGATCCTCTACAAGGACGATGCGACCGAGGACCGCGAGACCGAGTACCGGGAGAAGTTCGCGCACCCCTACCTCGCCGCCGGGCGCGGCTACCTCGACGACATCATCGATCCCCGCGACACGCGGCCGCGGCTGATCGACGCGCTCGCGACGCTCGCGACCAAGCGGGACCGGAACCCGTCGAAGAAACATGGCAACCTGCCTCTGTAGCGCGCTGGCGCTGGCGGCGCTGCTGCAGACCCCCCTTCCCCCTCCCCCCTCCGATTCGCTCGCGGCGGTGCGCGCGCAGCTCGACCGCGACTCGAGCGACGGCCACGCCTGGCTCGCCGCCGGACGGTGGTACCTGCGGCTGGCGGAGGAGGCGCACGCGGGCGCGCATCGCGCGCTGCCCGACTCGGTGGCGACCCGCGCGGCGCTCGACACGGCGGACGAGGCGCTCGCCCGGGCCGCCCGGCTGCTCGGCGCCGCCGGCGCCGCGGCGGAGGGAGACAGCGCGCGGGTGCTGCGCGTCGGTGCCTGGAGCGCCCGGACGCGGCTCGCCTGGGAGGCGCGCGGCAGCGCCACGGGGCCGCAGGAGTGGGGACCGCCGCCGCTCGACCTGAAGCTCCCGCCGGTGCTCGACGAGCTGGGCGAGAACCTGCTGCGCGCCTGTCCGATGTGGGGCGTGCTGCTCACGGCGCGCGAGGCCGACTCGTACGCCGCCTGGTACATGCGCCACGCGCGCGGGCTGCGGCCCGACCTGTTGATCGTGCCGCTCGACGCGTGGCGCTCGGATTCGGCACTCCGGGCGCGCCTCGCGACCGACTTGCGGCTCGCCCACGGGCAGACGCGGGACGGCTGGCTGGCCGAGCTCGTGAAGCACCGCCCCGTGTGCATCAGCATGGGGCTCGAGCGGCCGCCCGACACGAAGCCGCGGGTGGGCTGGGTCGCGCGGCCGCTCGTGTGGGTCGCCGGGCCCCACATGAAGGACGACCGGGTGCCGCCGCGCGACTTCGTGTTCGCCGCCCTGCGCATCGCCCTCGACCGGCACGACCCCTGGGCGGTGCCGGCGCTCGCCGTGTACGCCCGCGCCGCGCGGGCGACGCCGGCGCTGTGCGACGCGATGAGGACGTTCCGAGTCGCGGCGGAGGTGCCAGCGTGCCGGCGATGAATCTCGTCATCCGTCGTCCGTCGTCCGTCATCCGTGACGATCCGACGGATAACGGATAACGGACAACGGATGACGACGATCAAACGCGTCCTCGTCGCGAACCGCGGCGAGATCGCGCTGCGCATCATCCGGGCGTGCCACGAGGAAAGGCTCGAGGCGGTGGCCGTGTACTCCGAGGCCGACCGCCTCTCGCCGCACGTGCGCGCGGCGGAGCTCGCCGTACCGATCGGCCCCGCGCCGGCGACCCAATCCTATCTGAACGGCGACAAGCTCATCGAGGCGGCGCAGGCCACCGGCTGCCAGGCGATCCATCCCGGGTACGGGTTCCTGTCGGAGCGCGCCCCGTTCGCGGAAGCGGCGGCGGCGGCGGGCCTGGTGTTCGTGGGCCCGCCCGCCGCCGCGATCCGGGCGATGGGCGACAAGACCGAGGCGCGCCGGCGCATGCAGGCGGCGGGCGTGCCGATCGTGCCCGGGACGACGCGACCCGCCGCCGACCACGCCCAGGCGCGCGCGGAGGCCGCGCGCCTGGGCTATCCCGTGCTGCTCAAGGCCGCGGCCGGCGGCGGGGGCAAGGGGATGCGGCTGGTGCGGGAGGAGCCGGAACTCGCCGCCGCGTTCGAGGCCGCGCAGAGCGAGGCCGAGAAGGCGTTCGGGGCGGGGGAGCTCTACGTCGAGAAATACCTCCAGCGGCCCCGCCACATCGAGATTCAGGTGCTCGCCGACTCGTTCGGGCGCGTCGTGGCGCTGGGCGAGCGCGAGTGCAGCATCCAGCGGCGCCATCAGAAGCTCATCGAGGAAGCGCCGTCCGCCGCGGTGACGCCCGCGCTGCGGCGCCGCATGAGCGAGGCGGCGACCGCGGCCGCGGGCGCGGTGGGCTACCAGAGCGCGGGCACCATCGAGTTCCTGCTCGCGCCCACCGGTGAGTTCTACTTCCTCGAGATGAACACGCGGCTCCAGGTCGAGCATCCCGTGACGGAGCTCGTGTACGGGGTGGACATCGTGCGCGAGCAGCTGCGCGTCGCGTCGGGCCAGCCGCTGCGCGTGCACGCCGGCACGCTCCAGCCCCGCGGGCACGCGATCGAATGCCGCATCACCGCGGAAGACCCGTTCAACGACTTCCTCCCCGCGACGGGCACGGTGCACTACCTGCGGCCGCCGAGCGGGCCGGGGGTGCGCTGGGACGGCGGGGTGGAGGCGGGGAACGACGTCACGCTGTACTACGATCCGCTGATCGCGAAGCTGATCGCCTGGGGCGAGACGCGCGCCGTCGCGCTCGAGCGGCTGCGGCGCGGCTTGCGCGAGCTCGTGATCGTGGGCATCCCATCGTCCCAGGCGTTCCACCTGCGGGTCATGGACGACCCGGACTTCCAGCGGGGGGACGTGGACATCACGTACCTGGAGCGCGTGGGCGCGCGCCTGCTGTCGCAGCAGCTGCGCCCGGAGCTGGCGCGCCCGCTCGCGGTGGTGGCCGCCCTCCTCGCCGACGAGCGCAGGGCCGCCGCGGTCGCCCAGTCCCCGCTCGCCGCTCCGTCCGGCGCGCCATCCCCCTGGCTGCTCACCGGCCGGCGGGAGGGCCGGCGCGAATGAGCGACGTCGTCGCGATCACCGCCATCGCCGCCGGCGGGGACGGCGTGGGTCGGCTGGGGGACGGCCGCGCGGTGTTCGTGCCGCGCACCGCCCCGGGCGAGCGTGTGCGACTGCGGGACCGCGTCCAGCTCCACAAGAACTTCGCCCGGGGTGAGCTGGCGGAGGTGATGGCGCCCGGCGCGGCGCGCGTCACGCCGCCCTGCCCCCACTACACGCAGGACCGCTGCGGCGGGTGCCAGCTCCAGCATCTCGCCTACGACGCGCAGCTCGCCGCGAAACGCGCGATCGTGGGCGACGCCCTGCGGCGGATCGGCAAGCTCGACCTCCCCGACCCGGAGATCGTCGAGGCGGTCGAGGAATGGCGGTACGGATCGAAGGTGAGCATGGTGGTGAAAAGCGCGGGAGGGCGCGGGAGGACGGTTGGGTTCTATCCGTACGATCGCCCCGGTCACGTCTTTCCGCTCGCCGACTGTCACATCGCCGACTTCCGGCTGATGGCGCTGTGGCGCGACCTGCGGGCGCAGCTCGACCTGCTCCCGCCGCGGCTCAGCCGGCTCACGCTGCGGCTGGACCGCGAGGGGCGGCGGCACGTGGTCGCCGAGTCGCCGGCGGAAGCAGGGCCGTGGCTCGACGCCGAGCGGCTGCGGGCGGCATTGCCGGGGGGGGCCGAGACGGTGATCTGCTGGTGGCAGCCGGAGGAGGGTGCGGCGCGCGTCGTCGCGGGGCCGGCCACCGGATTTCCCGCGACCGCGTTCGAGCAGGTGAACCCGGAGATGGGCCTGCTCGCCCGACGCTGGGCGGTCGAGCAGCTCGGCGACGTACGGGGGGCGGTGGTCTGGGACCTGTACGGCGGGATCGGGGACACGGCGGCGCAGCTCGCCGAGCGTGGCGCGCAGGTCGTGAGCGTGGACGCGGACGAGCAGGCCGTGGACTGGGCGCGCCGGCGCGCGGCGGCGCGCCCGATCCGGTTCATCGCGGCGAAAGCCGAGGACGTGCTGGCCACCCTGCCGGCGCCGCACGCCGTGGTCGTGAACCCGCCGCGCGCCGGGCTGCACTGGAACGTCACGTTGCGACTCATGGGCGAGCCCGTCGCGCGGCTCGTCTACATCTCCTGCGACCCCGCGACGCTGGCGCGGGACGTGCAACGGCTGAGCGTCAATTACCGCCTCGCCGCCGTGCGCGCGTTCGATCTGTTCCCCCAGACGGCGCAGGTCGAGACGGTGGCCGTGTTGGAGGCGGCGCGATGAAGTACTTCGTCACCATCGGCGCTCAGACCATCGAGGTGGATGTGGAGGGGACCCGCGTGATCGTGGGCGGGGAAGCGCTCGAGGCCCACCTCGCCGCCGTCCCGCGCACGCCGCTCCATCACCTGCTGCTCGGCGGGGAGTCGTGGACGGTGGCGGCCCAGGAGCTGGAGGGCTTGGGGCGGTGGGCGCTGGGCGTCGTGGGGGAGCGGGTGGAGGTCGAGGTCGTAGACGACCGCTCGCGGCAGATTCAGGCGCTCACGGGGAAGCCCCAACACCCCGAGGGGAGCGCGGTGGTGCGGGCGCCGATGCCCGGGCTCGTGGTCCGGATCGGGGTGACCGAGGGTCAACGAGTCGAGCTGGGGGCGGGTCTCGTCGTCGTGGAGGCGATGAAGATGGAGAACGAGCTGCGCGCGCCGCGCGCGGCGGTGGTCGAGAAGGTGCACGTCGCCGCGGGTCAACCGGTCGAAAAGGGCGCGCCGCTGGTGACCCTCGCGAGCTCGGAACCTTCGGGTTGACACGCCCTTAGGGGCCGGGTATAGTTCCCGGCTGCCATCGACTGGGCGACTGGAAAGGCCGGGAATGAAGACGTTCAGGTTGCGAAAAGAGGACGTGACGCACCGCTGGTTCGTCGTGGACGCGGCGGGGCAGCCGCTCGGGCGCTTGGCGAGCCGCGTCGCGCAGGTCCTGCGCGGCAAGCACAAGCCGACGTTCACGCCGCATCTCAACGGCGGAGACTGCGTGGTGGTCGTCAACGCCGAGCAGGTGAAGCTCACGGGGCGCAAGGTCGAGCAGAAGCGCTACTTCCGGCACACCGGCTACATGGGGCACGAGCGCTTCACGCCGCTCAAGACCGTGCTCGCGAAGCACCCCGAGCGGGTGATCGAGCGGGCGGTCTGGGGGATGCTTCCGAAGACCACGCTGTCGCGGCAGCACGTCAAGCAGATGCTGAAGGTGTACGCCGGTCCGACGCATCCGCACGCGGCCCAGCGGCCGGAGCCGCTCACGCTGGCAGAGGGCGGCGCGCGATGAGCACGGCGGTGACGCCTGAGCTGCGCTGGCACGCGGTGGGACGCCGCAAGGTGAGCGTCGCGCGCGTGTACCTGACGCCCGGCTCGGGCAAGTGGAACATCAACGGTCGCACGCTCGGGGACTACTTCCCGCGGGCCTCGCTGGTGTCGCACATCCAGCAGCCGTTCACGGCGACTGACACGCTCGGCGCCTTCGACGTGCGGGCGCTGGCGCGGGGCGGCGGCGTGACGGGGCAGGCGGGGGCGCTGCGGCTCGCGATCGGGCGGGCGCTGTGCCTCGCCGACGAGCGGCACCGCAAGAAGCTGCGGGAGCAGGGGCTGCTGACGCGCGATCCGCGGGTGGTGGAGCGCAAGAAGCCGGGCCGCTCGGGGGCAAGGAAGCGGTTCCAGTTCAGTAAGAGGTGATCGGGATTAGGGGCTCGGGGCTCGGGGTCAGGGCGGAACAAACTAGCCCCCGAGCCCCGAACCCCGAGTCCCTAGCACACACGTCGCCCGATCCGGTGCTGGGTCCCTGCGGGGTGGCACCGGAGATGACGGCGGCGGCGGATCAAAACCCACGAGAGGGAGTGCATGGCGCAGCCTCAGTTGCAGGATCTGCTGGAAGCGGGCGTCCATTTCGGGCATCAGACCCGCCGCTGGAATCCGAAGATGCGCCGGTTCATCTTCGCGGAGCGCTCCGGGATCTACATCATCGACCTCCAGAAGACGCTGCGCCAGATCGAGGCCGCGCAGGAGCTGTTGCGCGGCGTGGTGATGAAAGGCGAGGGCGTCCTGTTCGTCTGCACGAAGAAGCAGCTCAAGAACATCATCCAGGCGGAGGCGCAGCGCTGCGGCGCCTTCTATGTGACGGAGCGGTGGCTGGGCGGGACGCTCACGAACTTCCAGACGATCAAGAAGCAGATCAAGCGGCTGAAGGACCTGGAGCAGGGCACCGCGGAGGGTGAGTTCGAGAGCTACACGAAGAAGGAGCAGCTGCTCTTCGACCGCGAGCGGGCGAAGCTCGAGAAGTATCTCTCGGGCATCAAGAACATGAGCCGGCTGCCCGGCGCGCTGTTCGTGGTGGACTCGAAGAAGGAGCGCATCGCGGTGGCCGAGGCCAACAAGCTCGGCATCCCGGTGGTCGCGATCGTGGATACGAACGCGGACCCCGACCTGATCACGGTGCCGATCCCCGGCAACGACGACGCGATCCGCGCCGTCTCGCTCATCGCCGCCGCGATCTCGGATGTGATCGGCGAAGCGCGACGCCAGTCGCCGCTGCGCGAGGTGACCGAGGAAGGCGAAGCGGTGACGTACTCGACCGAGACCGGCGTCGAGGCGGAGGCGGAAGGGGAGAAGAAGAAGAAGCCGGCGCGCCGCAAGCGGCGGCCGAAGCCGGAGGCGATCGCCGCGCGCCTGAAGACGGAGGAAGCGCCGGCGCCGGCGCCAGCGGAGTCGAGCGGCGGGGGCGAAAGCTAACACGCCGGGGCGACCCGCCCTGGTGCACCGGCGACCGCCGCCCTTCGAGCCCGACGGCCCGAGGGCGGCGTTTTCATGAGGAGCGAGGAGCATGGCGACAGTGAAAGACATACCGGCGAAGCTCGTGGCCGAGCTGCGCGCCCGCACGGGCGCGGGCATGATGGATTGCAAGAAGGCGCTCGAGGAGACGGGCGGCGACGTCGAGAAGGCCGTCGACCTGTTGCGCAAGAAGGGCGCGGCCAAGGCCGACAAGCGCGCCGGGCGTGAGGCGTCGGAGGGCCTGATCGGCTGCTACGTCCACCACGACGGGGCGATCGGCGTGCTCGTGGAGCTCAATTGCGAGACCGACTTCGTCGCCCGCACGGAGGACTTCAAGACGCTCGCGAAGGAACTCGCGGTGCACGTCGCCGCGACGAAGCCGCTCGCCGTGCGGATCGAGGACCTTCCGGCGGAGCTGGTGGCGCGTGAGAAGCAGGTATACGAGGCCCAGGTCGCCGAACAGAAGAAGCCGGAAGCCATCCGGGCCAAGATCGTCGACGGGATGCTGAAGAAGTTCTACGAGGAGAACGTGCTGCTCGAGCAGAAGTTCGTGAAGGACGACAAGCGGACCGTGGGCGAGCTCGTGAAAGAGCTGTCGAGCAAGACCGGCGAGAACGTGCAGGTGCGGCGCTTCGTCCGCTTCGAGCTCGGGGGCAACTGAGTGTCGGCGGCCCCTCGCCCGCGCCTCGCGTACGACCGCGCCCTGCTCAAGATCTCCGGCGAGGCGTTCGCGGGCGAGCGGGGCGCGGGCGGGGGCATCGACTTCGGAGTCATCGACCGGCTGGGGGACGAGCTGAAGGCGGTCGCCGGGCTCGGCGTGCAGCTGGGGCTGGTGGTCGGGGGCGGCAACATCCTGCGGGGCACGGCGGCGAGCGAGCAGGGCATGGACCGCGTGTCGGCCGACTACATGGGGATGCTCGCCACCGTGATCAACGCCCTCGCGCTCCAGGACATCCTCGAGAAGAAGGGTGTGGACACGCGGGTGATGACGGCGATCCGCATGGAGGAGCTGGCCGAGCCCTACATCCGGCGGCGTGCCGTGCGGCACCTCGAGAAGGGCCGGATGGTGATCTTCGCGGGCGGCACCGGCAACCCGTACTTTTCGACCGACACCGCGGCGGTGCTGCGGGCGCTCGAGATCGAGGCGAAGGTGCTCCTCAAAGCGACCAACGTGGACGGCGTCTACACGGCCGATCCGAAGAAGGACCCGAAGGCGAAGTTCCTCAACACACTCTCGTTCCGGGACGCGCTCGTAAAGGGCTACGCCGTGATGGACGCGAACGCGTTCGGGTTGTGCAAGGAGAACAAGCTCCCCATCGTGGTGTTCAACATCAACCAGCCCGGCGCGACGGCCAGGGTGCTGGCCGGCGAGCGCGTCGGCACCATCGTGCAATGACCACCCTCGCGGATCACCTCAAACAGGCGAAGCAGGGGATGGACAAGGCGGTGGAGGCGGTGAAGCGCGAGTTCTCGACCGTGCGCACGGGCAAGGCCACGACCGCGCTGCTCGATCTCGTGCGGGTGGAGGCCTACGGCAGCGAGATGCCGCTCAACCAGGTCGCGAGCGTCGCGGCCCCGGAGCCCAAGCTCCTGACCGTCCAGCCGTGGGACAAAGCGCTCCTCAAGGCGGTGGAGAAGGCGATCCTCGCGTCCGACCTCGGCCTCACCCCCTCCAACGACGGCAACATCATCCGGATCCCGCTGCCGCCGCTGACGGAAGAGCGGCGCCGGGAGCTCGTGAAGGTCATCCACAAGTTCGCCGAAGAGGGCCGGGTGGCGGTGCGCCACGCGCGCACGGAGGCGATCAACCGGATCAAGAAGACCGAGCACATCTCGGAGGACGAGAAGAAGCACGCCGAAAAGGACGTACAGAAGCTACACGACGAGCACTTGCGGCTGGTGGACGAGGCGGTCAAGGCGAAAGAGGCGGAGATCATGGAGGTCTGATGGAGGACGACCTGCTCGCGCAGATCCGCCTCAACGGCGCCGTGCCGCGCCACGTTGCCATCATCATGGACGGCAACGGGCGGTGGGCCCAGGAGCGCAGCCTGCCCCGGCCCCTCGGCCACCGCGCGGGGATGCAGGCGGTGCGCGAAGTGGTGGAGGGTGCGATCGAGGCGGGCGTGGAGGTCCTCACCTTGTTCGCCTTCTCCGACGAGAACTGGCGGCGCCCTGCACCCGAGATCTCGGCCCTGATGCAGTTGCTCGAGGAGTACATCGCCCGCGAGGTCGCGGAGCTCCGGGCGCAGGGGGTCGCGGTCCACGTGCTCGGCGACCGCAGCCGGCTCGTGCCCGGGGCGCGCGCGGCGGTGGAGCGGGTCGAGCACGAGACGGCCGCCGGCACCCGGCTGTCGCTCAACCTCTGCATCTCGTACTCGTCGCGGGCGGAGCTGGCGCGCGCGGCGCGGCTCCTGGCCGAAGACGTGCTCAAGGGCGCGAAGCGGCTCGAGGACATCGACGAAGACGCGATGCGCGACCGGCTGTACACTGCGCCGTGGGGCGACCCCGACCTCCTGATCCGCACGTCGGGCGAGCGGCGCCTCTCGAACTTCCTGTTGTGGCAGCTCGCCTACACCGAGCTGTACATCACGCCGGTCCTGTGGCCCGACGTCACACGGCGTGACCTGTTCCAGGCGATCCTCGACTACCAGCGGCGCGAGCGACGGTTCGGCCGGGTGACGGCCTGATGTCGCGCAACCTGCTGGTGCGGATCGCCGTCGCCGTCCCGGCCATCGCGGCCGCGGTCGCCGTTGTGTGGGTCGGCGGCTGGGTGCTCGCCGGGGTGCTCGCCGTCCTGGGGGTGCTGGGCACCCGCGAGGTGTACGACTTCGCGCGGAAGCAGGGGATCGAGCCGCTCGAGTGGGTCGGCTTCGTCGTGGCCGCGGCCTGTCCGCTCGCCACCTATTGGGTCAAGGGATACGCCGATTGGGAGCCCGTCCTGTACGCGTGGGCGGTGTGGTTCCTCGTGGCGCTGGTCGTGGCGGCCGCGCGGGGCCCGGAGCGGCGGCCCCTCACCACGGTCGCCGTCACCCTGTTCGGCGGCCTCTACGCGTCGGCCCTGCTCGCCTTCACCGTGGCGATCCGCCACGGCCCGCACGCGGACGCGCATCCGCGCGGCTCCGTCGCCCTCGTCGTGCTGCCGCTCGTGGTCACCTGGGTGTGCGACACCTGCGCGATGGCGGTGGGCACGCTCGTCGGAGGCCCGAAGCTCGCGCCGGTCCTCTCCCCGCGGAAAACGTGGGCGGGCGCGATCGCCGGGTTCGTCGGGGGGCTCGTCGCGGCGCTGGCGTTCGGCCCGCTGGTCCTGGACCGGGTCGCCCTCCATCTGAGCGCGGTGGAGCTCGGCGCCGTGGGCGTAGCCGTGACGCTCGCCGCGCAGGTCGGCGACGTCGCCGAGTCGCTCTTCAAGCGCGAGGCGGGGGTCAAGGACTCCTCGGCGCTCATTCCGGGACACGGCGGCGTGCTCGACCGGCTGGACTCGCTGTACTTCGTCCTTCCCGTCACCGCGGGACTGCTCCGGTTGTTCGGCGTCGCATGAGCGTCGGCGTCGCGATCCTCGGGTCCACGGGCTCGATCGGCTGTTCGACGTTGCAGGTGCTGGGCCGGCAGCGGGAGCGGTTCCGCGTCGCCGCGCTCACGGCGCATTCCAACGCGGACCTCCTGCAGCGGCAAGCGGCCGAATGGAAGCCAGCCTACGTGGGGCTGGTCAACGGGGGCTCGGGGTTCGGGGCTCGGGGCTCGGGGGTCGCGTGCCTCGTCGAGGCCGCAACGCGGCCGGACGTGGACATCGTGGTGAACGGGATCGTGGGCGCGGCCGGCCTCGAGGCAACCCTGGCGGCGCTGGCGGCGGGCAAGCGGGTCGCGCTCGCGAACAAGGAAACGCTGGTCATGGCGGGCGAGCTCGTCACCCGGACCGCGCGTGAGGGGGGCGGGGAGATCGTGCCGGTGGACTCGGAGCACAGCGCGGTGCTGCAGTGCATCACCGGCCGCCGCCCCACGGAGCTGGCCCGCCTCATCCTCACCGCCTCGGGCGGCCCGTTCCGCACGTGGACCGCGGAGCGGCTGGCGGACGCCACGGTGGACGAGGCGCTCCGCCACCCCACCTGGAAGATGGGAAAGAAGATCACCGTCGATTCCGCCACCCTCGTGAACAAGGCGCTCGAGGTGATCGAAGCCCACTTCCTGTTCGGGCTCCCCTACGAGGCCGTGGAGGTCGTGGTCCATCCGCAGTCGGTGATCCACGCGTTCGTCGAGTTCGTGGACGGGTCGGTGCTCGCCCAGGTCGGCTTTCCGACCATGGAGCTGCCGATCCTCTACGCGCTCACCCATCCCGAGCGGGTGCCCGATGCCGGGACGCGCCGCTTCGATCCGGTGGCGGCGGGCAGCCTGACGTTCGAGCCGGTGCGGCCGGAGCTGTACCCCGCCTACGCGCTCGGCCGGGCGGCGGCCGCCGCGGGCGGGACCGCGCCCGCCGCGTTCAACGCCGCCAACGAGGTCGCGGTCGAGTTGTTTCTCGCCGGCCGGATCCGGTTCGGGCGGATCGCGGAGACGATCGCCCGCGTGCTCGACGGCCACCGGCAGGCGGACGCCGGATCGCTCGCCGCGGTGCTCGCGGCCGACGCCGAGGCGCGCCGGCTGGCGCGGGAGGCTGCGTGCTCCTGACGCTGGCTGCGTTCGTCGTCGTGCTGGGCGTGCTGATCTTCGTGCACGAGATGGGGCACTTCCTCGCGGCAAAGGCGGTGGGCATCCAGGTGCTGCGGTTCTCGCTCGGCTTCGGGCGGCCGATCGTCGCGTGGCGCCGCGGGGAGACCGAGTACTGGATCTCGTGGCTCCCGCTCGGCGGGTACGTGAAGATGGCGGGGCTCGAGGACGAAGGCATCGCCGGGAGCCTCGAGGGGGGCAGGGCGGCCACGCCGGTCGATCCGGCGCGCGCGTTCGACCGCCAGGCGCTGTGGAAGCGGACGATCGTGATCCTCGCGGGCGTGACGATGAACGTCGTGTTCGCGTTCGTCGTCTACACCGGGATCGCCGCCACCGTCGGCTCCCCGGAGCTCGCGAGCACCAAGATCGATTCGGTCACCACGCGCATACTGCCGCCGGGGACCGAGGCGCTCGGCAGCCTCAAGTTCGGCGACCGGATCGTGCGCGTGAACGGCGACACCGTCCGCTCGTGGAACGACCTGCTGGACCACGTGCTCGCGGGCCCCACCGAGCTGCGCTTCGACGTGGAGGGGCGCGCGGCCCCGATCCGCGTGCGCCTGCCCCACGGCGGGCTCGCCACCCGGCAGGCGGTGGCGCAGGCGCTGGTGCGCCTCGATCCGCCGCGCCTCGGCATCGTGGAGCCGGGCCGGCCGGCCATCCGCGCCGGGCTCAAGCCCGGCGACGAGCTGCTGCGCGCCAACGGCGACACGCTGCGCTCCTGGAGCGACGTGCTGCACGCCGTGTGGTACAGCCCCGGCAAGCCGCTCCGGTTCGACGTGCTCCGCGGAGGGAGCCTGCTCCAGGTGACCGTCGTCCCCGAAACGCGGACGGAGACGGACACGGCGTCGCCCCGCCCCCGCATCTACGGCGCGATCGGCGCGGGGCAGGACCCGCCCACCATCCACGTGCGCGAGCCGATCGGCCGGGCGCTGATCTCGGGGTTCGACGAGACCCGAGGGCGGGCCATGGTCGTGCTCGGCTTCGTGAAGGGGCTGGTGCTCGGCCAGTTCTCGGCACGCGACGTCGGCGGGCCGATCCTCGTGGGGCAGATCTCCGGCCAGGTGGCCCGGCTCGGGCTCGACTGGTTCCTGACCTTCATGGCGTTCTTCTCGATCAACCTCGCGATCCTGAACCTGCTGCCGATCCCCGTCCTCGACGGCGGCCAGCTCCTGTTCCTCATCGCCGAAGCGGTGCGGCGCAAGCCCCTTTCGGTCGAGCTGCGCACCCGGCTGACGCAGCTCGGCTTCATCGTGCTGCTCGGCATCATGATCCTCGCGCTCACGAACGATGCCCTCCGCGTCCTCCCCCGTTAGGGACGCGCTGGAGAGCTACATCGCGGGGCGGATCAAGGCCGAGCGGCTGGTGATCGCGGTGGCAGCGGCGTACTACGGAGAAGCGGGAAGAGGGAAGCGGGAAGGGTTGCAACCCCTCATCGACGTCATCGAGCGTGCGTCGCCGGGAATCGTGGAGCTAGGGAGCGTCGAGTCCAGTCCCGGGTTCGGGATTCGGCTCGCCGAGCGGCCGTTCCCGCGTCAGTACGAATCCGAGCTGCTGCGCGCGGCGGAAGCCTGTCTCGCCAGTGAGCGGACGACCGGCGTGATCAAGGTGCCCCCGCCGGCGGTGCCGGCGTCGAGGCCCGGAGTGATCGCGCGGATCGTCGGGGCGATTCGACGGCTGTTCAGCGCATCAGCCTGACCGCTGGCTCAAAATAGCGCAGCGCTGCGTCGAAATGACGCGGGGAGGGAGTGTGCGCCGGCTCACGCGGGCCGGCGCATTTGCTTTTGGCTCCTCGAGTTGGCGGGGCACCGGGGCGAGGCGCGCCGCTTGCCCGGAGAGGGCGGCACAACCCAACCCCACCAGGAGCGATCATGAAGGCGCTCACGCAGGTACTGACGGTTTCGCTCGGGCTGGCCGCTTTCATCGGGCCGCTCGGCTGCGGCAGTAGCACGGGCCCGGCCGCGAGTCGCAACAACCCGGGCACCGGGACGAATACGCTGCTGGTGAGTGCCGATATCGACGCCAGCGACGATGCCGCCGCCGTCGGTGGCTTCACGACCGATTACGCCGTGTCGCTGCGCGACGGCGCGGGCGGCAACGTGAGCGGCGCGACGGTCACTGTCAGCAACCCAAGCCTCGGCCCGCTCACCCTGCCCGAGACCGGGCCGGGGTCGGGGGATTACTTGATTTCCGGCAACGGGTTCCCCGGCGGGGACTTCACGCTCAAGGTCGTGCACGTCGCCGATACCGTCCGCAACGTGGTCCTGGGCGGGCCCGGCGTCCACACCATCACGTCCCCCGCCAAGAACGCCACCGTGGCGGCGGACCAGCCGCTCACCGTCCGGTGGACCGTGCCCTCGCGGGCCACGCAGGCCGAGGTGGAGACGAGGGATTTCGGCCCCCACGTGTTGCCGGACACCGGGGCCTACGTGATCGCCGGTGCCAACAACCCGGTCAACACGAGTCAGCGGATCCGGGTATTCCGGTTCAACGAGGTCACCATCGCGGGCGGGCTGATCGGTTCCCGAATGCGCGTCCAGGTGCGCAACACCGTCGAGCCGGTGATCGTCCAGTAGGGGCACGCCGGACGTTGATCCCCGGAGTGCGCGCCGGGCGGCCGGTTTCGCCCGGCGCTGCGCTCCCAGGGTCGCATCAAACGTTCGATCGAGGAGACCAGAAATGCCCACGTCAGTCCGAAGCGCGTACCGATTGGCCGTCGCCACGGCGGCGCTGAGCGCCGCGTTCGTCGGTTCCGCGGCGGCCCAGGAGCGAGAACGGTCGTGGGAGGTGTCGGCACGCCTACGTGGTGTGCTGCAATACGACGACAATCCCTTCCTGCTCAACCCGGCCCATATCCAGGAGCTCGGCCAGCCGTCCACCGACGATTCGCTCAGTGGACGCTTCCTGGACATGGACGACCCACGCGACGTCGTCCCGATCTCGTCGCTCGAGCTGGGAGTGTCCGGCCCCGGTCTCTTGGGTCGGCCGCTCGTGCTGCAGACGAATGTGCAATACGAGGCGAATATCCTGAACTCGCGGCGCCGGCATGCGGAGTTGGGTTTTTCGATCGAACAGGGGCTGTCCGCGGCGGATCGGGTGCAGCTTGGCCTCGACTGGCAGCCGAGCTACTTTTTCAAGAATTATCTCGCCGGTGTGAGCGAAACGGACGGCGACCGCCTCATCACACCCGATGAGCGCCGCTACGCGGCGGGCGTGTACGACGAGAGGGGCATCACGCTCGAATACCGCCACCGTTTCGTCAAATCTAAGAAGCACCGTCCGTTCGGCCTGACGGCCGCGCTCCGGGGAGGCTACGTCGATCGCACCTACGACGCCCCCTTCGGCGGACGCGACCGGAAGGGCCCGGAGGCCGGGGCGTCGCTTGCGCTGGATCTCGGGCGCCGCTGGGCATTGGGGCTCGACTACACCTACGCCAATCTCGACGCGGACACGTCGCGTGCGGTGCAGATCCTCGACGAGACCCTCTACGGCCGTGACTTCAACGCCAACGGCAGCACCACAGATCCCGATGCGCTGGCGCTGGAGCTCGTCGACCAATCGCGCCGGGACCACGAGTTCGGGGCGTCGCTCGAAGGGGACCTGACCAGCGTCGCTTCCGTCCGGATAAAGTACGAGCGGCGCAACCGGGATTTCACCTCGGCACAGCCCTTCGACGCTGCCCACCTGGGGCGTCGCGACCGCCGCAATCTGCTCGCGGCGAGAGTGGCCGTGCGCCTCGCGCACGCTCTGGACTTGATGATCGGCGGCGCGATCGAGAAGCAGACCACGAACCGGATCGGCGATCCGGCCTCCACGGGCGAGGAGGCGGCCTACACCCGGCGCACCGCGACGGCGGGGCTGCGGTACCGGTTCTGATTCACCGCCACCTATTGATGGAGGTACGGTCATGTTGACACGGTTGGTCGTTGCCGCCCTGTGGATGTCGCAACCGGGGCCGGTGCGCGCGGCGCCCCAGACGCCGCCGACGCTCCACTGCCGGATCGAGATCGCGGCTGCTGCTAAGGGCAAGGACTGCAAGGTGAAGCTCCCGGCGGGACGCCACGTGCGGGCCTGCACCGATACCGACCGCCAGGCCGGGCACTGCGACGCCGCGGGTGAGGGGAGGTATGCTGCGTGGGTGGTCGGCACCGGTCCGGGCCGCTGCCGGATCGGCAAGAAGCACACGAAGTGGGATCGGGTCGTCGTCGCCAAGCTGAGCAAGAGCGAAGGCGCGGC
>WNFU01009264.1_pt1 | contig 21322 bp, 17 predicted proteins | sample 5400121 | NCBI WGS metagenome assembly WNFU01 (sample SAMN13153360, study PRJNA577476) | soil metagenome | isolation source: 100 cm soil or saprolite under grassland replicate 1 | place: USA:California | collected 2016-06-15
TTCCAGCCCGCGCTGTCGCGCATGCCGGTGGCGGTCGAGCACGCCGACCGGCTGGACCCGGCGGCGATGTCGTTCCCCGTGGCCGAGCGGGCCGCCCTGCGGCAGACCGTGTACCTGAACGAGAACGTCTTCCGGGCCGGCGCTCGCGGGGTCGAGGACGCGGTCGAGGCGCTCGCCAAGGTGCAGCGCCACGCGCAGGAGCTGGTCCCGGGGGGTCCGGGGGACCCCCCGGAGGGGTCCGGGGAACCCCGAAGGGGTGCCCCGGTGGATCGGGGGGTCCCCCGGTCGGACGGGCCCTAGCCCGGGAAGAACCTCGGCAGGTAGGGGCGGCTCTTCTCCAGCAGCGCGTCCAGCAGGGGAACGGCGACCTGCCACTCGCGGACCAGGGGGTTGGCGAGCAGCGCCTTGAGCGCGACCGCGCGGTCGCCGCTCAGGGCGGCCCGGACGGCCAGGCGCTCGTACGCCTTGGCCTGCTGGACCAGCCCCAGGAGCTCGGGGGCGAGCGGGTCAAGCGGCAGCGGCCGGGCGCCGGTGGCGTCGATGCGGGCGGGGACCTCGACGACCGCGTCGTCGGGGAGGCCGGGGAGGGCGCCGTCGTTGCGGACGTCGACGACCTGCACGTCCCCGGTGCCGGCGTGGAGGGAGGCGATCAGGGCCGCCGCGGCCTCGCTGTAGAAGGCGCCGCCGCGCCGCTCCAGCAGCGCCGGCTTGGTGTCGAGGGCGGGGTCGCGGTACAGCTCCAGCAGCTCGCGCTCGATGGCCATGACCTGCTCGGCGCGCGAGGGGCGGCGCCGCTGCTCGCCGAGGACCCTGGAGGTGGCGTAGTAGTAGCGCAGGTAGTGGGAGGGGACGGCCCCGAGGGTGCGGAGCAGGTCGGCGGGCACGCCGACGTCGGCGGCGATCCAGTCGGCCTGCCCGTCGAGCAGCTCGGGCAGGCGGTCGACCCCGTCGACCTTGACCGCCCGCTCCCAGGTGAGGTGGTTGAGGCCGACGTGCTCCAGCTCGACCCGCTCGGCGGCGACGCCGAAGTGGGCGGCGAAGCGGCGCTGGAAGCCGATGGCCGAGTTGCACAGCCCGATGGCGCGGTGGCCGTGGTCCAGGAGCGCCTGGGTGACGATCCCGACGGGGTTGGTGAAGTCGACGAACCAGGCGCCGGGCGCCGCGCGGCGGGCGGTCTCCTCGGCCAGCTCGAGCACGACCGGGACGGTGCGCAGGGCCTTGGCGAAGCCGCCCGGCCCGGTGGTCTCCTGGCCGACGCAGCCGAACTCGAGCGGCAGGGTCTCGTCGGCCAGCCGCATCGCCTGCCCGCCGACGCGGAGCTGGACGACCACGAAGCCGGCGCCGTCGAGCGCCTCCTCGCGCCGGCCGGTGAGCGCCAGGCGCCCGCCCCAGCCCGCCCGGTCGAGCATGCGCCCGGCGAGGCCGCCGACCACCTCCAGCCGGTCGCGGTCGACGTCGAGCAGGACCAGCTCCTCCACCGGCAGGCGGTCCTCGCGGGTGGCGAAGCCCTGCACCAGCTCGGGGGTGTAGGTGCTGCCGCCGCCGACCACCGCGATCTTGAGGCCCATGCCCGCCCTTCTCGCTCGCTCCAGCGGCTGCTATTGTTCAGCCATCATGAGTTGGTTAGGCAAGTTTCCTTACTCTATACGAAGATGACGGCGGCGGCGATCCTGGCGGTCGACGGGGGGAACTCCAAGACCGACGTCGCCCTGGTCGGCGGCGACGGGGCGCTGCTCGGCGCGGTCAGGGGGCCGGGCGCGTCGCACCACCGGTTCGGCGTCGAGGGCGCCACGGGCGTGCTGGAGGCGCTGATCGTGGGCGCCTGCCACGACGCCGGCCTGAGCCTGGAGGGGCGCCCGGTCGCCGAGGTCGGCGTGTGGTGCCTGGCCGGCCTCGACCTGCCGGCCGACGACCAGGCGCTCGCGCCGGCGATCGCCGCGCGCCGCTGGGCGCGTGAGGACCTCCTGCACAACGACGTCTTCGCGGTGCTGCGGGCGGGGAGCGAGCGGACGTGGGGGGTCGGCGTGGTGGTGGGGTCCGGCACCAACTGCGCCGGCGTCGCGCCGGACGGGAGGCAGGTGCGCTTCCCCGCGCTCGGCGAGCTCTCCGGCGACTGGGGTGGCGGCGAGGACATCGGCATCGCCGCCGTCGGCGCCGCGCTCCGCGGCGAGGACGGCCGCGGGCCGCGGACGACGCTCCAGCGGCTGGTCCCCGAGCACTTCGGGCTGCGCTCGGCGCTGGCGGTGGTCGAGGCGATCCACCTCGGGCTGGTCGGCCGCGACCGGGTGCTGGAGCTGTCCCCGCTGGTGTTCGCCGCCGCCGAGACGGGCGATCATGTGGCCGTGCAGATCGTCGCTCGGCAGGCGGACGAGGTGGTGACGATGGCGGCGACGGCGATCCGCCGGCTCGGCCTCCGCGGCGGCGACGTCGACGTGGTGCTCGGCGGCGGGGTGTTCCGGCGCGACGACCCGGCCTTCCTCGAACGGATCCGCGCCGGGATCGCGAAGGTGGCACCGGCCGCCACGGTGCGGCAGGCGACCGCGCCGCCGGTGGTCGGAGCCGCCCTGCTCGGCCTCGACCGGCTCGGGGCGGCCCCCGCGGCCGCCGAGCGCCTCCGCGCCACCCTCACCCACGACCGTCTGCAACCACTCCAACGGGCCGCGGCCTCGAACCGCTTCCCAAAGCAGTCCGCGCAGTACCAAACCCACGGGATCCCAAGACGACCAGGTCTGATAGCGCGGTAATGCGCGAACTCCTTTGGAGGACGTCGATGGGCAGGATCGTTCTGGAGCACGTGAGCAAGGAGTTCCCCGGCGGCGTGCAGGCGGTGCGCGACGTGTCCCTTGAGATCGCCAACGGCGAGTTCATGGTGCTGGTCGGGCCGTCCGGCTGCGGCAAGACCACGATCCTTCGCATGATGGCCGGCCTGGAGGAGGTCACCGACGGCGAGGTCGTCATCGGCGACCGGGTGGTCACCGACGAGAAGCCCAAGGACCGCGACATCGCCATGGTCTTCCAGAACTACGCCCTGTACCCGCACATGAACGTCGAGCAGAACATCGGCTTCGGCATGCGCCTGCGCCGCACCCCCAAGCCGGAGGTGCGGCAGCGCGTGGGCGAGGCGGCGCGGGTGCTGGCGCTGTTGGACTACCTCGCCCGCAAGCCGGCCGACCTGTCCGGCGGCCAGCGCCAGCGGGTGGCGATCGGGAGGGCGATGGTCCGCGAGCCGCAGGCCTTCCTGATGGACGAGCCGCTCTCGAACCTGGACGCCAAGCTGCGGGTGCAGATGCGCGCCGAGCTGGCGCGGCTGCACGAGCAGCTCGGCACCACGATCGTGTACGTCACCCACGACCAGGTCGAGGCGATGACCCTCGGCGACCGGGTCGCGGTGCTGCGCGACGGCGTGCTCCAGCAGGTGGACACGCCGCAGACGCTCTTCCACGACCCGGCCAACCTGTTCGTGGCCGGGTTCATCGGCTCGCCGGCGATGAACCTGGTCGAGGCCACCGTCGCCGGCGACGAGCTCGCGTTCGGCGGCCACCGCCTGCCCCTGCCGCCCAACGCCAAGCTGGAGGGCTACCGGGACCGGTCGGTGATCCTCGGGATCCGCCCGTCGGACTTCGAGGACGCCGACGTCTGGCACGACGAGCGACGGCCGGTCGTCGAGGTGACCGCCGAGGTGGTCGAGGACCTCGGCTCCGAGGCGCACGTGCTGTTCACGGTCGAGGCACCGCCGGTGCAGGTCGAGGGCGTCGCGGAGGACCCGGAGGCCGGCACCCCGATCCCGCTGGTCGCGGCCGAGGGCACCAGCCTGTTCACGGCCGCCGTCGACGCCCGCACCACCGCCGTCCCCGGCAGCCGCGTCCGCCTGTCGGTGAACCCGGCGCGCTTCCACTTCTTCGACCGCGAGACCGGCCAGGTGATCCGGACGCGCCCGCTCGAGGTGCCGGCGTCGACGTGAGCGTCCTGGAGCGGATCTTCGGCGTCCAGCGGCCGCTCATCGCCATGTGCCACCTGCGGGGCCTGCCCGGGCGCCCCCGGCACGACGTGGCCGCCGGGATGGACGGGATCGTGGAGTGGCTCGCCCGCGACGTGACCGCCTTGCAGGAGGCCGGCGTCCACGGGCTGCTGTTCTGCAACGAGCACGACATCCCCTACCAGCTCCAGGTCGGCCCGGAGGCCGTCGCCGCCATGGCGGCCGCGATCGGCCGGCTGCGGGGGGAGCTGCGCCTGCCGTTCGGGGTCGACCTGCTGTGGGACCCCAAGGCGGCGCTGGCGGTGGCGCGGGCGACCGGGGCCGCGTTCGTGCGCGAGGTGTTCACCGGCGTGTACGAGAGCGACATGGGCCTGATGGCCCCCAGCCTCGGTGACCTGGCGGCGTTCCGGCACGACATCGGCGCCGACGACGTCGCGGTGTTCACCAACATCACCCCGGAGTTCAGCCGTTCGGTGAGCGGGCGCCCGGTGGCCGAGCGGGCCCGTTCCGCCGCCTTCCTGGGCGTGGACGCCCTGCTGGTCAGCGGCCAGATGGCCGGGGTCAGCGCGGAGCTTTCCGACCTGCGCGAGGCCAAGGACGCCACCCCGCAGGTGCCGGTGCTCGCCAACACCGGCGTCACCGAGGACAACGTCGGGCGCATCCTGAAGGTGGCCGACGGCCTCGTCGTCGGCACCAGCCTGAAGGTCGACGGGGGGATCTGGAACCCCGTCGACCCCGCCCGTGCCCGGCGCCTGGTGGAGCTGGTGGCCGAGGCAACCGGGTAGGGACGCCACCGCCCGCGAGCGCGTTCCCCCTTGACGTGCCGCGGCCTATGAGTGACCATATAGTCACGTGACTAACGAGTCACATATAGTTCCGGAGGTCTCCTGGCATGGCCGACGACACCGCGGCGGTCTGGAAGGCGCTCGCCGACCCGACCCGGCGCGCCATCCTCGACCTGCTCCGCGACCGGGCCCGCACCACCGGCGAGCTGAGCGACGCCTTCCCGTCGAAGACGCGCTTCGCCGTGATGAAGCACCTCGGGGTCCTGGAGCAGGCCGGCCTGGTCGTCGTCCGCCGCCACGGGCGGGAGCGCTGGAACCACCTCAACGGAGTGCCCCTGCGGGCCGCCTACGAGCGCTGGATGCGCACGTACGCCGACCGCTGGGCGACGTCGCTGCTGCGGCTCCGAGACGCCGCCGAGCAGCGGGAAGGAGGCAGCATGTCCGGGACCAGCGCCACCGAGACCAGCGGGGGCCTCGACGTCCAGCAGGAGGTGGTGGTCGCGGCCTCCCGCGAGCAGGTGTTCGACGCGCTCTGCAGGATGGGGGAGTGGTGGCCCCACAGCTTCCGCGAGGGCTCCAGCGTGCACCTCGAGCCGCGGGTGGGCGGGCGCTTCTGGGAGGACTGGGGGAGCGGCGACGGCGCGCTGTACGCCACCGTCACCGGCATCCGGCGCCCGGAGCGCCTCGCCTGCTCGGGCCCGATGGGCCTGAGCGGCCCGGTCGCCGGCGTCTTCGCCATGGACCTGGAGGAACGGCCGGACGGCACCCTGGTGCGCCTTTCGCACCAGGTCGCGGGCCCGGTCGACGACGAGGCCCGGTCCTCCTACGAGAGCGGCTGGGTGGCGGTGTTCGACGCCCTCCGCGGCCACCTCGGGCTCGCCGGCTGACCGCTGTGGGAATGCTGCGCTAGCCTGAGCGTTGCACCAGGGAGCCCCCCGGCTTCGGCCGTCGGGGGCTACCTGCGTGTGCCCGACCGCCGCCCACCGGAGGAACCTCGCGTTGCGTCTGGACCCCCTGCTTGACCGCTGGCCCGCCGACCCCGTCTTTGCCGAGCTGCTGGACGCCCTCGCCGCCGACGAGGACGCGGGCGTCGAGGTCGTGGTCCCCGACGTCGCCAGGGCCTTCCTGCTCGCCGGCCTCGCCCGCGCCGCGGGGCGGCTGGTGGTGGTGACCACCGCCACCACCGACGACGCCGAGACGCTGGCCTCCGACGTCGCCGCCTTCCTCGGGCCCGACCGGGTCGCCTGCTTCCCGGCCTGGGAGACCCTGCCCCACGAGCGCCTGTCCCCCCGCTCCGAGACGGTGGCCAGACGCCTGGCCCTGCTCCACCGGCTCGCGGAGGGGTCCGGGGAACCCCAAGGGGGTGCCCCGGTGGGACAATCGGAGGGGTCCGGGGAACCCCAAGGTGGCGCCGCGGGCGGGGGACTGGAGCTGCTGACCGTCCCCGCCAGGGCGATGATGCAGCCGCTGGCGCCCGCCCTGGACCGGGTCGTGCCGGTGCGGGTGGCCCGCGGCGACCGGGTCGAGCTGGAGGACCTGCTGGAACGGCTTGTCGCCGCCGGCTACCAGCGCACCGACATGGTCGAGCGGCGCGGCGAGGTGGCCGTCCGCGGCGGCCTGGTCGACTTCTTCCCGCCGGGCGAGGACCACCCGGTCCGCGTCGAGCTGTGGGGCGACGAGGTCGACAGCATCCGCGCCTTCGCCGTGGCCAGCCAGCGCTCGCTCACCGAGCTGCCGGACGTGACCGCCTGGCCCTGCCGCGAGGTGCTGCTCACCTCGACCGAGCGGGACCGCGCCCGCCAGCTCGCCGGCGAGTTCCCGACGGCCGACGACCTGCTCGCGCGGGTCGCCGAGGGCCTCGACGTCGAGGGCGTGGAGGCGCTGCTGCCGCTGCTGTTCGACGACCTCAGGCTCCTGCCGGAGTACCTCCCCGGCGACGCGGTGCTGGTGCTGCTCGACCCCAAGCGCACGATGGACCGGGCCGAGGAGGTCCGCCTGCAGGCCGACGAGGCCATGCAGTCGTCGTGGGCGACCGCCGCCGACGGCGCGACCGCGCCGGTCGAGGGGGTCGCCTACCGCCCGCTGCCGCGGGTGCTCGACGACGCCGGCCGGGCGGTGCTCCGGCTCGGCGCGCTCGACTCCGGCGCGCCGACCGCCCTGCGCGTCGACGCCCACCCGATCGAGCCCTACCGGGCCAACGTCACCCGCGTCGCCGCCGACGCCCGCGAGCTGGCCGCGGCGGGGTCGACGGTGCTGCTGTGCACCGAGGGCGCGGGGCCGGCGCAACGCCTGGTCGAGGTGCTGCGCGACGAGGGCCTGACGGTCCCGCCGCTCGCCGCCGAGCTGCCCGCCGACCTCGGGCCCGGGGTGCTGATCGGGACCGCGCCGGTGCTCACCGGCTTCCGGCTCCCAGCGCTGCGGCTGGCGCTGCTGGCCGAGGGCGACCTGTACGGCACCAGGCGCCAGACCCGCGAGCAGGCCCGCATGCCGTCGTCGCGACGCCGCGCCGGGCAGGCCGGTGGCCAGGTCGCCCTCGGGGAGCTGCAGCCGGGCGACATCGTGGTGCACGCGGTGCACGGCATCGGCCGCTACATCGGCATGGAGCACCGCAGCGTCGGCGGGGCCGAGCGTGACTACCTGGTGCTCGCCTACGACCAGGGTGACCGGCTCTACCTGCCGAGCGAGCAGGTCGAGCTGATCAGCCGCTACGTCGGCGGGGAGGCGCCCAAGCTGTCGCGGCTCGGCAGCCGCGACTGGGACCGCCAGAAGGCACGGGTCCGCCGCAAGGTCCGCGAGATGGCCGCCGAGCTGGTCAGGCTCTACTCGGCCAGGATGGCCTCGCCGGGCCATGCCTTCGCGCCCGACAGCCCCTGGCAGCGGGAGCTGGAGGACGCCTTCCCCTACACCGAGACGCCCGACCAGCTCACCGCCATCGAGGAGGTCAAGGCCGACATGGAGCAGCCGGTCCCGATGGACCGGCTGCTGTGCGGCGACGTCGGCTACGGCAAGACCGAGGTCGCCGTCCGGGCCGGCTTCAAGGCGGTCATGGACGGCAAGCAGGTGGCCGTGCTGGTGCCCACCACCCTCCTCGCCCAGCAGCACTTCGCCACCTTCTCCGAGCGGTTCGCCCCCTTCCCGGTCAAGGTGGCCGTGCTGTCGCGCTTCCAGTCCAGGCGCGAGCAGGACGAGGTCGTCGCCGGGATGGCGGACGGCACCGTCGACGTGGTCATCGGCACCCACCGGCTGCTGTCGGCCGACGCCAAGTGGTCCGACCTCGGCCTGGCCGTGGTCGACGAGGAGCACCGCTTCGGGGTCGGCCACAAGGAGCACCTGAAGCAGCTCCGCACCGAGGTCGACGTGCTGAACCTGACCGCCACCCCGATCCCGCGGACCATGGAGATGGCCATCTCCGGCATCCGCGACCTGTCGGTGATGGAGACCCCGCCGGAGGAGCGCCACCCGGTGCTGACCTTCGTCGGCCCCTACGACGAGGCGACCGTGGCCAACGCGATCCGCCGCGAGATGCTCCGCGAGGGCCAGACGTTCTTCGTCCACAACCGGGTCGACACCATCGACCGGATCGCCCTGCGGGTGCGCCAGCTCGTGCCCGAGGCCAGGGTCGGGGTCGCCCACGGGCAGATGACCGAGGAGCACCTCGAGCGGGTCATGCTCGACTTCTGGGACAAGGCCTACGACGTGCTGGTCTGCACCACCATCATCGAGTCCGGGATCGACATCCCGACCGCCAACACCCTGGTCGTCGACCGCGCCGACGCCCTCGGCCTGGCCCAGCTCTACCAGCTCAGGGGGCGGGTCGGCCGCGCGCGCCAGCGGGCCTACGCCTACCTGCTGTACCCGCCGGAGCGGTCCATCACCGAGACCTCCCACCAGCGGCTCGCCACCGTCGCCACCCACCAGGACCTCGGCTCGGGCAGGGCCATCGCCATGAAGGACCTGGAGATCCGCGGCGCCGGCAACCTGCTCGGCGCGGACCAGTCGGGGCACGTCGCCCTCGTCGGCTACGACATGTACATGCAGCTCCTCGCCGAGGCCGTGGCCGAGATGCGCGGCCGGCCGCTGCAGCAGCCGAAGGAGCTGAAGCTGGAGGTGCCGGTCGGCGCCCACCTGCCCGCCGCCTACGTGCCCCGCGAGCGGCTGCGGCTGGAGGCCTACCGGCGGCTGGGCGGCGCCAGGGCGGTCGAGGAGGTCGAGGCGCTCGCCGCCGAGCTGGCCGACCGCTACGGCCCGCCGCCACCGCCGGTGCGGAACCTGCTGGTGCTGGCCGGGGTCCGGGCCCAGGCGACCGCGGTCGGGCTGACCGAGATCGTCTGCTTCGGCGGCCGCGCCCGCCTGGGCCCGGTCGACGACCTGCCGGAGTCCCGGCAGGTCCGCCTCGACCGCCTGTACCCGGGCGCCATCTGGAAGCAGCCCGACCGGACCCTGCTGGTCCCCCTCCCCGCCGACGGCGCCGACCTGCCAGGCTGGCTGTCGGAGCTGCTGACCGCCGTCCTCGACGCCCCCGCCGCCCCAACTCTCCCAACCCCCGGCCGCCCCGACCTCCGCCGCGCCGCCTCCTGAGCGCCACCGGCGTCGGCTACCTGGACGGCACCTGCCCGCAGGTGAGGTTGGCCGCCGTGGCCGTCATGGCGGTGGCGTACTCGGAGGCCATCAACGCGGCCGCGTTCCCGAGCTCGGCCAGCGACGTCAGGCGGTCCAGCATGGTGGACCCCCGCATCCACTCGATGAGCTCGGCGCGGGTCATGCCGTCCCCGGACCCGGTGCCGTAGCCGGGGTGGACGTCGGCCAGGGCCTCGGGCAGGCCGGTCGTCTGTAGCCAGACCACGCGGACGCCGTGCCGGCCCAGCTCGCAGGCCCACTGCCGGCACTGGCTCTCGATGGCGTCGAAGGTGACCCCAGTGCCGCCGACCTCGGGGATCGACAGGCGGGCGGTCGCCGCCGTGATCGCCATGACCACCCCCGACCCCTGCCGGACCATGTGCCGCGCGGCCGCCCTGGTGGTCAGGAACTGCGACCGCATGGCGGTCACGATCGGCCGGGCGAAGTCCTCGTAGGGCATCTCCAGCAGCGGGGCGCCGTGGACGTCGCCGTGGCCGATGGCGTTGAAGGACACGTCGATGCCGCCGGCCCTGGCGGCCACGGCGTCGGCGTGCTCGTCCACGGCCCGCTCGTCGAGCGTGTCGACCGGCGCCGTCTCGACCGTCCCGCCGGCGCCGGCGATCCCCTCGGCCACCTCGTTGAGGGCGGCCAGGGTGCGGCCGGCCAGGAAGACCCTCGCCCCCTCGCGGGCGAAGGCGCCGGCCACGGCCCGGCCGACCGGCCCGGCGGCCCCGTAGACCACGGCGCTCTTGCGCTCCAGCAGCATGTCGTCACCCTCCCGTCGGTGCCGGATCGAGGACGGCAGCATAGAGTCACCGGGATGACCGAGCTGCCGACCGGGACGGTGACGTTCCTCTTCACCGACATCGAGGGCTCCACCCGCCTGCTCCAGGAGCTCGGCGACGGCTACGCGGCCGTCCAGGGCGAGCACGCGGCGATCCGAGACCGGCGGGGTCGAGGTCAGCACCCACGGGGATGCCTTCTTCGTCGCCTTCCGCAGCCCGGTGGAGGCCGTCCGGGCGGCGGTGGCCGCCCAGCGGGAGCTGGCCGCCCACGACTGGTCCCCCGGCCCCCCGCTTCGGGTCCGCATGGGCGTCCACACCGGGGAGGGGACCCTCGGCGGGGACGACTACGTCGGCATCGACGTGCACCGGGCGGCCCGGATCGCCGACGCGGCCCACGGCGGGCAGGTCATCGTGTCCGACGCCACCAGGGCGCTGGTGCGCCACATCCTCCCCGGCGGGGCCTCCCTCCGCGATCTGGGCGTGCACCACCTGCGCGGTCTCGCCGACCCCGAGCGCCTCCACCAGCTCGTCGTCGATGAGCTGGCGTCCGACTTCCCCCCGCCAAGGACGCTCGACGCCCGGCCCAACAACCTCCCGCTCCAGCTCACCTCGTTCGTGGGCCGCGAGGAGGAGATCGCAGAGGTCGAGCGGCTCCTCGGCCAGGCCCGGCTGCTCACCCTCACCGGGCCGGGGGGATCCGGGAAGACCCGGCTGGCCCTCCAGGTGGCCGCCGAGCTGCTGACCCGGTTCCAGGACGGGGCCTGCTTCGTCGACCTCTCCCCGGTGACCGACCCCGCCCTGGTGCCGGCGGCGGTGGCCAACGCCCTCGGGGTCCCGGAGACGGCGGGGCGGCCCATCCTGGACGGGGTCAAGGAGCACCTCCGCCACCGCGAGCTCCTCCAGGTGGTCGACAACTTCGAGCAGGTGGCCGAGGCGGGCCCCCTGATCGAGGAGCTCCTCACCGCCGCGCCCAGGCTGCGGACGCTGGTCACCTCCCGGGTGGTGCTGTCGCTCCGCGGCGAGCAGGAGTACGCGGTCCCGCCGCTGCACGTCCCCGACCCCGGGCGGCTGCCTCCTGGCCTGGCGGTGCTCGGCGCGGTCGAGGCGGTGCGGCTGTTCAACGAGCGGGCCCGGGCCGCCAACCCCCGGTTCGGGCTGACGGAGCAGAACGCCTCGGTGGTGGCCGAGATCACCGCCCGGCTGGACGGCCTCCCCCTGGCCATCGAGCTGGCCGCCACCCGGACGAAGGTGCTGACTCCCGAGCAGATCCTGTCCCGGCTCGAGCGGCGCCTCTCCATCCTCACCTCGGGGGCGCGGAGCCTGCCGGAACGCCAGCGGACCCTCCGGGCCGCTATCGCCTGGAGCCACGATCTGCTCGACCCGGTCGAGCGGCGCCTGTTCGCGCGGCTGTCGGTGTTCACCGGCGGCTGGACGTTCGAGTCGGCGGAGGCGGTCTGCGACCCCGAGAGCCTGGGCGTCGACGCCCTCGACGGGCTGACCTCGCTGGTGGACAAGTCGCTGGTCCGCTGGACCGAGCCGTCCGGGGAGCCGCCGCGGTTCTCGATGCTGGAGACCATCCGGGAGTTCGCCCAGGAGCAGCTCCAGGCGGGCGCCGACCTGGCGCCGGTGGTGCGGCGCCACGCCGAGCACTTCCTGCGCCTGGCCGTCGAGGCCGAGCCACACCTTACCGGCGAGGACCAGGGGGCGTGGCTGGACCGCTGCGACGCCGAGCACGCCAACATCCGCGCCGCCCTGCGGTGGGCCGTCGACGCCGGCGAGGCTGACCGGGCCCAGCGGGCCGCGGGGGCGCTGTGGCGATTCTGGCAGCAGCGCGGGCACCTGGCCGAGGGCCGGCGGTGGCTGGAGGAGGTGCTGGCCATGCCGTCCGGGCAGGCGTCAACCGCGGCCAGGGCCGCGGCCCTGACCGGCGCGGGCGGGATCGCCTGGTGGAGCGACCGCGGGGCGTCCCGCGCCCTGTACGAGGAGGCCCTGGCCATCGAACGCCACCTCGGCGACCCCGCCCGCCTGGCCGAGGCCCTCTACAACCAGGCACACGCCACCGCCGCCGAGCACGACCTGCAGGGCGCAGCTCGCCTGTTCGACGAGAGCCTCGAGCTGTTCCGCCAGGTCGGGAACGAGCGGGGGGTGGCAAAGGTCCTGGTGATGCTGGTGGTCCCGGACGCGACGGCCGGCGCCTGGGACCGCGTGATCGCCAGGATCGAGGAGGTCATGGCGATCTGGGGACGGCTGGACGACCGCCTCAACCTCGCCTACACCCTCGTCTGGCTGGCGTTCGCCTACGGCCGCGCCGGCCGCCGGGACGACGCCCGCGCCACCGCCCTGGAGGCCTTGAAGCTGTTCCACCAGGTCGACGACGCCACCGGGGTGGCCCTGGCCCTGCTCGACCTGGCGTTCCTGCTCACCTGGGAGGGCCGCCACCGGGACGCCATCCGGATGGCCGCCGCCTCCCAGTCCCACCGCGACCGCGCCGGCGGCGGCCCCACCCCCGGCTTCGGTGGCATGCTCGAGGGCGACCCGGTGGCCGAGTCCAGCGCCCACCTCACCGACGACGAGGCCCGCCGGGCCTGGGAGGAGGGCCTGACCCTGACCGTCCACCAGGCGGTGACCCTGGCCCGTTCCGAGGCCGGGCCGTGACCGCAGCCCGGCCTCGGCTGGAGCTCAGCGCCTAGTCGTCGTCGATGCGGGCGATGTCGTAGCGGGCGGTGGCCGGGTCGGGGGCAGTGCCGAACCTGGCGTTGACGGCGTACAGGTGACCGGCGGTGAACGCGATCGTGGTCGGGACGTCGAGGTCGGGGTCGGTCAGCTCGGCGACCACGCGGCCGCTCGACAGGGAGCCGGACAGCTTCACGACCGCGATCAGGTTGAGCTGGTTGCGGACCACGAACAGGTGCCTGCCCAACAGCAGGAGGCCGTCGCCGTTGGTCACCGTGGCGGTGCCGAGCTCGATCTCGTCGGTGACGCCGGTGCGCGGGTTGACCGTGAACAGCTTGCCGGTGTTGCTCTGCACCACCACCAGGACCCGGCCGCCCCTGGCGGCGGCGATGCCGTTGAGGTTGAACCCGGCCTGGAACACGAGGTCGCCGGTGAGCGGCAGCGTGCGCACGGCGCCCTGCCCCGGCAGCCGGCCGTGGCGGCCGAGCGGGACGACGTAGAGCTGCTGGTTGAGCGAGTCGGTGAAGTAGGCGGCCTTGGGGGTCACCACGACGTCGTTGACGAAGGTCGCCACGCCAACGGGGGCGAGCTGGTAGCTGGCGAGGTCGGCGCCCGTCCGGGCGTCGTAGACGTAGCCCTGGCCGGTCGGACCGCCGGCGACGAAGATCCGGTTGCGCCGGTCGACCTTGATGCCGATGGCGTTGCGCCCGGTGTGGGGCGGGACCAGCACCGCGCCGCGGCCGCTGCGGGCGTCACCCGCCCAGACGGCACCGGTCGGGATGGAGCCGACGAACAGCGAGGTGCCGCGTCCGCTCGCGATCCCCTCCGGCTGGAAGCCGTCGGGTAGGCGGATGGTGTCGGGGAACGCCCTGGCCGCGGCGGCGCCCGGCGCCAGCACGGCCAGGGCGAGGGCGGCAAGGAGGAGGAGGATGGGGCGACGGCGCACGGGCATGCGCTCCTTTCCTCGTGATCGGGAGCAGTCCCAACACAGCTATAACTCCAGGATTCGGTCGGGCCTTCCCGGCCGGTGCCGGTATGCTTGTGCATTAGCCGGTCGTCGAGTCGTGCGAGGTCGTCTGTGCGCCGTCTGCTTCCTGTCCTGTGCCTCGCCGGGGCCCTCGTGGTCGCCGGCTGCTCCAGCTTCGGCGTCCGCAACCGGGACGCCGCCACCGTGAACGGCGTCGGCATCCCGACCAGCCGGCTCACCGAGATGGTCCAGGCCCGGCTCGGCCAGCAGCAACAGCAGCAGGGGCAGGCACAGGCGCAGGACATCGAGGGCCTGACCCGCCAGGCGCTGGAGGGGCTGATCCAGTTCCAGCTCGTGCTCGACGGCGCCCGCGCGGCCGGCCTGCGCATCGACGAGGGCGACGTGGACGCCCGCATGAACCAGCTCAAGTCCCAGGTCGAGGCCCAGGGCCGGAAGTACGAGGACGTGCTGCGCGAGCAGAACATCACCGACACCGTCGTCCGCGACCAGCAGCGGGTCCAGCTCGCGGTCGACCTGATCGCCGTCAAGCTCGTGCCCTACAGCCCCGACGCCGAGCTGCTCAAGACCCTCGACAAGCGCAAGGACGAGTTCATCGAGCTCCACGTCCGCCACGTGCTCGTCAAGGACAAGCAGACCGCCGACAAGGCCCGCAAGGAGCTGGTCGCCTCCGGCGACTGGCAGGGTGTCGCCAAGCGGCTGTCGATCGACCCGCAGAGCAAGGAGAAGGCCGGCGACCTCGGCTTCAACGGCAAGGGCCAGACCGTGAAGCAGTTCGAGAACGCCGAGTTCGGCCTGGCCGAAAAGGGGAGCTGCAAGGGCAAGACCCAGGGGACGTGCTCCTCGCCGATCTCGCAGCCCGTCAAGACCGAGTTCGGCTTCCACGTCCTGCAGGTCGTCGGCGTGCGCCTGCCGACGCTCAGCAACGACCTTCGCGCCAAGCTCGAGCCGGCCGTCAAGGACCGCAGGCAGCAGGCCGTGCAGCGCTGGTTCGACGACCTGGTGAAGCAGGCCGACGTGACCGTCAATCCCCGCTTCGGCCGCTGGGACCCCGACAGCGGCAAGGTCGTCGACCGCCAGACCGCCCCGGGGTCGGCCACCACCACCGGGCCCGGCGGCACGCCGACCTCCCAGCCGTAACCGCCCGATGACCAGGGTCGTGCTGGTCGCCTCCAGCCCGCGGCTGCCGCTGCTGTTCCCACCCCAGACGTGGCGGGCGCTCGACGCCGCCCGCCCGGTGCTGGTGCTCGACGCCGACCATCCCTCGCTGCCCGCCCTCGACGTGGCCGAGGTGCCGTGGGAGGTCCTGGTGCCGGCCGCCGACACCGGACCGGCCGGCCGCGACCTGCTCCTGGTCGGCCAGGGGCTGGACGTGGACGCCGTGGCGCTGGCCAGGCGCCAGGCCGACGGCCTGCTCGACCTGGCGCGACGGGACGGGTCCGCCACCCTGCTGTTGCCGCCGGTGAACGACGGCCCGCTGGTGCAGCTCGTCGCCGACCGGGCCGCCCGCAGCCACGTCGAGGTGGAGGCCGTCTACCCGGTCGGCGAGCCCAAGGGCTCGGCCCTGCTCGACCTGGTGGCCACCGAGACCCGTCTGCGCGGTCCGGGCGGCTGCCCGTGGGACCACGAGCAGACCCACGCGTCGCTGGCCAGGCACCTGGTCGAGGAGGCCTACGAGGTGCTGGACGCCATCGAGGAGGGGACGCCGGAGCACCTGCGCGAGGAGCTCGGCGACCTGCTGCTGCAGGTGGTCTTCCACGCGCAGATGGCCGAGGACGCCGGCGACTTCGACATCGACGGGGTCGCCAGGTCGATCACCGAGAAGCTGGTCCGCCGCCACCCCCACGTCTTCGGCGACCTGCGGGTCTCCTCGGCCGGCGAGGTCGTGCGCAACTGGGAGGCGATCAAGCGGGACGAGGAGGGCCGCACCGATCCGCTCGCCGGGATCCCCGCGGCCCTACCCGCGTTGCAGCTCGCCGCCAAGCTGCAGAAGCGGGCCGCCGAGGGCGGCTTCGCCTGGCCGACCGTGTCGGGCCCGGTCGCCAAGGTCAGGGAGGAGCTGGAGGAGGTCGTCGAGGCGACCGGGCCCGAGCACCTGGAGTGGGAGGTCGGCGACCTGCTGTTCGCGGTGGTGGCGCTCGCCAGGGTCAAGGGGGTGGAGCCGGAGGCCGCGCTGCGCCGCACCGCGCGCCGCTTCCGCGCGCGCTTCCTGGCCGCCCGCGCGGCCGCCGAGGCGGACGGCCGCGACCCGGCGGGGCTGGACCTGGAGACCTGGCTCGGGTACTGGAAGGCGGCCAAGCGCGCCCCCGCCGCCGCTCCGGACGCCTGAGCCGGCCGGCTACGACGGGGGAACCGGGCCCTGGTCTCCCCGGTCCTGCGGGGGAGGCTCCCCCTCGGGCGCCGTGGCCTGGCCCGGCTGCCGCGGCGGCTGCGGCCGCTCCGGCGGCGGCTGCTGCCCGTAGCCGGGCTGGCCCCAGGGCTGTTGCTGCCCATAGCCCGCCTGGCCCCAGGGCGGTTGCGGCGGCGGCTGCTGGCCGTAGCCGGGCTGCTGCGGCCACTGCGGTGGGGGCTGCTGCCCGTAGCCGGGCTGGCCCCAGGGCTGCTGCGCCGGCGGCTGCTGCCAGGCCCCGGCGGGCTGCGGTGACGGGCGGCGCCGGACCGCCCTGACGACCAGCACGATGATCAGGACGACGGCCAGCAGCACGAGCAGGCCGGCGACGCTGGCCCACAGCAGCACCCGGCGCGCGATCTCGCCCGGCGAGCGGTCCAGCCCGGCCGGCCGCGGCCCGAACCTGGCCTCCAGCACCGCCCGGGGATAGTCGCGCTGGTCGAACAGGCTCCCGCTCCTGGCGACGACGGTGATGCTGTCCAGCCGGAAGGGCAGGTTCGTCCAGATCACCTCGGCCGCCCGGTCCTGCTCCCGCAGCCGCTCGAGCGGCCCGCTGGCCGGGTCGTACTCGAGCCTGGCGTCGCCGTTGTCGTACTGCAGGTCGGGATTGCGGATGCCGGCGTTCTGCAGCTCGGTCGCGGTCCGCACCGTCCCGGTGGCCAGGTCGCAGCCCGCCAGCAGGAACACCGCCGCGACGGCCACCGCCACCAGGCGCAGGCCGCCCCGCACGCCGGCACGGCGGCCGGGGTTCGTCATGGTCGCTCCCTCCCGCAATCCGCACCCGTCGAGGTGAACGTTACGGCAAATTCCCGGTGACAATCCCAGGCAGCCGCGAACGGCGATGATATGCTCGCCGACGCCCTCATCCGCCCGCGCAGGAAGGCGCTTCCCCATGGCCGCCATCGAGCTCATCCTCGCCCGGGAGGTCCTGGACTCGCGCGGCAACCCCACCGTCGAATGCGAGGTCCAGCTCGACGACGGTGGGCTCGGCCGGGCGATCGTCCCGTCAGGGGCCTCCACCGGCCGCTTCGAGGCGGTCGAGCTGCGCGACGGCGGCGACCGCTACGGCGGCAAGGGCGTGCGCACCGCGGTGCGCAACGTCAACGAGGTCATCGCCCCGGCCCTGCTCGACGAGGACGCCTACGACCAGCGGGCGGTCGACCGGTTCCTGCTCGAGCTGGACGGCACCGACAACAAGTCCAAGCTCGGCGCCAACGCCACCCTCGGGGTCTCGATCGCGGTCGCCAGGGCGGCGGCCGACTCGCTCGGGTTGCCGCTGTTCCGCTACCTCGGAGGGCTCTCCGCCTACCTGCTGCCGGTGCCGATGATGAACGTGCTCAACGGCGGCGTCCACGCCGACAACGACGTCGACTTCCAGGAGTTCATGGTCGTGCCGGTCGGCGCCCCCTCGTTCGCCGAGGCGCTGCGTATGGGGACCGAGGTCTACCACGCCCTCAAGGCGGTGCTGAAGGAGCGCGGTCTTGGCACCGGCATCGGCGACGAGGGCGGCTTCGCCCCCGACCTGGCCGGCAACGAGCAGGCCCTCGAGCTGCTGGTCGAGGCCATCGGCAAGGCCGGCTTCCAGCCCGGCCCGGAGGTTGCCCTGGCCATGGACCCGGCCTGCAGCGAGCTGTACGCCGACGGTCGCTACGAGCTGGCCGGAGAGGGCCGCACCCTCGACGTCGACGGCATGATCGGCCTGTGGAGCACGCTCGCCGACCGCTACCCGATCGTCTCGGTCGAGGACGGCCTGGCCGAGGACGACTGGGCCGGCTGGACCGCCCTGACGGAGGCCCTCGAGGACAAGCTGCAGCTCGTCGGCGACGACCTGTTCGTCACCAGCGTCGCCCGCATCCAGCGCGGCCTCGAGGAGGAGGCCGCCAACGCCGTCCTGATCAAGGTCAACCAGATCGGCACCCTCACCGAGACCTTCGACGCGGTCGAGCTGGCCCACCGTAACGACTACGCCACGGTGGTCAGCCACCGCTCCGGCGAGACCGAGGACACCACCATCGCCGACCTCGCCGTGGCGGTGGGCTCCGGCCAGATCAAGACCGGCGCTCCCTGCCGCACCGACCGGGTGGCCAAGTACAACCAGCTCCTGCGCATCGAGGAGCTGCTCGGCGACAGCGCCCGCTACCTCGGCCGGCGGGCCTTCCCGCGCACCTTCCAGGAGGAGGCCGGCTCGTGAGGATCGCCGGCGGCCGGAGCCGTCCGCCCCTCGGCCTCACCCCGCGCGGCGCGCTGCTGCTGCTGGTCATGTTCGCGCTCGCCGCGGCGGCGGTGTACCCGCTGCGCCAGTACGTCTCCCAGGCCGACCGCATCCAGCGGCTCCAGGACAAGCAGCGTGCCCTCCAGGCCGAGAACCAGCGCCTCGAGCAGCAGCGCGCCCGGCTCAAGGACCCGGCCTACGTCGAGCAGCTCGCCAAGCGCGACTTCCAGCTCGTGGAGCCGGGCGAGGAGGCCTGGCTCGTGACCGGGACGCCGCCGACCACCCGGCCGGCGCCGGCCCCGCCGCCGCCCGAGCCGGAGTCGCCCTGGTACAAGCGCGCTTGGCGGCGGCTCAGCGGTTGGTTTCGCTGAATCCGCACGAGCTACCCTAACCGGGCAGCTCGTGAATTTGTTGACGCTCCCGGACGGCCATCCCTACGATGACGTCGGGCCGAGCGTCTTCGGCCCGGTTGTCCCTAGAAAGGAGCGCTGGTTGCAAGCATGAGTGCCGAGATCGGGGCCATTGTCCCAGGCACCGTCGTTCGGATCGCACCCTACGGAGCCTTCATCCGCCTCGAGTCCGGCGAGACGGGTCTCGTCCACATCTCCGAGATCGACCGCAACTACGTCCGATCGGTGGAGGAGCACCTTCGCATCGACGATTCGGTGACGGTCAAGGTCGTCGGTGTCAAGGAAGACGGCAAGATCGACCTTTCCATCAAGCAGGCCGCCCCCGACTGGCAGCCTGAGGTGGCGCGGCCCCGCAGGGCGGGCAAGGACCCCGAGTTCGAGCAGAAGCTCAAGCGGTTCATGCGGTCCAGCGAGGAACGGCTGGTCGACGTCAAGCGCCAGCGCGAGGGCAGGCGCGGGTAGGTCGGTGTCGCGCACGCCGACCCGGTCCCCGTCCCGGCCCGATCCTTCCGCCCTCCCCGACCCGCTGCGGCTCGCCTGGCGCGGCCCGCTCGCCGACGTCCCAGACCCACCGGGGCACCCCCTTGGGCCCCGATCCACCGGGGCACCCCTTCCGGGTTCCCCGGACCCCTCCGGTCCCACCGGGGCACCCCTTCGGGGTTCCCCGGACCCCGGGCGACAGACCCGTCCGGCGCCTGACTCGCGCGCGGAGCCGGGCTGGGCGGCGTCGCTGCCCGAGGCCGGCCCGGCCGAGCGCCGCCTCATCCAGGCCCAGATCGGCCGCGACGTCCGCGGCTCGGTGGCGGTCGCGGTCCGCTGCCGCTACGGCCTGCCGGCGGTGGTCCGCACCGCGCCACGCCTCCCCGACGGCACGCCGTTCCCGACCCTGTACTGGCTGGCCTGCCCGGCCGCGCGGGTAGCGGTGGGCCGCCTGGAGGCGGCCGGCTGGAACGCCCGCCTGTCCGAGCGGGTGGCCGCCGAGCCCGACCTCGCGCGGGCCCACGCCGACGCTCACGCGAGCTACCTGGCCCAGCGCGACGCCATGGACCGCCTGGAGGGCGACCCCGGCGTCGGCGGCCTCCCAGGCCGCGTCAAGTGCCTGCACGCCCTCTACGCCCACCATGCCGCCACCGGCGCCGACCCGGTCGGCCGCATCGTCGGCCAGGTCGTGGACCCGGTGGACTGTCCCGGCCCCTGCGTCGACCCAGGGCCGGACCCCCTGCCCGGCCAGGGCCCGTGACGGCCTCGCGGCTGGCCGCCGTGGACGTCGGGACCAACTCCACCCGGCTGCTGGTGGCCGACGTGGAAGGCGGCCGGGTCGTCGCCGAGCACGCCCGCGACATGATCATCACCCGGCTCGGCAAGGGCGTGGACCGTACCGGGCGCTTCGACCCGGCGGCGCTGCGCCGCACCCTCGACGTGCTCGCCGGCTACGGCGCGACCTGCCGCCGGCTCGGCGTCCAGCGCCGGCGGGTGGTGGCGACGAGCGCGACCAGGGACGCCGGCAACCGGCAGGAGCTCCTCGACGGCGTGCGGGCGCTGCTGGGGGTGAACACCGAGGTGCTCAGCGGCGAGGCGGAGGCCGCCACCGCCTACCGCGGCGCCACCCACGACCTGCCCGGCGAGGCGCGCACCCTGGTCGTCGACATCGGCGGCGGCTCCACCGAGCTGATCCTTGGCACCCGCAGCCCCGAGGCCGTGGTGTCGCTCGACCTCGGCTGCGTGCGCCTGCACGAGCGCCACCTCCACACCGACCCGCCCACCGCCGCCGAGCTGGCCGCGCTGCGGGCCGACGCCGCCGCGCGGCTCGCCCGGGTGACCGAGACGCTGGACCCGGCCGCGGCCGAGCGGGTGGTCGGGGTGGCCGGCACCATCACCACGGTCACGGCCATCGGGCTCGGCCTGGACGCCTACGATCCCCGTCGCATCCATCGGTCCGCGCTGGGCGCGGCCGAGATCGCGGCCGTCGCCGAGAAGCTGGCCGCCATGACCGTCGCCGAGCGGGCCGCCATCCCGGTCATGGCCAAGGGGCGCGAGGACGTCATCGCCGCCGGCGCGCTCCTGCTGGACGAGCTCGTGCGGACCTTCGGGTTCCGGCGGGTGATCGCCAGCGAGACCGACATCCTCGACGGCGTCCTCCTCGGGCTCGCCGACCGGTAGCCGCGCGGCCGGGGGCTAGTGCCGTTGCCGGCAAGGTTCGCCATGTTCTCGGGTTCAGCTCGCGCGGACGAAACGCTGGGACCTGAGCGGTAGGGCGACCTGCGGCTTGCCGCCGTGGTTGTCCACAGCGGCGCGAACCGTCCTTGACGCCCACGACCCATGAGTCGAACATCAGTTCGCCATGACCGCTCCCGTTAATCCGCGCCTGGTGCATCGCACCGCCCGCATTCGCCTGTGCCTCACCCGCCGACGGACCCGCCGCTGCTACGGGCTGCTGCGCTCGGCCGGGGACGTGTGGGCGTGGCTACTGGACAGCAACCGGCAGCGCCA
>WNFU01006271.1_pt1 | contig 21314 bp, 22 predicted proteins | sample 5400121 | NCBI WGS metagenome assembly WNFU01 (sample SAMN13153360, study PRJNA577476) | soil metagenome | isolation source: 100 cm soil or saprolite under grassland replicate 1 | place: USA:California | collected 2016-06-15
CGATCACGGCGTGACCCCCTCAGTCCTTCGTGAAGAGGTGCAGCAGCTGGAGCTCGACGCGCTCGGGAGCGCTTGCCAACATCCCCGCGACCGCGTCGTTGAACGCCGCGAACTCCGGATCGCTGTTGACGCTGTCGGCCGCGGGCCGGTCGGTGAACACCCCCACGCCGCGCACGACGCCGCTCGCCTCGTCTCCGAGGATCATCACGGTCTCGAGCGCCGGGTGGTCGGACAGGAACTCGGCCGCGAACGTCGAGTAGAGCCCGGCGACCTCGGCGTAGTGGCCCGGCTTGGCGTGAAGGGTGAACTCGGCCACGTACATCTCGCATCCCTCTCGGTCGACTGCGCACGCATCCTACGAAGCGTCGACCCGCCATGACACCGTTCGCTACCGTGCCCGGTCGTGAAGGCCGTCATGTGCAAGGACTACGGGCCACCCGAGTCGCTCGTCATGGAGGACGTCGACGACCCCGACGCGGGCGATCGCCAGGTCGTCGTGGATGTCAAGGCGTGCGCGGTCAACTACCCCGACGTCCTCATCATCCAGAACCTGTACCAGTTTCAACCGCCACTCCCCTTCTCCCCGGGAGCCGAGATCGCCGGCGTCGTGAGCGCGATCGGCGCGGCGGTCGATAGCGTCCAGGTCGGCGATCGCATCTTCGCGTCGACGGGTTGGGGTGGCCTCGCCGAGAAGATCGCGGTCGATGCGGGGTCGCTCGTCCCGATCCCGGACGGCGTCGACTACGCCGCCGCGTCGTCGTTCCTGTACGCCTACGGCACCTCCCACTACGCGCTGAAGGACCGCGGGCATCTCCAGCCCGGGGAGACGCTGGTCGTGCTGGGCGCGGCCGGCGGCGTGGGCCTGGCGGCCGTCGAGCTCGGCGCGCAGATGGGCGCGAACGTCATCGCGGCGGCGTCGAGCGACGACAAGCTGGAGCTCTGCCGCGCGTACGGCGCATCTCAGACGATCAACTACGCGACCGAGGACCTGAAGCTGCGCATTCGCGAGCTCACCGGCGGTGTCGGCGCCGACGTCGTCTACGACCCGTCGGCGGTCCGTACAGCGAGCCGGCGCTGCGATCCACGGCATGGGACGGTCGGTTCCTCGTCATCGGCTTCGCTGCGGGTGACATTCCCTCGATTCCACTGAACCTCGCGTTGCTCAAGGGCTGCCAGATCGTCGGCGTCTTCTGGGGTGCGTTCGTCGGGCGGGACCCCGAGCAGCACCGTCGCAACGTCGAGGAGCTCGTCGACTGGTGGCGCACCGGGCGGCTTCGCCCGCACGTGTCCTCCACGTATCCGCTCGAACGGGCCGGCGAGGCGATCCGCGAGCTCGCCGACCGCAAAGCGAAGGGCAAAGTGGTCGTCACGGTCGGCGACGGGTAACTCGGCGCTCGTCGCCGGGACACCGGCGTCAGAGCTGCCGACACGTTTCGACACCACAGGAAGAAAATCCGTCGTCGTCAGGGCCGCTGGCGCACGTCCACGAGCTGGCCTTCGACGGCCACGCCACCGCCGGGATTGCGATCCGCATGCTCAGCGGCGAGCACCCCGCGGCGAATCGTTGCGCCCGGCCCAACCTGAATCGCCGGACCCTGTGTCGGCACCGGCTGGTCGTCCGAGAACCGGTTCCTCTCGATGCGCAAGTCGTCGACGTCGTCCATCACCTGGATCGCCGGGCCGCGGTCACGCCGGCCGTTCGCCACGAGGTGGTTGCCACCGAAGAGCAACGTCGCGCCGCCCGCTGCGCCGACGACGGCAATCCCTGCGGACCCGTTGCCCGAGACCTCGTTGTCGACGACCGAGATGTTCGTCAAGGGCGCAGCGGACGTGTTGAGTTGTAATCCCGTCGAACCGTTGGCGAGGGCTTGGTTGCCGACCAGCCGGTACCCGGACGCCCCGTTGCCCTTCGCCCCCGCGAGGATGACGCCGTGTTCGAGGTTGTCCTCGAAGCGCGAGTCGCGGACCTCACCGCCTTGCCCTGGTGTCCCGAGCTCGGATTGCCCGCACGAGAAGCCGCTCTTGCCGTTCCTCACGGACGTCGAGCCCTGCACGACCATCCCGCGGCATCCCGAATCAAGGATCCCGTGCTGCCCGTTTCCGGTCGCGAAGGAGTCGATGACACGTACGCCCCTGGGCAGGTAGGGGCTACCCGGTTGGTGCTCGAAGAAGATTCCGTACGATCCGCAGTCGATTGCGCGACAGCGCCGGAGCGTGACGTCCTCGACCTCGGTCGCTCCCGTCCCGATGCCGATCCCGGCTCCGCCACCCGCGCCCGGTCGATAACCGCGGCCGCAGCGCTGAGCCACGACGCGGTCGATCTTGACGCGCCGCAGGAAGTCGATGCCCAACCCGGTCGCCGGGATGTCCCAGATCGCGAGATCGCGGAACACGACGTCGATCATGTGGTCGATGAAGATTCCCTTCCGCGCGGTGTCGTACGGTGCCGCCGGCATCGCAGAGCCGTCGATGCCGAATCCTTCGAAGCGCGCGTGCCGGAACGGATCCTGGGTGGTGTACGCGCGGTCGCTGGTGATCACGCTCCCGGCGACGTCGACGGCTCGGAGCACCGAAGCCGCCGGTCCGGCTCCGACGAGGCTGACCCCGCTCGCCCAGAGCAACGGTCGGCTGGTGCGATACGCACCGCGGTCGAGCCGGACCACCCCGCCTCCCATCGAGCGCGCTCGGTCGTGCGCGGCCTGGATCGCGTCGGTGTCGTCCTGCTGACCGTCGCCGCGTGCCCCGAGGTCGCGCACGCGCACCTCGGGTCGGTGCCGTGGTTTCGCTCCGAAGGCGATCGTCACCGCGCCGCCACCCGCGACGACGAGGAACTCGCGTCGGCTGAGGTCGCGCACCGGCACAACCTAGGCGGGGGGGCAATATGGGTCATCGCGTCCGCGATGCCCGGGGAGCCGGAGGCGTACGTCATCCCCGGGCGGGCCCGTCGGCGGAGCCGAGATCCGCCAGCCGCCGTTCGAGGAAGCGCCGTTCGGCGTCGTCGTGAGTCAGCGTCAGCGCGCGGCGGTAGGCGTCGTGGGCCTCGTCGGTTCGACCGAGGCGGCGCAGCAGCTCGCCCCGCGTCGAGTGCAGGTAGCGATAGTCCTCGAGTGCGAGTTGATCGATGATGCGGAGGCCCGCCTCGGGACCATCCGCCTCGGCGACGGCGACGGCGCGGTTCAGCTCGACGACCGGCGAGTCGGTGAGGCGGGCGAGCTCGCCGTAGAGCGCGGCGATCTGGGGCAAGTCGCGGGGCTCGTCGGCGTGCAGGGACGCGATCGCCGCCTGCACGACGTAGGGACCGCGTCCACCCAGGGCGAAGGCTCGGTCGAGCACCGCCCGGCCGCGAGCGATCTGCTCCGTGTCCCAGAGCGAGCGATCCTGATCGGCCAGCAACACCAGGTCCCCGTTCCGAAACCGCGCGTCGCGGCGGGAGTCGTGCAACAGCATCATCGCCAGCAGGCCGTGGGCCTCCGGCTGATCGGGCATCAGCTCGACGAGCGCGCGCCCGAGCCACAGCGCCTCCGCCGCCAGGTCGCCGCGGCCGCTGTAGCCCTCGTTGAAGATCAGGTAGACGACCGCGAGCACGGCAGCGAGCCGATCGGGCAACAGGCGGTCGGGAGGCACCCGGAACGGGATGCCGGCGGCCTTGATCTTGCGCTTCGCTCGCACCAGCCGTTGCGCCATCGTCGGTTCGGGCACCAGGAAGGCGCGCGCGATCTCGTCGGTGGTGAGGCCGCCGAGCGTGCGCAGCGTGAGGGCGACTTGTGCGTCCACGGCGAGTGCGGGATGACAGCACGTGAAGACCAGCTCGAGTCGCTCGTCCGGAAACGTCGTGGCGTCCATCGTGTCCTTCACCGCTTCCTCGATCTTGAGTAGGCCCGCCTTGGCGACCAGCGTGTGATCGCGACGAACGCGATCGATGGCTCGGTTGCGTGCCGTCGTCACGAGCCAGGCGCGCGGGTTGTCGGGATATCCGTCGCGCGGCCAGCGCTCCGCGGCGATAGCGAAGGCCTCCTGTGCGGCTTCCTCGGCGAGGTCGAAGTCGCCGAGGAAGCCGATCAGCGCAGCGAGGACACTTCCCCACTCGTCGCGAAAGGTCTGCTCGAGGATCGCTACCACTCCATGATCGGACGAACCTCGATCGCGCCGCCGAGGCGGGCTGCCGGAATCCGCGCCGCGAGCTCGATCGCGGCGTCGAGATCGTCAGCCTCGTAGACGAGGTAGCCGTTGAGCGCTTCCTTGGTCTCGACGAACGGACCGTCGGTCGTGATCGTCTTGCCGTCCTGCACCCGGACGGTGGTGGCCGTCTCGGGGGGCTGCAGGCCGTTGCCGGGAGTGACACCCGGCGTCTTGTTGATCGCGTTGTAGTCGGCATAGACGGCCTGCTGCTCTGCTTCCGAGAGCGTCGCCCATGCCTCCCGGTCCAGCGGCGTCGGGGACGTGCCCTGATGGATCATCAGCATGTACTTCATCATTTCCTCCTCCTGCGAATCGTCGCCCATGAGACGAACGGAGAGCGAGGAAATCGACAGCTCCGTGCCAAGATCCACCAATGATCTCGAAGGCCCAAGCGATCGTGAAGATCGCACAGCGTCGTCCGAGGACCACCAACCGGGGGGTCGACCGTGGACACCGTTGAGCGCCTCGAAGCGATCGAGGAGATCAAGCAGCTCAAGGCGCGCTATTTCCGTTGCATGGACATGAAGGACTGGGACGGCTTCACGACGGTGTTCGCCGCCGATGCTCGCATTGACGTGTCGGGAGAGTTGTCAGGCGACGTCGGGGGCGAGAGGGGCGTCACCACAGGGAATCGCGAGATCGCCGCGTTCGTGCGGGGATCCATCGATGACGTGACGACCGTGCACCACGGCCACACACCCGAGATCGACGTCACGTCGCCGACCAACGCCACCGGCATCTGGGCGATGGAGGACCATCTCTGGTGGCCTGAGGGCTCCCCCATCACGACGATGCATGGGTACGGCCACTACCACGAGACCTACGAGAAAGTGAAAGGCCGGTGGCGAATCACGTCGACGACGCTCACTCGCCTGCGCACCGACGTCCAGATGGCGTAGTCGATCCGAACCTCGGGGTTGGGTTCAGCGGATCTGATCCAGCCGCTCCACGTCGAGTTGGACGTGGTCGATGATCCAGTCCTCGAGGCAGCCCCGGAACTGCCGCTTGTTCGTGTCATCCAGCGCGGGAACCAACACGGCGCGGTAACGACCACCGCCAATACGCTCGATCGGCCCCGACAGGTCGGAGTCGACCTCCAGACGGCATGTGAGCAGCTGCGCCTCGACCATCTCGGAGAGCGTCTGGCTCTCCTCGCCGCCCTTGGTCTTGCCGGACAGGACAAGGCGTGTCGCTCGAGCGTCGACCGGCTCGTGCGTGGACAACGTGGCTTCCCGGAGGGCGAGCACCGCGACGACACCGACCCCGAGGCCGACCACGCCGAGGGCGATCTTGCCCAGCTTCCCCCAGGTCACTGAGGGGCGCCGCGGCGCAACAGCCAGCGGATCTGATCGTCGCTGGCACCTGGGACCTCTTGGGCGAGAACCGTGACGTCGTCGAGCAAGAGTCCCCCGGATGGATAGCTGATCCCGCTGAGCTGGCGGCCCAGCTTTTGCTCACCCGCCGGCGAGGACGTCTTCGACGCGATGCGGTCGACCACCCAGGCGCCGGCGGAGAGGATGACACCGCCCCCGACCAGGAACGTGATGAACACGTTCGTCTGCTGGGTCGTATCCCGCAGCCACGCGAAGCGGTCCGGCGATGGCGGTCGCGTCTCACGGAGGACGTTGGCAACCTCGGGGTCGACCCGTGTGCGGTACTCGAGGCGACTAAGGCGGCGGAGCACCAGTCCCGTGGCAAGCGCGACCTCGGCGATGAGGACGATCAACCCGAAGAACAGCGCCCGGTTCCACTCCCAGCGATTGAGCGAGACGATCATGTAGAAGCCGCCCGCGACGAGCGTGCCGATGCCGGCCAGCCAAGCGATGACCTTCATGAAATCGGCTCCTTGTCCTGGATGGTGACTCGTCCGGCGTCGCCGTCAACGTGCACGACTGCGCCTTCGGGAAGATCCTTCATCGCACCGGCGTAGCCGACGACCGTGGGCACTCCGGCTTCTCTCGCCAGGATGGCGAGGTGAGACAGCACCGAGCCGGTCTCGGACACGATGCCTTTGAGCCGCGGCAACAAGGGACCGAGTCCTGGCGACAGTGTCGTGGTGACGAGGACCGAGTCCGTCGGGGGGTCGTCGGCGTCGTATGTGACCGGTCCGACGCCGCTGCCGCCGCCGGCGCCGGTGCCGCCACAGACCTCGGGCGCGACTTGCGTTGCAATCGGCTTCCCCACGTCGGACAGCTGAAAACGCGCGGGAAGCGGCGCGCCAAAGACATGCTCGTGGGTCAACACGAGCTTGGGCACCAGGACGGCTCGTTTGGTGGCAACCGACTCGACGTGCTCGAGGTTCATGTGGCGGATGAGCTCCGGTTCCGTGAGATCGCCTGTCGCTGCGAGCCGCACTCCGAGCTCCCAAGCGGCACGGCCGGAGATCTCTTGCACCCACCGCACGCGAAGCCGGAGCGCCTCGCGGATGATGCCCTCGTCGCTGCAGCTCAGGCAGGCCGTCGACACGGGCAGAGCCTCCGCCTCGGCAGGGAGCTCGGGCTCGGGTGCGACTCGAGGTCCGGTGAGCGCCAGCACCGTCGGGCTCCGAGCGAGGATCTCCTTGTCGCTCAGGCCGTCCTGTCGAGCTTCGGCGAGCACTCGCAGCGCCACGGACGCGCCGGTCATGCGATTGCCGCCGGGATCGGCGAGCATGCCGACGAGGATCTCGTGAGCATGCAGTGCCCGGAGGATGACGCGGCTGCGGTGCAGCAACGCGATCAGCTGCCGGCTCGTCAGGTCGGTCAAGGGCGGAACCGCTTCGAGATCGGCGTCGGTCCGGTCGATCAGGTTCTCCGCGAGTCGAGCCAGCGCGGAGCGAAGCCGTCCGACCCTCCATGCGCCGCGCAAGCTCCGGAAACCGGCGATCGGGTTCAGCTTCTGAGCAAGCCTGTGCTTCGGCTTGATCTCCCCCGCCAGTCGCAGATCGATGGCAACATGCCCGTCGACGCTCACCACGACCTCGCTCGCATCGACCTCCGCCGGGGTCGCGGCGCCCGCCAGCAGCACGGCTTCGCGCACCGCTTCTCGAAGCGGCGGAACCCAGAGATCGTCCTCCAGTTCGGTCAGGGGGGCCGGGAACGTCTCCGCGACTGGTCCCGGACCGTAGATGGGCCCGCGCGGCACACCGCGAATCTCCGTCGTGACCGGACGCGACTGCAGCAGCCACAGCTGGTTGTCGGGCGTGATCGCCCACTCGACGTCCTGCGGCCCGCCGAAGACCGAGGCAACTGTGTCGGACAGCGAGACGAGCCGGCGGAGATCCGCCCGATCGAGCGCGGGGCCGTCATTGGCGTCGAAATCGAGAACCTTCGCCTTCGACGGGTGGAGCACGAACCTCGAACCGTCGACCTCGCCGCTCACGAGACGCTCGGGCCCGCCACGGACGGCGGTGACGACCCTGCGATCGGTTCGACCCGACACGGGATCGACACCGAACATCACCCCGCCGAACCTCGGCTCGATCAGAGGCTGAGTCAGAACCGCGATCGGCTGGTCGGCGGCGCCGGCGCGCTCCCGTGAAGCCAGCACCACTGTGACGGCCGCCACGAAATCTTCGAAACCGCTGACGCCGATGACCGAATCGAATTGACCGGCCATGGACGACGCGGCCGTGTCCTCGGCGACCGAGGAGCTGCGGGCCACGAGGGCCTGATGGTCACCGCCGGCACGCTGGAACGCCTCTCGCACCGCCGCGTGGCCGGCAAGGTCCGCGCCGCCGTCGACGGCGTCGCAGAACACGGTGGTGAGCACCACGCCGGGAAGGGTTGCGAGCCCGGCAGTCGCCGCTCGCGCCAGCGCGGCGGCTTTGCCCCCCGTGAGCGCGGGGGCGAGCGCGGCTTCGTCGTCGAGCTCGACGATGAACGGGCGGTCGGCGTCGACGTCCCGGGGAGCACTCCCTACCTGTGCGTCCGTCATCCCGAGGTGCTCCTCACCCGTTCACCGATCGTTGGCCGGGCCGTTCAGGCTAGGCCTGCTGTATGGGAAGGACGACTTGGAATCGAGTATTCCCCGGCGTCGACTCCAGTCGGATCTCGCCGCCGTGGCGGCCGACGACGATCTGCCACGCGATGTCCAGGCCCAGGCCGGTCCCTTTCCCGACCTGCTTGGTGGTGAAGAACGGCTCGAAGATGCGGGTCCGGACCTCGTCGGGCACCCCGGGACCGGTGTCCCCGATCTCGACCATGACGCGATCGTCCTCGACGGCGGCGGTTCGCACCGTGAGCTTGCCGTGCCCGCCCATCGCGTCGGCCGCATTGTGGATGAGGTTCGTCCAGACCTGGTTCAGCTCTCCGGGAAAGGCAGAGATCCGCGGCAGGCTGCGGTCGTAGTCACGGACGATCTCGATGTCGTCGCCGAGCTTGTGACCGAGCATCGTCAGCGTGGCATCGAGCCCTTCGTGCACGTCGAACGACTGGAGCGGGGATCGGTCCATCTGCGTGTACTGCTTGGCCGAGGCGAGAAGCCCGGAGATGCGCCCGGTGGCATCCGTGATCTCGTCGAGCATGCTGTCGGATTCCAGGGCACGGACGGGATAGGACAGGCCGACCTCCAGGTGCGGCGGCGGCAGCACCTCCGCAAAGCCCTCGAGCCAATCCAGGTCGATACCGGCTGCGACCAGCGTCGGCGCGATGTCCCACGCGCCCGAAACCCCGTGCTCCTCCAACCAGTCGGCGAGCTCGTCTTCGCGGTCCGACGCTTCGAGCGGCGACAACGGCGGTGCATCCCTGCGGCGTTCGAGGGCCTGGCCGGCGAGATCGGCGATCGCTTCGAGCTGGTCGGCCGGGAGCTGGCTGCGAACCATGACGCCGACTTTGTCCCGCATCTCGGCCAACATGTCCCGCAGTCTCGCGGTGGCGCTCACCACCGCTGCCACCGGATTGTTGAGTTCGTGGGTGAGTCCCGCCGTCACGGTGCCGAGCGCGACGAGACGCTCGTGCCGGGCGACGGTGTCGCGGGCGGCGTAGCCCTGGATCTGGCTTCCCGCCAGCAGGTGGGCAGCCATCGGGAACCACTCCTTCACCGCACGGCCCCAGTCGGCGGCGGGCAGTTCGAACAGCCGACAGTCCGTGACCGCCCGCGCCGTGCCCGGGTACAGCTGCGGAACACCGCGGTCAGCAAGGAAGGCGTCGAACGCACCGGTGTACGAGCCGCGGAAGTCGGAGCGAAACAGCTCGATCTCGCCGCCCTGCACGCGGCTCAGCATGGCGAGCGTCCCCGAGAGCAACACGAAGAAGCAGGAGGCGGGCGTCCCTTCTGCGTGGATCGTGCCACCGGCCGGATACTCGACGACGCGACCGCGCTCGGCGAGCCACACGAGCTGCTCGTCACTCAGGTGCTCGAAAAGGAACAGCGTCCGCAGCTCCTCCGGCGCCAGGCGTTCGGGTTCTGTCATCGGTGCTCCAGATAGGTATGAAGGAGCTGGATCGCCATGGCGCCCTCGCCGACCGCCGAGGCGACCCGCTTGATCGAGTTGGCACGGACGTCGCCCGCCGCGAACACGCCGGGCGCGCTGGCCTCCAGGTAGTACGGGTCACGGTCACGGTCCCAGCCCCGCGGCCGTTGCCCGTCGAGAACCAGGTCCGGGCCGGTGAGCACGAACCCTCTCGGGTCACGCTCGACCACCCTCTCGAGCCATTCCGTCCGGGGTTCGGCACCAATGAACACGAAGAGGTAGCCGGCGCGGACCGTCTCCTGCGTCCCGGCCCGGGTGTTGCACAGCGTGAGCTCCTCGAGGTGATCGTCGCCGTGCACTCCGATCACCTCGGTGGTGAGGCGCACCTCGATGTTGGGAATCTCGTCGATCTGGCGGACGAGGTAGTACGACATCGACCGCTCGACCTGGTCGCCCCGCACCAGCAGGGTGACGAGCCGGGCGTGGCGGGACAGGTACACCGCCGCCTGGCCCGCCGAGTTGGCGGCGCCGACGACGTAGACGTCCTCGCCGAAGCACGCGGGCGCCTCCGTCGCGGCGGAGCCGTAGAAGACGCCGCGGCCGGTCAGCGCGTCCGCTCCCGGGACCTCGAGCTTGCGGTACGAGATACCGGTGGCGAGCAGCACCGCGTGGGCGACCACCTCACCACCGTCGGCGAACCGGACCGCGCGCGACGACGCCCGAACATCGAGCCCGACCACGTCGCGGGTCGTGAGGATCTCGGCGCCGAACTTGTGCGCCTGTCGGCGCGCCCGGTCGGTGAGCTGCGTGCCGGTCACCCCGTCGGGGAATCCGAGGTAATTCTCGATACGCGAGCTCTGGCCCGCTTGCCCGCCGGTGGCCTGCCGCTCGACCAGCACGGTGCGCAGACCCTCCGACGCCGCGTACACCGCCGCGCCGAGACCCGCGGGTCCTCCACCCACGATCACGACGTCGTAGAAGTCCGTGGTCGGCACGGTCGACAGTCCGACTTTTTCCGCGAGCTCGCTCATGCTCGGGTCGACCAGGGAGTCGCCCTCGGCAGTGACCACCAGCGGGATGTTGGTTACCTCCACGCCCGCGGCGGCGAGCAGACGTTGGCCCTCGGGCTCTTCGGTCGAGAGCCAGCGGTAGGGCACGGAGTTGCGCGCAAGGAAGTCCCGTACCTCGAACGACCGGGCCGACCAGCGGTGCCCGACGACCTGGGTCCGGCTCACGGGCTGCTCGTCGCTGCTGCGCCACATCTCGATCAGGGCGTCGACGACGGGATACAGCTTCTCCTCGGGCGGATCCCATGGCTTCAGCAGGTAGTGATCGAGGTCGACGATGTTGATCGCCTCGATGGCCGCATCGGTGTCGGCGTAGGCGGTGAGCAGGGCGCGCCGCGCGTGTGGAAACAGGTCCATCGCCTCCTCGAGGAACTCGAGGCCGCTCATGTCGGGCATGCGATGGTCGGCGAGCATCACCGCCACCGGGTCGCCGCGCAGCTTCAGCTCCCGCAGCGTCTCCAGGGCCTGCGGACCGGACTCCGTCCGCACGACGCGGTAGGTCTCGCCGTACTGACGGCGGAGGTCCCGAGCGACGGCGCGCGACACGCCCGGGTCGTCGTCGACGGTCAGGAGGATCGGCTTCCGGTCCGTGTCGGTGGCCATGGGGCTTTGACGGTATCGCCCCCTGACCGGGCGATCAGACGAAGGTGTTGAAGAGCTGTCGTGGGCCGTCGAGGAACCGGCTGACAGCGGTGGCGACCACGGGCGGGTCGTGCGCTCCGTCGCGGTCGAGGGAGCGGATGAACGCAATCTGCTCGAAGGTGAGGACGCCGATGGCGAGGCTCTCGCGGAGCGCCTCCGAGGCCGAGGCCTTGCCCATCGTGACCTTGTACGCGGCAGACATGGTGCCGGCTCGCCCGACGCCTTCACCGCAATGGAGAAAGACACGGCCCTGGCTGTTGTCAACGATGTCGACGACTTGCCGGACCTGGCTGGGCGACGGTGGGGTGCCGTCCGTCACCGGCAGGTGGATGCTCTCCATGCCAAGGGCGCGGAGCTCTCGGTCGATCTTGCGGGCGTCCGTGCTCGGCCGCAGGTCGATGACGATCGTCACCCCGCTCTCGGCGAGCGAGCGGAACCCCGTCAAACCGGGTTGCGCGCCCCGCCAGAGCCGGTCGTCGACGGCGTAGAGCTTGCGAACCCCGTCGAGTTTGGGCCCGGCGTCGAGCTCGGTGTTGGTTCTCGCCCACCAGCTCGCCGCGATCAACGCGAGGTTGCCCTGCAGCAGCGCCCCGATCGTCGCTGCGACCACCACGAACGCTCCAATGCGAAGGCGCCGCGACCACGCGGCAGGACGCCGGCGCTCGATCAACTTCGGTGAGGAGCCGAGGGCTCGAAGTAGACCGAGCAGGGGTATCGACGGTGGCTGATGTCACCGAGTCGCTCGATCACCAACAGGTACACGGCGCCGAAGAGCAACGCCCCGATCACATCCGAGAGCCAGTGCACCCCCATGTAGACGCGGCTCGCCGCCACGAGCAGGATGATCGTGCCCGACACCACGGTCGCCACCCACCACAGCGTCCGCCGATGCGTCACCAGCGCCACGATCGGCGGCACCAGACCCCACAGCGCGATCGCGGCCAACACGTGCCCGCTCGGGAAAGAAGGACCGGCGCTGGTCACCAGCGCACCCACGGACGGCCGCTCCCGCCCCACGCCGGACTTGATCAACCACTCACACGCCGGCCGCGCCAGCGTCGCCGCGATGAGCAGCATGGCCATCCCCGGACAGGCTCGCCACGCCAGCGCGAGCAGCACGACGAGGCCGATGACCACCACCTGCCAGCTCCCCAGCCGCGTGACGTGGAGGAAGAACGTGTCGAGCGCGTCCGTGCGATGAGCGGTGACCCAGCTCCGGACCGGCTCGTCCCACACGCGGAGCAACGCGCCGTTCGCCACCCAAGCAGCCACCGCCATCCCCGCGAACAACAGGACGATCGCCGGGAGCGTCCACGGGTACCGAAGAAGCACCCCCGCGGGCGTGATCGGCGGCTCGCGGTGAAGGTCCCGCGGCCGGATGACGTCTGCTGTTCGAAGGTTCATCGCACCCGCGATTTTGCTGTACGGGAGTACGACCACGAGGACGCCCTCACCGACATCAGTCGAGAGTACTGCTGGGCAAACGCCGGGCCGCTCCGCCCTGGGCGGTCGCGTGGCGTGACGCGTGGTCGAAGGGTCGTGTCGGAGGGGGATGTGCGCCTTGACCCTACGGACCCAGCTCGTTCACAGGATGTCGCTGCCCGCATGAGGTTGGATCCGTTCCACGAGCCGCATCGCGGCATCGACGCAAGACATCCCAAAGACGCGGCCTCACTCTGACCTGCAATGCAGAGCTCGTGCGTGCGCCTGTGTCGCTCGAGCTGAATCGCCGTCCACTTGAAATGCGTAATTGCACCTGGCCTCGAGCTCGAACTCGTTAGGGAAATCGAGGCCGCGGTCTCAGCCAGATCGCTCGAGCTGACGCACTACGCAACCCCTCCCATAGTGGTAGAAATACCTATCATGACCCCATCCGATGACGAAGTGCTCGCCGCGGTGCTGCGCCGGTTCATCGCCGAAAGCGAACACGGCAGCCAAGAAACCCTCGTGCAACTCATCGAGAGCACGAGCTCCCCGTTCGAGGTAGTAGGGCTTGTCGTCAACGGCTGGGTCTCCATCTCGGAGGCTGAGGGTGAAGCGATCCGCCGAGCACGCCCAAGAAGCGCGAAGAAGTCCCGCCACTCAATCCGCCCTCAACCCCCAAACTGACCCACTACCCGATCATCTGTGGGCACGCTGCCTCGGTCGGGCTCGGGTCGAGTCGGATCCTGTCGACGCGGCGGCCACCCTCGCCTTCGAACTCACCAGCGCGCAGAGCAAGCTCTACGAGGAACCAAAGAAGCTCGTGGCCAACGGCTTGGGCCGGGCCACCGACGACTCGGTGGGGCGACGCCGTCGCACCTGTTACACGATCACCGCGAAGGGACGCCGCGCGCTGGCCCGCCTAGGTGCGAGCCCGGCAAGGGCCCGACCCTCGGATTCGAGCAGCTCCTGAAGATCCATTTCGCGGACAGCGGCACCAAAGCCGACGTCCTCGCGAATCTCGCGGCCACCCGCGCGTGGGTGCTCGAGCAGAACGAGGAGAACCTCGCGGTCGCGCGCCTACCTCGATGGCCGGGGCGCGTTCCCCGAACGCGCCGCGCTGAATCTGCTCGGCTGGCTTCCTTACCGACTTCTATCTCACCCTCGCCCGTTGGGTCGAGTGGGCGTCCGAGATCGTCGAGGGCTGGCCCGATGACGTGCGCGACGCGCCTCACGATCGTGCAGCCGCCGAGGAGGCCGTCCGCCTCGCGGACAGCATCGACGCGATCGTGAATACACAACGGCACGCCTGATCGGCTCCGACTACAGCTCGGACGGTCTCCTCGCACCCAGCGTCGTGCCGTGGCGACCAGGTATCGGAACGCATCGTTGAGACTCAAGTTGCACTGACGCGCAACCGCCCGAGCCGCGTACTCACTGTCCGCTGAGTTCTCACAGGACTGGGGCGGCGCGCGCTCCCCCAGGTGCGTATGAGTTCGGCCAGCGCGGGCGAGTCCCTGCTCGGGCGAGTTGTCCTCGATCGGCACTGGGTGGCGGGGATTTGACCGATGAGAAACGGCGTCGGGGGGCGTCTACTTGGTATGACTGAAATGTTTGCGGCGGGGATTCAGATGGGCGAGTCCCCCCGGTGGCATGACGGCCGGTTCTGGATGTGCGACTGGCTGGCCGGCGAGGTGCTGGTGTTCGACGCCGACGCGAACCGCGAGGTCGTGGCGCGCGTAGATGGGATGCCGTTCTCGTCGATGTCGCTGGTCGGGCGTGGGTGGACATGCCGGGCTCGATGCCATGGGAGGAGCCGAAGCCTGGGATCGTGACCGTCGTGCTGCCCGATGGGAGCAGCCGCCAGGTCGCCAATGATGTGTGGTTCCCGAACGGGATGGTCGTCCTCGGCGAGGACACGCTCGTGCTCGCCGAGTCGCATGCGGACCGGCTGACCGCTTGGACGATCACCGAGTCGGGTGAGCTGGTGGATCGCCGTGTCTGGGCCGACCTTGGACCGGGTTCCGCCCCGGACGGGATTTGCGCGGACGCCGAAGGGGCGATCTGGTACGCCAGCGTTCCCGGTCAGCGATGCACGCGCGTCGCCGAAGGCGGCGAGGTGCTGGAAGCGGTCGGTGCCGACCGCGGTTGCTTCGCGTGCATGCTCGGCGGCGACGACGGCCGCACTCTGTACATCGTGGCCAATCACTACACCGGCGGCAATGCATCGGACGGAGTTGTGCTGATCCAACCGGTCGCTGTGCCGCGCGCCGGGCGACCGTGAGGGTCCGTCGCCGGGTTGACCAGGCAAGGTGACCACGCATCAGGAAGCGTGTGATGAGGACGTTCGTGTCGGGAAGGTAGAGCGCGCGGACAGCAGTACCAGTCGATCGTCCGGTCGGTGCCGACGAGCGCGACGGTGTGCAGATTGCCGATCAGTCCGTGCTCCGCGATGGGCAGGTAGCGCGCCATCTGCAGCGTCGTCGTTGCCTTACGGCACGAGCACGAGTTTTCCCGTCGCCGCCGAGCGCTCGAGCATCTCGTGAGCGCGACGAACCTCGGACAGCGGCAGGCGCTCGGCCACGACAGGGTGGATCTTGTCCGCACGGAGCAGCTCGAGCAGCGTGGCGAAGTCCTCCCGGAACCACTCCGGGTAACGGGGCTCTCCGCCCGCTGCTCCGGGACGTTGTTGAGCAGCGCCGCGGAACTTCTGGATCTGGTAGGCGAGCACCCGTCGGCGGGGCGAGAGCTTCGCCCACAGCCAGAGGGCCCCGATCGACGCATACCACTCGACCACCGCTCGCCAGTTCTTGTGCCCGTGCGACAGCGTGGCGTAGCGACCGAATACGACGAGCCTTCCGCCGGGTCGCAGCGCGCGGAATGAGCGAAGCGACAGCGGGCCGCCGAGCGAGTCGAGCACGACGTCCACGCCTTTCCCGGGGAGCTCGCGCACCCGCGCCACAAAGTCCTCGTTCTGGTAATCGATCGCCACCGAGCCCAGCCGCTCGACCGCAGCGCGGTCGCGCGCGGAAGCGGTTCCGTAGAGATGAACGCCAGCCAGCGCCCCGAGCTCGAGCGCCGCGGTGCCCACCCTGCCGGCCGCGCCGTGCACGAGCACCGTCTCCCCGCTCTGCACCATCGCCGTGCGGTGAAGCGCCTGGTAGGCGGTCATGTAGGTGAACACGAGATTCAGGACCTCGGCCGGGTCGAGGTCCTCGGGGACCTCGACCGCGCTCGCCTCCGGCACACAGACACGCTCCGCGTCGGCGCCCCACACTGTCAGCGCGCCGACGCGGTCTCCCTCTCGTAATCGCGAGCAGCCTGGGCCGAGCTCCTCCACGACGCCGACGAGCTCGTAGCCGGGCGTGAACGGCGGCTTCGGCCCGCCCGGGATATAGGTGCCGGCGCGCAGCTGGGAATCCGTGAACGACACACCGGCCGCCAGGACCTTGACGCGCACCTCGCCCGGACCCGGTCGGGGATCGTCGTCCTCTACCACCCTCAAGACCTCGGGCCCGCCGAAGCGCTCAACGACGACACGCTTCCCCATTGCACTTCGCCCCCTCCCGTATCGATCCGAGCAACACAAATGGTCACCCGCCCTGTCCGGGGCGGCTCCACCGTTCCGTGTCTTTCTCGAGGATCCGCTCGCGACCCGCGACGACCCAGAGTCGAAGGTCACAGCTCGCCCGGCGTTCGACCTGCAAATGAAGCCGAGAACACATGCTCGAAAGGGATATACGCGAATGTCAGGACCTACGTCCTCGGTCAGACCACGAACCTCAGTTCTTGGCCTGAGTTACCTCGCATACCGCTGCCGCGCGGCCCTCGGCGTCGACCCCGGGACAGAGAGGCGTGCCGGATGTGACCGATGCGCCCAGCGCGTCTGATGCCAGGTTCTTCAGTGACGGCACTAGGTCGTCTTGAGATTCTCGGTGAGTGAGTAGGTGATGTGGGTCGCGTACGGCGATACTCGGACATCGGTCTGGCGGAGCTGGCGCCGTGCAACACCTGTCCACAGTGGTGTGCCGGCGCCCATCACGATGGGCGACACATGCAGGACCATCTCGTCGACGAGACCCTGGTCGATCCCCTGCGCGATCACATTGCCGCCTCCCATGATGACCACGTCCCTATCCGGCGGGCACACGGCGCGCGCTACGTCGACAGCGGCTGCAACGCCCTCGGTGACGAACGTGAAGTCGAGGTCAAGCCGAACTTGCGCCGGCTGGTTGTGCGTCACGACGACGAACGGCGGTCGCCCGACGCGGTGCGCGCCGTAACCCATGTCGTCGCTCCAGCCGTCGGGACCGTCCACCACGTCGAACAGGTTGCGGCCCATCACCACCGCGCCGCTGCGCTGCATTGCGTCGGCGAGCACGGCCTCGTCGACCTCGTGCCCGTGGAACACCCAATCGTGCAGCGGCCCTCCATCGTTGCCGAGGCCTGCCTTCGGGCCCGCGTTCGGCCCCGTGACGAAGCCGTCGAGGCTCATCGTGATGTCGGCAACCACCTTGGTCATTTCTCGCTCCTTGATCAGCTGACACGACTGGACAAAGAGCATCGTTACGACCCGTCGGTCACCGGTCGTGACCTACGAGAAGAGATCCTGCGTCGCGGGCGTCACGTCATCGAGAAATGCGCTCACCATGGGAACCAGTACCGCTGACTCGCTCGCGATGCTGACGTGCGATGTCGCCGGCAGGATCACCAAGCGCGCGGCCGGAGCCTTCTGCAGCATCCCCGACGCTGCCGCCTCCTCGTCGCCGCCACCGCGCAGCTCGAACATCGCCAGCGCGTGCTCCGGCTTCACGGCGTCCGCATCGCCGACGATGACCATCGTCTTGGCTGAGATCGAACGCATCTGTGCGTCGGTGATGTTCTGGTCCTCGATGCCCAGGACCTTCATCTTCTCGATGTAGGCGTCGAACGCCGCGGCGTCCGGCGTGTGCTCCTTGAACGCTCTCTCGACGGACGTCCCCGCAAACGCTCCCGCGCTCAGACCCTCGATGCCCTCGAGCACCGACGGGTACCACCCGTCCTTGCGGTAGGTGGCGGACAGTGAGACCAGCTTGGCGACGAGCGTCGGGTGCCGAAGCGCGAGCTGCATCGCGACCCCGCCGCCTTGCGAGTAGCCCATTACATCCACACGCTCGACCCCCAACGCGCGCAGCAACGCCGCGGCGTCGTCTGCGAACTGCTCGTACGACATCGCGCGCGAGGCGTCCGGGGTGCGGCCGTGCCCTTGTTGATCGAAGACGACCACGGCGCGGTCGCCGGCGAAGGCAGACACCCACGACTTCATCGAATCGGTCGCCATGAACCCGCCGGGGATGAGCAGCAACGGAGACGAGTTCGACCTGCCGAGCTCGCCATGGACCTCGTAGTAGAGGCTCAGACCGTTGATCGGCAGGTGACCACTGCGCGAAGGCGTCGTTGCCATCACTCAGCTCACGACTCGCGCCAGTCGGCTGCTGTCATGCCGTCGGTGTGGCCGGCGGGCCATTGGACCAACTCGATGCGGTTGCCGTCTGGATCGACGATCCAGGTCGTGAGGAAGTCCTCGGAGCCATCGGGCGATGTGGGCGCCTCGGTGTCGATGCCGTGGGCAGCGAGTCGTTTCACGGCTGCGTCCATGGACTCGACGTAGATCACGAAGTGGCTGAGGCCCGTGCCATCGACGGCTTCGTGCGGGTGGTGGACGAGTTCGATGGTGACGAAGTCGTCGCTTGGCAGTTTGAGCATGGTCAGGTGACCGATGCTCGTCTCGGGGACGGTTCCGACGATCTCGTAGCCGACGGCGGTGTAGAAGGCGAGTGATCGGGCGAGGTCGGCGACTCGCAGCCCGAAATGCAGGGTCTTCATCGGGGTCGCCAGACTTGGATGCCGGTCCCGCTCGGGAACGTCTGGGTCTCGATCAAGTTCAATCGGAGTGGCTCGTGCAGCGCGCTGAACAGGCCTCTTCCGTGGCCGATGACCACGGGATGGATCACCAACCGGTACTCGTCGATCAGACGCGCGCGGATCAACGCGTCGACGAACGTCGCGCCGCCGTGGGCGAGGATGAGACCACCGGGCTCGCGCTTGAGCCGGTCGATGTTCTCGGCGAGGTCGCCGCTGGCGATCCGGGTTTCTGGCCAGTCGGCGCGGGTGAGCGTGGACGAGAAGACGACCTTGGGGACGTCGTTCATCACGTCGGCGTATACGCCGGTCTCCTGGGGCCACACTGCGGCCATCACCTCGTAGGTGACACGGCCCATGATGTGCGTGCCGGCTTCTCGCAACGAGGCGGTCTTCCACGCGACGACGTCGTCCTCCTCGGGTGGCAGTCCCCAGTCTTCGTAGCCAGCCGCGCCGTGGACGAACCCGTCGAGCGTGAGACCCATCTGGAGTACGAGTGGCCTCATGCCAGTTCCCCTCGCCGACGTGTGAGTCGGTGCTGCGGCAACGAACCGCTCGAGCTGGGAGAACGCCTCCGGCAGCCCGACCCGGTGTTCGTCGCGCAGCTCCGCGGTCGGGAATCCCCGGTGCAACAGCGTCATCAACGTGCGGCCGTCCCGGTCCTCGAATAGGAACTCCATCTCGGTGTCGAAGCTCGAGCCGTCGAGGCGAGTCTCGGTCGTGGTCATGAGCAGACGTCGCGGCCGGTCGATCACCATGAACACGTGCCGGTGCCGATAGAGCTCGTTCTCGGAGGGACCGAACTCGACGCTCCACACGCCACCGACGCGCAGATCGCAGTCCGAGCGGACGATCCAGCCGGGCTCGTTCTGCTGATAGAAGGCAGCTTGCCCGCCAGGCTTTGTGAACATGTCGAACACGACCGCCGGCTTCGCGTTGATCAACCGCTCGAACCGCAACTCGTAGGTCATCGCGTGCTCGCGGTACGCGCTTCGACGTACGCCCCGAAGCTTTCGAGCCGGCCCTGCAACGCTCGGCGATACGCATCGATCCAGCGAGTCACGTCATCGAGCTCAGCCGTCCCGAGCTGACATTTCCGGGCACGCCCGACCTTGGCGGTGCTCACCAGATCGACCGCTTCGAGGATCTCGACGTGCTTCTTGATCCCATTCAGCGTCAACCCGAACGGTGCTGCCAGCTCCCCGATCGTGGCGGGGCCACGCGCGAGTCGCTGCAGGATTCCCCGGCGGGTCGGATCCGACAACGCGAAGAACGTCAGGTCGAGCGTCGACGACGATAGTGCACCGATCAGTGCACTATAGCTGGCCAACGACCCGGCTCGCCCGAGCTCAGTCGGTGAACGCTCCGGCAAAGCGGCGGGCCCCGAAGGCCGCATCACGTCCCTACCTGCTTCGAGGGCGAGTCATCTGCGACGCGTGTGGACGTCGCATGCACGGCCAAACGCGAGACGAGACCCGTCGCTACTACCGCTGCGCCGCTCGTGCCCGGCATCCCGGCATTGCCGACGCGCACACGCGCGACCTCTTCGTACCCGAGCAGCCGATCAACACGGCGCTCGACGAATGGCTCGGCGAGCTGCTTGCACCTGACCAGGCAGCCGAGACCGCGGAAGAGGCGGAAGAGATCGTGTCGGCGCTCGCCACCGGTCCTGATCGAAGCCAGCAGATCGAAGCAGCGCGTCGGCGCATCACCGGGTCGCGTCAGGAGGTTGAGCCCCGCCGAGCCGCGCTACGAGAGGCGGGTTCGCAAGCCGCCCGCCGCGAGGTGCTCGCGTGGCTCGACGAAGCCGCAGCAGAGAAGGAACACGCTGAGGCTGCGCTCCGAACCGCCATGGAACTCGCGCCACCGGTCCTCTCGGTCGACGAGGTCCTGGCGGTCGTCGGACACTTCGGTGGCTCGCCGGCATGCTCGACCGAGCCACCGAGACCGAACGCGCCGCGCTGTACGCCTCGATGGGAGTCAGCGCCGTCTATAACCCAGAGCGCAACGAGGTCCGACTCGGGATCGATCCCGTTGCTTCAACGATGTGTCGGAGGGGGGACTTGAACCCCCACGCCCTTGCGGGCACTAGCCCCTCAAGCTATTCACGCCGCGACTCGAATCCGTTGCCCTACCTCGGATCTGCTATCTGACCTGCGGTTCTATGCGTCCTGGGTCTCTTATGCGTCCAGGAGATCCGCTCCGTCGAACCTGTTCTGGTAGAAGTCTTGGTAGAAGTTGCTGCGGCGGAAACAGTCCTCATCATCTGATCTCGGCGAGCCCAACCGCCACCGCTCCCCCGGTCCGTTTGTCTTCGCTCCATTCTCCGATGGCGTCGGGTTCACCACGTCGATCGCCGGTACCGACGATCCGCCTCGCGCGCTCCAGGCGGGCGCGCCGCCGCACGGCCGCTGGGACGCGGGTCGGCGGCCGTCCGTCGGGCCACCGCGCCTTTCCAATCGGCGCGCTTCTCTCTATAAGAGCCCTGCGGCTATGTACGGGCAAGCGCGCGCAGGTCGGCGCGCAACCGCCGCTCGACAACGACGGGCACAAACTCGCGGACGCGGGCGTGTTCGAATCGTCTGAACTCTGACTCGACGGCCGGCCTGATCTCGCCCCGTTTCTGCGGTTGGTTGAGCTCGTCAGCGAGCCGGGCAGTGACGAGTCGAATGTCGCGGTCGTCGTCCGTCGACTCCGCCAACGTCTCGATG
>WNFU01003331.1_pt1 | contig 21295 bp, 21 predicted proteins | sample 5400121 | NCBI WGS metagenome assembly WNFU01 (sample SAMN13153360, study PRJNA577476) | soil metagenome | isolation source: 100 cm soil or saprolite under grassland replicate 1 | place: USA:California | collected 2016-06-15
CGAGCACGGGCAACACGGGCGGCTACTTTGGGACCGCGTACGCCATCATCACCCGGGCGAATCTGGTGCTTGCGAACGGGCCTGGCATCGACGCGCCCTACCCGCAGATCAAGGCGTACAACCTTGCAGAGGCCAAGTTCCTCCGCGGGTACGCGTATCTCTTGCTGACCAAGGCGTACGACGGCGTGCCGCTGCTGTTGTCGCCCGAGGAGCAGGCCAACCCCCGGCCCACCCGCACGCCCCTCGAGCAGGTCCACCAGGCGATCATCCAGGACTTGACTGCCGCCGCGGCTGCCCTGCCGGCCACCTGGCCGTCCAACGACGGCTACGGCAACCCGACCCAGGGGCGCGCCACGAAGGGTGCGGCGCAGATGGCGCTGGCCGACCTCTACCAGTGGCGGTCTAGCTTCATGTTGAAGAACGAATGGCAGCTGGCCTCCGACTGGGCGGACAGTGTGCTCCGGTCGGGCGTGTGGGCGCTGAACGACGACTACCTCAGCACTTTCCTGCCCAAGAACAAAGGCAACCGAGAGATGATCTTCGTGATCACCAACTCGGGCGTCACCACGAACACCCGCAGCCTGTTCCAGCTGTTCTACTATCCGCGCGACTGGGGGCTCGACCAGGGGCAGGGTGGTGGGTGGGGCCTCATCCACCCCACGAGCTGGTTCTTCAACAGCTACCTGCCGGGCGACTACCGCCGGGGAGCCGACACGGGGTGGGCGTCCACGGCGGCGTACGTCTGGGGCGGCTGCAGCGTCAGCGGCTTCTGTCCAACCTTCAACGACACGGTGGCGCACGTCGTCCGCCACGATACCCTGGCCGACGGGCCGATGCCGTACAAGTACCGCAAGAGCGACAATGGCGCGAACTGGACGTTGAATGACGTGGATACCCCGCTTTACCGCTTTGCCGAGGCGATCCTGATCTACGCCGAGGCGCAGAACGAGCTGGGCAACGCCGGCGTGGCCGTGCAGTATCTGAACATGATCCGCGCCCGCGCGCGCAAGGGGACGGGCGCCGAGAGCCGCCCGGAGCCGCACGACTACGGCACCGCCGGCGAGCCGATGGACAAGCTGTCGGTGCGGGAGGCGATCTACATGGAGCGCGCCTGGGAGCTCGCGTTCGAGGCGAAGCGCTGGTTCGACCTGGTGCGGCGGGACTCGGAGGAGCCGGGCTACTGGGCCGCGCAGCTGCATCTGCACGATCGCAGCTCCGAGGCGCTGGGCGAAACCACGAAACAGACGCACAAGAAGCGGTGGCCGATCCCCCAGACGCAGATCAACGCCAACCCGGCCCTGTGCCAGAACAAGGACTACGGCGGCACGCCGTGCCCCCCCGGCGTGACGGGGCCGTGAGCTATCGGTAGCCCCGGGGCCGCCTTGTCTTCGCTGTCTACGATCGTGCCCTTGAGTCCAGCGGTTGGAAGCGCAGCCCGGTTGGTCCGACGTAAGCGGACTCGGGTCGAATCAGCCGGCCCTCGCGCAGCTGCTCGAGGCAATGGGCCGTCCAGCCCAGGACGCGGCCGACCGCAAAAATGGGGGTGAAGAGGTCGTTCGGAAGCCCGAGACCATGCAGCAGGAGTGCCGTATAGAACTCCACATTGGTGTCGAGCCGGCGGTCGGGTTTGTGTGCCGCCAGGAGCCGCAAGGCTGTTTTCTCCACCGCACGCGCCAGCTCGTAGAGCTCCCGATTCCCCTCGGCTGCGTAGAACCGCTCGGCGGCCGTTGCGAGCACGTCGGCGCGAGGATCGCGGACACGATAGACGCGATGACCGAACCCCATCAGCCGCTCGCCGCGTTCGAGCTTGCGGCGAATGACGGCTTCGGCTCGATCCGCCTGCCCGATCTCGAGGACCATGTCGAGGGCGGGCCCGGGCGCGCCGCCGTGCAGGGGGCCTTTCAGAGCGCCCACTGCACCCGTAATGGCGGAAACCAGATCGGAGTGAGTGGAAACAACGACGCGAGCGGCGAAGGTCGACGCATTGAGACCGTGATCGCAAACCGTGTTGAGATAGGTTTCCAGTCCGCGAGCGCGCTCCGGCCCAATTTCACCGCCAAAGATCTGGTGGAGGCAGTGCTCGGAGTGGGACGACCCCTCTCGCGGCTCCACTGGCTCCTGACCATTTCGGAGACGCCAGTAAGCGCCGACGATTGCGGGGAACGCGGCGACGAGCGTGCGGGCATCTTCCTCCGGCGATTCGTCTCGGCCAAGGCTCAGGGTCGCGGCGGCCATTCGCAGCGCATCCATCACGGGAATCGAATGCTTGGCAGCCTCGCGCAACAGGATCAGGGTGGCCGGCGGCGGACGCCGTCGTGAGGACAGATCCGCGGTCAATGCATTGAGCTCCTGCGCATTCGGCAAGGCGCCTTGCCACAGAAGGTGTGCGACTTCCTCGAACGTGGCCCGCGGCGCAAGCTCTTCCACATCGTAGCCCGCTATCGTCAGCCGACCGGCCAAACCATCTACGCGACTCAAACGGGTGGTCGCTGCGACCACCCCTTCGAGGCCCTGAGCCACTTTGCCTGGCAATGTCACTTGCGCATCCACGGCAGGACGCAGCGCTTCTGGCTGCTGGCGACTGCCAGTTCCAGCCCGCGCATGACGTTGAGTGCCTGTTCGGGCATGACCGCCAGTTGTGCCGTCCCGAGTATGGCGTCGCGGATATTCTCGTAATAGTGCGTGAAGCTCGAGGGGATGGTCGGAATCGTCCGCGTTCCCTCGGGCGTGGTCAGTTTGCCGTACATCTCGAGGCCTTCTGCATCCCAGTTCGACTCGTCGGGCGTGCGACCGGATTTCAGCGCCGCTTCCTGCGGATCGAGTCCGTACTTGATGAAAGAGCCCTTGGCGCCGTGAACGGCAAAGGTTGGCCCGGGGGAGGCCGCCAGCATGGACGCCCGCAAGAGCGCCCGCATGTGCGGGTAGTGAAGCGTGACGTCGAACGCATCGTCTACGGCGGCGCCTTGCCGCTCGATGCGGATGTCGGCGGAGATCGCTTGCGGCATTCCGAAGAGGACCAGCGCCTGATCGAGCAGGTGCGCGCCCAAGTCGAACCACAGGCCGGAGCCGGGCTGCGGCTGCTCGCGCCACGCCGTCGGCTTCAGTTCAGGACGGAAGCGGTCAAAATGGGACTCAAAGATCGCTACCTGGCCAAGCACGCCTTCCGACAGAAGTCTTTGGAGTGTCACGAAGTCGCCTACGTAACGGCGGTTCTGGTAGGCCGATAGGACCCGCCGCTTCTCTTTGCCGAGCTGGACGAGCTCGTCGGCTTCCGCGGCGGTCGTGGTAAATGGCTTGTCGATGACGACGTGACGTCCGGCCAGGAGACATTGCCGCGCGATTGGATGATGCGACGTGTTGGGCGTGGCGATGACGATCAGGTCGATGGCCCTGGCGAGCAGCTCAGCGACGCTCTTGACGAATTCGACATCTGCATAGCGCGGGTCTGGCGCGCCCCCCCCACTGCGCTGGACGATGGTGGTGAGGCGGAGACCTTCGACCACGCGAATGACGGGTGCGTGGAATACCTTGCCTGCGAAGCCGAAACCGACGAGTCCGACGTTGAGCATGACAGTTGATTGTACAAGGACGGCGGAGCAAGATCCGGCCGGCCGCGAACAGCCGGCCAGCTACTCGAGGGGGAGGACGTCCACCTCCACGGCCCCGGTCGCGTCGTACCACAGCCGCACGCGCCACGGGCGGCAGCACACCTGGCAATCCTCGACATACTCTTGAGCCCGCCCGCCGCCCGCATCGAGCGCGATGGTCATCGTCTCGCGGCAGAACGGGCAGGTGACGTCGGCCTGGGTCTCGAGGGCCGGCGCGCCCGTCTGTCCGCCGTCCTCGAAGGCATTGGCGTCGTCGTCCCGCGCGTCATCATCAGTAGGAAGGTGCATAGGTGGGGCAATCTAACAGTGCCTGGGTGTGCGGGGCAGGTCAGAGATCACCAAGGAGGCGTCGTGAAGCGTCTACGCGGAGCGTAGCCGGTCCGGCTTCACCGGCAGCTTCCGGATCCGCTTGCCGGTCGCCGCGTACACGGCGTTGGCTACGGCCGGCATCACCGCCGACGTCCCCGGCTCGCCCACGCCGCCCGGCGCCTCGGTGCTCTTGACCAGATGGACTTCGATCGCCGGAGCTTCGTTGATGCGCAGCACCCGGTAGTCGTTGAAGTTGTGCTGCTCGACGCGGCCGTCCTTGAGGGTGATTTCGCCGAACAGGACCGCGCTGATCCCGAAGATGATCCCGCTCTCCATCTGCGCCTTGACGGTGTCCGGGTTGACGATCACGCCGCAATCCACGGCGCAGACGACGCGCGGCACCCGTACCTCGCCCTGCTTCGAGACCGAGACCTCGGCGACCTGGGCGACGTAGCTCCCGAAGGCGTGCAGCAGCGAGATCCCCCGGCCGCTCCCCGGAGCGAGCGGCGTCCCCCAGCCGGCCTCGCGCGCCGCGAGCTCGAGCACCGCCCTGGCGCGCGGCGAGCCATCGAGTAGGGCGCGGCGGTACTCGAACGCGTCCTGCTGCGCCGCCGCTGCCAGCTCGTCGATGAAGCTCTCGACCACGAAGATGTTGTGCGTCGGCCCGACCCCGCGCCAGAACGCGGTGGGAACGCCGGGCGGCTCCTGGCGGACGTACTCCACTCGGATGTTGGGAAGGCTGTAGGGCGGCTCCGCCGCGCCTTCCACGGCGTCGAGATCGAGATGCTTGATCATCGCGCGGAGCCGGTGGATGCCGCCGGCCCGAATCACCCGGAGGTTCTTGGGGAACAGGTCGCCGACCCAGCGTGTCTCGATCGACGAGCCGGCGATGCGGTGCGACCAGGCGATCGGCCTGCCGCGCTCGTCCAAGCCGGCGGCGATCCGGTCGTAATAGTAGGGCCGGTACATGTCGTGCTGGATGTCCTCTTCGCGCGTCCACACCACCTTCACCGGGCTCGCGACCTGTTGGGCGATCCGCACCGCCTGGCGGATGAAATCCACCTCCAGCCGTCGCCCGAATCCGCCGCCCAGGAAGTGGTTGTGCACCCGCACCCGGCTCAGCGGCAGACCGGTCAGCTTCGCCGCCGCCGTCTGCGCGAACGCCGGCACCTGCGTCCCCACCCAGATGTCGCAGGCGTCCGGGCGGACATGGACGGTACAATTCACCGGCTCCATGGTGGCGTGCGCGAGGAACGGCACCTCGTAGACCGCTTCGACCTTGCGGGCCGCGCCCGCGAGCGCCCTGGCGGGGTCGCCGTCCTGACGCGCGACCACGCCCGCCCGCTGCGACGCCGCGGCCAGCTGCTGCACGATGTCCGCGGTGCTGAGCGTCGCGTTCGGCCCCGCGTCCCACCCGATGTCGAGTGCGGCGAGGCCCTGTTTCGCGGCCCACATGTGGTCGGCGACCACTGCCACGGAGTCGTCCAGGCGAACCACCTGCCGCACGCCCTGAATCGCCTTCGCCTTGCTGTCCTCCACCGAGGCGAGCTTACCGCCGAACACCGGACACGCCGCCACCGTAGCGACCTTCATGCCGGGGACCGACACGTCGATGCCGAACCGGGCCGTGCCGTTGACCTTGCTGGGGGCGTCCAGGCGCTTCGCGGGCGTGCCGATCAGCTTGAAGTCGTTTGGCTCCTTGAGCGTGACGTCACGCGGCGCGGGTAGTGTGGCCGCCCTGGCGACCAGGGCGCCGTAGCCGAGGCTGCGGCCGGTCGGTCCATGGATTACGGCGCCATGTGCCGCGCGGCAGGAGCCGGGCTCGACCTTCCACGTCTCCGCCGCGGCGGCCACGAGCAGGGCGCGGGCGGTGGCGCCGGCCCGGCGCAGCGGGTCCCAGGCGCCACGGACCGACGTCGAGGCACCCGTCGACTGCACGCCGAGCAGTGGGTCGGCGTACAGCTTGTCGTCGGGTGGCGCGTGCTCGAGGTGGACCTGGCTGAGATCCACTTCCAGCTCCTCGGCCAGCAGCATGGGCATGGACGTGTACGTCCCCTGGCCCATTTCGACCTTGTGCATCATGAGCGTCACGCGCCCGTCGCGGTCGATCCGCACAAACGCGTTGGGTGCAAACAGGTCATTCGGCTCGATCGGAGGGAGGCGGAAGCCGAGCAACAGGCCGCCCCCGACGGCGGCGCTGGTCTCGAGGAAAGTCCGGCGGGAGACGCGCTGCGTGGTCAGGCCCCCCAGGCCGCCTTGGATAGCGCGGCCTGCTTGATCGCGGTGCGGATGCGCGGATAGGTGCCGCAGCGGCAGATGTTGCCCGCCATGGCCGCATCGATGTCGGCGTCGGTGGGACGCGGCTTGCGCGCCAGCAGCGCGGCAGCGGCCATTATCTGGCCGGACTGGCAATAGCCGCACTGGACCACGTCGAGATCGAGCCAGGCTTGCTGTACCCTCTTGCCGGCGGGCGTCTCGCCGATCGCCTCGATCGTGGTGATGCTCTTCCCGGTGGCCGCGGCCACCGGCGTGACGCAGGAGCGTATTGGCTGGCCGTCGACGTGGATGGTGCAAGCGCCGCACAGCGCCATGCCGCACCCGAACTTGGTGCCGGTCAGACCGACCACGTCCCGCAGCACCCAGAGCAAGGGCATATCCGGCGGCACGTCCACGGTGTGGACCTTGCCGTTGACGCTCAGCGTGACCATGACGATGCCACCGTGGAATCTCCTGTCGTCAATCCACAAGAGGCGTCACGGGGATGTCCCCGTCAAGCCCCAGAGCCCTGATTCGGCGCCCGCGTCGCCGACCGCGCGAACGACGACCAGATGGCGACGCTCGCCACGATCACGTTCGCCACGACCACCGGAAGCGCATGGATCAGCACACCGTACGTCAACCACATGAGCGCGCCTGCGGCTTGCACGCGACGCAGCGTCGCCGGCCGTTTGCAGAAGTACGAGCTCACGAATATCGCCGTGGCGAGCCATCCGATCGAGTCAACCATGGTCGTCCGCACCTTGTTCCATTCTTGAACCTAGCGCTCTCCGCCGTAAGGGCGTAACCTCCCATCCCCCCCACGCGGTCGCGAGGAACATTAAGGAGCAAGACATGAGCGTCACGTTCCCCGCTCTGCTGCACTTCAGCGACGTCGGTTTGTTGCTCCTGCGACTCGTGGTCGCCGCCGTGTTCTTCGACAGCGGGTGGAATCACCTGAAGAACCCCGCCGAGCGGTCGAAGGGCATCGGGGCGAGCGCCGGCTTCACGGTCTTCCTCGGGGCTGCGGAGGTGCTCGGTAGTGTGGGCGTGGCGCTCGGGATCCTGACTCAACTCGCCGCCATCGGGTTGATCCTCCTCATGCTCGGGGCGATACAGAAAAAGATCTTCGTGTGGAAGATCGGCTTTTGGGGAGGCCGAGCCTACGGCTGGCACTACGACCTGATGCTGCTCGTGATGAATCTCGTGATTCTGCTGACCGGCGGCGGCCGGCTCGTCCTGCTTTGACGGCCGAGGCCGCCGACCGCGCGCTCGGCGTTAGTCCTCGGCTCGATTCCGACCGCCGGCTCTTGGCGTCGCAACGACTTGCGCCTTTCCGCCCGAAACCTGGGGCGCGCTCGTGGGCGCGTAGCCAAAGGAGTCATTGGGCAGGAGCGCCAGGGATCGCGCCGCGGCGTGTCTCGTCGTGGGACCGACCGCGGCCGGGGGAGCCGACGCCCAGAAGCGATCGGCCACGCTCCCCGAGTACATCATCATCAGGAGGGCGTTGGAACCCATCAGGAAGGCGTTGGAACCGCCCTCTTCCACATGAGCCAGCTGCACTGGCGCCGGTGAAGGTGGCGGCGGGGCGACATCGATACAGCCTTCAGGGTTGACGGACGAACCGAGCGGGTGTTCCGGGACCCCATGGCCAGGTCGATTGTACTCGAAGTGGAGGTGGGGCCGTATGCCGCTGAGGGGGAAGGCGTCCCCCCCGTTGGCACTGCTTCCCGTCAACGCGATCACCTGGCCCGCGGTGACACGGCTGCCCACCGCCACCTTCCAAGAGCGCGCCTTCAAGTGCATGTAACCGACAGTCGGTCCTGAGTATGGCTTCGCAGCCGGTGGGGACAGCTCGATGACGATGTAGTACCCGCCTGCGGTTGTGTTCTGGTCATGTATCAGCCTCACGACCCCGTCCGCAACGGCAAGCACCGGGGTCGGGGTGCGCGCCTGCAGATCAACCCCGGTGTGGGGTCTCGAAGAGCCAGGTGCTTTCGGGTCGCGCCGGAGCCGGCCGTAGGGAGACGTAACAGTCATTGGCCCCCGGAGCGGTGACGCTATGAGCGGCAGCGGGCAGCTGCCGTTCGCGGGCATCAGCAGCCGTTCGCTGAACCGGGAAACAGCCCTTGTGGCCCCGGTGGAGGGCTGCGACGTGCGCACGGGCAGCGTCGCCCTCGCGTGACTGGTTCCCGCAGCGGGGGCGTCACCGGCGGCGGAAAGGGTCGCTCTGTAGACGCCTGATGCTGCCGCACCCCCGGGGGACGTGCCTAGGACGCGCGCACCGCCCGCCGGGGGGACTACGATGACGATGATGAGACCAAGCAGTATGCCCATTTGCCGCTTCTTCCTTGCGTAGCGCGCGCTCCGGCTCGTGAACCGGCGGAGGTCTCCGGTTCAAGGCCGTTCTGGTGAACCCAACCCGTTTCCTTGGGGGCGCTACGGAAGACCCGGTGGGTGCGGACCGCAGATGCACATCGCGTGCAGTTCGCCGCGGTCGTTTAGTCGCTTGCGCTGCAACGAGTTACCCAACAGACGCCCGCCGGTCACACTGGCCGTGTGTTGACGCTGTGGTACACATTTGTGAGGCGTGGGCGGCACATCTGGAGGCCGGGTGCGACGTTTTGGAAGGTCGGCGCGCGCGGGGCGGGGGAGGCTGCCCCGCCCGCGTGCGCGCCAGGCTGCTCACTCGATAGCGTGCGGCTCGCCGTAGAGGAAATCGTCCATCACCACCAGGTCGTGTTTCTTCCCCTTGTGGTGCGCGTGGTCGTGCTGCTTCCCCTTGCCGGGCACGTTGTCGAACGTCGTCGCCCCGATCGACGCGTCGCCTACGTTGATCCGGACCCGGGCGATGGTCGGCTCGTCGAAGACCACGCCCACGAACGACAGGCCCGCCTCATCGCTGCGCGGGGGCGCCGCCACGGTGAGCAGGCGCTTCCCAGCCGCGTCGAAGTACTCCACCGTCGTCGAGTGCGCGCGTTCCACATCGGCAAACACGACGCCAAATCCGGTCACGTGCGCCGGGGTGGTCGACCCGGCCACCACGAAGTCCACGTCCATCGCATCGCTCCCGATCTGCACGAACAGGCGCGGTGGGCTGAAGACGTTGAACTCACCGGCGTACTCCGCGTTGACGTCGGTGAAGCCGTTGTCGCTCACGCGAAAACCGGTGCCCTTGGTGGTGAACAGCACGCCGCGTGTCGACCTGGTGTTGAAGAAGTTGCCGGGGAACGTGTCGGTGTTGGTGAACGCCGCGGGTACGCCGTCCCAGTTGATCTCACGGCGGCCGGCCGCCTGCTCACCCGCGGTTCCGCCGTTGAGGGGGTCGCCGAGCAGGGTGCGGTACTGCGCCACGGCCGGCGCGATGTCGCCGGTTGCGCTCACGATCCGCGCGTCCCCCTTCTTCTTCTGGATCTTCTGCTTGGAAGCGACCAGGGCGCCGGGGGTCGGAGCGTTCACCGACTCGGTCCCGCCGCATGCGCCCACGAGCAGCGCTCCCACCAGGGCGCTCCATATTTGAGTACTGTGTCGCATTGCCGTCTCTCCTCGTACGTTCGAGTTGTGTAATGGCCGCTGTTGAGATGCCGCAAACCCTCGATATCAAGCTCCACGAAGTCGCGTCTTGGAGACCTTGCTCGAGCAGAGCAGGGTGGAGCCGCGGGTCAGCTGGACAGGTCACGGAGGCTTCCGGGACTAGGGTGCAGGAAGTCGGCGCACGGGATGTGCCGCTCTCGCCGCGCCGCGCGTTCCTTGTCGTGCTTGGAGTTACCAGCCCATCATGGCCCGCCCTGCACCGCCATCGTTCGTTTGTGCAGCAAGGTTGGAAGCTTGTTACATCAACGGCAAGGCGCCGGCGTGTCGCGTTGCCGAGCCTCCCTCGTAACGTTCGGGTGGTGAGTGGCTTGCCCGTGAGATGCCACGACGTGCGGTGATCGTCAAGATGCTCGCGTTCCTGCTCGCCCTCGCGGCTTCACAGCGGACCGATTCGCAGCGGGTCCTGGACTTCGCCCGCGACGCCCAGGCCGACTTCGAAATGACCCGGCGGCACAACCTGCCGCGGGCGTGGGGGCACTGGGGCGGGGACTGCGACGAGCGGATCGGCCGGTTTTGCTTCTGGTTCGAGGGCGACGCGACGGCGCCCGCACCGGAAGAGCCGCGGCGCATCGGGGAGGCGCGGAACCGTGTCGTGCACCAGCTCGACAGCGCGGCGGCGCTCTTGCCTGGCGACGAATGGATCGCGGGCCAGCGCGTGCGCTACCTCGTGGAAGCCGGCCGCACGGCGGACGCCCTCGCCGCCGCCCGCGCGTGTCGGGCCGCCGCGTGGTGGTGCGACGCGCTGACGGGGTTCGTCCTGCACACCGCAGGCGACTTCGCGGGCGCCGACAGCGCGTACCGCGCCGCCTTGAGCGACATGCCGCGCGACGAGCGCTGCCGCTGGACCGATCTCTCTCTCCTGCTCGAGGGCGAGCTGGCGCAGCGCTATCGCCGGCTCGCCTGCGGGGAGCGCGCGGGCTTCGACGGCCGGCTGTGGTGGCTCGCCCAGCCGTTTTATTCCGTCGCGGGGAACGACCGCCGCACCGAGCACTTCGCCCGGGCGACGCTGTCGCGCATCGCCGAGCGCTCCCGGACGGCCTACGGCGTCCCGTGGGCCGACGATCTTCGCGAGATCACGCTGCGCTATGGCTGGCCTGCCTACTGGACGCAGCAGCCGCCCGGTGCGAGCGGACCGTTGGACGTCGTCGTCACCGGTCATGACCCCCCGCAGGCAGTCCATTTCGTGCCGGCGGCCGGCGCACTCGACGATCTCGAGGCCGCCACCGCGGACGCTTGGGCGCCCGGCGCCCGGCGCCCCAGAGAGTTGTATGCGCCGGCCTACGCCCCGTCGCTCGCGCGGCTCGAGCACCAGGTCGCGCTGTTCCGCCATGGCGATTCGTGTCTCGCCGTGGCGGCGTACGACGTTGGTCGGGACACGCTGTTCGCCGGGGCGCTGCCCGACGCGGCCCTCGTGCTGGCGCGCGACGAGCTCACCGCGCCCGTCGTCGAGCGCCGCGCTGCCGTCGGAGCGTCCGACGTGATCGTCGCGAAGGTCGAGTGCGGGCCGCTGCTCTTCAGCCTGGAGGTCCTTGCCCGCGCCAGGCGTCACGCCGCCCGCGCGCGGTATGGCGTGCGTCCGCCCCCGCCTCCCGCCCCGGGCGGGGGCGTGGCGGTCTCGGACATCCTGCTGTTCGATCCGGCGGACTCGCTTCCCTCGGATCTGGCCGCGGTTCTCACGTCGGTCCGCGGCTCGGCCACCGCGCGCGCGGGCGCCCGGCTCGGGCTGTTTTGGGAGAGCTACGGTCTGAACCCGTCAGGGGAGCCCGTCACCACGTCCGTCACCGTCGCCCCGGCAAGCACGGCGTGGCTCCGCCAGGCCATTCAGTCGCTCGGCCTCGCGCGGGGACGCGCGGCCGTGCGGCTCCAGTGGGCGGAGACCCCCCGGGCTCGCGGGCTGGTGGCTGGGCGGGCGCTCGCCATCGACCTGTCGGGCCTCGCGCCTGGGCGGTACCGGATCGAGGTGCACATCGCCACGGAGCGGTCGGCGGCCGTCGCGACGCGGGAGCTGGAGGTCGAGCGCTCTAGGTGATGACGGCCGCCTCCCCGATGGGCTCCACCGGGACGGCCGAGACGATGACGCCCTCGCCCAGGGCCGCGCCCGGGCCCGGGATCGCGCCCGGCTCGCCCCCGAAGTAGGCCTCTTCGCCGTGCTCGCTCACGTCGAGGCCGCGCAGCTGCTCTCGCACGTCCGCCTTGGTGCCGACCGTGGCTTTGACGACGACCATGATCACCGCGGTACCCGCGGCCGCGAGCGCGACCGTCGCCAGCACCGCGACGAGTTGTACGCCCATCTGTGCAAAGTTGCCGGCCAGCCAACCGTCGCCGCCCGCCGGATTCGCGAGCTTCGTCGCGAACACGCCGGTGAGCATCGCCCCAGCCACTCCTGCGAGTCCGTGGCAGGAGAACACGTCCAGCGAGTCGTCGAGCCGCGTGGTGGCGCGGATCTGGATCGCGGTGTAGCTGACCAGCGCGCTCAGCGCCCCGATCGCGAGGGCCGCGGGCGCCGTGACGTATCCCGCCGCGGGAGTGATGCCCACGAGCCCCACGACCAGGCCGGTCGCGGCGCCCACGGCCGTCACCTTGCCCGTGCGGACGGCGTCGAGGCAGGCCCACGTGACCAGCGCCGTCGCCGCTGCCGTGTTGGTGTTCGTGAACGCGAGCGCGGCCAGGCCGTTGGCGGCGAGCGCGGAGCCGGCGTTGAAGCCGAACCACCCGAACCACAAGAGCCCCGCGCCGAGCAGCACGAGGGGCACGTTGTGCGGGACGATCGCCGTGCGCTTGAAGTCCCTCCTCGGCCCGAGCATCCGCGCCGCGACCAGCGCCGACACGCCGGCGCTGATGTGCACGACTGTGCCGCCCGCGAAATCGAGCGCCCCGAGCTTCTGCAGCCAGCCGCCCGCGCCCCACACCCAGTGGGCGAGCGGGTCGTAGATGAACGTCGCCCAGAGCAGCAGGAACAGCACGTAGCCCCGGAACCGCATCCGCTCCACGATCGCGCCCGAGATCAGGGCCGGCGTGATGATCGCGAACATCAACTGGAACATGGCGTGCGCCTGCAACGGGATCGTGCCCGCGTACGCGGGGTCGGGATCGAGCCCCACGCCGCGGAAGCCAAGCCAGCCGAGGCCGCCCCACAGCGGCGAGCCGTGCCCGAACGCGATGGAGTAGCCGAAGAGCACCCATTGCACGCTGATCAGTCCCAGCGCGACGACGCTCATCATCATCGTGTTGAGGGCGTTCTTCGGCCGCACCAGCCCGCCGTAGAAGAACGCCAATCCCACGGTCATCACCATCACCAGCGCGGTGGACGTGAGCACCCAGGCCGTGTCACCCGCGGAGATGGCCGCGGCGTCGACCGCGAGCAGCGGCAACCTCATGACTCTTCCTCCCCGGCGCCGGCGCCGGCGTGATGGACGCTCTTGAGCGCCGCGCGCTGCACCTGGTCCGCGTTCACCGCGGTGAGCGCCGCGTTGTCGAGCTCGCCCGTGCGAATGCGGACGACGCGCTCGATCGGCTGGACGAAGATTTTCCCGTCGCCGACTTCGCCGGTGCGGGCCGCCGACAGGATGGCGTTGATGCACGGCTCGACGAAGGGTTCGGAGCAGACCATTTCGATCTTCACCTTTTCGTGGAATTCCATCACGACGGTGGTGCCCCGGTACTGCTCGACGACCTCCTGCTCGCCACCGTGGCCCGAGACGCGGCTCAGGGTGATTCCGGTGACGCCGGCCCGGAACAGCGCCGCTTTGACTGCGGCGAGCCGGTCGGGCCGCACGATAGTGGTGATGAGTTTCATGGGGTCGAAACCTAAGGCCTCCATGGCACTGTGTCAAACACTTTTTGCAGTTCGTGCACATTTTCAGTGACACTTGTACGCACGCTCAACATAGCAAGTGTCGTGCCGTAACGTGAATCGTGCAGAGTAGGTTTGTCAATCGTGACAGCCCACCCATTCGGGTGAGCCCAGCACTGTGGGCCGTCTGCCTCACTGTTGGGGCCCGTCTTCGACAGAGGACAGGCCCGCCGTGCGGGTGTGCTGGAGCGACCAGGCATGGAATTCGCCCGGACGGCCGGGAGCCGTCACCTGACCTGCGTCGACGATCTCACGGAGGCTCCCATGCGTCTCACAGCGCGCTGTTACGCGGTGGCCGTCATGCTGATGCTCATCGCGCCCGCGGTCTACGGGCAGTATCCCCAGCGGCGGGACGGTTTCTGGATCGGCTTCGGGCTCGGCTACGGGTCCGCGAACGTATCGTGTGACGGTTGCGTGAGCGGGGATCGGACCGGTGGCGTCACCGGTTTCGTCAAGCTGGGTGGAGCACCCAGCCGCAACCTCCTCATCGGCGGGGCGATCAACGGGTGGACGCATTCGAGCGGTGGCGTGAACGAGACGATCGCCAACCTCACCGCATCGGTCTACTACTACCCTCCCGCCACCGGCGGCCTCTTCGTCACGGGTGGGCTCGGGTTCTCCACGTACTACGTGGACACGGACCCGGAGGTGAGCGCGACGGGGCGGGGCTTCACGGGCGGCGTGGGCTACGATATCCGGGTGGGCCGGAACGTGTCCCTCACGCCGGCCGTGAATTTCGTGTTCGGCGCCCTGGAGGACTTCGACGCTCCCGCCCCCGGCGGGGGGGTCGTGCGGGCGACCGGCTGGAAGCAGAACGTGATCGACTTCGGGCTTGGCGTGACGTTCCACTGACGCCGCTCGTCACGGGCGGGTGATGAGCCGGGCCCTCGAGTCCGGCTTGACGGGCCCTTGACCGGGCGCGGTATGTTTCCGATCCTCGCACCCGGCGGGGGAACCGTGGTCGCCGGATTTCGGTCTTCGTGGTTGCGCGCGTGCGGCGTGATGCTGCTGACGCTGTGGGGCGGCGCATGTGTGTGGATCTTCCGCCACGTGGCGGTCGAGCCGATCGATCGGCCGGCCGACACCCTCACGGTCGTCTCTCCGGTCAAGGCACACCTCCTCGACGGCTCCACCGTGGTCTACCCCCGCGGAGTCACGGTCGCGCATGACAGCCTGCACCCGCTGGCGGGGGTCGCCACGCGCTACGACGCGGGCCTGCGACCGAGCACCGCGCTTCCGGTCCCGCTGGACAGCGTGGTGGGGATGGAGGCGTTCCGCACGGAAGTGGAGTACGGCCAGACCATCATGGTGTCGACGCTCGCGACGGCCGGCACCTTCTTCGGAACGCTGGGGCTCTTGGTCGCCATCTTCGGCTCCTGCCCGACGTACTACGCCGATAGCGCGGGCACGCCCGTGCTGGAAGCGGAAGGGTTCTCCTACAGCATCGCGCCGCTGTTCGAAGCGCGCGACGTGGACCGGCTGCGGGTGGGCGTCGGTCCCGACGGCGCGCTGCGGCTGGAAGTGCGCAACGAGGCGCTGGAGAGCCATTATCTCAATCAGCTCGAGCTGCTCGAGGTGAACCACGGTGCCGCCGAGCTGGTGCTCCCGGACGAGTGGGGGCGCCCGCTGGCGGTGCGCGGCTGGGTTGAGCCAGCCGCGGTCACCGATCGGTCGGGCCGCGACCTGCGCGCCCTGCTCGCGACGACTGACGGCCACGTCTTCCGGACGGACCACCGCCTGCTCGACGCGGCCGGTACGGCCGGCCTGGAGGACTACATCGACGTGACGCTACCGCGGCCGCCCGGCGCCGAGAGCGTCGCTGTGGTGTTACGGGCGCGGAACAGCTTGCTGAACACCGTGCTGCTGTACGACGTGATGCTCGGGGCGCGGGGCGCCCGCGCGCTGGACTGGGTCGGGAGCGATCTCGAGCGGGTCGGTCCGGCGCTGGAGCTGGGCAACTGGTACGCCACGCGGATGGGGATGCGCGTCGCCGTGTGGCGCGGCGGTGGGTACCAGGACGCGGGTCGCATCCGTGATACCGGGCCGATCGCGTGGAAGGATGTCGCCATCGTCGTCCCCGTGCCACGGGAAGAGCGGGACAGTCTCCGCCTGCGTCTGTCGTTCGTGGCCGACAACTGGCGGATCGACCGGCTGGGCGTCGCCGCCGGTGTGCGGCGACCCTTCCCGCGACCCGTGCTCCTTGCCCGGGTGCTCCGGTCGGACGGCGGGGAGGACTCGGTGGCGCTGCGCAGCCTGCGCGCCGCCGACGCGCAGTACCTGCAGACCGGTCCCGGACAACGGTTCGATGCGGTGTTCGAGCCGGGGCGGCCACTGGCTGACTCGCTGCGCACCTTCCTGCTCGCGTCGCAAGGCTATTACGTCGAGTGGATCCGGCCGGCGTGGGTTCGAGCCGGGCACGACACGACGCGGTTCACGCCTTCGGATGCGGGTCTGGTCACGGCGCTCGAGCGCTGGCGCGCGGTGCGGGACGAGTTCGAGCAGCGCTTCGAGGCCACACGCCTCCCGGTCCGATGAAACGCTCGTGCGTGCATCGCCTGGCCCGGCTCGTGCCGCTGCTCGGCTTGCCGGCGTGCCACGTCGGCACCCGGGCGGACAAGTTCCCGTTGGCGCAGCGCCCGGAGGGAGTGGAGGTGAAGGTCGCAGTGCGCGGGGCGCCACGCGTCACGGGCGAGCTGCTGGCGGTCGAGGATACCGCACTCCTGATCCTGCGGGAGCGCCGAGTCGTGCTGGTCCCGGCGCGCAGCATCCGCGACGTGCGTCTCCGCGGGTTGCCCGACTTCCTCCCGCTGGGGGTCGGCCGGGATGGTCGCTTCGAGCAAGACGACGCGCTGCGACACACCCGGCTCGTGAGTCGCTTCCCGCAGGGACTGGCGCCCCCGCTGATGCAGGCGCTCCTGTCCGCGTACGCGCAAACGGCGGTCGACGTCGTAGCGCCATGAAGCCGGTGCTCGCCCTGTGGCCCGTCCTTCCGCAGCTGCTCTGTGCGCAGGCGGCGCCCCGCACGGCGCGTGAATTCCTCGACGCGGCCCGCGCCGCGACGGCGCGGTACCGCGACCCGCAGGCAGCCCTCGCCGACGGCTACCGGGCCATCGGTCCCGACTTCCCGAGCATGGGCGAACACTGGATCCATCCCGGCCTCCTGGTCGGCGGCCAGCTGGACGTCGCGCATCCTCAAATCCTCGAATACGCGACGATCGCGGGGCGGCGTCAGCTGGTGGGCGTGGCGTACGGCGCGCTGGTCCGGGACAGCACGGTGCCCGCCGCGTTTCCGGTGGAGCGCGCCGCCTGGCACTTCCACGGCGGCACGGTGGACGAGGAGAGCTTCCTCCGGAGCCATATCGGCGCCGGTCATGACCACTGGCTCGGGCCCCGGCTCGCGGTGCTGCACGCCTGGGTCTGGCTGGAGAACCCGTCCGGCGCGTTCGCGACGGACAACTGGGCCCTCCCCTACGCGCGGCTCGGGCTGGAGCCACCGCGCGCCGCGCCCGTGACGGCGGCGCGAGCGCTGTCCTTGGCGGGCGGGGGCGATGTGTATTGGGCGGCGCTGTTGCGCGCGCTCGGTCAACCGGATTCGGCGGAAACCGCGCGGCTGCGCCGCGTGCTCGCGAGCTACCGGGGCGTGGTTGCGGCGTGGCTCGCCGGCCGGCCCGAGAGCGCGCAGGTAGCCGCCCCTGAGACGGCCCGGCTGGAGCAGGTGTGGCGCGACCTGTGTGCGGCGATCGACTCCGCCGTGAGCGCTCCCGTGGCCGGGCGACTGCGGTCCATCCGGGACGCGGACCGCTGAGCGCGCGGGCTTCGGGATCGCGTCACGAGCCGCGCCGCGGCCCCGTGGCTCCGTCTAATCGTTATCGTCTCCGCCCTCCCCGATCTTGAGCCGCCGGGCCGCGCCCTTTCCCAGCGTGCGGAGCAGGCGGATCGCCCGTTCCCGCTCACCGGGGGGAAGCGCGCCGACCGCATGGCGGATCGCCTCCGCGTGTGACGGGAAGATCCGTTCGATGAGCCGCCGGCCCGCCGGCGTGAGCGCGAGCAGTGTGACGCGACGGTCGGTGGGGCTCGGGCGGCGCCGCACGAGTCGGCGCTCGCAGAGCTTGTCCACCACGTAGGTGGTGCTGCTGCTCTCGACGAGGATGCGCCGCTGCACCTCGCAGACCGGCTGCTCTCCTTTATGGTACAGCGCTTCCAGCACCCCGAACTCCGTGGTGCCGAGGCCGAAGCGGGCGATGCTCGCCCGGGAGTGCCGTTCGACGGCATTGAACGCCCGGGCCAGCACCACCCACACCTCGAGCGCCGGGTCCGGTCCGGCCGCCTGCTTGGCTCGCATCATCACGCGGAACCTCCCGGCCCGGTGAGTTGTTCCATAGTCGCTAGAAGACAAGTATCTCGAATTCTAGCAAATATTTGTTGTAGGGGCGCAGCATGCTGCGCCCCTACTCGGGCGAATCCCAGCTATCCGGGAGGTGTTGCAACATGTTCGCAGATCTTGGATTACTGGCGCTGCGGGTGGCGCTCGGCCTGGTGTTCCTGGGCCACGGGGCCCAGAAGGCGTTCGGCGCGTTCGGCGGCCCCGGCTTCGCCGGCGCAGCAGGGTTCTTCGACAACCTGGGGCTCAGGCCCGCTCGGTTCTGGGCGGCAACCGCGGCCGGCGCGGAGCTCCTCGCCGGCACGCTGCTCGTACTGGGTCTGTTGACCCCCGTCGCGGCCGTGTTGGTCTTCGCGACCATGGCCGTCGCGATCGCCAAGGTGCACGGCCCGAAGGGCTTCTTCGTGCAGAACGGCGGGTTCGAGTACAATCTGGTGCTGATGGTCGCCGCATTGGCGCTAGCGGCAGCGGGACCGGGGGCGTACTCGCTGGATCGGCTGTTGGGACTCGGGCTCTGACGAGCGGCGTCCCTCGCCGGGCGGTGTAGATTTCCCTCCCTCATCCAGCTGGCAGGGGAGTCTGGACCAGCTCGCGCGGTGATGACGGGCCCTGGGAGGGCTCTGCAGTTCCTGGGCGCTGCCGGCACCGTCACGGGCTCGATGCACCTCGTCACGGCCGGCGGGCGGCGCATCCTGCTCGACTGCGGCCTGTTCCAGGGAACAAAGGCGCTGCGGCTCCGCAACTGGGATCGGCGCGTCCCCGATCCGGGGACCCTCGACGCCGTTGTGCTCTCGCACGCGCACATCGACCATTCGGGATACCTGCCGCTACTCGCCCGGCAGGGGTTCCGCGGACCCATCCACTGCACGTCCGGTACCGCAGAGCTGCTCGGCGTGGTGCTCCCCGATGCCGCGCATCTTCAGGAAGAGGACGCCGAGCGGGCGAATCGCCGCGGCTACACGACGCACCGGCCCGCCCTCCCGCTGTACACCCTTCAGGACGCTCAGGCCGCCCTGCGTCTCGTGCAGCCGCGCCGCTACGGCGAGCCGTTTGCCGCCGCCGAAGGTGTGACGGCACTGCTCCGGCGCGCGGGGCACATCCTCGGTTCGGCGACCGTCGAGCTCCAAGTCGGAGGCGCTCGTCTGGTATTCTCCGGGGATCTCGGGCGGTACGACCGGCCGATCCTGTGCGATCCCGAGGCCGTGCCCGCGGCCGACGTCCTGCTGCTCGAATCGACCTACGGCGATCGCGCGCACGCGGCCGGAGCGGAGGAGGATCTCGCGCGCGTCGTGCGCGGGGCGGCGCAGCGCGGCGGCGTCATCCTCGTTCCCGCGTTCGCGGTCGACCGGACGCAGGAGCTGCTGTGGATGCTGCACCGGCTTGAGGAGGCGCGGCGCGTGCCGGCGCTCCCGGTGTACCTCGACAGCCCGATGGCCATCGAGGTCACGGAGATCTACCGGCGCCACCCGGAGGACTACGACGCGCAGATGGCGCAGGCGCTCGCCTCTGGCGCCCGGCCGCTCGCGACCGAGCAGCTGCGCATCGCGCGCACCGTGCAGGAGTCGAAGGCCATCAATGACGTCCGCGGCCCCGCCGTCATCATCTCGTCGAGCGGCATGGCCGCGGGCGGCCGCATCTTGCATCACCTGGCGCAGCGGCTGCCCGACCCGGGCACGACGGTGCTGCTCGTCGGGTTTCAGGCGGTGGGCACGCGCGGCCGCGCACTCGAGGACGGGGCGACGGAGCTCCGGATGTTCGGCCGGCCTGTGCCCGTGCGCGCCGGCGTGGAGCGTATTGACGCCCTGTCCGCTCACGCCGACTGCGCCGAGACCCTCCGCTGGCTGGGTGGATTCGAACGCCCGCCGCGCGTGACGTATCTGGTGCACGGCGAGGCGGACGGCGCGGAGGGGCTCGCGGGGGCGATCCGGAAGCGCCTGGGGTGGGATGTCGAGATCGCCGCGGACGGAGCGTGCGTGGGGCTGTGAGGCGCGTTGCCAGCGCTTCGCCCGGCCGGATATACTCCCAGCTCCGGCGTCGGAAAAGGAAGGTGGTCGAATGAAGCAGTGGCAGGAGACGCGGGCGGTGCTCGATCGTCTCGCCGAGCTGCTGGACGGGGGGAAGCAGGCGGCGCTCGCGACCGTCGTGCGTGTGCGCGGGTCGGCGTACCGCCACGAGGGGGCGAAGCTGCTCGTCGCCGAGGACGGGAGCACGACGGGCAACGTGAGCGGGGGCTGCCTCGAGCAGGACGTGTGCGAGGTGGCGCTTCAGGTGATCCGCAGGGGACAGTCGCAGCTGCGCGGTTATTGCTCCGGCGCGGACGAGATCGAGGCGTGGGACCTGGGCGTGGGGTGCGAGGGGCAGGTGGACGTGTTCGTCGAGCCCGTGCTCGAGGCCCGGCCGCGGGAGCGCGCGTTGCTCGAGGAGCGGGGGGCGTTCGCGGTGTGCACGGTGGTCGCGGGGCAACGGGAAGCGGCACGCGGAAACCGTCTGCTTGTGAGCCCGGCGAGCCGCGAGGGAGGCCTGGGCTCGCCGGAGCTCGACACCGCAGTCGCCAGGCGCGCCCGCGAGTCGCTCGACTCCGGGCAGTCCGGCCTCCACGAGATCGCCGGGCATGCCGTATTCATCGACGTCTTCCTTCCCCCGCCGCAGCTCGTGGTGCTCAGTGCGGGGGAGGACGTCCGGCCGCTCGCGCGATTCGCGTCCGACGTCGGGTTCCGGGTTGCGATCGTGGACCGGCGGCCGGGGCTGCTCACGGTTGGGCGGTTCCCGGCGGCGGCTCGGCTCGTGGAGAGCGACGCGGCCCAGCTCGCCGAGCGCATGCCGCTCGACGACGCAAGCTACGCGGTCGTGATGACCCACCACTTCGCGGACGACCAGGCGTACCTGCGCGCGCTGCTCCGGACCCCCGTTCCCTACATCGGCATGCTGGGCCCGCGCCAGCGCACCGAGCGCATCCTCCAAAACCTGAGGGCCGAGGGACCGCTCGACGAGGCACGGATCTACGGGCCCGTTGGGCTGGACATCGGCACCGACGGGGCGGAGCAGGTGGCGCTCGCGGTGATCGCGGAGATCCTCGCGGTCCGCGCGGGCCGGCGCGCCGAGTCGCTGCGCGAGCGCAAGGCGCCGATCCATGCCACAGCGGACTGATCCGCCCCGCGTCGCGGGCGTGGTCCTCGCCGCCGGCGCCTCACGCCGGATGGGCCAAAACAAGCTGCTGCTCAAGCTCGAGGGGGAATCGCTTGTGCGCCGCGCGGTCCGGCGGGCGCTCGGGGGGGGGGCGGGGGGGGCGGAGGG
>WNFU01003508.1_pt1 | contig 21285 bp, 20 predicted proteins | sample 5400121 | NCBI WGS metagenome assembly WNFU01 (sample SAMN13153360, study PRJNA577476) | soil metagenome | isolation source: 100 cm soil or saprolite under grassland replicate 1 | place: USA:California | collected 2016-06-15
ACTTCGACGGGCATGTGCCACCTCGTGGTTGGTGCGGGTTCTACCTCGACGGTCTTCGCATCGGGACGAGGTTCACGGCCGTTCAAACAGCCGGCCTTCGCTGGCGAGGATCACCAGCGCGACGGTTCGCGGTCGGCAGGGGTACCGATGCCGGCAGCCTCGGCACCGCGGCCGCAACCACAGCCGTCGGGGATCCCACTCAGGTCGGTGTTCAACGAGCACGGCGTACGCCGGCAGGTACGTCACGCCAGTGCGCCTCCCGTCATGGGATGAGCGGGCGCCGAGGCGAGCAACGGTTCTCGCCGGGCTCGCCGGCCGGGGCGACCCCCGTTCCGTCTGCTCGCCTCGGCACCCTTTCGGGGGAGCGAAGGCGGTACCTTCGCGCGGCTGACAGCCGGCCGTGTCACGTGGGGCGGAGTTCGGCGTCAAGGCGGACGACGACCGTACCCAAGCACTTATCTCATGTCACGACCAACTTGGCTAGCCAAGAAGAGACCGTATGCCTTCCTGACTGGCCAAGCAAGACACCTTTACTCAAATCTTCTAGCTTGGCTAGTCAGGCTGTAGCCTATGAAGATGGCCACTGATGTGAGCGCTTGGGAGGCGCTGGCGCCGGACAATCCTCGGCCGGCGTCGCAGCAGATCGCGAGTCTGTTGCGAGCCGCGATCCTGACGCATCGGTTCGCTCCGGGCGAGCGGCTACCGTCGCAGCAGGAGCTGGGCAAGCGGTACGGCGTGGCGCGTGAGACGGTTAAGGCGGCATTGCGGATCCTGAAGGACGAGCATCTGATCGTCACGCGCCAGGGCAGCGGAGCGTACGTGCGATCACGGCTTCTCCAGTGAGACCCTGCACGGCGCGCTACAAGAGCCGCTCGACAAGGTACGCGCCGGCCGGCTTACCCCGGAGTCGATCAGCATCCGGATCCTGCTCCCCGACTTGAGCACGCCGGCCGCCGTACCGTCCCGGGTGCCGAGTCGGATCGACGATCCAGCCGTCCGGCAGCGAGCAGAACGAATTGCCCACCGGCACACCGAGGCGATTGTCGAGTCCGTCCGCGAACTCGGCGAACTCGGCCTGGTCCACGCCGCCTCGGTCGAGGTACGCCGGCACGGCACGACCGCGCTGTTCAAGCTCTACCTGGTCAACGACGACGAGGCGTTCTTCGGCTTCTACCCGGTTGTCGAGCACACCGTCACCATCGACGACGTGCCGACCGAGATCTACGACGTGTTGGGCAAGGACGTTCCGCTGTTCCACTTCGCCGTCGGCGACCAGGACGACGCGATGGCGTGCCAGTACGTGACGCAGGCGCAGACCTGGTACGACAGCGTGTGGAACACCATCGCCCGCAGCCACCCCGCTTGAGGAGCCGGCGACTTCCGCGTCAAGATGATGTTGACGAAGATCCGTCGGAGGTCACGTCACCTGGTTGTCTCGTCGTGGAGCAACGAAGACTCCGACACCTCGTACTCCCTGGACCCGACCGATCGCCTGTAGCCACCGCACGGCACCACGCACCACCGTAATGGACACGCCGTACCGCGCGCGTAGCTCGGCCGCGCTGGGCAGCCGGTCGCCCGGCGCGAACACTCCGTCCCGGATCTGACGGGTGATGTCGTCGATGATTGCCCGGGTCTTGGAAACAACCACGTCAGTCATCCTCCTTCTGGCCCGAAGGCCGGCCGCGTGCCTCTTGCTGTGCCCGGTGCATCATGACGTGTCAAGCTATCAGGTCCACCGAACCGAACGGAAGTCTCACCTCAAGCAACGTCAGTACGTATCGCCGACTGGTGTCGGCGTACGGGTCAACGTGCACAGACAGGTACGGCCGACGTACACCGGTTCGCAATGATGCTCATCGGTGCAGCCCTCGTCACCCGCACTGCGGCCGCTCGCAGTGGCAGCGTCCGGCGCGACATGAGTAGTCCAAACGATCGCTACGGAATGTTAGGTAGTCAGCATGGAACGGCCGGCTCCGTCCGCCTCAGGTGGTTGATCTTACTCGTGGGTCATCCACCCTGGGGTGGAAGGAGCCACACCGGAAGGAGCCGGCCGCTATGAGCAGTGTCTCTCTGTCGTCTGGTCCGATCCACCTCGGGTTGGACACGAGCAAGAACGCAATCTTGGTGGGGATTCTGCGTCCGGACGAGGTGTCCCCGGACGCGGAGAAGATCTTCAACGATGAGGCGTCGATCCGTCGGTTGATCGACCGGTTCGCTGATCGGAGCATGCTGCGGGTGTGTTACGAGGCGGGCCCGACCGGGTTCGGCCTGTACCGGCTGCTGGCCTCGATGGGGGTGGCCTGTGATGTGGTGGCGCCGTCGCTGGTGCCGCGCTCGCCGGGGGATCGGGTCAAGACCGACCGGCGCGACTGCCGCCGGTTGGTCCGGCTGCACCGGGCCGGGGAGCTGGTGGCGATCCGGGTCCCGACAGAGGCGGAGGAGGCGGTGCGGGACTTGTGCCGGGCCCGCGCGGACCTGGTCGCCGACCGGACCCGTACCCGGCACCGGTTGAGCAAGTTCCTGCTGCGCCACGACCGGATCTGGCGCGACGGGCAGGCGTGGACGGTCAAGCACGAGCAGTGGCTGTGTGGCCAGCGGTTCGACGAGGCGGCGCTGCGGGCCACCTACGCCCACTACCGGGCGATGCTGGTGGCCCGCGACGCCGAGCTGGCCGCGGTCGAGGCCGACCTGGCCCACTGGTACACCCACGGCCCGTTCACCGACGCGGTGGCCCGCCTGGCCGCCTACCGGGGCATCGCCCAGCTCGGTGCCCTGACGATTGCCAGCGAGGTGAGCGACTGGCGCCGCTTCGCCACCGCCCGCACGTTCATGGCTTCACCGGGCTGGTGCCTTCGGAGTACTCCTCGGGTGAGAGTGTCCATCGTGGACACATCACCAAGGCCGGCAACGCTCACCTGCGCACCCAGCTGATCGAGTCGGCCTGGGCCTACCAACACCGGCCCACCCTCGGCGTGGCATTACGCGCCCGCCAACGCGGCGCCACCCCGGCCACGGTGGCCCGCTCGTGGGCCGCTCAGCAACGCCTGTGCGCCCGATTCCGGCGGCTGTCGGCCCGCAAGAACAGCCGCAACGTCGTCACCGTGGCGGTGGCCCGGGAACTGGCCGGGTTCCTCTGGGCCGAAATGACCACCACCAACTGAATCGTCGAAGGAACCACCCATCATGAGCCCGCGCGCGGACACAACGGTCGGTCAGATGACCGCGCGCGCCAGGACCACGACGCGTCGGGGCACGCCGTGGCAGGACCGATCCCCGTTTGACCTATGGCCAGCCGCCACAGCGGCTATGGCCGCATCTGGTCAGGGGCCACCTCCTGCGCATCCCCGACATGCGATCTCGACACGCGTACATCAGACAGGCGGCGCACCGATCCGCCCAGCCCCGACGCGTCGTGCTCACCCACCCCGCCCCCCGCCGACCCAGTCTGGCGACCGGCTCACCCGCCGCGTCAAGACCGTACGTCCTCGCGCTGACGCGCTGCGGGCGCTGCGTCCTGACCCGGCGGGCCGCCGGCGCCTGCCCTGCACCGGCCGGGGAGCCGATCACACAACCGACAAACCAGCACTCAACACCCGCCGTACTTGACAAAGCCGTTCCACATCAGGTCAAGGATCGACGGGCTGCGCTCATCGCGGCGTGTGCGGATGGCTGATCACGGCCTCGGATCATGAAATCAACGAAGAAGGCGGCGCAAGCCTGGTCTTCGGTCAGCCGGTGTGGGCGCCTAGCCAACAACGGCCTGATCGGTGGAGGCACGGCGACTCAGGTGCGCCCTACTGTTGGTTCGGAAGCGCTGCGATGATAGATATCGAAGGGAAGAAGATGGATGCAAAGACTCTCTTGCGCCAGTTCAAATCGGATCCTGGCTTAGCCTTCGTTAGCGTCATCAGAACGTCCGATGCGGCCTCGACGCTCGGGTCGATCAGGACTGCCCTGGTTGAGGCGGGTGCGACGAAGGCGGATGTCAATACCAAGTGGAAGACGGCCCAGCGGTTTCTCGCAGAGCATCCACACATCCGTCGTCCGAGTAGCACCAAGTACGCCTGGTCAGAGGAGCCGGTGGGTGCCGAGGTAGCACTCGCGTCGCTGGCTAAGAGGCGCCAGATTCCTGATTGGCTCCGGCACGCACTCACCACGACAGTCGCGGCGGCACTGGACACGACGAACGAATCATCCGACGAAATGGTGAGCGGGCAACGTCGGCTGGTGGATGACGCCAAGGTGCTCGCTGAGGTGGTCGGCTACGTCGAAGAGCTTGTCTACGAAGGCGCGGACGCCGACGCGGTTCTCGATTGGCTCCGGGGTCAGGCTGCGGACAAGTCATTGGAGTTCGTCGGCCGCGTCGGTCAAACAGTGAGTTACGACCCGCGGGAGCAGGTCGCCGTTGCCGGCAACCCGCAAGGACAATCCAAGGTCACGGTCGTCCGACCTGGCGCTGTGTGGCGTGGCGGTGATTCGCCGATCCTGGTCAGCCGTGCACTTGTCCGACCTGAATTCTAAAGCTCGGTTGTAGGTCCGCAGATACGCATGACGGCTACGCGACCGCGTCGCAATCGTTCGTGGCTGATTGGATTACGCGACAGATGACTCTACCCCTTGTCGATGGCCGTGGACACAGCATTGAGCAGCTGTTTGGGAGCAAGATCTACCATCTGGGTTTCTTCCAGCGCGAGTACGTGTGGGAACGTAAACAGATTGAGAAACTAATCCTCGATCTGTTCACTAGATTCGATGATCAATGGCAGCCCACGCACGAACAGGTAGCAATCGACACATATGAAACCTATTTCCTCGGTCCGGTAGTAACATATGAGGAGAACAGCCAGAAGTATCTTGCTGACGGCCAACAACGATTCCTGACACTGCTCGTCCTTCTGATCTACGTGCGTCGGCTCCTTGTCGAGCAGGATGAGATAACGGCCGCCAACATGGTCGACCGGGCCATTACCAACACTCGTCCCGGGCAATTCACGTTCACCGTCGACGTGCCCGAGTATCGCGCTTGCCTTGACGCCTTCTACCATGATCGAGACTTTCCTGTCGAGGATGAACCCCTGAATGTACAACGGCTTTGGGGTGCGTGCTCGCTGGTTACCACGTTGTTCCCGGCGAAACTTCGAGGTGAGGCGCTACCCTTCTTCGCGACATGGCTACTCTTCCGGGTGTCGCTAGTTGAGATTAGCGCGGGCGGCGCTAGGCGCGCCTGGGAAGTCTTCCAGACGATGAACGACCGCGGCAAGCAGCTCACCTCCACGGATCTACTGAAGGGCTACCTCATCCACGGCTCGCCGGCCGGCGAGCAAGATGACCTGCGAGGTCGTTGGCAGCGCACGGTCGCGCAGCTCGACCGAGGTGGGCGCGAGTTGTCGAACGAGTTCATCCAGACACTCATCCGCGCGAAATATGTTGCGATTGACGACAACGGGACGCCTGACGCAGCTGAACTTAAACTGGCCGTTAACGCACCACACGAATGGTTCCGTGACTACGAAGGCAAGGTTTGGCCGCAGCGCCATGACGGCGACTTTGCCCGGTTCATTCGCCAGATTGTCGGGCCGCTCGGGGCGCTCTACGCGTCATTGTCTAAGGCGACAACGGCCCCAGCAAAGGGCCAAGAGGCGATCTTCTTCAACGCTCGGAACGGCTTGATCCAGCAGTTCGACCTAACGCTCGCCGCAGCCAAGACAGTGGACACCAAGACCGTGCTTGCAGAGAAGGCCCGGGTCGTTGCGGAGTTCGCGGACGCCGTCCTGGTGCGCTCGACGATAACGAATCGAGCCTTTGACCAGACGGACTACGACCGGCTCGTCTACCGGCTCCTCCCGTCGGTGCGTAGTACGAGTAGCGTTGGTGAGCTGCGTGGCGTCCTGTCCGAGGCGCTGGTTGACCTCGGAAACGACTTCAGTGGACTGGAAACCCTACGACTCAGAGCCGATAATGGCTCGTTCGTGCGCCACCTGCTAGCTCGCTTGACCGCCTGGCTAGAGGTCGGCGCCGAGAAGGTTGACCCAGTGCTGCACTATCTCTTCGAGGGGCCGAATGGGCCGACGCACCAGATTGAGCACCTTTGGCCAAACCGCTACGAGCTTTACAAAGATGATATTGCTTCCGAAGCCGACTTCGCGATTCTGCGGGACAGACTCGGCGGACTAGTGCTCCTCAACGCAGGCGAAAACGCCGGTATGGGGGGAGCGCCGCTCGTCCAAAAGATGGACTGGTATCGGCATCAAAACCTCCTGGCCGGCACTGTCAACGGCATCGGCGGTCGCGGCTCGGCCAAGCTCAAGAGCTTCGTCAAAAGGCAGGGACTCACCGACCATTTTGCGCCATACGTCGGTGGCATCGAGCGCTACACGGCGCAGCGGAGCAAGCTCTACCGGGCTATGGCCGAACGGATCTGGGGAGATCCTCCGGCGGCGGCCGCGCCGAGGGGCGGAACCCAAGTAAGCCGCGGACGGCGGCGTCAGTACGGGATCGAACTAGACCAGCTGGTTGGGGACGGAAAACTACCGGTCGGAACGGTCCTGAACGGCAGTCGGCGCGGCGTGAAGCACACCGCAGTCGTTCTCGAAGGTGGTCTGATACAGACAGCTAGTGGCGCCACGTTCGACTCACCCTCACCTGCCGCAGCCGACGCGCTCAACGGCACAGCGGCGAACGGTTGGACGTTCTGGCATGCCCGAATCAATGGTAAGAACGTCCTGCTGGACAAGCTTCGAAAGGATTACACCCAGTCTTCGCCTTGACCCGATTGTCGTTGCGGCCTGCCAATTGAACCGGCCACTCCGAGAATCGCTCCGATGAGGGTGCCGACAAGGCCCCACCGGCACGGCAGCGCAGGAACCAACCGCCGAGCCGCCGATGTTGTGACATGAGATCACCCAAGGACCTGGCGACGCTAACCCAGGGATCGATCCATCTGGTGTTCCAGCAGGCGACCGGCTACCAGGCCCCGTTGGCCGCCCGTCGACGGGGGAACAGCGCCCGATGATGCACTTCGACTTTCAGGTCGGCGACCTCGATTCCGCGGTCGCCGTGGCGGTCGCCCTGGGAGTCTCGGTAGGTACGGCCCAACCGCAAAGCCCTCATCGGCAGATCCGCGCGGATCTTGACTCGCACGTCGTCCGTCGGTTACCAACTGTTATGGGAACCTGGTGGCTGCACCCACCAGGACGCCTTCGCGGCTCAACGCGAGTTCGGTGGCGCGCTGAGGATGGCCGTCGGCTTTCGCCCTCGCTCTCGGCATCGCCTACCTGTGCACGTTAGCCGTGCGTGAGTTTGGCTCAGTTACCCATACGCCGACAACTGGCACGGATTCGGTTCTGGTCCGCGCCGTTGCGGCACGGCGGGCGCCCCGAGGTAGGGCGCCCGCGTGCTATGTGATCAGTCGTGTTTTGCGCTGGCGGCGGCGTGGGTCGCCACGATCGCGTTGAGCTCGTCGCGCAGTTCGCAGGCGGCATTGGCGAATGCCTCCGCCAGCGCGACATGTTCGGCTGTGAGCACCGTGAGGTCTCCCACGTCGAAGCTGACAACCAGTCGGGCTCGCCCGGTGATGACCTCCAGCAGCGGCACATCGCCGATGCACCGATCCGTACGCGTCTGCATCCCGGGCGCGAGGTCTACGCACACCTCCAGCAACGGCGCCGGCTCCGGTTCCGGTTCCTCGGGCCGATCGGTGACCTTCACGGTTGCGTCAACCTGCGCATCGACCGATCCTGCGGTTGTCCCGCCCAGGTCCGCCCAGCGCGATGACCCAAGCGGCGAATGTTCGAGTTCACCGTTCCGCGGACCACCGGTCAACTCCACACCGGTCATGACGTTTCCCTACCTTCCCTTCACCAATACGAGCGTTTGAGATACCCGGCCGAGGAGCGGCACGGGGGTGACGTCCCGAAGCTGTCATCGAGACGGGCAGCAACCGGCAGCCACCACGCGACGAGCCCCGTAACGTTGGGCCACTCGTCCGCGCATGTCCTCTGTGGACGATGACAGGCCCAGCGCGGCCGCCCAGAAGCGATGTTGGTCGACCGCCGATCAAGCCTTGCGGCGGTATCCAGGAGGCGGCTCACCTGGCTGACGATCGCGAACCGACCCGGCGGCGACGCCTGGCCGTCCTGACGGAGGCGGTTGCGGTCCAGCCGCGACCCCGACGGCCGGCTGCGGCCGGGTGTCGACCCGCTTGGCGCGCGGCTGTGTCAACGGCACGCACAGCGTCAGCGGCTCGCGCGGTACACCAGCGTTGTCCAGCACGACGCCCCGCACCCATACGCGATCGTGATCGCCGCGTCCGGCGAAGCTCAGTACCCGGAACGGGAAGCCGCGGGGGCATTGCGCCCGTCGCCACAGTGACGGCTCGATCCAAAGGACGTCGCCTTCCGTCATGTCCCGGTCCGTCATGGCGTTCGCCATCCCATGGTGCCATTGGCGTTCGCGGACAGCTCCGGAACCTCGGCCGGAAGGCCGGAACCGACCCGGTCGCCCGGGATGTTCGGGCGCGCGTCGCGGTGGTCGGAGCCTGGCGACGGTACGGCCACCGCGACCCCTGCGCGCCGGCCGCGCTGAGCAAGGAGCCCGCGAGCAGATGCGAGGCTCATATCACCTCCCGTTATACCCAGACGTTATGACTAGCTTGGCTAGTCTTATCGACCGTAGGGCCTTCGGAAGGTCGAGACCATGGGCATGAGGCAAGATCTTTCTAGCCTGGCTAGCCAGGCTGTAGCGTGACGCAGGTGAGCACCAACGTGGACGACCTTGACGACCTGGAGCCCGACGACCCGCGGCCGGCATCCCAACAGATCGCCAACCTCCTCCGCGCCGCGATCCTGACCCGCCGCTTCGCCCCAGGCGAGCGGCTGCCGTCACAGAACGACCTGGCCGAGCGGTACGGCGTGGCCCGCGAGACCGTCAAGTCCGCGCTGCGGACCCTGCGCGACGACCGGCTGATCGTCACGCGGCAAGGCAGCGGCGCGTTCGTCCGCGCACAGACCGAACGGCCCGTCGGCCTACGTCCCCACGTCGAGGCCGCGTTCGACCGTCCACACGTGTCGGTCGACTTCGCCGGCTTCTCCGGCGAGACCCTGCACGGTGCCCTGCAAGAGCCGCTTGACAAGATCCGCGCCGGGCGGCTGACGCCCGAATCGGTCGCGGTGCGGATCCTGCTCCCCGACTTCAGTACCCCTGTGGTGGTCCCATCGCGATCCGATGTCGGCGCCGACGATCCGGCCGTGCGTGAGCGCGCCGAACGGATCACCCGCCGGCACACCGAGGCGATCGTGGAGTCCGTGCAGGAGCTGGCGGAGCTGGGCCTGGTCCGCTCGGCCAGCGCCCAGGTACGCCGGCATGGCACGGCCGCCCTGTTCAAGGTGTACATCCTGAACAACGAAGAGGTCTTCTTCGGCTTCTACCCGGTCGTGGAACGGTCCGTGACCATCAAGGGCAAGTCGACGCCGATCTTCGACGTGCTGGGCAAGGACGTGCCCCTGTTCCACTTCGCCATGGGCGACGGAGACGAGGCGATGACCAGCCAGTACGTGCAGCAGGCCCGCGGCTGGTTCGACAGCGTCTGGACCACCATCGGCCGGGAGCACGTGTCATGAACGCGGGCCAGCTCGTCGAGGTGCTCGGCCGCAGCCGTACTCTCCTGCTCGACTTCGACGGCCCGGTCTGCCGCCTCTTCGCCGGCTACCGCGCACCCACCATCGCCGAAGAGCTGCGTCTGCTCGTCGCCTCGCGACTGGACGCCATCCCAGCCGGGATGGCCGACGCCGGACCGGTCCAGGTACTACGTCTCAGCGGAAACCTGCACGATCGCGACCTAGCCCAAGCGGTCGCCGACGCCCTCCGCGATGCCGAGGTCAAGGCCGCCGCCAGCGCCGCGCCCACCCCGGGACTGCGCGACGTACTCCAAGCCCTCCACGACAGCCGGCGGCGAGTTGCGATCGTCAGCAACAACTCCACCGAGGCCGTCCGCGACTACCTGAGCCGGCATGACCTAAGCAATGCGTTTGACCAGGTCATTGCCCGCTACGACGGCATGAACCCCCGCCAGCTCAAACCCGATGACCACCTGGTCCGCCTCGCGCTCCAGACGCTTGACACCTCCCCGTCAACGACCGTCCTCCTCGGCGACTCGGCAAGCGACATCGAAGCCGGCCGTGCCGTCGGTGTGGCGACTATCGGCTACGCCAACAGGCCCGGCAAGCGTCAACTCCTCATTGACGCCGGAACCGACGCTGTCGTCGAGACCATGACCGAACTAGCCGACGCTCTCCGCTCGGCCAGCACGCCGACGTGACGACGAACGCAGAGCTACAGAACCGGCCACGCACACAGCGCCAACTGCCGCGAAGCGTCCGCGAAAGGCCCGCCCATGCCTGAACCGCTGACCGTTCCCCCGAGCGTGCTCAGTGCCGTGAAAGCCCGCTGGCCGGAGCGAACCCACGACTGGCCAACCCTCGTCGAAACCGAACTACTGGAGCTGTGCGAGCAGTACGACGCGAAGCCCCGCCAAGTGCTCCCCGCGCGGCACGGCTTTGTCGTCGCAGCCGACACGGCGGCGGGTGGGATCGTGTTGCGCGCGAGCCCAGACCCGAACGGCCCAACGCAGGCCGGCGTTTCCAACGCGTTGGCCAAGCTCGGCGCCGGACCCGCCGTGCACGACACGATCACCACCGATGGGGGCACCTGGACGATTCTCGACGAAGTGCGACCGGGCACACCGCTGGCAATGACGGATCCGTCGACGGTCTCGTTGGATGCCCTCGCCCTCCCGCTAGCTGCGATCAACGGCCAACCAGCACCAGCATCAGGGATGCCATCCATCATCGACTGGCTACGTACACGCCTTGAGGATGACGACCTGGCCGACGTCGCGCCAGGCAGCACCGTGGCACCAAACGGCGTGCGTCAAGTCGCCATCGACGTTCTCGACGAGCTGGCCACCAATGCGATCCACGGACTGTGCCACGGCGACGCCTCCCAATGGAACGTCCTTGCCCACGGCCATACTGACTGGCTACTCATCGACCCACGCGGGATGAGCGGCGAAGTCAGCTACGACATCGCCGTACTCTCCCTCAAAATCGCTCGTCATCAGCCTCTGGAGCAGATCGCCGCCCACCTCGCCCGGACAATCGGCGTCGACCCGGAACGTGTTCAAGCATGGGCGACCGTTGCGAGCGCCACACGGGTCTGAGCGGACATCAAGACTGCCTCGAAACCAGGTCCGCTGCCGGGCATGCGTTGTCGCCTGTCGACTCCCATGCCTCGTCGCTGCCTCGTCGCTGTCGGTGAGGAATTTCTGTACGGCCTTTTCAAGGCGGCCCGCCAGCGGGCCGCACGCGCCGCCGATCGGGCGCGGGCAACGTTCGGGCGCTTGCAAATCCGCGCGCCCGAACGACCCGCAAGCCCATCGGCTGGCGCGAGAGCAGCAGCTAGTGTCGCGTGATCGTGGTGGCTTTCTCCTGACGGCCGGACGTTTCTCCTGGTCAGGGATCGTGGCAGTCGCCTTGCAGGCATAAAGGATCCGGGATCACGCGACACTAGGCGCAAGGCCGCCACGGACGAACCACGCCCAACACGGCGGCCGACATACAGCGCCACGACCATGTGGAACTAGACACCGACAGCGTTCCTAATCAACCATCGACCCGCGCGTCCGATTGCGCGCCACGGGCGACGTAGGCATGCTAGACGCATGTCTGATCAGAGTACGACGACGGATTCAATTAACTACAATACCAATCGAAATGAAATTCTTCCCAGAGTTGACCAATCTCTGAATAGAATCATAGATGGTGTGAGGCTAAACAAAGACATCGAATATCGGCTAAGTGATCTCTTGGCGACTACTCTCAGACACGCTACTGGGTTACTGGGAATAATGTTCCCCGCAAACCCGCATGTTGACAGCTTGGAATTGATGTCGTTACTCGATAGCAGCACCGAGAAGGCCGAGACCACGGTACTAACAGCTACCAATGAAGAATTATTGGACATCCTTGGTACGCTCATTGAAATCTTCATGCAAACTATGCGACGCGTAGTCGAAGACGAAGAATTCGACAAGCAATTCACGGAAGACGGTCAAAGACAGATACGCTTCGACCTTTCCCGTCTACAACTTGCGGCGCAAGAAGCCGAACTACACCGACAAGAGCAGAAGCTTTCGAGGGCAAGCGAGCAAGCCGAGTCCGTTGTCTCTCATATCGAAGAAATTGCGGGCGACGCGGCAAGCGTCGAAATAGCGAAGTACTACAACGAACACGCTAGAGCGGAACGTAATCGTTACTTCTTCTGGACGGCAATGCTGCTGCTAACTGTGGCGAGTTCCGTTGCTCTCGTCTGGCTCATTATTTCTCGGATAGGAAATGCTCCTGCTTCAGCACAAGAAATTGGTCGACTGGCCCTCGTAATTCCAATTCTCGCATTAGCCGCATATGCGGGTAGGCAGGCAGGCTATCACCGGAATGCCGAATCCACTTCTCGATGGATCTCAGTTCAGCTAAAAACTGTTCGTGCTTTTACTGATTCGTTAACTGTTGAGACTCGCCAAGAAATCATGAGCCAGCTAGGTACGAAGCTGTTCGGATCAGGTGAAATGGCCAGAAATGAGGCTGAAGAACAATTCGGGACGGCTAATGAATTAGTTCAGGCGCTCAAAGATATAATATCCAACCGCAAGTAATCACAAACAGGCCGAGGCCGGAAGATAAGGATCGGCCGGTCAGGCGAGTTCAACAAGGATCAAGTCCGCGACCACGGTCGCAGGCGACGACAGGCGTTCCGTTGCGACTTGAGCGCCACCCGACCCCGCCGTCCACAATTTCGTCCTCCATGCCCAGGCAGGCGACGAAGGGCTTGCCCAATCACGCCCCCACCCGCGCCGACGTTGTCGGCCGGTCGGCTCGCCCTTGGGCACCGCACTTGACTGTCCTCGCCGGACGGGCAGGCTTCGAGATGGCCAGCGAAGCCGTTGCCTGCGCCCATCCCGTCGCCAGCCAGGGGCGTACTCGGAACCGAGCGCGGCGCGGTCGTCATCGACGCCGATCGACTGGCCCGAGAGGCCGTGGCGCCGGGCAGCGACGGGCCCCCGTTACCCCCGGCAAGGGCTTGCTTCGCTCGGCCTCCGGCAGACCGCCGGGATGAACCAGAAATCACACATCGCGCGAAGCGCCCACCCGACGTGGCCGACGCTGCCCACGCGACGTTGACGACGAGCACTGCCGAATCAGCCTCTTCTAGTCATCAAGAGCGCCGCGCAAGCGCGGCGCTGCCTCGGAGGCGCGGCATTGCGGCACAAACAGCGGCTAGGACTCACGATCTTCCGAGCTTGAGTTCTCATCGCCTCAGTAAGAAGACGGTAGGCTGGTCGGGTGCGGCACGAGAGGTGAGCCGGACGGTGTCACCGTTGGGCGGTATGGCGTGGCCAATGCGATCAAAATTCGGGTGTCAGCATCACGGTCGTTCTTTCGTTAGCCCGACGATCTGCGACTCCGCTCTTCAATGTACGCGACCTCTTCCGCGATCCGATCGCTAATCTCACGCCAGTTAAACGGCGGATCGGGAATTGATGCTTCGGTATTCCGCCAATGCCTGTCCAGGTAAAGACGGAATAGCGTCGCACGAGCGAGCCTATCAGTTATTGTTCGAGCATCGACAATCCGCTGGCGATAGGTCGCGTCGAGAATAGGGGTATCGATGACCACTGCATCTAGATAGATGAACATTGCCACGAGGACGCGTGCGGTATATGCGCCAGCGGAAGTCACCCGCAAGTGCTCATGATCACTGCTTCTCGCTAGACGAGGTGAGCGTTCCAGTAAACCAGCGAGCGTAGCACGGCTAACGGCCCAAGCGACCTGTTCCACGTTGTAGCCGGCGTTCTGCGCAAATTCATAGACCTTATCACTTGGAACATAGCCTTCACTCGCCCCCTTTTCACCTGTTGACTGAATATGGAGGATGATGAGCGCTAGGAGGAAATGTTCGCGACCATCAGGCTGTGATATGTCGAAGAGGTTAGCGATCGGAGATGCTTCCGGCTCGTAATATTCGTAGTCCCCGTAGACTATAGCTCGCAGGAACTCGTGAAGCGGAATAGTGTACGAACCAGTGGTGTGGAACTCCTCGATGATCTTTGAGGTATACAGATGGCCGCTAGAGATAAACGTCGAAACGAAGTCCAGCGCCCGACGAATGTTTCCGGCAGCGAGATTGTCGATCAGAGCAACAAGCCGCTCGTTGTACTCAAAATTCGCCAACAAGACTTCAAGGTACGCCGTCAATGCATCGGACTCGATACGGATGCTGCCACCAGAGAATGCAGGGATCGCAGCATGGCCTTTCAACTGCTCCAACGCAAAGGCAATGCGCTTCTTGAGCACAACATCTGTGCGGGGAGGTGCGATGGTGAAGACCCTGGGCCGGTATGCGGCAAGAGTCCCAACCGACCGCGAGCGATAGAACGTATCGGGCCGCAACGAAACAAAGACGGTTGCCGGCCATTCATTCGCCAAAGACTCCGCCATTATGAAAACGTGTTCTTGGAATTCGAGAGGACGTTGGTCTATGTTGTCCAAGAACACGATAATCTGACGACGAAGGATCGAGCGTACGTAGTCGAGTGACGCTTTGAGGTGGGGACCGTCCTTGGCAAGCAACCGAGTGAGGTACGCGATGCGCTCCTTCTGATACGCAATCTCATCGATCTCGCGCAGTGCGCCGATTGCGCTACCCTCAAAGCGCTTGAGAGACTCGCTATAGATTTTTTCGACGAGTCTACGGTCATGGATGTCGATCTCATAAGTTTTTAGGAGCTGCCGGTCCATTTCCTCAAGAACGAAGCTGTCTGTGTCTTCGAGGATCGCCGGTTTACGCCCAAAATCGATGTATATTACAACAGACCTGTCGAATAGATCTTTCGCTTCCACATGGACAAGATTCTTAATGAACATCGTCTTCCCAACACCCACATCCCCTAGCAAGACGATGGGGCGACGACTCATACTTGACGCGATTATCTCCTCCTGAAGGGCAGGGTTAATTCCCTTCTTCGTTGAGACGGGCTGCACATTGCCAGGAGGTCCCGCGTCCTCATGCAAGAGGCTGTAGCGTGTTTCCAGTATGCGTCTACTTACCATGGCGTACTGCGAAAGTGCGCCGCTTGACGCATAAGTCTTTTCCAGAAACTCCTTCTCAACCTCCGGTGACCGTGTGATGTCCTCAAGGAATACGTCGGCGAGATTCTGCAGGTCGGCCTGAATATTGTTTCGCCCCTTATTGCCGGGATACCGGGCACCCAATTGTGCAGACAACGGCGGCGGGGCGTCAGGCCGCTCCCCTTCGGTAAGGCTCAGATGGAGTGTTCGAGCTTCAACGCCTGCGCGCGACAAATTCTCCCACAAAACATCGAAATTCTCGACCATGGAGTCAAGCGTCGGAAACACCAAAGCCGCACCCTCAAGCGGGCCAACTCCATCAACGCGCACCCCGAGAAAGGCAACGAGTTGGGTGCCATTGGAGATGACGGCATACGGAACGCTTCTTGTTGCACAGTACTTGGCTACCTGGTCTAGCGCATCCTTTAGGCCTTTGTTTCGTACCTTGTCTGTGAGGGAGGTGATCCGTTGACGAATATTTGCCACGCCAACCGGGACATCGAAATGCTTCCCCTCGCGCTTTGCCTCGACAATGAGCCGGACTCCAGGCTTTCCGACGGCATAATCCACGTACTCGTCGTTGCGATTCTCCTCGGCGACGATCTCCTCACGCGGCCAGCTCAGGACGTCGGTGAGCAGGATATCAATCAGGTGAAACCGCGTAGTGGCTTCATTCCGATCGATGTCGGTGGACTGCGTGTCATACCAGGCAACGAGATCATGGAGGGCTGCCTTGCCGTGTTCGTACGGCGTGCTCACACCTACCCCCTCATCCTCCCTGCCCAGCCAAGTCGATGGCTACGCAGGGACCGCTCGTCCGCCGTTCAGACCGCATGTGATGCCAGGTCAAACTCTAGCGACCTTCGCTCGGCTCCCGATGCTCGGGCCGCAGCGATCTACGCAGGCCGCGCCCTGCCAGCCGGGGTCGACCTCGGTCGTCCGCCGCCGGGCAAAGACACGAGGCCCTGAGCGGCCTGAGGAACTGTAGGCAGCTCGGGGGTCCGCACCGCACCGAGCGGGAGCCGAGGCTTGCAAGCAGAGTGGCAGTCCGGAGCCCGTGCCAGATCCATGCCAGATACAGGAGTGATTCGCGGGCGACAGCGGAGACCCAGAGGTGGCCGCCCACCGACCGGTGCAGGTCACTAGCCGGCAGGTCACCATCGGTGCGCGAGATCGCCACTGGCAGTGTGGGAGTCGGCTCCAATGCCAGGCCGTGACAGCGGTCGACAGCAACGCTGACAGCAACGAGGTGGATAGGCGCGGCCGGAGTAGACCGCCATCAGACATTGTCCGCAGGCCAGGTACACCGACGGACGTCGTCGGACAACCCGGATCGAACTTACAAAACGGAGGATCCTTTCCGTTCACCCCGGTCGGGAAGGACGTCATGCTCCATGTCTGATCGGCGTAGCGCCCGCCGCGCTCGGCCTGCTGGCGGCGCAAGCGCCGGCATCGGCCGGCGCGGCGGCGGACCAGCAGCAGGTCCAAGTCGTCCTCCACTGAGCGGGGCGCGACAAAGATCAACCGGTCGATTCGCACGTCCGTCGTGGTTCCTCGCCGCTGCTCCCGCCGCACCGCTCGCTCCGCTCGCTGCCGGGTACGGATACCCACGAGCGGCGCCTCCGGCGGGGGCACTCCGGCTCCGGGATGGCCGCCACCACCGTCGACCCGGGCAAGCCGAGCAGACCCACCCCCGGCGCCGCCAGCCTGGTTGCCGTGCCTCACGCCAGTCTCGTGGTGGCGGCGCCGGGGGCAGGCCCGCTCCCCGGTGGGCGGGTCGACGGCGACGGGATGGCGGGGCGGGCATGAGCCCCAACAACATGATCAGCGTTCCCGCTATGTTCCCGTGGACAGTCGTAGACGGCCGGACTCCACCGGACTTGGCCGGACTGATAAGATCGGCCCCGGACCCAGTTCGCCCAGGTCAGGGGCCGTACTCGCTGGGTGTGGCGGGCGGAGGATTCGAACCTCCGAAGCTTTCGCGACGGTTTTACAGACCGCTCCCGACAGCCGATCCTGACCGCCGCGACGACCGACCTGATCCCGGTCACGCAGCGGTGCCGAGGCTGCGCCGAAGTTCGTCCAGCGCGCGGGTCACGGTCCTTAGCTCACGCCGTACCGCCTCGACGTCGATGGGTGCGGCCGCCGCGAGCGCAGCGTTACGGATGTACGTCGACAGCGGCTGACCGGCCGCAGCAGCCGCCGCGGCGATGTCGGCCAGCTCCCCGCGGCTGAACCGCACCGACACCACGGAGCGCACCTCGGCCGCGTGCTCGGCCGGCACCTGCTCGCCCTCGGCCTCGTCCCGGTGCTCGTACAGGTCCTCCGCCGCCGCTTCCATCTCAGCGAGGCTGGCGCCGGTCACCTCGTCCACATCCTCTGGCTTGCTCACGAACGCTCCCATGGCTTGCTCACGAACGCTCCCACGCCGTGATCGGATATGCCGTGTTGGTCTCCCCGTAGTAGATGAACGCCACCGTGACCTTGCGGCCGGCGTCCGTGCTACCGACCGCTAGGTGCGTGGCCACCCGGCCCCGCAGGTTGGTGCGGAACACCGGGCGGTTCCGGAACACCTCCTCGATCTCCGAGACCGTCGCCCGCTTGGTGGCGTAGGTCGTGTTCGCGCCCCACTGCACCAACAACACCTTGACCGGCGGCATCCCCAGCTTCCCTCTCAGGGTAGTACACCAAAACGATCCACGTAATACGCAGACGACAAGGACAGGGGCCGTGACAGTCGGACACCACCGGACGCCCCGGAACGGACGCCCGCGAATGAGCGCACGTGCTGGGATGCTCGGGGCCGGGTTGCGGCAAATACGCGGCCAACTTCGAGTGACGGTCGATCTCGAACGTGCCATATACGCAGGTCAGCACCACTTTCGGATACCGGTGATACCGAGCCCTCCGGAGGCGGGAGCGCAGGTTCGAATCCTGCCGGGGGCACTCAGAACATCCCACCCAACTTCACCGGGCGTAGGAGCCTGTTCGGCTGCTACGCCCGGTTTTTGCGTTTCCGGCGCGGGCTGCTCTTTGACCAGGCTGTTGACCGCGGTGGCGAGGGCTGGGGCGGTTTCGGCTTCGATGGTGACGCGCAGGATGACGGAGTCGGTGGGCAGGTCGTAGCGGACTTCGAGGTGGAAGGCGTCGTAGAGGTGCCGCTGCTGCTGTTCGGGGAGCCCGGTGATGTCAATGGCGGCCATGGGCAGCAGGTCGATGAGGTCGATGTCGGGCGGCGTGGTCTCCTGCTGTTGGCGGGTGATCTCGGCCAGTAGCCGGGTCCGGGCGCGTTGTTCGGCGAGGGTGGCGGCGAACTGGTCCTGGATGCCGCTGCGCCAGGCGGTGTCGAAGTCGGGGTCGCCGGTGGGTTCGTGGTTGGCCAGTTCGCGCATGAGGTTGTTCTGGCGGCGTTGCAGGTCGGCCAGTTCGGCCTCGACGGCGGCCCGGCGGGCGTCGAGGGTCGGATCGACCTGTGCGGTGGGGTGGGTGTCGGCGAGCAGGATCTTGCGGGTCGGGCCGAAGACCCGCTGGGTGAAGAACCGGGCGACGGGTTCGATGAGCCGATCTTCACGCACGGTGACGTGGGTTGGATGTGCGGCGTACCAGGGCAGGTGCGCGTGGTTCTGGGCGCTCTTCTTGCAGTGGTAGTAGGTGGCCTTGCGTTTGGTGCCGCCCCACATCCGGCGGTCACACAGGTGGCAGACCAGGTAGGAGCGCATCAGGTAGGTCCGGGCGGTCGTAGGGTGGCTGTTGGCCGCGGTGCCGGTGCGGGAACCTTGCCGGAACCGGCCGACGGTGCTGGCGGCCTCGAACAGCTCCCGGGTGACCAGCGGTTCGTGGGTGGGCTGGCGGGACCAGACCCATGCGCTGGGCGGGTTGACCCGGCCGCGGACGCCACGGGCCTTGCGCGGGTTCTTGCGCCGGTTCCACACCATGTAGCCGGTGTGTTTGGGGTTGTCGAGGACTTCCCGGACGGAGCCGTAGGTCCAGGCGCCGATGCGGCGGCGTCGCCCACCGGCGATGGGCTCGGGTGGCGGGTACCGGTCGAGGTCGGTGTTGAGCCGGTCGGCGATGGCCTGGTAGGACAGCCGTTCCAGGGCCCGCCACCCGAAGATCTGGGTGACGACCCGGCCGCGGGCCGGGTCCGCGATGAGTTTGTGCTTGTGCCGGCCTTGCAGGGCCTTGGCCTCGACCGGGTGGCGGAGCTGCTTGGCCAGGTAGCCGTACGGGGGTTTGCCGATGTTGTAGCCCTGGTCGGTGTGGGTCTTGAATCCGCCCCAGGCCAGTTCGAGCATGTTGAGCACGTACCACTCGGAGATGGCCTGCTTGACCCGGCGGGTCAGGGTCGGGGTGGCGCGCTTGACCGGGCCGCTGCCCTCGGCCAGGGCGGGGATCGCCGCCCGGTCCACTCCCTCGTCGGCGGCGAGGAGCGCGACCCCGGCCTGCTCCAGCTCGTGTTCGATCTTCGTGCCGAGGTAGGTGGTCCGGGCGACGCGTTCGATGGACTCGCAGATCACCGCGACGAACCGGCGGCCCGGCTCCTTAGCTTCGGCGAGCAGGTCGGCGATGCCCCCGTCGCGGGGGATGGGGATGTCGAAGTGCTCGTGCAGGTGGCCGTGCCCACGGAGTTCTTCGGCGGTGCGGCCGGACTCGATGTCGTAGAAGTGGGCGACGATGACGAACTCGTCGGGCAGGGCGTGCCGGGAGCTTTCCAACTGGCGCGGCAGGGACAGGGTGGGGTCCTGGTGGTCCTCGGTGGAGGTGCGGCCCAGCCACGCCACCGGCACCTTGACCGGCCCCAACGCCGGGGGCACGTTCTGGTCGGCGACGGTTTGCAGCCACGACAGCAGGCTGACCTGATCGCCGCTGCCGGCAGCGGGTGGGCCGCCGGCCGGCGCACCGTCTGGGTCTGGGTCGGGGTGCGGGGTGGGCGTGGTCATGGCGTCTCCGTCGGTGGGGTGTCGGTACGGTGTTCGGCGAACCAGCGCAGCGCCTCCCGGATGGCGGCTGCCTGCCGGATGCGCAGCTGCCGGCCTTCCGGCCCGCCGACGAGGCGGAGCTCGATGTGGACGGTCAGTGGCGGCGGGTCCGGCCGGGCCGGCGGCCGTGGACGGTAGCGCGACTCGCCACCGTTCGGCGAGCGCTCGGCCGAATCAGGCGACGCCGCGGTGTCTGGCGCCGGGTTGGTGGGCTGCGGGTCGGATGGCGGAGGCTGCCGCCGCGGTGGCCGGCTCATCGCGGCCACCCGTCGTGGCCGGTCAGATGCTGGAGGACGGCGATGTCGTCGTGCTGGATGAGGCTGACCGGGATGCCCTTGGCGCGGGTCTGTTTGGCGACGTGGAGCTGCCAGAAGGTGTGCCGTGGCACGAGTCGGCCCTCGCGGAGGGCGGCGTGGATGGCCCGGCGGCAGTCGATGAGGGTGAGCCCGGCGTGCAGGCCGGCGTCGATGACCAGGCCGGGTAGGTCGTTGAGGTACCGGTCGCGGCGCCAGGGCCGGGCCACCACGGCCATCACGCCGCTGGGGCGCAGCAGCGGCAGGCAGCCGGCGAGCACGGCGGCGATGCCGTCGGCGAGGCCGGCGCGGCGGCGGTGGCCGAGGTTGGCCTCGTCGGCGTGGGCGCTGTAGGTGTTGTGGAAGCGTTGGATCGGCCCGTGTCGGTGGTCGACCCGGCCGTGCATGGTCCGCCCGTACGGCGGGGAGGTCAGTACCAGCGCCACCTGGCCGCGGAGCCCGGCCGGCATCCCGCGGGGCAGCCGCGTCGCGTCGCCGCAGATCACGTGCCCGCGGCCGGTTCCGCCCTGGCGGCGGGCCAACGCCACGTTGGCGCGAGCGAGGGCGGCCCAGCCGGGTTCTAGTTCCATCCCAACGGCGTCGCGGCCGAGGTGGACGGCTTCGACCAGGGTAGTGCCGACCCCGGCGAGCGGGTCGAACACGAGGTCGCCGGGTCGGGTGTAGTCGGCGATGAGGTGGGCGGCCAGGTCCGGGGCCATCCGGGCGGGGTGGGCGCCGGAGCCGGCGACGAACCGGCCGCGGCGTTGCCCGGCGAGGCTGCGCTGCCCGACCAGGATCACCGACAGCATCGGCGCCCGGGTGGGGTCGAGC
>WNFU01006649.1_pt1 | contig 21276 bp, 15 predicted proteins | sample 5400121 | NCBI WGS metagenome assembly WNFU01 (sample SAMN13153360, study PRJNA577476) | soil metagenome | isolation source: 100 cm soil or saprolite under grassland replicate 1 | place: USA:California | collected 2016-06-15
ACTCCGCGCGACAGCTTGCGCAAAACCTGGAACAACTGGTTGCGACTGCGCCGGCGAAGGAGAATTCCCGAACTGGCCGCAAAAGATCGCAGCCATAAAGGCCACTAATTCTTTCCTCTTCAATTCTTCAATCCAACCAATGGCCGCTTATATCATTGTTGAAATCGAGATCCTCGACCCCGCCGGCTACGAAGAATATAAAAAGCTCGCCGACGCAACTGTGGAAAAATATGGCGGAAAATACATCATGCGCGGTGGTAAAACCGAAGTGCTCGAAGGCGATTGGCAACCCAAGCGCATTGTTGTACTCGAGTTCGAATCCGCGCAGCGCGCCAAAGAGTGGCTGAACTGCGAAGAATATCGCGAACCGCGCAAGATGCGGCACCGCACTGCCAGAACAAACATGATTTTGGTCGAGGGTGTGTAGGCTAAGCGCGCCTCGAAAAAGCGAAATATCGCGCCGGTTGTAGGGCGTTTGTGTCAAACGCCAATGTTCTGACTCTACAATGCGGCAGTTGACTTAGCAGTTCGCTTTTTCAGTTCGCGCTCCTTCGTTACAATCATCCGCTCATACCCGGCTCACAGGCGGCAGATCCCGCGCATCGGACCGCTCGCTATTGACTGCTCTCGCGCTTCTTGCTTTCGCGGGCCGGGTTTCCGACGACGACGCTTCGAGGTTTTACGTCCTTCATGGCAACTGCTCGTGCACCAACAATTGCTCCCTCGCCAACTGTGACACCTGGGCCCACGAACGCATCCGCACAAATCCATGCGTCGGAGCCAATCATAATCGGCGGACGCAACAGCGGAAAATCCGGCTTGGTATGATCGTGTGTTCCCGCGCAAAGATGCGCGCGATGCGAGACCGTGACGCGCGAGCCCAGCGTCACGCGGCCAAGATTATAAATAAACACCTGCTCGCCAATGGCGCTTTCATCTCCAGCCTCGAGGTGCCACGGGAAATAAATTGTCGCCGATGGATAGACATGCACACTTCGGCCAATCTTTGCTCCGAAACAGCGAAGCAGAAATCGTCTCCAACCGAAACAAGGCCTGGGACTGAACCGGAAAAGCGGCTGTGCGAATGTCCATAGTACACGGCGAGTCATCTCGCCCGATGAATACTTTCGGGCCCGGCGATTTTCTTTAATGTCCAGCATGCGAGAACCAGAAGTCAGAGATCGGAAGTCGGATGTCAGATTTTACCATTCTGCAATCAAGAACGAGTGCGACTTCTTCATCATTAATCCGAGCATCCGCCCAACCTTTCCGCATTTGGTTGCCAAAGCCTGGTGTCCGTCTGCGGAGAGATACCCACAGTCTCTAGCGAAATCGAGCGAGGAATCTGTCTCGCTATTTTCTCCGTCAGAATCTGTCAACTTACTAATGAAGTGCGCTTCATAGCGCCGCTTCGCCAACGCCTCACGCAGATTGAGACAAACCGATCGCGACGACCGACGGATCTGTGTGGTCAGAGCAAACTTTTCCTCTGGCGGAAAACGCTTGCTCAATTCGAAGATCTCCAAAGCGAGCTTGTACACGGCTAAATCTTTAGCAGAATTAACACGTTTGGGGTTCGGTTCACTGCTCATTGTTCACATCTTCGATTTCTGATCTCCGATTTCCGACTTCTGACCTCCGACGGCAGCATCAGTCAAGCCTGATCGTCTCCGGTGCTGCTCCGCCGCCGAGCATCCACTCATACACCGCGCGCATCTGCTCGCCGATTCGTGGCCAGGAAAAATTCTTGCCGACGAGATCGCGTCCACGAGCGCCCATTGCTATTCGATCATCATCGCTCATTCCGATGAGCTGTTTCAGACCGGCGGCAATTTCCTCCGGAGTCGTTCCAATTCGCAGCGCTGCATTCGCCTGGAAACCTTCCGGCAGATTACACTCGGGAGTCATGAGAACGGGCTTCGCATACGACCATGCTTCAAGCACAGTCATGGGAAGCCCTTCACTCAATGACGGCAGAATAAATGCGTCGCACGCGTGATAGCATTCGCTTTTGTCCGCGCCAAATTGCGGGCCGAGGAAAACGACCGAAGTGCCAATTGCAATACGCTTGAGTTCGCTCTCGTACCCGCCCTGATCCCAACCGGCGATTGCCAGGACCCAACGGTCGCCGTTGCCGCGTTGAGAGTTAAAAGTTTCGTTCCAGGCTCGGATCAGATTCGAGATGTTTTTCTTCGGGTGAAGTCGGCCAAGGTAGAGAAGAGTTTTTCGTATGTCCGATTGGCTTCTCGCCGTTGAGCTCTCTTTCAGGTCCGGCAAATCGACCCCATTTGGAATCACGCAAATCGGGTTGCGTAATCCATAACTGCGGATCGATTCTGCTTCGGCTTCCGAGAGTGCGCGCAGGCAAGCGGCCTCGCGCAAATGTTGGTTTTCATAAAGAAGCGCAGCGGCCCGTTTTTTCCACATTGCGTTTCGCAACGCCCATGGTTCCAACATGCCGTGCGGATGAACTACATAGGGGCGATCCGTCTTCCGATGCCAGCGGTGCGAACCGACGGAGCAATATTTCCACAAACCGTGGACGGACAGAATGTCGAGATCGGCGTCGAGCATTGCGGGGACGAGCTGGTTTGAGTAGCCCCACGCGCGCAGTCGCGGTCTAAACGTCTTAACAGAAAGCGGCCGCCACTCCTGCAAATCGACAGCACTCTGTTCGTCGCGGATCCCAAACACGCGCACATTCGCATTTGTGGACGCCATCGCCTTGGCAAGTCCGCGCACGCTTTGAAACAGTCCGCCCGCTTTGCGGGAAACGCTGCTGACCAAAAAACCGACTCTCATCCAGCTCCGAGCAGATAAATTGCGTCGGCTCCGTGACGGCTCGCCCATTTTTCAAGCCGAGTTTCGATGTGAAAATTTGCCCATGGCCACAAGCGATCGCCGAATGGAACACCCAGACTGTGCCGCCGCGTTTCCAGAATCCGCAACCCGGCGCGGTCGCACGCGTCGGAGATGTTTCGTTGGGAGAACCAGGAAATGCTGTATCCGCGCCGGGCCACCTCACTCCGCGAAGTAAGTGCACGGACAATACGGGTTCCGAGATGATCTGTCAGTGTTGTCTGCAAAATGATTCGCCCGCCAGGCGTGAGCATCGATTTCAAATGCGGTAGTAAAATGTCCAGCCGTCCAGTATGCGCAATCAATCCCAGGCAGAGGACAAGATCGAGACGCGGATCAGATGGCTTGAAGTTGAACACGTCCGACTGAACGAATTCAAGTTCCGCGTTTTTGATTTGCGAACTGAGAAGGTCCTTTGCGCTCTGCAACATCGCCGGCGAAACATCGACGACGGTCGCGTGATTAAATTTGCCCGACTTTAGTAACGCACATGTTATCTCACCCGTGCCTGCCGCGCAGTCGAGCAATCGCCCTGACGACGCGCCGCCCAATTCACACGCGAGTGTCAGACGTTGTTGGAAATTGAAGTTTGCGCCCGACGCGCGTTTCTCGAACTGGCGCTTGTGAGTCTCCGGGAGCTTGTCGAAATACGCTGCTACCGGATCATTCTCTTTCATCGCGCGTAACTTGCCGTGACGAGTAACAGCGCGCGATCCATTACTCCAAATCTCTTTTGTGGAACTCCCATCGCCACGCTGGCTGCGCGTTCCAAGCCTTCGCCAAAACGTTCCGGCGCAAAGTTCGCTGCGATCCTGTTGCTGTTGTCACTGAGGTGTTTTCGCTCCTCATCCGACAATGAGGCCATCTCTAACAGTCGCGTTGCCAATTCGTCCTCGTTAGTTGGATCAAAGGTAAACCCGTTGCCATTCACCAGCTCCGGTGCACATCCACAACGGTCCGATACAATCACGGGTAGGCCCGACGCAATGGCTTCGTTCACAACCAGCCCCCATTGCTCGGTCGTGCTGGCATGCACGAATGCATTTGCCAATGCGTAGTAAACCGGCAATTCATCGTACGGCTTGAAACCTGGCAGATGTACGTGGGCCTGAAGTCCGATGTCGGAAATCAGACGACAGAGATCAGTTTTGAGTGGGCCATCGCCCAACAGCACGAGGTCCCACGCCGAATGCTGATGACTGAGGCCTGACTTCCGATCTCTGACCTCTGACCGCCGCCTATATTCCGCGTAAGCTCGGATAAGTTTTGGAAGATTTTTCTTCCCGACGAATCGGGCTGAGGCGAGGAAGTAATTCTCAGGAAGCGCGTATTTCTGTCTGACCTCCGACCTCTGACTTCTCACCTCTTCCGCCTTTTGGCGGAAATAGTGGTTATCGATCACGTCGTATCCGGTAAAGATTCGTTCGCGCGGCATCCCAAGTTCAGCGAGATACTTGATGTGACGCTGCCCGCCGACGAGTGCGGCAGAATACAGGCCGGCGATTCGCCGCTTGATGGCTTCCTTCCACCAGTTGCGAGGTTCATCCTGGCGAGAGCTTTCAGACATGACGACCATCGGTATCCCACGGCGCACACAGCAACTTGCGGCAATGGCCGATCCGAAATTATTCCAGCCATTAACCGCCACCACATCTGGATTCGTTTGCTCCAAAGCCGACCAGAACGCACGCCGAAGCTCGGCGTTGCCCGGGGAGTCATCTGTCGCTTCGGGGAAGAGCGAAACTTTGTGATACCGTACAGGCGTGGCCGCTGCGCCCCATGCGTCATAGCCTTTGGCTGACCATTCAATGCCCGTCACCGACAATTTGTCAGCCGCCGCATTCAGCCGGGCGTGGTGATAAGGACCAATGTGATGAAAAACAACACCGATGCTGGGCTTGTCCACCATTCGTCATCGAGATACTAACTCCCGGCCTTGAGCAGAACCAATCGAATGTTTTTTAGTGCGCATGGTTGGCGGGCTTTTTAAGAATTTTTTCGAAAGCAAAAAATAGTCTTGCCATCCTCCGGGATTTTTCTTAGTCCCGTACCATCGGCCTAACCTAACCAAAGGAGACACCATGACTATAACCGGACTATGCAAGTTCGGATTCTTCCGCATGGCTCTCGTAGTCTGCGTTGGAATCCCTCTCATCATCGCCTCAAGCGCATTTGCGCAGAATCCCCCGCCACCACCAACCGGTGCTGGCCCAGCGCCACCTCCGACAGAAGTCGAGCGCGTCATCGTAACGGGTTCGAACATTCCGACGGCAGAAGAAGTGGGACCTAACCCTGTTGATACCTACAACCGCGAGAACATCAACAAATCAGGTGAGTTTACCACAGAGCAATTTCTCCAGAGCCTCCCCATCGCCAACGCGAACATAATTCCGATTTCGAATAATGAAAACGGCTCCAACACCGCTGTGGGTGCTGCGACGATCGCGCTACGCGGTTTCGATGCCAGAGCGACTCTCATCCTGCTGGATGGGCGACGGGTCGCTGTCTATCCGACGGGCAACAACCCCGGTCTGGTGAATGTCATGTTTGTCGATTTGAATTCGATTCCCCAAGCTGCCATTGAGAGCATCGAAATTCTGAAAGACGGCGCTTCCACCACGTATGGCGCGGATGCGGTAGCGGGTGTCGTGAACCTCAAGATGCGTCACAATTACGATGGCGCGGAGGCGAGGATACAATACGGCAATACCCTCGATAAAGACTCCGGCGAACTCATCTCATCGGCGGTCTTCGGCGTCGGCAAGGGAGATACCAACATTACTGGCGTCTTGAATTACTATCATCGCAACTCCATCGCCAATCGCGACCGTGGTTTCTCACTCGTTCCGCCGTTCCTAAGCTCGAACGCAAGTCCTTACAATCTTCAGCTTAGCAGCGATGTGGCGGGGGCGGCTGGTGGCAAGAATTTAAATCCTGGTGGGACGGAATTCGCATCTGCACCAGATTTCACCAACGGACTGGCCCCGGCAAACAGGTATCTTTATGATCCCAATAACCGTATCAGGGCCTTCAAAGGTTTGCGTCCTGGCTTCAACTTCAATCTGTTCTCGCTGTCCTACCCCGAGTCGGAGCGTTATGGGGCGTGGTTAAGCGCTGATCACAAGATCTTCGGCGATCAGATGGTCGTCTATGCCGATGGCTTTTATCAGAACGTGAAGACGCACAACGAACTGGCGCCTCCCGCAACCGGTTCGTTCGAAACGAAAGGTCAGACGATACTGGCTATTCCGCCGCATTCGCCGATTGCGCCAGGCTCGGAACCACCCAACACACCGACGCACGCGGAGACCGGTTTACCGGCTGACGCATTCAATCCTTTTAATCCCTTCGAGCAAATTATCTCCGGCGGCAGCCGGGCGCGACTCGCTGAATTCGGAAACCGTTTATTCGACAACGAAACTGATGCGTGGCTGAGTACCATCGGCATCAGGGGGGACAAGCTCTTTAACGGGAGCTGGGGGTATGACGCCGGGTTCCGCTACAGTCAGCTCAAGAACGTTCAGACCGGCACGCAGGTATCCGCGTCGCGTTTCAACCGGATCTTGAACCAAGCCGATCCGATCTTTGATCCGACATCTCCGCAATTCATCGGCACGACGGTCGCGTTCAATCCTTTCGGAGATTACCGCGTTCCAATCCCGTCTAATGAGGCCACGGTTGAGTTTGCGAGGGTGCATCCCAAGGACGAGGACATCTCAAAACTGTCCACGCTGGATGCCACTCTATACACAACGGATCTCTTCGACTTACCAGCCGGCGGTGTTGGCTTCGCTGTCGGTGCTCAATGGCGCCGGGAGACACTGGATGAGGACCCCGATATGCTCAATTTTGAGGGCGACATCGTCGGCAACTCGCCGGTTCAAAGCGCTCATGGCGGAAGAAAGACCTATGCGTTCTACGCGGAGACGCGCATTCCTATTTTCAGCCCGGGCGCGCCGCGACAAGACTTAGTGGTTGACGGAAAAAACAAACAGGTGGTGCAGCGACCCGCCAATGCAATTCCCTTCCTTTATTCCCTGGAATTTGTGGCTGGGGGCCGGTTTGAGGAGTTCTTGAACAACGACACCAACGTTCTCGTGCCGAAGGTAGGCATGCGCTGGCAACCATTCGACGAGCAGCTGACTCTGCGGGCAACCTGGGGAGAGGGTTTTCGCGAGCCATCACTCGAGGAACTGTTTGGGTCTCCCGTGTCAACGTTGCAGGTCACTCACGATCCGCTCAAAGGGGGACTGCTGGAATCCGAGACGAACGTCCTTCTCGTCAGCAACCCCAACCTCCAGCCGGAAGACTCCCGCTCGTTCAGCGGCGGCTTTGTTTACACGCCGAAATACGTGCCCGGTTTAACTTGTTCGGTTGACTTCTGGGATATCGAGCGCACCGGGGTTGTTTTTGCTCCTTTGGCCCAGCAAGTGCTGGATGGCAACGCAATAGGCACCGTGGAGCGCGATAGCGGTGGATTCATCACTCGCATTATCGTTGCCAATCAGAACTTCGGTTCGCAAGAGGCTCGCGGATTTGACTTCGGCCTTTCCTACCAGCGGCAGACGCCTTGGGGGACCTTCACTTCCATCACTCAAGCAACCTACCTGGATGAATTCCTCTTCCCGCAGTTCATCTTCACGGAGTTCGGACCTAACCCAGGCAACCTGGCCGGCAGAACCACGGACCCAGGTCTCTCGAATGAAGGTTGGTATAAATGGAAGGGCACTTCCAGCCTCGAGTGGACATGGAAAGGCTTCGATCTCGTTACCATCGTGCGCTTCATCGACGGATTCCACGAGTTTACTCCAAACATCCACAGGCACTGGGTTCACCAGACCTGGTCCATCGACGGTCAGCTTTCCTATGACTTCACCGCTCTAATCCCAGTCGAGGAACAGCCTGTGCCTGGCTATTCCAAAGGCGAAAAAGAGGTCGTCCGCGGCAAGGACGGCGCGCCTCTGGAAAAAGCCGTGGCTCAGACCAGCAACTACGGTCGTAGCGTATGGGACCATCTGCTGCGAGGCACAATCATTACTATCGGATGCAATAACATCTTTGGTCAGGATCCGCCGAAGGCATATGGAGAAGGTGGAAACGCGGTCGGTTATCCGGGATTCACTTACGATGCTACCGGCCGTTTCGTTTACGCGCGCCTAACGAAGAAATTTTGACCGTGAAACCTTGGTTTGGTCCCGCAGAGAGGTAGTGGCAACCGCCATTCCCTCTCTTGCTTTTGTGGAAGGGACCACCGTCATCGTTTCGATAATTTGCAGACGTTACGTTCACGGGTGTAACCTTATTCTGTGAAGACGCTGATAGCTTCCAGCGCTACAATTTTTATCGTGGCCAGCATGTTTGCTGGAACGGTCCTTGCCGAGCCCACGGGCAACCGAGCTTCGAAGCGTCAGCAGAAAGTCGAAGAGCGGACGGTTTTCGTAACCGGTTCGCTTATTCCACAGCGTGTTAAACTGCAGCCAATCGGCACGAAGACGGTCTCGCCGATTCGATTTATTGACCGCCATGAAATCGACTGGACCGGGCGGCAGACGACACCGGGCGCCTTGATCAATGATCCGTCGGTGCGCATAATCGGTCACTAATTTCCGGTTACCGAGACGCATATTCGCTGGTTCGGCAAAATGAGGTTTGCTTTTAACCCCGCGATGTCGCGTCCCACCGGTCTCTAAATAAGCCTTGCGCAAAATTCGAAGCGGAATCACGATTACAGCGTGAGAATAGGAAACAGGTTTAGTCGCTTGTGCGGTTCATCGGTTCGATGCGCAAGTGTTGTGCTCACGCTCGCATTCTGCGCATCGGCATTTTCTGCTGATTCGAGCAAGAACGTAGTGCGCCCAACACAACCACAGCGGGTCATGAAGACCGCAAAGAAAATGTGCTACACGTTCACTACAACTTCCGGTATTCCTATGCCGTGTGACAGGGTCGGCCCGATTCCGACCACTGCCAGCCCGATGACTATTTATAGCCACGCGACGACCAGATAAATAAGTTCCCAGCGGGACGCACTCGCCGCAATGATAAACGTTATCGCGCGAGTTTTTATCACTTTGTCATTACCGTTTAGACTGCAAAAGAGACAGAATTAAGCCTTCCGGCGAAGTACTGGGAAGCGATGAACGCTCGTCGAAGTGCGGTCTTTTCCGGGTAATGCTCTGTTGCTTCCGGAAAAAGCGAAACTTTGTGATAGCACACAGGTGTGGTCGCTGCGCCCCATGCGTCATAGCCTTTGGCTGACCATTCAATGCCGGTCACTGATAATCTGTCAGTCGCAGCATTCAGCCGGGCGTGGTGATAAGGACCAATGTGATGAAAAACAACCGCGACAGCAGGCTTCCGCTCCATTGGCGCACGAAAGATTACCTTCCAATCTTCCGTAGAACCACTCGAATGTTTCCGAATGTGGACTCCCCGTTCGAATGCTGCCCGTGCTAGTACGAAATGCGAAAGTCCGCTGGAACCAAACCGGTCGCGGACGTCGTGCCGATCCCGCTGCCTGCCGAACCATTGGCACCGACTTTCGCTGATGGCGGCGACAGTGGCTGTTGGCCTTTGGATTTGAGCGAGTCGTTTAATGCGGGCAGGTCCTGCGCGAGGAGTTGATCGAATTGTTTTGTCACATCATCGAGTTCGCGTCGGAGCGTGTCGATGTAAGTGATCTGATAGGCGGACGGTTTGCCTTCGTAACTGAGAATTGCTCCGTAAAGCTGGTCGGTGTGCTCACGCAAACGTTCCTCGCCCGTGATTGCGCCACCTTCGGTCGTGGCGACGATCTTCTTTCGCACTGCGTCCACTTTCCCGTCGAAATCTGAGATCTGCTTGCGAAGCTGATCTCCCTCGGGCAGCGCTGCTCCACTGTCGGCGAGCGCTTTTCGCAAAGCGATGATGCGATCCATGAGCGTGCTTTCATCCCCAAACAAAGCATGAACTCGCATCGCCGCATCGAACTGCGCTTTGCGATCTGCTGCGCTGAATTTCGCCCGGCGATCAAGCCCGACCGTCAGTTTCGTGTCGTAAACCTTTCCGGCCTTCGTTAGGCGCACCGTATAATCACGCGGCACGAGCCGCGGGCCGCGTATCCCAGCACCGGCAATTTGTGCAGCAGGCGGCACACGCGGCGGTTTTGCCCGCATCGTCCACATCACCCGGTTCAATCCCGGCCGTTTGCCGGCCGGCAACTGGTCAACAACACGCCCGGATGAATCCAAAATTTCGAGTTTCATTTTTCCAAACAAATGACGCTCGCGCTGATAATAGTTGATCACGGCAGCGTCAGGCGGATTCTCGCCAACAAAAACCGCGTCGCCATTGGCCCATCCGCCCTGGCCCTCGATGCGCTGTTGGACCGGCCGCGCCGAAACGAAAGCGACATCCTGCTTCAACAAATCCGGAGTCAACGCGCGCAGCGGCGTGATGTCGTCTATTATCCAGATCCCGCGCCCATGCGTACCGAGAACCAGATCGTTATCCCGTGGGTGAATCGCCAGGTCGCGAACGGCAACGGCAGGAAAATGGTTGCCCTTGAATTGCGCCCAGCTTTTTCCGCCATCAATCGAAACCCACAGTCCAAACTCCGTGCCGACGAAAAGAAGATCGGGCTTGACCAAATCTTCTTTAATCACATGCGCGTATCCACGAACGCTCTTCGGGTCCTGAGCAGTGATGAGGGGCGTCCAGGTCTGACCGAAATCAGTGGTCTTGAAAACGTACGGCGCCATGTCGCCAAAAGTATGCCGATCAAAAGCGGCGTAAGCCGTGCCGGGATTGAAGTTGCTGGCCTGCACCCAGCTCACCCATGAGTTCTTCGGCAACCCAGGAACGTTGCCGACGACGTTAGTCCACGTCTTACCGCCGTCGCGCGTGAGCTGAATGTTGCCATCATCAGTGCCGACCCAGATCAGTCCCTTCTGCTTGGGCGATTCGCTAATGGAATAAATTGTCGTGTGCATTTCGGCCGACGAATTATCCACCGTCACACCGCCCGATTGCTCTTGCTTTTGTTTTTCCGGATCGTTGGTGGTCAAGTCGGGCGAAATGCGGTCCCACGTCTGTCCGTGATCGCGTGAGCGGAACAGGAATTGCGCGCCGACATAGATTGTTCCCTTTTCGTTAGGCGAAAGCGCGATCGGCGTATTCCAGTTCCACCGGAGTTTCTCATTGTAGTTTGGTCGTGGCTTGATGTTGCGACCCTGATGCGTGTTGCGATTGACTCGGCCAATCTCGCCGCCCTGGTATTCGGCATAGATGTAATCAGGGTCAGCCGGGTCCTGGAACATCCAGAATCCATCGCCGCCGTACATGTTTTCCCAGCGATGATTGGTGATGCCGCCCGGGTACTGCGAATCACCTACCCACGAACTGTTGTCCTGCAATCCGCCATACACTTGGTACGGATCCTTCTCGTCCACGCTCACATGATAGAACTGCGACACCGGCAGGTTTTCTCCTTTCCACCATTTGCTGCCGCCGTTGTACGAGTACCACATCCCGCCGTCATCACCTACGAATACGACTTGTGAGTTCGTCGGGTCGATCCAGACATCGTGCGCGTCCCCGTGCGCGCCTTGGAAGCCGCCTACTACCGCAAAGCTCTTCCCGCCGTCCTCGCTGACAATCAATGACCCATCGGGCTTGAACAGGCGGTCTGGATTTTTGGGATCAACAATCAGGGTCGCGAAGTAGAACGGACGCCAGACCATCCACTGGCTTTTGTCGCGTTTCTCCCACGTCGCACCGCCGTCGTCCGAAACAAACAACGCGCTCTCCGGCGATTCGACAAACGCGTAAACGCGTTGCGATTTCGATGGGGCGATCGCCACCGCCAAACGTCCATACGGTTTCTTGGGGAAACCTTTGTTAGTCTGCTCCGTAATCTCCGTCCAAGTGTTGCCACCATCGGTCGAACGAAACAATCCACTGGCCGAAGGCGCCGTCGGAATTGCGCCGCCCGAGCGGTATTCCCAGCCTTTGCGCCGGAAATCCCACATCGCGGCAAACATGATATCGGGACTACTCGGCTCAATCTCGACATCGGTGCAACCTGTCGAAAGATTCGCGCCCTTGAGAACTTGCTGCCACGTCTTGCCGCCGTCAGTCGTTTTGTACAGACCGCGGTCGGGCGAATCACTCCACAATGCGCCAGGAACCGCAACGAACACCGTGTCGCTGTTTCTTGGATCAACCACAATCCGTGCGATGCGTTCGGATTTCTCCAAGCCAGCACGCGACCACGTTTCACCGCCATCGGTGGATTTGTAGATTCCGTCGCCAATGGACACGCTGTTGCGCGTCCACGATTCACCGGTGCCGACCCAAACGTTTTTTGAATTCTTCGGGTCGAGCGCGATGGCACCGATCGATTGCACAGCTTGTTCGTCGAATATCGGGCGATAACGCGTTCCGCTGTCGTCGGATTTCCAAACGCCGCCACTGGCCGAACCCACAAAGAGCGTGATCTTGCCCGATGGCTCGTGCGCACCCGCGATGCTGGAGATGCGTCCGCTCATTGCTGCTGAGCCGATATTGCGCGCCCCGAGCCCGGAAATGCTCGCCGAATTGAATGTAGTGTCAGCTGCGTAAACAGGAATGGCGCAAAGAAAAAGCGATGCGAGAACGCACCGCAGTTCAAAAGCATTACGTGCGAAATTCATAGAGTGCTAATTCGGTTTTGCGGAAGCTCAACGCTGTGGGTGGGGGACAGTTATTTGGCCGGGGAAATGAAATATCGTGTCATCCACCGGCACGTTGGCTTCGACTTTATCGACGACGACTCTTTGTTTGTCCGGTGCGCCCTTGCGTCCGACCTCGATTGACGTCGGAACAAATACGCCGCCGGCTTTTTCGTAATCGCCGAGATCGGTCTCGACTTCCTCGTGCGCCCCGTGTCGCACTCGTTGCGTCACGATTCGGATCTCAAGAAAGTGATCAGGATCCAAATAGACAAAACTGACGTCGCCGTTCTTTCGCACGACTTTCAGTTTGTGCGCGGGCGTCCCGTCGACATCCTCGGTTCCGAGATATTCAACAGTGCTGCCCTTTGTTTTCCAATCGGCCAATGGACCATCGATCTCGGTATCTTCCACCAGGGCTTTCACATCATCAGCCGACATGCGCTCGGGATCCTTGCGTCCGAAAAATGGTGACACTTTCCAGCCTTCCTTGCCGTCATACGCCTCGATCTGCGTCATGCCCTGGAGCGAAGCCTCGGTGCGCACTTCATCCGGACGCTTTTTTGTTTGGAGATAGCCAAGCTCGATCTGGCCCTGTTGTACCAGCATCTTGCCGGTTGAGCGCAGCGTTTGGAGGCTGTTCAGCGCGGTCGCGCCGCCCTTGGCCTCGATGTTCTTTGCGACAAGTTCGTTCACAGTCGGCTGATTCGTTTCCTGCGCGAAAATTGCCGGAGTGCTGAGCGCCGCAACGATGAGAGAAATTACGAAACGCAAATCCATAGAAGGTTCGGAGTTAGATATGAGACAGCGAAGTGCCACGGATATTCAAACGAAGCCGGAACGCAAGCGCTCCTCGAAGCAAAAGCGCGTTTGGAACGAGCCAGCGAAGTCGAATTTTCAAATCGCGCATATCACTCCGTGCGTAGCGCCTGGATCGGATCAACGTGTGCGGCTCGTCGCGCCGGGACCAGACACGCAATCAATGCGATCGTCGCGAGCAAGACCGTTGAAGCGGCAAGCAGCGCCGGATTGTGCGCTGAAACTTCGTAAAGCTGCGATGTCAGCAAACGGCCAAGGGCGAACGCCGACGCAATTCCGATCGCCAGCCCAATAACCACTGGTCTCATTCCCTGGTTCACAATCAAGTGCAACACGTCGCGGGTTTGCGCGCCGAGTGCCATGCGCACTCCGATCTCGCCAGTGCGTTGTTCCACGCTGTACGCAACGGCGCCGTAAATTCCGATGCTCGCAAGCAACACTGCAACACCGGCAAAAATTCCGAGCAGCCACATCATCAGGCGCGCTTGTCCCCGCGCCTGCGCCACGACGGTGTCCATCATCTGGGGGATGGCAATCGCGATGCCCGGATCTACTGCACCAGCTTCGTGATCGCGTCGAGTTTGAGGTTGCTCCGAACTGCGATATTAAGGAATGGAAAGTTTTCCTGCGCCCACGGCAGATAAAATTCCATTTCGGGCAGTTCAGCGATGCGTTGCGAACGCACGTCGCCGATAATTCCAACGATTTCCACGGGAGTGCTGTTGCTGGTCACGAGTAGCGTCTTGCCGATGGGATTTTCGTTCGGGAAAACCTTCTTTGCCCCAGTTTGGCTGATCAGACAGACGTTTCGGCCTCCGGCGACATCGTGTTCGTCAAAAGCACGTCCGGCGATAAGTGGAATTCCCCAGGTCTTCAGATATCCCGGCGCGATATCGTGACTCGGCGAGTTGGCCCGGCGTTCCGTCGGCGGCACTTCGCGATCCGCACGGGCGTAAAGGGTGCGATTCCCACCGTTCAGCGGAATATCGCTGCTAACTGTAGCACTTTCGATGCCTGGCGTATCGCGCAACGCGGCGATGGTTCGCTCGACAAAACGCTGACGCGACGCCTGGTCTGCGTATTGCGCGATCGGTAAATTGATTGCGCCTACCCAAAGGTTGTGAGGCTGAAAGCCGAGATTCTGCTGTGTCAGTCGAATAAAGCTCGTGATCAGCAGCGCCGCGCCAGCAAGCAACGTCACCGAAAGCGCCACCTGCGCACCGATTAGAATCTTGCGAAAGCGCTGTTGCCGTACGCTGCCACTCGTTCCGCGTCCGCCTTCTTTTAAGCTGCCTACCAAATCGGCGCGAGACGCTTGAAGCGCCGGATAAATTCCCATCACCAGCCCTGTTAAAATTGACAATCCAATGGTGAAAGCGAGCACCTCAAGCGAAAGACTGCTCGCAGTGTTTCCCTCAAGCGGAAGAAAATTCGATGCCATCTTGGGAACGAGCGGCACAAGTCGCCACGCCACGAACGCGCCTAGCGCACCGGCAAAGACGCTGACCAGCAGACTTTCCCAAACGAATAGCCTAACGATGCTGTTGCGCGATGCACCGATTGCCATCCGGAGCGCGATTTCCCGGCGGCGCCCACTGAAACGAACCAGCAAAAGATTTGCGACATTGCTGCACGCGATGAGCAACACAAAGCAAACCGCTGCGAAAAGCGTCGCAAAACCAGCGCGAATATTTTCGGTCACATCCTGTGGAAGCGTTTTGACTGACGTTTCGGCTGTGCTGTCAATGTTGGTCGAGTAGTGCGCGCGGTAACCTTGCTCCAGCGTTGGCAGCGCGGCACGCACCTGTTCGACCGTCAAACCAGGCTTGATCCGGCCGATCACGCGCAGAAACCCCGTGCCACGCATCATGCGTTCGTACGAGAATCCTGGAAGCTGAAAGGGTTTTGTCGTCCAAACCTCGCCCACGAACGGGTTCGGCCCGAACCATAGTGCCGGCATGTTCGGCAATACGCCGACGATGGTGTGCGGCGTTCCGTCCAGCGTAATGCTGCGTCCGATTATATTCGGATCTCCACCGAGCCGCTTCTGCCAGAACGTTTTCGTGACCAGCGCCACATCGGCGCCCTCTTCTTCTTCGGCCAGAAAATTCCGGCCGAGGATCGGACGAACGCCAAGGACATCGAAGTAATTAGATGTCACTCGCCCGCCGAAAACCTGGACGGGGTCGCCCACACCGGTAAGCGTAAAGGCGAACAAACTCTCTCCAGCGAAGCCGTCAAAGAGCGTCTGTCCTTCACGATAATGTTGAAAGCGCGGCGCGGAGATCGCGATATCGACCAGATTGCGCGACTTGTCGCCAGCGTACAGGTGGACGATGCGTGACGGCTCCTTGAACGGCAGGCCGCGCAGAAACAAATCGTTTATCAAACTGAAGATTGCTGTGTTCGCACCGATGGCCAGCGCGAGCGTAACCACGGCGATGATGGTGAATCCTGGCGTTTTAGCCAGTGTCCGGAGCGCGTATTTGAAGTCGGATATCATAAAGGTTCGTAATTCGTTAGGCGATTATGATGGGGAGCGCGGGCGCCTCGCCCGCTGTTTTTGGCGCCCCGCCAAAAACCTACGATCGGTCGAACGTCTGTGTCTCTTGCACGCGTTCGAGTCGTGTCGCGCGAGACGCACGACACAGCGGGCGAGGCGCCCGCACTCCCCAGAAGTTGTCGCACCGTTTTCATTCGGCACGAAGGGCAATAACGGGATCAACGCGCGACGCGCGGCGTGCCGGTAACCACGAAGCCAGGAACGTCGCGATGAAAAGAAGCAGCCCGACGCCGAAATAAATCCGCGGATCGATGCCTTCGACTTCGAAAAGTACACTCTGCAATGCGCGCGAAAGTGCGACCGCGGCGATCAATCCGATTGTCGATCCAATCAAGAGCAATTGCATTCCACGCGTAAGCACGAGCATTCGGATTTGGTTTGGCTGGGCGCCAAGTGCCAGTCGAATGCCGATTTCACGGACGCGTTTAAGCGTCGTGTAAGCGAGAAGCCCGTAGAGACCGATAGTCGCGAGCGTAAGCGCGAGTCCCGCGAAGACAGAGAAAAGAAAACTGAGCAGGCGGTGGCTTCCCCAAGTTTCGCGCACGCGATCGGTCATCGGATGCGCATCGAACATCGGTAGCGAGGGATCGATGGAGGTTGCGGCGTCGTGAATCGCGCGCTCGAGCGACGCAGAGGCCATTGTCGATCTTATGAAGAGCGTGAGGCTTGTTCGCTGGGCCTGCCCTAACGAACAGTAGATCACCGGCAGCGGGGCCATTTCGTCAACCGCGTGAAAACGCATTTTTGCGACGACGCCGACGATCTCGCTCATGACCCAGCCCTCATTATCGTTGCCGGCGTCAACTCCGAGGCGCTTGCCGATTGGATCTTCGCCGGGAAAATATTGTTCGGCCATCGCTTGGTCGATAATAATGACCCGTGGCGAATCTTTTGTGTCGCGCTCGTTGAACGTACGGCCGCGAACAAGCGGCACTTTGAGCGTCTGAAAATAATCGCCGCCGACCACTTCAAGATCGCTGTTCAGCATATCCGAAGGTTGCGGACGCGGGTTCTCTTCGCGCCAAAAGCCAGTTTGCCAGCCGCCCATGAGTGGCCCGTTCGAACTGATCGCCGCGTTTCGCACACCGGGAATCGTGCGCACTTTGTCGAGAAGTGCTTTGGCGAATACGTCAATCTTGTCGCGGTTGTTGTAGACACGCCACGGCAACTCGAAACGTGCGGTGAAAAGAGCGCGTGGCTCGTAACCCAGCGAGAGCGATTGCAGCCGCGAAAAACTTTTGAGAACGAAGCCTGCAGCGACCAACAAAGTGATGGTGAGTGCAATTTCGCTAATCACCAGCCAATCCCGAGCACGCTTAGCCGATGGCGATTCGCCAGTCCCTGAAGACCCTTCTTTCAATGCAACCTGGACGTCCGCGTGCGAGGCCTGCCATGCCGGCCATAATCCGAAAAGCAACGTGGTGACCAATGCGACCAGAAAGGTGAATCCCAGTACACGCAGATCAAAGGAAACTTCTTGAAACCGAGAAACGTCCCCTGGACTCAGCGCGACTAATCCGTTGCGAACCCAAACCGCAAAGAAAAAGCCAAGCGCTCCGCCAAGAAGCGCTACTAAAAAACTTTCGGCCAAAAGCTTTTTGATGATTTGGCCGCGGGTCGCTCCGACCGCAGCGTGGATCGCGAATTCTCTAGCTCGGGCCGCACCTCGCGCGGCGAATAGATTGGCTAGATTGGCGCAAGCAATTAACAGAACGAGACCGACAGCTCCGAGTAGCAGTCCGAGATTCGTCCGGTACTTGCCGACCAGATTATCAAGCAACGGAGTAACGACGGCTGTTTCGCCGCGGTTTGTGTCCGGATGCATTTTCTCTAGACGCGCCGCGATCCCCTTCATTTCCGTCCGTGCCCGCTCAACCGTCACGCCGAGCTTGAGCTTGCCCCAAACGTAAATCATTGGATGGACCATTCGAGACATCCACATCGCGTTGTTGCTGCGTCGCATCATCGACAGCCAGACATCCGTATCCTGCGGTAACGTCACTTGCCGCGGCATGACGCCGATCACGGTGTAACCCTGATCGTGAAGCGTGATTGCTTGGCCGAGAATTTTTGCGTCGCGATTGAACGCGCGCTGCCAAAGCCGATCGCTAATGACGACCACCGGTGGCGCCCCAACTTTATCTTCCTCTTCGCTAAACGTCCGCCCGATCTGCGGCGGCAGTCCGATGATATTGAAAAAGTTTTGCGTGACCGCCGCGCATGAAACGCGTTCCGGATCGCGGCCCGGAATTCCGCTGAGATTGCGCGATTCCTTATGAGTTGCGGCGAGATGCTCAAAAACTGTGTTGTCGTTTCGCCAATCAAAATAATCGGGCAAGGCGACCGAATAATCCTGGCCGGGACCAGAAGATTCATTCAGAACCATGATCCGGTCCGCGTCGGGATACGGCAGCGGCCGAAGAAGAACTGCGTTAACGATGCTGAAGATTGCTGTGTTCGCGCCGATTCCGAGAGCGAGCGTCACGATCGCCACCGCCGCGAAACCCGGATTTTTGCGCAACTGCCGCAGCGCGAGTCGAAAACTATTCATAACGAAGCGCGGCTACTGGATCGACGCGTGTAGCGCGGCGTGCGGGAATAAAAATCTAGAATCATGGCAAATCTCTCCCGCTATTTGTTAACTATCCAACCATCGCGCAATTGAATGACGCGTTTCCCATACGAAGCGTTTTTGTCCGAATGTGTGACCTGCACGATGGTCATTCCTTCGTCATTGAGCTTGCGAAACAGCTCCATGATTTCTTCGCCCTGAGTGGAGTGCAGGTTCCCCGTCGGCTCGTCGGCTAGCAGAAGCTTCGGCTCAGCGATGATGGCCCGGGCCACGCCTATGAGTTGTTGTTGTCCGCCAGATAGCTGACGCGGATACAAATCCTTTTTCCCAACGATCTGAAACCGGTCGAGCGCGTCCGCCACTAATGCGGCGCGCTCGCTTTTACTATAACGGCGATATGAAAGCGGGATCTCGAGGTTCTCGTAAACCGTGAGATCGTCGAGCAAATGATACTGCTGAAACACGAAACCGATTTGCTCGTTTCTGAGTGTGGCGCGCTCTTTGGGTTTCAAATGATGAACGGCCGTTTCGTTCAAAAAATATTCACCTTCCCAGCCGTGATCGTGCATCCCGAGAATGTGCAACAGCGTCGACTTACCAGCGCCAGACGGACCCATGATCGAAACAAATTCGCCTTCGGCGATGTCCAGATTGATATCGCGCAGGACGTAGAAAAACTTCTCTTTGCCTAACGGGTATCTGCGTTCGAGAAGGCGGAGCTTGATCATAAGTTGTCAGGTATTGTGACCGAGCACGACCATTGGGTCGGCCCTGGTTGCGCGTATTGCCGGCAAATAACTTGCCGCCAGCGCTATGGCGCCAAGTAGAATGGTCATCAATGCGAATGTCGCCGTGTCGAATGCGCTCATGCTGTAGAGCAACGCTCGCAACGTGCGGGTACTCATTACGGCGACGATGAGGCCGATGATTGTTCCGGCTGAAATCAGCTTAAGCGAACGGAAGAGAACCAGTTTCAGCACATCACTGCGTTGCGCGCCGAGCGCCATTCGGACACCGATTTCGTGTGTGCGTTGAACGACGAGAAATGACATCACGCCATAAATGCCGACGCTTGCCAGCAGCACCGCGACGCCTGCAAAGACTCCGAGCAAAACGACCGACAGCCGTCGTGGCGCGACCGAATCGCCAATTACGTTCTCGAATGTGCGTACATTCGCCAGAGGCACCGCAGGATCGATTGCCTGGATCTCGCGCCGGATCGCTGCAAGCAAAATTCGCGGATCCTGGTTACTCCTGACTACGTAAATCGTCGTAAAATATGCGCTCTGCGCGAATGGGACGTACATCTCAGGCTTGGGATCGATATCCAATCCGAAATGGCGCAAGTCACCGACAATTCCCACGATCGTGATCCACTTCGGATCGTCAGACATTCCACCCATCATGATCGGTTTGCCCAGCGCATCCTCGTTAGGCCAGAATTTTTTCGCGAACGCCTGATTGACGATTATGACGAGCGGCGCATCTGCATTGTCCGCATCGGTAAAAAACCGCCCTTTGATCAAGGGTGTCTCAAGAGTACGGAAGTAATCTGGAGAAACCTCGCGTCTTTCTTCATCAGGGCTCGGGCTGTTTTTGTCTGAAGGCCGCCCTTCAATCGCAAAAGACGAATCGCTGTTCGTGCCGGCAAGCGGCAGGATCGTGCTGAACCCGGCAGCCTGTACTCCCGGCAATACTGCGATTCGACGTTGCGCTTCGGTGTTGAAACGGACGAACGATGCGTCGTCGGAATATTGCATTTTAGGCAGCGAAATCTCGAACGTCAGCGCGTTACGCGGATTGAAACCGGGATTCACGTTTTGCAGGCGCACGAAACTTTTAATGAGAAGCCCCGCGCCGCTGAGCAGCACCAGCGCCAGCGCGACTTCGGCGATGACGAGCCCGTTGCGCAAACGATTGCGCCTTGTGCCTACGGTCGAACTTCGGCCACCTTCCTTGAGTGCCTCGGTGAGCTCCGGCCGCGAGCTGGCCAGACCGGGAGCGAGACCGAAGATGATTCCCGTGCCGACGCAAATTGCCAGCGTTACGCCTAACACAACGAGATCGATGTTCACTTCGTGCAGCCGCGGCACGGTTTGCGCACCGATTGTTTTCAATAGCTCGACCCCCCATAACGCGAGAAGAACACCAGCCGTGCCGCCGATCAGCGCCAGTAACACGCTCTCAGTGAATACTTGTTTCAATAGCCGCATTCGGCCGGCGCCGAGCGCCACTCGAATTGCGATCTCGCGTTCGCGAGCGCCCGCACGCGCCAGCAACATCGTGGTGAGATTCGCGCACGCGATCAGCACGACAAGAAAGACAGCGCCAAGCAGGATGAGCAGCGCCGGACGCATCCCGGCGACGGCCAAATCCTGCAGCGGCAACACGTCGCCGCCGAAACTGTTATCCTTAGCGTAATTGTCCGAATGTTCGCGGCGCATCTGCGCATTGATCGTTTCGATTTCCGCTTGCGCTTGCGCAGCCGAAATTCCCGGCGCGAGTCGGCCGATAATCCAGAAACTGCGAGAGTAACGCGCTTTCATCTGGTCTTCCGTAAACGCGAGTGGCTTCCAAATTTCGGCGCGCCCGCCAAATTGACCTCCGCTGCCGAGATTGAAAAGCTGGAGGGGAAAATCGAAACCTGCTGGCATCACGCCTACAACAGTGAAATTTTTGCCGTTGAGAAAAAGCTTCGTCCCGATGATCTGCGGATCGCTATTGAAACGACGTTGCCACAGTCGTGCGCTGATGATCACAACATCATCGCGGCC